>Ga0209676_1000278_pt1 | contig 106516 bp, 92 predicted proteins | sample AraplaCvi_mLB_r2_FD_184282 | JGI IMG/M metagenome (GOLD analysis project Ga0209676, IMG submission 184282) | Arabidopsis root microbial communities from North Carolina, USA - plate scrape MF_Cvi_mLB_r2 (SPAdes) (version 2) | ecosystem: Host-associated > Plants > Roots > Endosphere | place: USA...
TCTTCGTGGCTGAAGTCTTCACCGGTGCTTCGGGTAAATACGTTTCCCTGAAAGACACCATTGCTGGCTTCAAAGGCATCCTCAACGGTGACTACGACCACCTGCCAGAACAAGCGTTCTACATGGTTGGCGGCATCGAAGAAGCGATCGAGAAAGCCAAGAAACTGTAATCCCGGCGCCCGGCAACGGGCGCTAATTTAGGTTGAGGCAATCAGATGGCTATGACAGTCCATTGCGATATCGTCAGCGCGGAAGGGGAAATCTTTTCCGGCCTGGTCGAGATGGTGATTGCGCACGGTGCACTGGGTGATCTTGGTATCGCTCTGGGTCACGCGCCGCTGATCACTAATCTCAAGCCGGGTCCGATCCGCCTGATCAAGCAAGGCGGGGAAGCCGAGGTGTTCTACATCTCCGGTGGTTTCCTGGAGGTTCAGCCGAACATGGTCAAGGTACTTGCCGATACCGTGCAACGTGCCGCCGACCTGGATGAAGCTCAGGCTCAGGCAGCTCTCAAGGCTGCCGAGAATGCCCTGAACGAAAAAGGCGCGGACTTCGATTACGGCGCCGCTGCCACTCGTCTGGCCGAGGCTGCAGCCCAGCTGCGCACCGTCCAGCAGATCCGCAAGAAGTTTGGCGGTTAATCCGTCAGCCGCTTGTTGTGCGATTGATAAAAAAGGGTAGCCTCGGCTACCCTTTTTTCTTTTCCGAATTCCCCAAAAACCGGTCGCAGTCGCTGACCACCCAGGATTGGTAGCCAGTCATGTCTCTTGAAATCGTTATCCTCGCGGCCGGTCAAGGCACTCGCATGCGCTCGGCGCTGCCCAAGGTGCTGCACCCGATTGCCGGCAACTCCATGCTCGGTCACGTTATCCACAGCGCTCGGCAACTGGATCCCCAGCGCATTCATGTGGTGATCGGTCACGGTGCCGATGTGGTGCGCGAGCGCCTGGCGGCCGATGACTTGAATTTCGTGCTTCAGGACAAGCAACTGGGTACAGGCCACGCCACCGCTCAGGCCGTGCCGTTCATCGATGCCGACACCGTGCTGATCCTTTACGGTGACGTGCCACTGATCGAAGTCGAAACCCTGCAGCGTCTGCTCATGCACGTCGTGCCGGGACAAATGGGCCTGCTCACCGTAGAGCTGGATGACCCGACCGGTTATGGCCGCATCGTGCGCGATGCCGGCGGCAAGGTTGCGGCGATCGTCGAGCACAAAGACGCCAGCGAGGCGCAACGTGCGATCACCGAAGGCAACACCGGCATCCTCGCCGTGCCTGCCAATCGCCTGGCTGACTGGATGAGTCGCCTGTCGAACAACAATGCGCAGGGCGAGTATTACCTGACCGACGTGATCGAAATGGCGGTCAGCGATGGTCTGGTGGTTGCCACCGAACAACCGCATGATCCGATGGAAGTGCAGGGCGCCAATGATCGCAAGCAATTGGCCGAACTCGAGCGTCATTATCAGTTGCGCGCTGGCCGTCGCCTGATGGCTCAAGGCGTGACCTTGCGTGACCCGGCGCGTTTCGACGTGCGTGGTGAAGTCACCGTCGGCCGCGATGTGCTGATCGATATCAACGTGATCCTTGAAGGCAACGTGGTCATCGAAGACGACGTTGTGATCGGTCCGAACTGCGTGATCAAGGACAGCACCTTGCGCAAGGGTGTGGTGATCAAGGCCAACAGTCATATCGAAGGCGCGATTCTCGGCGAGGGCAGCGATGCCGGTCCATTCGCACGTCTGCGCCCAGGCACGGTGCTCGAAGCTCGCGCCCATGTGGGTAATTTCGTTGAGCTGAAAAATGCGCACATGGGCGAAGGCGCGAAGGCTGGCCACCTGACTTATCTGGGCGACGCTGAGATCGGCGCGCGCACCAACATTGGCGCCGGCACCATCACCTGCAACTACGATGGCGCCAATAAATGGAAGACAGTAATGGGCGCTGATGTGTTCATCGGTTCGAACAACTCGCTGGTTGCGCCTGTGGATATCTCCAGCGGTGCAACCACTGCGGCCGGCTCGACCATCACGCAAAATGTGGATAACGCCCAACTGGCGGTGGGCCGTGCGCGGCAAAAGAATATCGACGGCTGGAAGCGTCCGGAAAAAATCAAAAAATCCTGAGTTATCCACAATCTCTGTGGGAGCGAGCCTGCTCGCGAATGCGGCTGATCAGCCACTTATTCAGTGGCTGATCCCCCTTTTCGCCAGCAGGCTCGCTCCCACAGCAGCTTCTATCTTTCTGAATTTTTCTCCTCGCGTCTTGACGGCAACCTTTCGATAGAGTTTCATTGCTTCACGTTATCTTCCGAATCGAAACTTAAGCCGCCATGTCCAAGCGCAACACACCCCAGCGTCGCCACAACATTCTCGCCCTGCTCAACGACCAGGGCGAAGTCAGTGTGGATGAACTGGCCAAGCGCTTCGAAACTTCCGAAGTTACGATTCGCAAGGATCTCGCCGCGTTGGAAACCCACGGCCTGTTGCTGCGTCGTTATGGCGGAGCGATCAGCATGCCGCAGGAACTTGTCGCGGAAACTGCGCAGACTATCTCCAGATACAAGCAGGCGATTGCCCGCGCAGCGGTCCAACGCATTCGCGAACACGCACGCATCATCATCGATAGCGGCAGTACCACCGCCGCAATGATTCCCGAACTGGGCCAGCAACCGGGGCTGGTGGTGATGACCAACTCCCTGCACGTCGCCAACGCCCTGAGTGAACTCGAACACGAGCCAGTGCTGCTGATGACCGGCGGCACCTGGGATCCGCATTCGGAATCCTTCCAGGGTCAGGTCGCCGAGCAGGTACTACGCTCTTACGACTTTGATCAACTGTTCATCGGCGCCGACGGCATCGATCTGGTTCGCGGCACCACGACCTTCAATGAATTGCTCGGTCTCAGCCGGGTGATGGCTGACGTTGCACGCGAAGTCATCGTGATGGTCGAGGCGGACAAGATCGGCCGCAAGATTCCCAATCTGGAGCTGCCGTGGAGCAGCATCCATACCCTCATCACCGATGATCGCCTGCCTCAAGAGGCGCGCGATCAGCTTCAGGCCCGCGGGATCACCTTGATCTGTGCGGCTGTCAGTCAGGAGAAATAACCATGTGTGGCATTGTCGGCGCTGTAGCTGAACGTAATATCACCGCCATCCTCCTCGAAGGCCTGAAGCGCCTCGAATACCGCGGCTATGACAGCGCCGGTGTGGCGGTTTATACCAACGATGAAACCCTGGAACGCATGCGCCGTCCGGGCAAGGTCAGTGAACTGGAAACGGCGCTGGCCGAACACCCGCTGGCCGGCCGTCTCGGTATTGCCCACACCCGTTGGGCCACCCATGGCGCGCCGTGTGAACGTAATGCCCATCCGCATTTTTCCGGGGACATTGCGGTGGTGCACAACGGCATCATCGAGAACCACGAAGCCCTGCGCGAACAACTCAAAGCACTGGGTTATGCGTTCACCTCGGACACCGACACTGAAGTTATCGCGCACCTGTTGACGCACAAGCTCAAGGAGCAACCAGACCTGGCGGCCGCACTCAAGGCTACGGTCAAGGAACTGCATGGCGCTTACGGGCTGGCAGTGATCAATGCGCAGCAGCCGGATCGTCTGGTCGCCGCGCGCAGTGGCAGTCCACTGGTGATCGGTCTGGGCCTGGGCGAAAACTTCCTCGCTTCCGACCAATTGGCCCTGCGTCAGGTCACTGACCGTTTCATGTACCTGGAAGAAGGCGATATCGCTGAAATCCGTCGCGACAGCGTGCAGATCTGGGATGTGAACGGCCATGCCGTCGAGCGTCAGACCGTGCAGTACACCGACGGTGCCGAAGCCGCCGACAAGGGTGAGTTCCGCCATTACATGCTCAAGGAAATCCACGAGCAGCCGGCCGTGGTTCAGCGCACCCTCGAAGGCCGCCTGGGCAACAATCAAGTGCTGGTTGAGGCCTTCGGTCCTCAAGCCGCCGAACTGTTCGCCACAGTGCGCAACGTGCAGATCGTCGCCTGCGGCACCAGCTATCACGCCGGCATGGTCGCGCGTTACTGGCTCGAAGAGCTGGCGGGTATTCCGTGCCAGGTCGAAGTTGCCAGCGAGTTCCGTTATCGCAAAGTCGTAGTGCAGCCAGACACGTTGTTCGTCACCATCTCGCAATCCGGCGAAACCGCTGACACCCTCGCGGCCTTGCGCAATGCCAAAGAGCTGGGTTTCCTCGCCAGCCTGGCGATCTGCAACGTTGGCATCAGCTCGCTGGTACGCGAATCCGATCTCACCTTGCTGACCCAGGCCGGTCGCGAAATCGGCGTGGCCTCGACCAAAGCCTTCACCACGCAATTGGTCGGTCTGTTGCTGCTGACGTTGTCGCTGGGTCAGGTCCGCGGGACTTTGGCTGATGGCGTCGAGGCGACGCTGGTCGAAGAGCTGCGTCGTCTGCCAACTCGCCTGGGCGAAGCGCTGGCGATGGACAGCACCGTGGAAAAAATCGCCGAGCTGTTCGCCGAGAAAAACCACACCCTGTTCCTCGGCCGAGGTGCGCAATTCCCGGTGGCGATGGAAGGTGCCTTGAAGCTCAAGGAAATCTCCTACATCCACGCCGAAGCCTACCCGGCCGGAGAATTGAAACACGGCCCGCTGGCACTTGTGGATAACGACATGCCAGTGGTGACCGTCGCGCCGAACAACGAGTTGCTGGAGAAGCTCAAATCCAACCTGCAGGAAGTCCGCGCTCGCGGCGGCGAGCTGATCGTGTTCGCCGACGTAAAAGCTGGCATGACCGACGGCGAAGGCACTCACGTGGTGCAAATGCCGCACATCCACGACATCCTCTCGCCGATCCTTTACACGATCCCGCTGCAACTGCTGTCGTACTACGTGGCTGTGCTCAAGGGCACTGACGTCGACCAGCCGCGCAATCTGGCGAAGTCGGTGACTGTGGAATAAGTTATCCACCGTTGATCTACGCTCTCACAATCGCAGCCTCGGCTGCGATTGTCGTATCCGCCGCCGAGGAATCCCATGGACCGCTTTCAGGAAATGCAGATCTTCGTTGTCGTCGCCCAGGAGCAAGGCTTTTCGGCGGCGTCGCGGCGTCTGGGGCTGTCGGCGGCGAGTGTCACCCGCGCAGTAGCGGCGCTTGAGCAGCACATCGGTACGCAGTTGCTGGTGCGCACCACGCGCACGGTGCATCTGACCGAAGCCGGGCAGCGTTACTGCGATGACTGCCGACGGATTCTCGCCGAAGTCCAGGAGGCCGAGGATTCGGCGGCAGGCAGTCATGCGTTGCCGCGGGGGCAGTTGACGATCACTGCGCCGGTGCTGTTCGGCGATCTGTTCGTAACCCCGGTGATGGCCGATTACCTGTGTCGTTATCTGGATGTGTCGATCAATGCGCTGTTGCTCGACCGGGTCGTCAATATGGTCGAGGAGGGCATCGATGTTGCGGTGCGCATCGGCGAACTGCCCGACAGCAATCAGCATGCGATTCGTGTTGGCGAAGTGCGGCGGGTGATCTGCGCCTCGCCGGATTTCCTCGCCAGGCATGGCCGACCGGATCATCCGCAGGCGTTGGCCGGGCTGCCGGTGGTGGCGACGTCGGCGATCGGTCAGCAACGCAATTGGCCGTTTCTCGACGCGGGTGAAGCACTCAGCGTGCGCACCGAACCGCGTCTCACCGTGACTGCCAATCAGTCCGCGATAACCGCTGCACGCAAAGGCCTGGGACTGACGCGAGTGCTGTCGTATCAAGTGGCGGACAAGGTTGCGGCAGGCGAACTGGAAATCGTCCTCGCCGAATTTGAATTGCCGCCGTTGCCGATTCATGTGGTGTATCAGGGGGGGCGCAAGGCGCCGGCGCGGATCCGCAGCTTTGTCGACTTCGCCGTGAAGGCGTTGCGCGAGCATCCGGCCTTGAACACGGCGGCGTTATTGCAGCCACTGAAATAATCGATTGCATTGGCTGGTGATTCTTTAGTTTTGCCGGTCCGTAGATGATGACTCCATCGGCGCGCTCATCCCGTAGCGTCGTCACTTTCCAGCGGAGTCGACCATGCAACCGATCAAACTCTACAACTTCCCCCGTTCCGGCCACGCCCATCGCGTCGAGTTGATGCTGTCGCTGCTGCAACTGCCGACCGAGCTGATCTTCGTCGATCTGGCCAAGGGCGAGCACAAGCAGCCGCATTACCTGGCGATCAACAGCTTTGGCCAAGTGCCGGCGATTGATGACAACGGCGTGGTGCTGGCCGATTCCAACGCGATTCTGGTTTATCTGGCGCAGAAATATGGCAACGGTCGCTGGCTTCCCACCGATCCGGTGGGCGCAGCACATGTGCAGCGCTGGCTGTCGGCAGCGGCGGGGCCGATTGCCTTTGGCCCGGCGGCGGCACGCTTGATCACGGTGTTCGGTGCGCAACTGAATGCCGAAGAAGTCATCGGCCGCGCGCACAACCTGCTCAAGGTCATGGAGCTGGAGTTGGGCAAGACCGCCTATCTGGCAGGCGATGAGCCAACCATCGCTGATGTGTCTGCCTACAGCTACATCGCGCATGCGCCGGAGGGCAATGTCTCGCTGGAGGAATACGCCAATGTCCGGGCCTGGCTGGCACGCATCGAGGCCCTGCCCGGTTTTGTGGCGATGCCGCCTACCGCGGCCGGGCTACTGAAAACTGCCTGACGCGCGCATTCGTGAATACTGAGGGGGCGTCGGCAACGCTTCACCCGGTGCACTGATGCCCTCAAGCGTAACGGCCGGTTGCGCGACCTCTCCTCGCAAGACATGCAGCGCGCTGCGCTCTACCAACTGTTGGCTGGCTTGGCGCCAGTCAATCCAGCGCCAGTCGCGTACATCCTTGCCGGCGGGGAACTGACCACTGGCCTCGAAGGCCGTGATCAGTTCGGTCAGGCTCTGCGGCTCCTGCAGATCGAAATAGGCCATGTACTTGCCACCGATTTCACGAAACACCGGAATGTCACTGCCCATTGCCGGCAAACCGCGCTGCATGGCTTCCACCAGCGGCAGGCCAAAGCCTTCGACGAATGATGGGAAAACCAGCGAACTGGCGTGGGCGTAAGCATGCTCCAGACTGGTGTCGCTGAGGTTGTTGAACATGAACAGGCGCCGGTTCAATTCCGGATGGTTGCGTATCCGTGAGAGCAGTTCGTCGCACTTCCAGCCGATATGTCCAGCGATACACAATCTGGCGCTGGAACCACCTGCCCAGGCACGCTCGAAAGCATCCAGCAGATAAGCATGGTTCTTGCGCGGCTCGATCGTGCTGACCATCAGGAAAACCGGGCCGGGTGCCTCGAACATCTGGCGCAACGCCGGCTCCACGGCTGCGGCCGAGCTGTGCAAGTCCAGCTCGGAACCCAAGTGGAAGTAGTCGAACCAGCGTTTTCCCGCCTGCAGGGGCCCAAGCCGTCGCTGCAGCTCATTGCGCACCTCGTCGCGCACCGTGGCGGAAATGGCCATGTAGCCGTCGGCAGTGCGGCAAATCCAGTCAAACCATTCCCCGAACACCTGCGCCGGTCGGGTTTCGTAAAAGTGTGGATGCGTCATGGGAATCAGGTCATAGATCACCGCAATGATCCCGACGCCATCACGCTTGAGTCGCTCGACATGAGGAAAGAAATCCGAATGCCACGAGGAGTCGAGCAGTATCAATTGATCATCGGCCTGATGCTGTAAGGGCGAGCAGCGCTTGAGCAGCTGCAGGTGCCTCAGGCGTTTGAACAGCCTCAACGGGATCCCGAATGCGGTGAACGAGGTCAGGCGGTAGGCAACATATACAGCGCGGCGAGCCAGCTTCGACTCACATTGGGCCTCGCGCCGCTGGTGCCATTGCCAAAAACGATGGGCAAGGCGTTCCAGGCGGTCAGCGAATGTCGCGAAGGCGTTGAAAACCGGCGTGTTCAGAGGGGCCAGGCGCAGGACCCGGTAGAGTTGGCCGTTGACGAAAACCACCGGCATGCATTCGACATCAGCAGCACCGGACGGCAATTTATTGATGACATTGCGCACCACCCGCTGAATCCCCGAGTTGAGTTTCGGGTGGTTGAAAACGTGGGTGCACTCCACCAACAGTCGAGTCATAGCGCGCGCTCCGTGTTCGCCGATCCGGCGGGCAACAGGGGTGTCCGCAGAGGGTATTGCGCGAAACTGGCGAGACCTGTGGCGACCAGGCAATTTTTCAAAACCGCGACCCCTTGGGCTTATGTTTCGCTATTTCCTACAGCTGGTGTAGGAGGGTCTGTCAGACCGAGACGAAACCTCGGTAGGACAACAGGCGAAACAGTTGTTGTATTTGTTCTGCGATCAATCTGTGCCAATTACACGACAATTTCAACAGGGCAAACCGTGACCGGTCAGTTCTGGACAGCGTAGACCGAATTATTCACGCCCGATGGTTCCCGAACCCTCAATGGATGTGTTTAGAATGCCCCTCGTCGCGACATTCCGAAGTTGAACAAGGGGTTGCGACGCAGAGTGAAACTGACCACTAAAACAAGAACTAAGACGTGTCTGATGAAGGACGCCGTGTCGGGATTCCCGGCCCGATCCATCTCTGGCCGTCACAGCATGAAGTTGCCGGAATGGCAGCTTTATCGTGGGATGCCATGAATTTCATTCTTTACTCGGACGTCAGCGACAGCTCCATCAGCCAGAGTCTCGGCCGTCCCGAATACAGTTATTACTTCGTGCTCAAGGCCTATCGTCCGTTGCTGGAAAGTCTTGGTCGTGTGCATGTCGTATCCGCCCCGGCAGAAGTCGATCCCCTCTACCGCCGATTGCTCGCCGCAGGCGAAGACAGCGTATTCCTGTCGTTTGCCCCACCGCAGAAAACCCCGGCCGATCTGCAATGCCCGACGGTCTGCGTCGTGGCGTGGGAGTTCGACTCGATTCCCGATGAACAGTGGGACAACGACCCGCGCCAGGACTGGACGCAAATGCTCGCGCGCCAAGGCCGGGTCATCACCTTGTCGAGCCACACTGCCCGGGCGATCCGGCGGGCCATGGGTGAGGATTTTCCGGTGCTGGTGCTACCGACAGCGCTATGGGAAAGGTTTTCGGATATCCGCCAGGCGCATGTCCCGACACCGATCAATGCGGGGGCAACCCTGGCGATCAGAGGCTGTATTTTCGATAGCCGCGAACTTGGCTTGTCCGCCGATGCGCTGCTTCCCGTCCCTTTGACACCTGAAGAAGAAGCTGCGCTGGCGGCTGAAATAGAAGCCGCGCGTCCACCGCCGCTGACCCTGAAGCGCCGGTTCGTCATCGCCCGGCATTATCTGCGGCTATGGGCACTGGATCTCGGGCGTGACCTGGCAGAGCCGGTCCCACGGGTGAAATACCTGCAGAACTGGTATTGGGAAGGGGTTCGTGATCGCGTTCCCGACAACCTTCACGCCTGGCTCGAGCAACGTCTGCCCGCCATTTGCGGCGCGCACCCGATTCCGCTCAGCGAACCACCGCCGCTGGACCTGCCGGCCACCGACGGCATCGTTGAGACCCGTGTCGACGGTGTGGTGTACGTCTCGGTCTTCAATCCCAAGGATGGCCGCAAGAACTGGCACCAACTGATTACCGCGTTTTGCTGGGCATTTCGCGAGCAGCCGGACGCGACCCTGGTGGTCAAGATCACCCAGAACGATCTGGCCTTGTATTACAGCGAATTGATGACGTTGCTCGCGCAGCTCAGCCCGTTCGCTTGCCGCGTTGTGGTGATGCACGGCTACCTTGACGACGCGCAGTACGCCGAGCTCTACAAGGCGGCGACGTTCTACGTCAATGCCTCGCGCTGCGAAGGCCTGTGCCTGCCCTTGATGGAGTTCATGTCCAGCGGCAAACCGGTGATCGCGCCGGCCCACACCGCCATGGAGGATTACATCGACGAGTCGGTGGCATTCGTGGTCAGGTCCAGCGAAGAGTTGACGATCTGGCCCCAGGACACGCGGATTATTTACCGCACCCTGCGCTACCGACCGGACTGGGGTTCGCTGAAAAGCGCCTACGAAAACAGTTACCGCATGGCCACTGCGCACCCGCAGGACTATCAGCGGATGTCGGCCGCCGCCATCGAGCGGATGCACGATTACTGCGCGTTCGCGCCATTGCAGACACGCCTGGCGGATTTTTTCGCGCTGGCTTCCACGGCCGCTGATATCGAGCCTGTTCTGGATAACGCCTCATGCTGATCATCATTCATTCTGAAACCAATCAGCACACCATTACGCAAAACCTGGGGCGTTCCGAATACAGCTATTACTTCGTCCTCAAGGAATATCGACCGGTTCTCGAACGAATCGGGCGGGTTATCGAAGTGGCTGATCCGCAGACGCAAGTCGATGCGCTCTATGGCGAATGCCTGGCTCGGGGCGAGCCCTGTGTGTTCCTGTCGTTTTCCCCGCCGCACCGTACGCCCGTTGATCTGGCGTGTCCGACCGTGCCGGTGTTTGCCTGGGAATTCAGCACGATCCCCAACGAGCCGTTCGCCGGTGAGCCACGCAACGACTGGCGCAGCGTTTTGCACGCCTGCGGCGCGGCTGTCACCCATTCCAGTTATACCGTCGCTGCGGTTCGCGAAGCCATGTCCGCGGACTACCCGATCAGCGCCATCCCGGCGCCGGTGTGGGACCGCTTCGCCGCACGCGGCAGGCAAGCACAGGATCATTGCGCTGCCGAGCCGCTGCGGCTGACGATCAAAGGGGTGGTGGCCGACAGCCGTCAGCTCGACTTGAATGCCTTCGCCCCAGAGCATTTGCGCAGCGGCGAGGGGATTGATTTTGCCGCACCGGTGACCGAGCAGACCCTGTCCCTTGAGGGCGTGGTGTATACGTCAGTGTTCAATCCCGGCGATGGCCGCAAGAACTGGGAGGACATGCTCAGCGCGTTCTGTGTGAGCTTTCGCGAAGTCGAAGACGCCACCTTGGTGCTGAAACTGACGCACTTCGATGCTGAAGAGGCGCTGGCTGACATCCTCCATCATTTGTACAAAAACCAGTCCTATCGATGCCGTATCGTGTTGATTCACGGTTATCTCGCCGATCCGGACTACGAGCGACTCGTGCAGGCGACTCGTTATGTCGTGAACACGTCCTACGGGGAAGGCCAGTGCCTGCCTCTGATGGAATTCATGTCTTGCGGCAAGCCCGCAGTAGCGCCTCGAACCACGGCAATGATCGATTACCTGAGCGCTGAGAACGCGTTTCTGATCGAGTCCACCGACGAACTGACCGCCTGGCCGCACGATCCGCGCAAGGCATTTCGCACGCTGCGGTACGTGACCAACTGGGCATCATTATGTGAGGCCTACCGGGCCAGTTACGACGTTGCAAAAAACCAGCCGCAGCGTTATGCCGCGATGTCCGCACAAGCGGTCGACAGCCTGCAGGCTTTTTGCAGTCAGGCTGTGGCCGAGCAGCGCCTGCGGGCATTTCTTGCACAGTTGTTCGAACACCGTGCCGCTGCGGGGGAAGCCTGCCAAGCATGAACGGCAAGCGCATCATGGATATAGAAGTGCTGCGCGCCGTCGCCGTGCTGGGGGTATTGTTCCATCACCTGCAGGGGAGTCTGTTCGCGGACCCGGTGCCTTTGCTGGACAGCATTCACGGCAGTCTGCAGACGTGGTGGGGCGTCGATCTGTTTTTCGCCATCTCCGGCTTTGTCATCGCTCGCAGCCTGGTTCCGGCGTTGCAAGGTTGTACCAGTCGCCAGGAGTGCTGGCAGCAGACGCGCAACTTCTGGCTGCGCCGCGCCTTTCGCCTGTTGCCGTCGGCCTGGCTATGGCTCGCGCTGATGCTGCTGGCCTGTGTGTTCCTCAATCGCTCCGGCGCTTTCGGTACCTGGCATGCCAACTTGCAAGCGACCCTGGCCGGCGTGTTGCAATACGCCAATTTCCGTTTTGCCGACAGCTTCTTCCGATACGAATACGGCAGCAGTTTTGTCTACTGGAGCCTGGCGCTAGAGGAACAGTTTTATCTGCTGTTTCCGCTGCTGATTCTGCTGTTTCGCCAGCGTCTGGTCTGGGCGCTGCTGGCGCTGGTCGCGGTGCAGATTCTGACCGTGCGTACCCCGTTGCTGATGGTGGTGCGCACCGACGCGCTGGCCCTTGGCGTGCTGTTGGCGATGTGGAGCGCACGGCCCGGCTATCAGCGCTGGCAGCCAACCTGGCTGGCGCGGCCGTGGGCCGGGATTTCAGTCTTCATCGCCATCGCATTGCTGCTCAGCTTCATGGCCACCGATCGTTTCACCTTCGCGCCTTATCGGATCGGTTCAATCGCGCTGCTCAGTGCCGTGCTGGTGTGGATCGCTTCATACAACCGCGATTACCTGGTGCCTGCCGGTGCGGTGCAACGGTTGCTCGCGTGGGTCGGCAGCCGCTCCTATGGCATTTATCTGATCCATATCCCGGCCTATCAACTGGTGCGTGAACTGATTTTCCGTTTGCAGAGCGCCGGTCTGCCGAGTCCGGCCGGGCATCCGGTGTTCACGCTGTTGCTGGGATTCGGCCTGATCGTGCTGTTCAGTGAACTGAATTACCGCTTGATCGAAATGCCGATGCGCAACCGTGGCGCCGCGCTGGTCAAGCGCCTCGGCACGCCCCGATCCGCCCTTCCATCCCCTGGAGCCACCTCATGCTGAGCCTTTTGAAGAAACTCACGAACGCCACGCCGGCGCAGCCTGTTGTGGCGGTTGCCGAGAAGACCGACCCGTACATGCTCGGCCTGCACGATGCGATGCTCAGCGGCTGGTTCAATCAGCAAACCGGCGAACTGTTCACAGGGTTCCCGGTGACCCCCGACGACACGCTGCTCGATGTGGGCTGCGGCGATGGCGGTAACGTGCAGTTCTGCGGCATGCGCGGGGCGAAGATCATCATTGCCGATATCGATGCGGCCAAGGTCGAAGCCACCCGTCAGCGCTTGAGCGATACCCCGGCGCGCGAAGTCGAGTGCCACGTCACCGATTGCAATCCGCTGCCGATTGCCGACGCCACGGCGACACGTGTGGTCTCGACGGAAGTGATCGAACATGTCGACGACCCTGCGCAGTTTCTCGCTGAGCTGGTGCGGGTCGGAAAGCCTGGCGCGTTGTACCTGCTCAGCGTGCCGCACCCAAGCTCCGAAGAGCTGCAAAAGGACATCGCCGCGCCCGAGTACTTCCAGAAACCCAATCACGTACGCATCATCAGTGAAGAGCAGTTCAAGGCGATGGTCGGCGACGCCGGGCTGGAAATCATCAGCCATAGCCAATACGGCTTTTACTGGTCGATGTGGATGATGCTGTTCTGGGAAGCCAAGGTCGAATTCAGCAACCCTGATCACCCACTGCTCAATCACTGGGCCGACACGTGGCAAGCGGTACTCGACTCCCCGCGCGGGGCGCAGATCAAACAGGCGCTGGATGCGGTGGTGGCGAAGAGTCAGGTGATCATTGCGCGTAAACCTGCGGCATCCCTGTAGGAGCTGCGGCACGCTGCGATCTTTTGATCATGATTGTTAACGCACGATCAAAAGATCGCAGCCTCGTTTCACTCGTCAGCTCCTACGGGGTTTTTGTGTAACCTTGCGGCTTGTGGTCTCAGGGATTTTCAGGGTATGCGGTTTATTGTGGGTCTGTTTCTTGGCGTCTTGCTTGCGGGTTGCGAGCAACACGTCGCACCTGCCCTGGACCAGCAACTCTACGTCTGGCAGCGCCAATGGACGTCCGCGCACGCGCCGGCATTGAGCGCCAGTCGCAGGGACTTCTCGACGTTGCGGGTGCTGGCATTGCAGGGTTTTCCCGGTCCCCGTTGGAGCAGGGCGCAGGTCGATCCAGCGTTACTGAAAGCGGATGGCCGACCTTTGATCGCGGTGGTTCGCCTCGACGGTCAACTTCGATCGCTGGATCAGGAGCAGGTCACCGCGCAGATTCTGCAAGTCATCGCCGACTGGCAGGCGCGGGGCCTCACGCTGAGCGGCGTCGAGATCGACCACGATGCCGGCAATGCACGGCTGCCCGCATACGCTGCCTTCCTCAAGCATCTACGCTCCGTCTTGCCGCCATCTCTGCCTCTGAGCATCACCGCGCTGCCGGCCTGGCTAGACAGCCCTCGGCTGCCGGCACTGTTGCAGAGCGTCGACAGCAGCGTGCTGCAGGTTCACGCGGTGAGCGATCCGCGACGAGGTCTGTTTGATCCACAGCAGGCCTTGAAGTGGGCCAAGGCCTGGGCACGTGCCAGCGACAAACCGTTCTATCTGGCGCTGCCGGCTTATGGCGTTGCGCTGTTGGCAACTGACGGTGGTGCGCCGGTGGTGGAAAGCGAAGTGCAACTCGAGCGCGGTGGACAGCGCCGGGAGCTGCTCGCCGATCCGCTGCAACTCAGCCAATTGGCCAAGACCTTGCGCGACGACCCGCCCGAGCATCTCGCCGGGCTGATCTGGTTTCGTCTGCCGCTGGCCAACGATCGTCGCGCCTGGAGCCTGACGACTTTACGCGCCGTGGCTCGAGGTGATTTGCTCAGCAGTCATTTCGGCCTGTCGCTCAAAGAGCAGGCGGGACTCTATGACATCCAGCTCGAAAACCGCGGCAATCTCGACAGCCCGTGGCCCGCGCAAATCACGCTGAAGGTGCAGGACTGTGCTGGCGCCGATGCGCTCGCCGGTTACTCGTTGCAACAAAGTGCCAATCTGCTTACCTTCACCCGCCTGCGTGACGGCCGCTTGCCGGCGGGCGGGCAGCGCGCTATCGGTTGGGCGCGTTGTGCACATATTGATCAAGGAGGTTCGCATGTTGACCCGTAACTGGCCCCGCCATCTGCTGTGCCTGAGCCTCAGCCTGCCGCTGGGCTCGGCGTTGGCCTGCGGCCCGGACTTCCCGATGCGCCTGCTCGACAATCGCGCGCAGACGTTGGCCGATTTGCCCGAAGGCAGCTTCAGCTTCGAAATCAGTCGCCTCGGCAAAACCATTGCCGGGCTGAAAAATGTCACCGCCGCGACCCATAACCCCGACGATTACGCCGAAGACAACGCGTCGGAGCTGGCACGGGAACAGGCTGAACAGGTCGGCCTGAGCGCCGAGCAGCAAGCCTTGGTCAAGCGCTTGCGCGGGCTCAGCGACGCGCGTCAGGCTGACGAGCAGGGCGCCGGTCTGCCGGCGGAAATCCGTTTGTACGTCGCCGGCGCGGTGGCCTTTGCCAGCGGCGATCAGCAATCGGCCGCGGAGTATTTCAACAAGGTGCTGGCGCTGCCGGCAGATCAGCGTCCGTTGCGCAGTACCTGGGCGGCGTATTCTCTGGGGCGCATCGCTTTCGCCATGAGCACCGAGGCGCATGACCGCATCGAAGCGCTGGAACAGGCGCGCGCTGCCTTTCGTCAGGCCCGGCAGCTGAGCATCGATGGCTTCAGCGATCCGCTGGAACTGGGCGTTGCCAGCCTCGGTGAAGAAGCGCGGGTGTTGCGCAGCGCGGGTGACTGGAGCGGCGCCATCGAACTGTACGAAGCGCAGAACCTGCACGGCTCGGCGGTCGGTTACACCTCGCTCAAGCAACTGATGAACGAACTGGCTGAATTGCCCCAAGCCCAACTGGCGAAGCTGCTGCAGCAGCCAGCGGTGCAGCAACTGGTCACGGCGTCGCTGGTCAGTCGTCAGGGCTGGTCATTCGGTGAACAGCCGCCGAACGAAAAGAAACTGGTAACACTGCTGCAGACCAGCACACGTGGCAGCCTCGACAATGCCGATCGATTGGCGGCAATGAGTTATCAACAGGGCGATTACGCGTCTGCCAAGGCCTTCCTGGAAAATGCCGGGGACGGCGGGCTCGCTTGGTGGTTGCGGGCAAAACTGGCGGTGCGTGATGGCGACACGACTGCCGCCGCGGCAGCCTACGCCAAAGCCGCCCAGGCTTTCCCGCAGAACGAAGACTGGGGTTATCGCCGCACACCGGACTGGGCGTTTGAAACCGTGCAGCCAAAATGCCGGGTCGAGGGCGAAAGCGCGATCCTGGCGTTGCAACGCGGCGAATACCTGCAAGCCTTTGTCCAGTTGTACCGCAGCAACAGCATTTACTGGTTCGATGCCGCCACCGTTGCCGAGCGGGTCCTGACGGTCGATGAGCTTAAACAGTATGTTGATGAGAACGTGCCGGCGCCGCCGCCATTGACGCAGCAGGAACGCGATAACTACGTGCCGCTGTCGGTGGCCGCCAATCTGCGCAACCTGCTCGGTCGACGGTTGCTGCGTGAGGGACGTTACGAGGAAGCGGTCAGTTACTTTGCCAGTGACGATCTGCAGCACAAGGCCCGGCTCTATGGCGAGCAACGGCTCAAGGCCGAGGCGGCATGGTGGCCGAGCAAACGCGCCAGTGCGTTGTACAACGCCGCATGGACAGCCCGGGAGTGGGGCATGGACATCCTCGGTTATGAGATGGTGCCTGATTACGCCACATTCGGCGGCAGCTACACGCTGGAGAGCACGAAGCTGGATGTCGGCCCGCTGATTTCCGCAGCGGAAGTCCAGCGCCAGCAGGCCAGCGCCGCGCAACCGGATCAGCGTTATCACTATCGTTTTGTCGCCACGGCATTGGCCAGTCGCGCCGCCGATCACCTGCCGCACACCAGCCAGGCATTTGCCGCGGTGCTGTGCAACGCTGCCGGCTGGAACAGCAGCCTGGCAGACCAGAGTGCGCTGTATCAGCGCTACGTCAAAGAAGGTCCTTACGTGGCGTGGGCGCAAGACTTCGGCAATCAATGCCCGTACCCGGACTTCGAAAATGCCGACAAGCGCTACGTCACCCAAGTGACCGACGCGGTGCGTGCGACGCTGCGACCTTACAAGTGGCCGGTGCAGATTGGCGCGATGGTGCTGGTCGCTCTTGCCGCGCTTGTGTTGATCACCCGTCGTCAACGCAAGGGGCGCCAGGCTTAAGCCTGCTGAAGGAAGCTCAGGCGTACGGCGAAGCCGATCAACAGGCTGCCGAACAGCCATTGCTGAACGCGCTGGGCTGTTGGACTGTGTTGCAGCCAACGGCCCAGTGCCGCGCCGGTCAGGGCGACAACACTGTCAAACAGCAGGCCGACGCTGACCAGCACCAGACCAAGTACGGCGAACTGGCTCAACACCGGCGCGCCGTGACTGACGATGAATTGCGGCAGCAGCACCGAGCAGAACAGCAAGGCCTTGGGGTTGAGCAGGTTGGTCAGCAGGCCGCGCTGGATCGCTTCGCGCCAGTGGCCGTGTGCAGGTGCCCGCTCTTGGGATTGCAGGCTCGGCACCAGCGAGCTGCGAAAACATTGAATGCCGATCCACAGCAGGTACGCCGCACCCGCGATGCGCACCACATCAAACGTCCACGGTGCCGTTTTGAACAGCGCTGCCAGCCCCAGCGCCGCCAATGCCACATGACAGGCCCGTGCGATGGCCAGGCCCACGGCTGTGGCCAAGGCAGCGCCGCGACCCTGCCGCGCACCGGTTTGCAAGAGCAGGATCATGTCCGGCCCCGGCAATAGAAGCACCACAGCCAGGGTCAGGATAAACAGCCAGAGACTTGCCACGTCGCGCCCTCTCATTGTCGATTTGGTCGCGCCAGTCTAGAGCGAGAGGGCAGGGCAGGTGCTTGCGTAGTCAGCTTCAAAATCCTCTGTGTTTGGCATAACCTGCTGGTTTTCCAGCGTGTAACTATCGGAATCTGCCAAAGATGAAACTTGACGCCTATGACCGCAAGATTCTCGCAGCGCTGCAGCGCAACGGCCGCCTGAGCAACGTCGAGCTGGCGGAGGAAATCGGCCTGTCAGCCTCGCCCTGCCTGCGGCGGGTGCGCATGCTTGAAGAAGCAGGAGTGATCCGCGGCTACCAGGCCAATCTCGATCGCGATGAAGTCGGGCTGGGGCTGACGGTGTTTGTCGGGGTCAAGGTCGAGCGGCATAACGAAGAACGCGCCGAGGCTTTTTATGCCGCTGTCACTGCGTTGCCTGAGGTGGTCTCAGCGTTTCTGGTGTCCGGGGAGTCGGATTTCCTGTTGCAAGTGGTGGTGCCAGACTTGCGCGCTTACGACCGCTTTGTCAGCGCGCACCTGCTGAAGCTGCCGGGGGTGAGCGATATTCGCAGCAACTTTGCCATTCACACAGTGAAAGCGCCGGGGGCGTTGCCGTTGGGGCATCTGCCGCTGTAGACCGGGTGGCGCCATTCGCGAGCAGGCTCGCTCCCACAGGGGTAACTCATTCCAATGTAGGAGCGAGCCTGCTCGCGAAGGAGCGCGCAAGGCTTGGAGATTTACATCTGCGTCGCCATCCCTTCGACATTCATCGCTGCCTGACGCAAAGCTTCCGAGCGCGTCGGGTGCGGATGGCAGGTCAGGGCGATGTCCTCGGCCGAGGCGCTGAACTCCATCGCCACACAAAACTCGCCGATCATCTCGCTAACGCTCGGGCCAACGAGGTGCACGCCGAGCACTTCGTCCGTGCGCTCGTCGGCGAGGACTTTGGCAAAGCCTTCTGTTTCGTGATTGATCTTCGCCCGGCTGTTGGCAGTGAAGGGAAACTTGCCGACCTTGTAGGCGCGCCCTTCGGCCTTGAGCTGTTCTTCGGTCAGGCCGACACTGGCCAGTTCCGGCTGGGTGTAGATGACGTTGGGAATCAGCGCGTAATTGACCTCGCCGGCCTTGCCGTGGATCTGTTCGACGCAGGCCATGGCTTCGTCTTCGGCCTTGTGCGCGAGCATCGGCCCGGACGTGACGTCGCCAATCACCCAGATCCCGGCGGCTTCGGTGCGATGTTGCTTGTTGGCGAGCATGCCGCGTTTGTCGGTGCTCAGGCCGACATTCTCCAGACCCAGGCCTTGGGTGTACGGCCGGCGCCCGATGGCCACCAGCACATAGTCGGCTTCGATCAGTTCAGCAGCGCCGCCTGCGGCAGGTTCGACGCTAAGCTGCACGCCTGAAGCGGAGCTGGTGGCGCTGGTGACCTTCGAGCTCAATTTGAAGGCAATGCCTTGTTTGCTCAGCGCGCGTTGCAAGGTTTTGCCGGCCTCGCCATCGACGCCGGGGCAGATACGATCAAGGTATTCGACCACGGTGACCTGCGCGCCGAGTCGCCGCCATACCGAACCCAGCTCCAGGCCGATCACTCCGGCGCCAATCACCACCAGATGCCTGGGCACTTCACTGAGCGACAGCGCGCCGGTGGAATCGAGGATACGCTGGTTGTCGATCTCGACCCCGGGCAGGGGAGTGGGCTCGGAGCCGGTGGCAATGATGATGTCCTTGGCGCTGAGCTCGGTCTTATTGCCCTCAGCGTCGGTCACCGTGACCTTGCCCGGGCCGTCGATATGGCCCCAGCCCTTGATCCAGTCGACCTTGTTCTTGCGGAACAGAAACTCGATGCCCTTGGTCAGGCCGGCGACGCTTTCGTCTTTCTGTTTCATCATCTGCGCCAGGTTCAGCGTCGGTTTGACCTCGATGCCGAGGTTGGCGAATTCCGTACCCGCCGCAGCGGCGTACAGTTCCGAAGCGTGCAGCAAGGCTTTGGACGGCATGCAACCGACGTTCAGACAGGTGCCGCCCAGCGTCGATCGCCCTTCGACGCAAGCGGCTTTAAGGCCGAGCTGACCGGCGCGGATGGCCGCGTTATATCCACCGGGGCCACCGCCCAGAATCACCACGTCATAGTTGCTCATGCGCTTGCTCCAGATTGCTCGATGGGGATAGCCAAGATTAGTTGCGATAAAAATTATGTGCGTAATATGAGCGTTGCCGAACATTTCGGTCAAGGCTTCAGGCAAGCGACAGCTTCGGCGTCTTTGAATAAGTGCAATTGTGTACGAATATTTCACAGCCTTCGTTATATCGTAACGTCAAGACCAATGTAGTCGGGGTGATATGCAAGTCGATCTTGAGTTGGACGCCACGCCAGTGACCGGGCTGCCGCGCTTTCAGCAAGCAGCCGCGCAGGGACGCCAGTTGCGTCGGCTGGCTTATGGCCTCGGTGGATTAGCAGCGGTGGGCTGGGTGTTGGCGTTTTTCGTCGGCCTGTTTGCGCCACGATCACTGTGGTTGCCATTGTTGATCAATCAAAGCGCAGCGTTGCTGGTGCTCGTCGCCGGGTTGCAATCGGCCTGGTGGGTGACGCAATGGCGCGCGCGAGTACTGCATCCGTTGAGTTCGCAACCGGCAGTTGTGGAGGAGGGCGCCACAGCTGATGGCTGGTACGAAAGGCTTCTGGAGCGCCTGAATCAGCGCAGCCGGCATCTGCTCGGACAAATCGGCGCGCCGACGCTGTGGCTCGGCGGCTGGGCGTTGCTGGTCCTGCTCAGTATCGAGCAAGTATGGAATCTGGCGTTACCCCCAGCGGCGTTGGGTATTTCGGCGAGCATCGGTGCGGCATTGGCGTTGTTGCTGGCGTTCGCCTTGCTGGTGCTGGAGCGGCACCTGGCACAGGAGCCGCCGGCGCAATGGCCGGAAGCGGCGGCGCTCGCGCAACTGGCCCGGGTGGTGATCTTCTCGCTTCTGATCGGTGCACTGTGTCTGCTGTTCGCCAGTGAACACGCGGTCTGGCCAGTTCGCATCGCGGTGCTCAGCGCGATTTTGCCGATGTTGGTTGCCATCGAACTGTTGTTGCGCGCGGTGCTGTCAGTCTTCAGCCCGCGCCGCGAACAACTCGAGCCTACCCTGCTGGCGCGCAGTTTTATCGCCGATATGCTGCGCTGGCCGCCGCAACCGTGGCTGGCGCTGCAGCATGAAATGCACAACCGTTTCGGCATCGATCTGCGCCAGATCTGGGCGTTCAGTTACATGCGCCGGGCCCTGTTGCCAGTGATGGCAGTGGTCGCACTGGTCGGGTGGATACTGACCGGCTTACATGAAATCCCTCTGCAAGGTCGCGGCATCTATGAGCGCTTCGGTAAACCGGAGCAGGTGTTCGGCCCAGGTTTGCACGCCGGATTGCCTTGGCCGTTGGGGCGTGTGCTGAGCGTTGAAAACGGCATCGTCCACGAACTGGCAACCAGTGTCGGCGACAAGCCGTTGGCCGTGCAGTCCGATTCCGCTGAAGGCCCGGCACCGCTGACCTCCAACCGTTTGTGGGACGCCAGCCACGTCAATGACAAATCCCAGGTCATTGCCAGCAGCCGGGACGCGCAACAGGGATTGCAGATCGTCAACATGGACGTGCGCTTTGTCTATCGCATCGGTTTGAACGACGAGGCGGCGCTTGCTGCGACCTATAACAGCGCCGATGTACCGACGCTGATCCGCAGCACTGCCAGTCGCATTCTGGTTCACGATTTCGCCTCGCGTACCCTCGACGGATTGCTCGGCGACGATAGGGCAGGGCTTGCCGAGGAAATCGGTCGCGCGGTGCAAAGCGATCTGAACCAACTGAACAGCGGTGTGGAGATCCTCGCCACCGTTGTCGAAGCAATCCATCCACCGGCCGGCGCGGCGAATGCCTACCACAGTGTGCAAGCGGCGCAGATCGGCGCCCAGGCGTTGATCGCTCGCGAACGCGGGGCGGCTGCGCAGGCCAGCAACGACGCGCAGTTGCAGGCGAGCACGGTTCGCGACCAGGCAACGGCAAACGCTCGGGAGATCAATGCCGCCGCGCAAACCGCCGACCTGAAATTCAGTGCCGAACAGAAAGCCTTCGCCAGTGCCGGCCAGGCTTTCGTGCTGGAGCAGTACTTCGATCAGCTCAGTCAGGGCTTGAGTAAGGCCAGGTTGCTGGTACTCGATCATCGGCTCGACAGCAGCGCCAATGCGCCAACCATCGATCTGCGCACTTTCACGCTGCCGGCTGATCCGTCGCCCGCACGTATCAACGCTCAACCAGGAGCCACACATTGAGCCAGTCGCCTGTGCATGACGTTCACGACCACCGCGGCCACGACCATGACCACGGCGGGCATCACCATCACCACGGTCATCACCATCATGGCGATGCCGAGGACGCCGGGCCATTTCCCTGGCGGCGCATGGGTTGGGCGGCATTGCTGGTGGCGTTTGCCATCGCTGCCGCGAGTCTGGTGCAAGTGCGCTCCGGCGAAGCCACGGTCATCACCCGTTTCGGTAATCCCTCGCGGGTCTTGCTTGATCCCGGATTGAGCTGGCGCTGGCCTGCGCCGTTCGAGGCGGCAATTCCGGTGGACTTGCGTCTGCGGACAACCTCCAGCGGTTTGCAGGATGTCGGTACTCGGGACGGTTTGCGCATCATCGTTCAAGCGTATGTGGCGTGGCAGGTGCAGGGTGATCCTGAACACGTGCAGCGCTTCATGCGTGCAGTGCAGAATCAGCCGGACGAAGCGGCCCGGCAGATTCGTACCTTTGTCGGCTCGGCCCTGGAAACCACGGCCAGCAGTTTCGACCTGGCCGATCTGGTCAACACCGATGCCAGCCAAGTGCACATCAGCGATTTTGAAGCGCAGTTGCGTCAGCAGATCGATCAACAATTGCTCGCCACTTATGGCGTGCGCGTGGTGCAAGTCGGCATTGAGCGGCTGACGTTACCTTCGGTCACGCTCAGTGCAACGGTCGATCGTATGCGCGCCGAGCGTGAAACCATCGCCACCGAACGCACAGCGATCGGCAAACGCGAGGCGGCGCAGATCCGCTCCGCTGCCGAACGCGATGCGCGAATTATCCAAGCCGATGCCACGGTAAAAGCCGCCGACATCGAAGCGCAGTCACGGGTAGAGGCTGCGCAGATTTATGGTCGCGCCTACGCCAGCTCGCCGCAGCTGTACAACCTGCTGCGCTCGCTCGATACCCTCGGCACCATTGTCACACCGGAAACCAAACTGATTCTGCGCACTGATGCCGCGCCGTTCCGCGTGCTGGTCGATGGCCCCCCGAGTCTCGACAGCAAATCCGGATCGCAACCATGAATGAACAAGTTCCACGTGGAACACATGCGTTGAACAGTCCGTGGATTCAGGCGGGGCGTATGGCGTTTATCGCCCTTTACGCGGTAACCGTGTTGGCCGCCTTGGCGTGGGCGTGCTCGAATGTGCGGCAGATCGATCCGCAGAACCGCGCCGTGGTGCTGCACTTTGGGGCGCTGGATCGCGTGCAGAATGCAGGTCTGTTATGGGCATGGCCGCAACCCTTTGAACAGGTAATTCTGTTGCCAGCGGCGGATCGGGTAATCGAGCGTCGGGTGGAAAATCTGTTGCGCAGTGACGAGGCGCTGAAGGCTGATCGTGTGGCTTCTTTCGCCACGCCATTGAGCGATGCTCTTGCCGGGTCTGGTTATTTATTAACCGGTGATGCCGGCGTGGTGCAACTGGACGTGCGAGTGTTTTACCAGGTCTCCGATCCCTATGCGTTCGTGTTGCAGGGCGAGCATGTGCTGCCAGCGCTCGACCGGGTGGTGACACGCAGTGCGCTGGCGCTGTCCGCCGCGCGGGATCTCGACACTATTCTGGTCGCTCGTCCGGAGCTGGTGGGCGCCGACAATCAGGCGGCCGAGCGTCGCGAGCGATTGCGCGGTGATCTGGTGCAAGGCATCAACGCGCGTCTCGCTGATCTGAAAGCGAGCGGGCAGGGCATCGGCATCCAGGTGTCGCGGGTGGATGTGCAATCGAGCCTGCCCGAACCGGCGGTCAGTGCCTTCAACGCGGTTCTGACCGCCAGTCAGCAGGCCGATAAAGCGGTAGCCAACGCGCGTACCGAGGCAGAAAAACTCACTCAATCTGCCAACGAACAGGCCGACCGTACGCTGCAAGTGGCCCTCGCGCAGGCGGGTGAGCGCATTGCCAAAGCCTCGGCCGATACCGCAACTGTCTCGAGTCTGGCCACGTCTGCCGACCCGCAAATGCTCCTGCGTCTGTATCGCGAACGCGTGCCAAAGCTTCTCGGCCAGGCCGGGTCGGTCACCACTGTTAACCCGAAAGACGATTCCCGGTTGATCATTCAAGGAGCCAGTCAATGACGGCGACCACCGCAGCTCCGAGTCTGTTGTCCTCGGCCGAACAACGCCGCGCCGCGCGCCAATTGACCCTGGCGATGCTCGCGCTCGGGCTGTTGGGTCTGGGGCTGGTCTGGCGCTGGATGCTCCCGGAGCAGGTAGGTGTCAGTCAGTTATTGCTCGGTTCTGCTTCTTTATTGGTAGCGGTTCCGGTGATGCGTTCGGCGTGGTACAGCCTGCGTTACCCCAGCCTGCACGGCATCACCGATCAGTTGATCGCGCTGGCCATGCTCGGTGCCTGGGCGACCGGCGATCTGCTCACCGCAGCGTTGTTGCCGATCATCATGATCTTCGGCCATGTGCTGGAAGAGCGCAGCGTCATCGGTTCCCAGGAAGCGATTCACGCACTCGGCCAGTTGACCCGCAGCCATGCGCGCAAGCTGCAAGCAGACGGCTCGATCATCGAAGTGGACAACGGCACGCTCAGCACTGGCGATATCGTCGAAGTGCGGGCCGGCGATCGGGTACCGGCGGACGGTCGTGTGTTATCCGGACAGGCGAGCCTCGACACCGCGTCGATTACCGGTGAGTCGGTGCCGGTGGAAGTTGGCCTCGGCATGCCGGTCTTCGGCGGTGCGATCAACCTCGATGGATTGCTGCGCATCGAAGTCACCCGCACTGGCGGCGAATCGACCTTGGGCAAAGTCATCGCCCTGATGCAAAACGCCGAACGCTCGAAACCGCCGATCACCCGTTTGCTCGAACGCTACGCTGGTAGTTACATGGTGCTGGTGTTGCTGCTGGCGGCGGTGACCTGGTTCGTCACCAATGATGCCCAGGCGATGCTCGCGGTGCTGGTGGCGGCGTGTCCCTGTGCGCTGGTGCTGTCTGCCCCGGCCACGGCGATTGCCGGTGTCGCCGTCGCCGCGCGCCATGGGATTCTGATTCGCAGCTCGGCGTTCCTTGAAGAACTCGCCGATCTGACCTCGCTGGTGGTCGACAAGACCGGCACGCTGACTTACGGCACTTTGCGTTTGCAGTCGATCGCCAGCCTGAACGCGGACACCGGCGAAGTGCCGGAGCTGGCCGCCAGTCTTGGCGCGGCGAGCAGTCATCCGGTGAGCCGGGCGCTCTCTGGATTGGTCGATCAGCAAGCCTATTGGCCTCTCACCAATATCCATGAGCGCCAAGGCTTGGGTGTAGTGGCGATGACAGAGAAGGGCGAAGCTGCGCTCGGTCGGCCTGAATTATTCGCGCAGCTGGGTATCACAACGACCCTTGTTCCTGAACACGACGGCCCGATCGCGGGTCTGGCTTTGCACGGTGAATTCCTCGCATGGCTGTTGCTCGCTGACAGCATCAAACCTGAAGCACGCTTTGCCTTGAGCGAATTGCGCGAGCTGGGGCTGGGTCGACAACTGCTGCTGACCGGTGATCGTCAGAGTGTGGCCCGAACCCTGGCGCAAGAAGTCGGACTCAACGAAGTCCAGGCGCAAGCGCTTCCCGAGGACAAGCTCAATCGAGTGCTCAAGGAAATCGATCATGGCTTCCGCCCGATGGTGGTTGGCGACGGTATCAACGATTCCCTCGCGCTTAAGGCCGGTGTGGTCGGCGTGGCGATGGGCGCTGGCGGCGCCGACATTGCTCTTGCGTCGGCAGACATCGTTTTGATCGGCAGCGATTTGCGTCGCCTCGGTACTTGCATCCGCTTGAGCCGTCAGTGCCGGCGTACCTTGCAGGTCAATGTGGTGATCGGCTTGGGCTGGACACTGGCAATTGTGGTTTTTGCAGCTTTCGGTTGGCTCGGCGCGGCTGGGGCGATGATTGCGGCCCTGCTGCACAATCTGAGCACCCTGTTGGTGTTGGGCAACGCCGGACGTTTGCTGCGCTTTCAAGAGCCTTTGCTCAAGGCAGATGCTCAGGAGAGATGAAAGAAAATTCATCGAACCGCAGGCTGCAAACACAGTCATCTGTCGTAAGGCGCGTGTTGTCTGGCGTGCAGCCGCGGCGCCGGTAATGATAGACAAGGCTAATCGAATCGATAGCCTGCTATTTTTCCAGGTTGGTCTACCCTCAGATCAGACGTCTGAAACAAGGGGGGATTTTCCATGCTCGCGCAACTTCCACCGGCCTTACAGAACCTGCAGCTCCCACTGCGCCTGCGACTCTGGGATGGCCACGAGTTCAATCTGGGCCCGGCGCCCAGCGTGACCATCGTGGTCAAGGACCCGCAGATGGTCACCCAGTTTACCCACCCGAGCCTGGATGCGCTGGGTGCGGCGTTCGTCGAGGGCAAGCTGGAACTGGAGGGCTCGATCAGTGAAGTCATCCGCGTCTGTGACGAGTTGAGCAGTGCGCTGCTCGACGAAGACGAAGGCAGTCAGCCGGTGCGTGCGCATCACGACAAGGACACCGACGCCAAAGCCATTTCCTACCATTACGACCTGTCGAATGCGTTCTACCAGCTCTGGCTGGACAGCGACATGGCCTATTCCTGTGCCTATTTCGAAACCGGCAGCGAAACTCTCGAACAGGCCCAGCAAGCCAAATTCCGCCATTTGTGCCGCAAGCTGCGCCTGCAGCCGGGTGAGTATTTGCTGGATGTCGGCTGTGGTTGGGGCGGTCTGGCGCGGTACGCGGCGCGAGAGTTCGGCGTGAAGGTATTCGGTATTACCTTGAGCAAGGAACAATTAGCGCTCGCGCAGGAGCGGGTCAAAGCCGAAGGCCTGGAAGATCAGGTCGAACTGCAGTTGCTCGATTATCGCGATCTGCCGCAGGACGGTCGTTTTGACAAAGTCGTAAGCGTTGGCATGTTCGAACACGTCGGCCACGCCAATCTCGCCGAGTACTGCAAAACATTGTTCGGTGCGGTGAAGGAGGGTGGTCTGGTGATGAACCACGGGATCACCGCCAAGCACACCGATGGCCGCCCGGTTGGGCGCGGTGCCGGAGATTTCATCGAGAAATACGTGTTCCCCAACGGCGAGTTGCCGCATCTGGCGATGATCTCCGCCCAGATCAGTGAAGCAGGGCTGGAGATCGTTGATGTCGAGAGTCTGCGTCTGCATTACGCACGTACGCTTGATCACTGGAGCGAGCGGCTGGAGGACAACCTCGAAGCTGCGGCGAAACTGGTACCGGAGCAGGCGCTGCGGATCTGGCGCCTGTACCTGGCCGGCTGTGCTTATGCTTTCGCCCGGGGCTGGATCAATCTGCATCAGATCCTCGCCGTGAAAGCGCACCCGGATGGCAGCCACGAACTGCCGTGGACCCGCGACGACATCTACAACCCCTGAGACCGGGACGTTCAGAGTATCGGCGAAATCAGCCGGGCGATCCGCATGCCGACCTGTTGCAGGCGATGGATCTCCCGGCTTTCTTCTTTGGCTACTTCATCGGCCTGAGCGAAATCATCATTGAGCATGTGTTCCACAGCGGCGGCGAACGCGCTGTCGACGGTGAGCAGCATCACTTCGAAGTTCAGGCGGAACGAGCGGTTATCCAGATTGGCGCTGCCGATGGCGCTGATCTCGCTGTCGATCAACACCACTTTCTGATGAAGGAAGCCCGGTCGATAGCGGAACACCCGAACGCCGGCCCGCACCGCTTCAAACGCATACAGGCTGGACGCTGCATAGACGATTCTGTGATCCGGCCGCGACGGCAACAGCAGGCGCACATCGACCCCACGCAAAACCGCCAGCCTCAGGGCGGCGAAGACGGCTTCGTCCGGGACGAAGTAAGGGCTGGTGATCCATACCCGCTGCGTCGCCGCGTGAATGGCTTCGACGAAAAACAGCGAGCAGGTTTCGTAGGCATCGGCCGGGCCGCTGGCGAGCAATTGGCAGAGCACGCCGTCCGCCGGGTACTCATCCGGCAGAATCAACGGCGGCAAAGTGCGTGCGGCCCAGAACCAGTCTTCGGCGAACGATTCCTGCATGCACGCCACCACCGGCCCGCGTACTTTGACGTGAGTATCGCGCCAGGGCGCCAGTGGAGGCTTCTCACCCATGTATTCGTCGCCGACGTTATGCCCGCCGACAAAGCCGACCACGCCATCGACCACGACGATTTTGCGGTGGTTACGGAAATTCACCTGAAAGCGATTGAGCCAGCCACTGCGCGTAGCAAAGGCTTTGACCTCGACACCACCATCGCGCAGCGCCTGCACGTAGTGATGGGGCAGGGCATGACTGCCAATGCGGTCGTAGAGCAAGTGAATGGACACCCCTTCGGCGGCTTTCTTCAACAGCACATCACGCAAGCGCTGGCCGAGGCGATCATCGTGGATGATGAAGAACTGGATCAGCACTGCTTCCTTCGCTTGTTCGATCGCCTGAAAAATCGCCTCGAAGGTCGCTGTGCCGTTCACCAGCAGTTGCACTTCGTTATTCGCCAGGCACGGCATGCGCCCCAGTTTCGGCATCGCGCGTAATGAGGCGTAGGCGTTTGAGGCCCGGGCGGCCAAGGCTTCTTCCACCCACGGGCGCCAGTTCAGTTCGGATATCGCCAGGCGCATCTGCTCGTTGGCCTGGCGCCGCGCCTTGATGTAACCATCGAAGGTGCTGCGACCGAACACCAGGTACGGAATAAGCGTGAGGTAGGGAATGAAGATCAGCGACAATGCCCAGGCGATCGAGCCTTGTGCGGTGCGCACGGTGAGCACTGCATGGATCGCAGCGATCGAACCGAGTGTGTGCAACAGGGCGATCAGGTAACCGAAAATATGCGGTCCGAAAAAATCCATGGGGCAGCCTTGCTCCGCGAGATGCAATGCTTAACAGACCATGTTCTGCTGCGAATGTCTCTATTTAATCGGTGCATGAACCGACGCAACCGGCCGGCGTCTAACGGCCACAACTGATCAGGAGTTTCTCGATGAACGTTCGTCTGCTGGGTTTGGCGCTGGGCCTGGGTTTGGCATTACCGGTGGTTGCGCAGGCGCAAATGCTGCAGCCGGGGTTGTGGGAGATGACTTCAAGCAATCTGAAGGTCGATGACCAGGCCATGGACGTGCAATCGATCCTTGGCCAGATTCAGGGCCAGATCACCCCACAGCAGCGGGCGGCGCTGGAAAAGAACGGCATCAATATCGGCGGTAAAGGCATCCGCGCCTGCCTGACGCCACAGCAAGTGGCGACCAACGATATCCCGCTGGCCGATCCGCAATCGGGCTGCAAGCAGCAGATCACCGAGCGTACCGGCAACCAATGGAAATTCCGCTTCAGCTGCCCGAAGGCCCAGGGCACCGGCGTAGCGACATTCCTCAGTGACCGCGAATTTACCACCGTCGCCAATGGCACCTTCAACGCCATCGGCATCAACCAGAAGGGCAGCCTGGAAACCCGTGCGGTGTGGCTGGGTCAGGATTGCGGCACCGTTAAACCCCGCGCTTAAAACCTCTGCGACTCCCACAGCTGGAACCCATTCCAACTGTGGGAGCGAGCCTGCTCGCGAATAGATCGGAAGTTCGCCTATAGTCATGGCTGACTCAACGCCTTGTACAGCGTATTGAGGTTGTATTCGAACAGCCCGATAAAGGTGCTCGCCGGGCCACTCGCCGCCAGCGCATCCGAATACAGCGTGCCGCCGATGTGCGCGCCGCTTTCATCCGCGATCTGCTTGAGCAGACGCGCGTCCTTGATGTTCTCCATAAACACCGCTTTGACTCTGGCCTGGCGAATCTGCGTGATCAACGCTGCGACTTCAGCAGCCGACGGTTCGCGTTCGGTGGACAACCCCTGCGGCGCCAGAAAGTCGATGCCATAGGCTTGGCCGAGGTAGCCGAACGCATCGTGGCTGGTAACGATCTTGCGGTTGCCTGGCGGCAGCGCCCCGAGTTTGTTTTTGGCTGCGGCGAGCAGCGCGTAGATCTGTTTGAGATAGTTCTGGCTGTTGCGCTCGTATTCGGCCTTGTTGGCGGGGTCGGCAGTGACCAGTGCCTTGGTGATATTGCCGACATACAACTCAGCATTCGCCAGATTGTGCCAGGCGTGTGGATCCGGCACGGTTTCGCCGTCCTCATCGAGCGAACGTGGAATCACCCCGCGACTGGCAGTGATCACCGTGGCCTTACTGTCGGTGCTGGTCACCAGCCGATCCAGCCAAGGCTCGAAACCGAGCCCGTTCTTGATGATCAGCCGCGCCCTGAGCAGGGCCTTGGCATCGTCCGGGGTCGGCTCGTAGGTGTGCGCATCGGCGTCCGGGCCAACCATGCTGGTGATTTGCACATGCTCGCCGCCGACCTGCTGAACCATGTCGGCGAGGATGCTGAAGCTGGTGACCACCGGCAGTTTTTCGGCGGCCGACAACGTCATCGACAGCATCAGGCTGAACAGCACGAGTAGAGCGCGCATCGGGAAACACCTCATTGGAATGTGAGCAAGGGCGGCCGGTGCAGCAAACCGTGAACCGGCCCGAACACCACCGAAAGCAGATAGCCGACCCCGGCGACCAGCACGATGGCCGGGCCGCTAGGCAGCGAGTAGTAGAACGACAGCAGCAAGCCGAGCCACACCGACAGGCAACCCACGACGGCGGCGACAGCAATCAGTACCGGCAGGCGGCGGCTCCAGAACCTTGATGCAGCCGCAGGCAGCATCATCAGTCCGACCACCATCAGTGCGCCGATGGCTTGAAAGCCGATCACCAGATTCAGCACCACCAGAGTTAGAAACACGGCATGGGCCAGCGGCCCGAGGCGGCTGACCGTGCGCAAGAACAGCGGGTCTAGTGTGTCCAGTAACAACGCTTTGTAGATCGCGGCCATGGCCACGAGGCTGAGGGCCGAGACCCAAAGCATGCCGGTCAGCGTCGGCCCGTCCACGGCCAACGCAGAGCCGAACAGCAAATGCAAAAGGTCGAGGCGTTTGCCGGCCATGCCAAGAATCAGCACGCCGCTGGCCAGTGAGATCGGATAGACAGCGGCGAGGCTGGCGTCTTCGCGTAGGCCCGTGCGCCGGGTGATCCAGGCGGCGAGGCCGGCCATGCTCAGGCCGGCGCCGAGGCCACCGAGCGTAAGGGCAGGGAGGCTCAAACCGGCGAACCAGAATCCCAATGCCGCACCGGGGAGAATGCCGTGGGCCACCGCGTCGCCGATCAGGCTCATTCGCCTGAGAATCAGGAACACGCCCAAGGGCGCCGTGCTGCATGCCAGCACCAGTCCGCCGAGCAATGCGCGGCGCATGAACACGAATTCGCTGAAGGGCTGCCAAAAATGGCTGACGGTGATGAGCATCAAGCCACCCGCATGGACGGTGTCGGCTGGATCAATTCTCGGCTGGTCCCGTACACGCAGTGGCCGTTTCTGATCAGCAGCGTATGCGGAATATGTTGTCGCACCGCGACCAGGTCATGGCAGACCACAACCAGTGTTCGGCCCTCCGCCTGCCAGTGATGAATGTGTTGCCAGAGCAATTGCTGCCCGAGTTCATCGAGTGCGGCGTGCGGTTCATCCAGCAACAGCACTGGGGCGTCTGCGAGGCTCAATCGGGCGAGCAGCGCACGCTGTAATTCACCGCCGGACAGGGCCATCAAAGGACGCTGTTCAAGTCCACTCAAGTGCCAGTCTTCCAGTGCGTTTTTCAAGCGCTGCGTGCGCAATTGAGTCGAGAGCCGACGACCCCAGAAACCTGCAGCGATGAGTTCTTCGAGGCTGATCGGGAATTGTCGATCCAGGTGCTGCTGTTGCGGCAGAAAGGAAATGCCGCTTTGCCGTGGAACAGCCATTTCCACCTTGCCAGCCAAGGGCTTTTGCAATCCGGCGATGACTTTCAACAAACTGCTTTTGCCGCAGCCGTTGGCGCCGATGACGGCAGTCAGGCTGGCGCTTTCGAACTCCAGGCTGAGAGGTGTCGTCAACGGTTGTCCGGGCGCGCCCCAGACCAGCGATTGGCAGCGGATCATGGTTGCTCCCGCTGCCAACTGCTCTCGGCAACGGCGTCGTGAGCGTGCAGGCTTTCGGCATGGATCACGCGGATATGGAATCGGTTGATACCCGGCGTGCGCTGCAGTGCCAGGTTGAGACGGCGGGCGGCGTCTTCGCAGAACATCAGATTTTGCCCGTTGGCGAGAGCGAAGGCCTGCTCGTCGGGGCGCTTTACTGCGGTCTGAACGGCGGTGCCGAGAGCGGCTTCGGCGTCATTGATGATTGCGGTCAGCGGAAGCTCATCGATGAAGTCATCAAGATGCAGGTGAAGTTGCGCATAACTGCGTTGGCTATGCGGTGTCGCTACGATCCCTTTGGTTGAGCCGAGCCATGCCAACACCTCAGCGTGTTGCAGAGACTTATTGGCGAAATCGTCGACGAATTGCTGCTGGATCAATTGCCTTGCCAAGGCCGCAGAGCACGGGCACGTCGAGGAATAAGGCACCTCAATTTTTAGTTCCACGTGGAACATTCGCTGTTTCAGGCTGGCTGAGATGGTAGCCGGATAGGATTTCCAGCCTGCCAAGGGACTGATCAGCGCGGGTCGTTTCAGTAGCAAGTCAGTATGAATGTTCAGATATGCGCAGTCGGACAGACCCTGATGACTGGCCAGAAAACGCTTGAGTATTTCCCGCAACAGCGCCGGGGCAAGGCTTCGCTGTTCGAGCGTATCGAGTGCCAAGTACAACCGCGACATGTGAATACCGCGCGCTTCACCATCATCAAGGCTCACGCCAGCGTCTACTTTGGCACTGAGGCGTTGGCCTTCAAGCAAAACGGGTAGGGCAATCCCACGCATGCCTACCCAATCGAGTGGCAATGCCTGGCGTGCAGATTGGTTGGCGATATCCGGCAGCCTAAGAGCGTTCATGGTTGAGACCGTCGTGTTGATCTGATTTTACGTTACATTATAACGCTGCATTCAGCGAAGCTTTTTTCATGAAAAGGTTTTCACTAGCAGCCCGTCATCCGGCTGCAAGTGAACCTTGCGCTGCTGCCTCCCGAGCTTGAGAAGCGGTTGATGGTCGTCCAGCCAACACGCCGGGTATAGCCGACCCAAGCCTCGCCATCCGAGGCAATGCCGGTAAAAAACGTCAGTTGGCCGAAGCGGCTGTTGGTTTGCGCCCAGTAGCGATGGCCATTCTTTTCGAATCCCCTGAGATACAGCGTCGTGCCGACCGTATTGACGCTATAGGTATTGCCTTCGGCGTCCACGCAAGCCAGCAGGTTAGCGCTGCGCGTGCAGTGCGCGAGACCGGGAACGTGCGCTTCGGCTTGGCCGGTGAGCGCCATGCCGAAACTCAAAAGCAGGTATTTCAGCGCATTGTTCATCGCGGTTTCCAGGATAGGTGGCGAGACAAATCGTGAAATCTTCCCGCTCGGGCTAGCAACTCTGCGTTGTTACACTATAACATAAAGCGCAAACCAGCCGGAGCTGCCGATAACAACCGTTGCCTTCTTCACTCCCAAGACATGAAGCGCAATACGTCATGCGCAAATCACCAAAGCGCATATCGGCGGCTATCAACGAGGATTATCCAATGTCAGAGAAACTGCCCGTCACCGTACTTTCAGGATTTCTCGGCGCCGGTAAAAGTACGCTTTTGAATTACGTACTACGTAACCGCAAAGGTCTGCGCGTTGCGGTAATCGTCAACGATATGAGCGAAATCAATATTGATGGTAGCGAAGTCCAGCGTGATGTCAGCTTGAACCGCGCAGAAGAAAAACTCGTTGAAATGAGCAACGGCTGTATTTGCTGTACGTTACGTGAAGACCTGCTTGAAGAGGTCAGCAAGCTCGCAAGGGAAGGACGTTTCGATTACCTGCTGATCGAATCCACCGGCATCTCCGAACCGCTTCCAGTCGCCGAAACGTTCACCTTCCGCGATGAACACGAACAAAGCCTCGCCGACATCGCCCGTCTCGACACCATGGTCACAGTCGTCGACGGCGTGAACTTCCTGCTCGATTACCAGGCCGCCGAAAGCCTCGCCTCTCGCGGCGAAATCCTCGGTGAAGAAGACGAGCGTTCCATCACGGACCTGTTGATCGAACAGATCGAATTCGCCGACGTCCTGCTGATCAGCAAAATCGACCTGATCAGCCAGCATGAGTGCGAAGAGCTCATAGCGATCCTCAAGCGCCTGAATGCCCAGGCTGAAATCATTCCAATGGTGATGGGCGAGGTGCCGTTGGAGAAAATCCTCAACACTGGCCGTTTTGATTTTGAAAAAGCCGCACAGGCACCCGGATGGCTACAGGAATTACGCGGTGAGCACGTCCCGGAAACTCAAGAGTACGGCATCGCCTCGACGGCGTACCGCGCCCGCAGGCCCTTCCACCCACAGCGCTTTTTCAGCTTCATTTACCGCCCATGGCTGAACGGCAAGCTGCTGCGCTCCAAAGGCTTCTTCTGGCTCGCCAGCAAGCCTACCGATGCTGGCAGTTGGTCGCAGGCCGGTGGTTTGATGCGGCATGGATTTGCCGGTCGCTGGTGGCGTTTCGTGGCGAAGAATCAATGGCCTGAGGATCAGGAAAGCGTACAGGCCATCATGGGAAACTGGACTCCGAGCGTAGGAGATTGCCGCCAGGAACTGGTTTTCATCGGTCAGAACATCGATTTCCTACAGCTCGCAGCCGAGCTGGATGCCTGTCTGCTCACCGATGAAGAAATGGCAATGGGTGTCGAAGGCTGGCGTTCGCTGCCTGATCCCTTCGGCCCTTGGCACGAAGAGGCCGCCTGATGCTCGCACTCAAAGATCAGCACCTCCTTACCCGTCATCAGCATCAGGGCCTGAGCCCGCAAACGCTGACGCGAATCCTTGAGGACGGAACCAATCTCGCCGTCTGGCAACGCCAGCTGCCTTTGCACATCGCCGATTTCGCACAATTAGTGCTGTCGCTCGACGAGCCCTTGGCTGAGTCGCTTTGCCTGGAGTTACCTGACGAAGACGCCGAACCGGATCTCGACGGACTGGCTTCAGGGCTGCGTGATCTTCAAGGTTACGAAGGTTTCATGAGCGACCTTAAATGGCTGATCAGTGCCTTCGCCTGCCTGCTCGGCGCGCGGCGTATCGGCGTGCGCCTGCGCGTGCTGGACAAGGCCATGTGTCCGCGCTTCCACGTCGATCACGTACCCGTGCGCCTGATCACGACCTATGCCGGGGTCGGTAGCCAGTGGCTTGAAGAGGGGGCGATGGATCGCACGCGACTTGGTCAGGCCAATGCCGAACCGCAAGATGCAGCGACGATTCGCCAGCTCAACAGCGGCGACGTTGCCCTGCTCAAGGGCGAAAAGTGGCACGGCAATGAAGGCTTCGGCCTGATCCATCGTTCACCGCAACCGGCTCCCGGTGAACACCGTCTGTTGTTGACCCTCGACTGGCTCGGCTGACACTCAGGGCTTGCGCCAGGCACCCTGGCTCTGGCCTTCGCAATACGGCTTGAGATACGCCGCATCAGTGGCCACGCCGTAATAGTGGATATCCTGGCGATAGGGCAAATTGGCGACTTGCGCGTTGCTGCACACACCGAAAGCCCCGCTCGGGCACTGATCGACGTATTGCACCTCGACCTTCTGCCCGGCCAGCGTCGGTTGGCAGAAGCCGTCGCTGAACAATTTTTGCGGAATCGTCCTGTTCTGCTGACAGACTTTGACGTCGAGCCGTTCGCCCTGTGTGTGCACCACGCAGGCCTGGGCCCACGCTTCACTCGACAGCAGCGCCAACAGCAACGACCATCCCAACCAGCGCATCATCAGCCTCCTCAATAACGGTCCACAGATAAGTACCCGCCATGTTGCAGAACATTCCGACCCACGTCATCGCCGGCCCGCTGGGCGCCGGCAAGACCAGCCTGATTCGCCACTTGCTGGCGCAACAGCCTGCGGACGAACGCTGGGCGGTGCTGATCAACGAGTTTGGCCAGATCGGTCTGGACGCCGCGTTGCTCACTCGCGACGACGATGGTATCGCACTGGGTGAGGTGGCCGGGGGCTGCCTGTGTTGCGTCAATGGCGCGCCATTCCAGATCGGCCTCGGCCGCTTGCTGCGCAAGGCCAGGCCGGATCGACTGTTTATCGAGCCATCCGGGCTGGGCCATCCGGCGCAGTTGCTCAAGCAATTGAACGCGGCGCCGTGGCTGGGCGTGCTGGCGGTTCAGCCGTGTGTTCTGGTCCTGGATGCTCAGGCATTGCATGCAGGTAGAGGCTTGCCGGAGCCCCAGCAGCAAGCGTTGGCCAGCGCGGGGTTGTTGCTGTTGAACAAGGCAGACGACCTTGATGAAACGGTTCGGGAGAACATCGCTCGCCAGCTGCCACCGGTCAGGATGATCTGGACGCAGCAAGCCCAGTTGCCTCTGGATGAGCTGCCGGGGATGACAGAAAAAGCAACCGAAGGCGTGGTTAATCTGCCGCTGCCCACGGGCTTGGCGCAGCTGCCGGCCGTCTGGAGCGACCCGAGCGTGCCGATTTGCCTGAGCCAGGCGCAGGAGGATGGCTGGAGCATCGGGTGGCGCTGGCATCCTGGACAGATATTTGACCAAGGACGCATCGTTGATTGGCTGGCCGCTCTCGAGTGGAAGCGGGCCAAACTGGTTATCCACGGCAGCGATGGCTGGGTTTCAGTCAATGCGCTGGAAAATGCAGATCTGATTTGGCAGGCCAGCGAATGGCGAAAAGATTCGCGAATTGAGCTGATCTTTACCGGGCCGCAGAACATCGAACAGCTAGACGCCGATTTGACTCGATGCCGAGTTCGGTGAATCAGCTCAAGGCTTCCACTTGGTATGTTCCTGCCGCCACTGGCTCAGCTCGATGACTTCCGCGCGAGGCTTGTGCACTTCGACCACCGGCGGCGTATCGTCGAACGGTGCCGGGTAGGGTGCCAATTCAATCTGCGCACTGTGCGCGCCGAATTGGGTGACGGTACCGTTGTGGCGGCTCTCGCCAGTCACGGTGAATTCGAAGTTGTACACCCGCGCCAGTCGGCGGCGACCGTTGGCATCCTTGATCAAACCGATCTTTTTCAGCGCGACGTTACCGTCCAGCAATTCGACGCCGACGTTGCTGCAATGCTGTTTGACCCGCTCCAGCGCGCGCTCGCGCAAGCCGTGGTTGTGCCAGAACCAGGCACCGGCAGCGGCGAACAGCATCAGCACGAAGATGTTTTCCAGGGTCAGCATCTACATCGAACTCCAAAAGATGGCGTCAGCTTAACTGTCTCGCCGGTCTGTCGTACAGGCTGTGTTTCGTCGCATACTGCGCGGCTTGAATTTCAATCGTTTTACGGAATGACCCGAATGAAACGTACGCCTCATCTGCTCGCCATCCAGTCCCACGTGGTGTTTGGCCACGCCGGCAACAGCGCTGCGGTTTTTCCGATGCAGCGCGTCGGGGTCAACGTCTGGCCGCTCAACACCGTGCAGTTCTCCAACCACACCCAGTATGGTCAGTGGGCCGGTGAAGTGCTGGCGCCGCAGCAGATTCCCGAACTGATCGAAGGCATCGCCGCGATTGGCGAGCTGGGCAACTGCGATGCGGTGCTGTCCGGCTATCTCGGCAGCGCCGCGCAGGGCCGGGCGATTCTCAGCGGTGTGGCGCGGATCAAAGCAGTCAATCCGAAGATGTTGTATCTGTGTGACCCGGTCATGGGTCATCCAGAGAAGGGTTGCAGCGTGCCCACCGAGGTCAGCGATTTCCTGCTCGATGAAGCGGCCGCCGTGGCGGACATCATGTGCCCGAACCAGTTGGAGCTGGACAGTTTTTCCGGGCGCAAGCCGCAGTCGCTGTTTGATTGCCTTGCCATGGCGCGGGCGCTGCTGGCGCGCGGGCCGAAAGCAGTGCTGGTCAAGCATCTGGATTACCCGGGCAAACCGGCCGATGGTTTCGAGATGCTGCTGGTGACGGCCGAGGGCAGCTGGCATCTGCGCCGACCATTACTGGCGTTTCCGCGTCAGCCGGTGGGCGTGGGCGATCTGACATCCGGCCTGTTCCTGGCGCGGGTACTGCTGGGCGACAGCCTGCTCGCGGCCTTCGAATTCACCGCAGCGGCGGTGCATGAGGTGTTGCTGGAAACCCAGGCGTGCGCCAGTTATGAACTGCAACTGGTGCGGGCGCAGGATCGCATTGCGCATCCGCGGGTGAAGTTTGAGGCGACGGCGATCAGTCTCTAAGAGCTAGTCGTCTGTATTCGCGAGCAGGCTCGCTCCCACAGGAAGAATGCATTCCCAATGTGGGAGCGAGCCTGCTCGCGAAAGCGATCAATCGAGCGCTCTCCATTTCAAGCGTCGCCCTTGATCTCCTGATAACGCTTCTCCAGCTCCTGACGAATCTGCCGGCGCTGTTGCGCCTGCATGAAGCGGCGCTTGTCTTCGCTGTTCTGCGGTTGCAGCGGCGGTACGGCGGCCGGTTTGCGCTGGTCGTCCACGGCGACCATGGTGAAGAAGCAGCTGTTGGTATGGCGCACCGAGCGTTCGCGGATGTTTTCCGTGACCACTTTGATGCCGACTTCCATCGACGTGTTGCCGGTGTAGTTGACCGAGGCGAGGAAGGTCACCAGTTCGCCGACATGAATCGGCTCGCGGAAAATCACCTGATCAACCGACAGTGTCACCACGTAGCGCCCGGCATAACGGCTGGCGCAGGCGTAGGCCACTTCGTCGAGGTATTTGAGCAGGGTGCCGCCGTGGACATTGCCAGAGAAGTTGGCCATGTCGGGGGTCATCAGTACCGTCATCGACAGCTGGGCGTTTCCGGGTTCCATAACGTTCTCACGGGTCAAGGCTGATGGCTGGAAGCGCCTCTGCGGGCGCTTGGTGGCTTTTCAGAAAGCACCGTTATCGGGACGCCGGGCAACGGGCCGCCGTCACGCCGGTAGCGATCTGTTTCCATATATTGCACCGGCTTCCAGAGCGAAGTCGCGGTGTTAACCTGCAAAAGCCCTGCCCAAGGGCAATTCCCACATCTAAAGCGGATTTTTAACCTGCTCGCGCGGACTTTTCTGACGTCTGCCTGCGACTGTCGTGATCAAGGAGCCCACGCCATGCATGCCATCAGTTTTATTCAGGATCTGGCAGTGATCATGCTGGTCGCAGGTGTGGTCACCGTGCTGTTCCACCGTTTCAAGCAACCGGTGGTGCTCGGCTACATCGTCGCCGGGTTCATCATCGGCCCGCACACACCACCGTTCGGCCTGATCCACGACGAAGAAACCATCAAGACCCTGGCCGAACTCGGGGTGATTTTCCTGATGTTCTGTCTCGGTCTGGAGTTCAGCCTGCGCAAGTTGTTCAAGGTCGGGGCCACAGCGTTTATTGCCGCGTTCCTCGAAATCATTTTGATGATCTGGATCGGCTACGAGATTGGGCGCTGGTTCGACTGGAACACCATGGATTCGCTGTTCCTTGGCGCGATTCTGGCGATTTCCTCAACCACCATCATCGTCAAAGCCCTCAACGATCTGAAGATGAAGAACGAGCGCTTCGCGCAGTTGATCTTCGGGGTATTGATCGTCGAGGACATCCTCGGCATCGGCATCATTGCGCTGCTGTCGAGCATCGCGGTCAGCGGCACGGTGAGCTCGGGCGAAGTGTTCTCCACGGTCGGCAAGCTGTCGCTGTTCATGATCGTCGCGCTGGTCATCGGCATCCTCCTGGTGCCTCGCCTGCTCGCCTACGTAGCGAAATTCGAAAGCAACGAGATGCTGCTGATCACTGTGCTTGGCTTGTGTTTCGGCTTCTGCCTGCTGGTGGTCAAGCTCGAATACAGCATGGTCCTCGGCGCCTTCCTGATCGGCGCGATCATGGCCGAGTCGCGACAGCTGCTGAAAATCGAGCGACTGGTCGAGCCGGTTCGTGACTTGTTCAGTGCGATCTTTTTCGTCGCGATCGGGCTGATGCTCGACCCGCTGATTCTCATCGAATACGCCTGGCCGATCGCGGTGATCACCGTCGCCGTGGTGCTGGGCAAGATGTTGTCCTGCGGCCTCGGAGCATTTATCGCTGGCAACGACGGACGAACCTCGCTGCGGGTCGGCATGGGCCTGTCACAGATTGGCGAATTTTCCTTCATCATCGCCGCGCTGGGCATGACCTTGCAGGTGACCAGCAACTTCCTCTATCCGGTCGCGGTGGCCGTGTCCGTGATCACCACGCTGCTGACGCCGTACTTGATTCGCGCAGCGGATCCGCTGTCGATCAAGCTCTCGGCAGCCGTGCCCAAGCGTCTCGGCCGGGTGCTCGGCATGTATGGCGAATGGTTGCGCAGCATTCAGCCGCAAGGCGAGGGCGCTATGCTGGCGTCGATGATCCGGCGGATTCTGTTGCAGGTCGGGGTCAATCTGGCGCTGGTGATTGCGATCTTCTTCGCCGGCGCGTATTTCGCCGAGCGCATGTCGTTGTGGCTGCAGGACTGGATCAGCGATCCGAGCTGGCAGAAGGCGTTGATCTGGGGCGGGGCGTTGTTGGTTTCGCTGCCATTCCTGATCGCGGCATATCGCAAGCTCAAAGCGCTGTCGATGCTACTGGCGGAGATGGGCGTCAAGCCGGAGATGGCCGGGCGTCACACGCAGCGAGTGCGACGGGTGATCGCCGAAGTGATCCCGATCCTCTCGCTGCTGGTGATTTTCCTGCTGTTGGCGGCGTTGTCGGCCAGTATCCTGCCGACCAATAAGCTGCTGGTGCTGATCGCCGTAGTCGCCGCTGCGGTAGCGGCGCTGCTCTGGCGCTGGTTCATCCGCGTGCACACGCGCATGCAGGTGGCCCTGCTGGAAACCCTCGACAACCACAACGAGTCGTCGGGGCACTGACCACCCGGGGCGTCTGGCGGATCAGCTCTCCAGCCAGACGTCCCGCGCCCAGTGCCATACCGATTCCCAGGTTTCCTCGGCGATCAATTCTTCTTCGGCCTGCCACAGCACCACGGTGCCGTCTTCTTCGACACAGTAGTAGTCGTCGCCGTCCTGACATATCGGGATCAAGCTGCGCTCAACGCCCACATCCCACGCATTGGCCGCGACGTCCGGCAAATAGGTGTGTGATTGCGGGTCGGTGACCGTCACGGGTTCGAGGCTGCCATAGACCACATCGCTGACGGTCAGCAAAAATTCCTTGAAGACAAACGGAATGTCGATGAAGAGTTGTTCTTCGATTTCCACCAGCAGGTCTTCGTCAGGCAGTTCCAAAGGAACCGGCACGGGTTCGTTGGCTTCGCGCAGTTGTTCGATGATTTCTTCCACGTCCGGGATCCTCTTGCTTGAATGGCGCGGTTTATATGGGCCGGTTTATACAGTAGCTCGCTACAGATGCAACCGTGAAATGAAAAACCCCGGCCGGGGCCGGGGTTCTGTTACCGCAAGTGAAGCGCAGCAGGGATCAGCCGTTCTGGCGGATACCGGCGACCAGCCAAGGCTGGTTGTCGCCCTGCGGACGTTCCATGTTCCAGCTTTCGCTGAACACTTCGCCCTGGTCGAAACGCGAGGTTTTCGACACGCCGGTGAAGGTCAGGGTGGCGATGGTCTTGTCGGCACGATCGTCGACGCCGTCCAGCTGCACCTGCAGATTGTCGATGTAGGTCGACTGGAAGCCGTCGCCCAGATCGGCACGCTCACGCTTGAGGAACTCGAGCATTTGCGGGGTCACGAACTCGGCGATCTTGTCCATTTCGTTGGCGTCCCAGTGCTGCTGCAGCGACTGGAAGTGGCTGCGTGCGGCTTCAAGGAAGCGCTCTTCGTTGAACCAGGCCGGTGCGTTGATCACCGGACGGGCGGCAGCCGGAGCAGCCGAACCACCGAAGATCGAACCCATGGCGGCTGGCTTCTGCTCGAACACTTCACGCTGCATCGGCGCGCCGGCCGGAGCGAATTGCTCCTGCTGCTTGCGACGACGGGCGGCAATGAAGCGGAAGATCACGAACGCGATCAGGGCCATGATCAGGATGTCGAAGATCTGCATGCCCTGGAAGCCGTCGCCCATGAACATCGACGCGAGCAAGCCACCGGCGGCGATGCCCGCCAGAGGGCCGAGCCAGCGCGAAGCACCGCCGGCCTTGGCCGCGGCGCCAGCAGCACCGGCAGCGCCAGCGGTCGCTGCTGCACCGCCCACGCCTGGAGAAGAAGGAGCCATCTGGCTGGTCTGGTGCGTCGGCGCAGCGCCGGCGCTTTTGCCACCACCAAAGCGCTTGGCGTTGGCGTCGAGGCTCATCGTCAGGCCGATGCACAACGCCATGGCGATGCTAAGAAAACGTTTCATAAAGGGAATTCCCGTTTGTGGAGACACGCGCGCCATGTTGCACAGCTGAAGTGTTACTGGCTAGCGAGAGAGTGTTTCGGGCTTTTGCCTGACAGGTTACGTTCAGCTCGGTCAGGGCAATAAGGCCATGTACTTTTGTCTGTAGGAAAAGGAGATAGGTTCAGCAGGAAATGGATCAGCGCCGCAAGGCCAGCATCACCACACCGGCGGTGATCAGACCGATACCGCCCCACTGGCGCAGGTCGAGTTTCTCGCCCAGCAGGATCACACCGAGCACCGCCACGAAGACCACGCTGAGCTTGTCCACCGGGGCGACCAGCGATGCCGGTCCGACTTTCAACGCCCGGAAGTAGCACAGCCACGAAGCGCCGGTTCCCAGGCCCGACAACAGCAGGAACAGGTAGCTCTTGGCGGAGATCGATCCCAAGGACTGATATTGGCCCGTGGCGTACAAAATCAAGGCCAGACTCACCAATACGACGATTGTGCGCAGTAGGGTAGCGAAGTCGGAGTTGACGTTTTCGATGCCGATCTTGGCGAAGATGGCCGTCAGCGCGGCGAAAGTCGCCGAGAGCAGGGCCCAGAACGTCCAGGAAGAAAAGAAGCCCGAGCCCATCGATGTTGCCTCCAGTGCCCGTTCCCGCGCCGGGCGCGGGAACGAACGGTGACTTATATGGCTTCCAGCTTCGCGTACCCGAGCATCAGCCACTTGCTGCCTTCGGCGAAGTTCACCTGCACCCGCGCCTGGGCGCCGGCGCCCTCGAAATTGAGGATCACGCCGTCGCCGAAGATCGAGTGACGGACAGCCTGACCAAGGCTCAGGCCGGTTTCCGGAATCTCGCTGCCGCTGAACAGGTTGCTGCCGCCCATCGACTGGTTGCCGCCGAACGGCCGGCTGACGCTGTTGGACAGACGCACTTCCTGAATCAGGCCTTTCGGTACTTCCCGTACGAAACGCGACACCTTGTTGTAGGTTTCGCTGCCGTACAGGCGTCGGGTTTCAGCATAGGTCATCACCAGATTCTGCATCGCCCGGGTAATGCCGACATAGGCCAGTCGCCGCTCCTCCTCAAGGCGCCCCGGTTCTTCCAGGCTCATCTTGTGCGGGAACAGGCCTTCTTCCATGCCCACCAGGAACACGTAAGGGAATTCCAGGCCCTTGGCGCTGTGCAGGGTCATCAACTGAATGCTGTCTTCGTGCTCGTCGGCCTGGGTGTCGCCGGCCTCCAGCGAAGCGTGACCGAGGAACGCCGCCAGCGGCGTCAGCTCTTCGTCTTCTTCGGTGTTCTCGAAGTTGCGCGCGGCGCTGACCAGTTCCTCAAGGTTTTCCACCCGGGCCTGGCCTTTCTCGCCTTTTTCCGCTTCGTGGTAGGCGATCAGTCCGGATTGCTCGATAACGGTCTGGGTCATCAGGTGCAACGGCATCTCGGCGCACTTGGCGGCGAGGTTTTCGATCAGTTCGATAAACGCGCCCAGCGCACCGGCGGCGCGACCGGTCAGACCTTTGTTGGCCACCAGCTGGCGCATGGCTTCCCACATCGACACATCGCTGTGGCGCGCATGGTCGCGGATCGCTTCGACGGTTTTCTCGCCGATGCCGCGAGCCGGGACGTTGATCACCCGCTCCAGGGCCGCATCGTTGCCGCGACCTTCCAGCAAGCGCAGGTAGGCCATGGCGTTCTTGATTTCCGCCCGCTCGAAGAAGCGCTGGCCGCCATAGATGCGGTACGGAATGCGTTCACGCAGCAACGCTTCTTCCAGAACGCGCGATTGGGCGTTGGAGCGGTAGAGAATCGCGATATCGCTGCGAGCCAGGCCGGTTTTCAGCGCGCTTTCGATGGTTTCGACAACGTAGCGCGCTTCATCGTGTTCGTTGAAGGCGGCGTAAAGGTTGATCGCTTCACCGTCGCCGCCATCGGTCCACAGTTCTTTGCCCAGACGTCCGGTGTTGTTGGCGATCAAGGCGTTGGCGGCCTTGAGGATGCCGGCCGTGGAGCGGTAGTTCTGCTCCAGACGGATGGTCACCGAATCCGGAAAATCAGAAGAGTACTGGTGGATGTTCTCGATTTTCGCGCCGCGCCAGCCGTAGATCGACTGGTCGTCGTCGCCGACCACCATCAGGCTGTCGCCGCCCTTGCCCAGCAGACGCAACCAGGCGTACTGCACGGCGTTGGTGTCCTGGAATTCGTCCACCAGAATGTGTCGGAAACGCTTCTGGTAGTGCGCCAGCAGGCCCGGGTGGTCGCGCCACAGATCGAGGGCGCGCAGCAGCAGTTCGGAGAAATCGATGACGCCGGCACGCTGGCACGCCGCCTCGTACGCTTCATAAATGCCGCGCATGGTGGCCAGGAACAGATCGCCGCTGGCTTGAATGTGTTGCGGACGCAGACCTTCGTCTTTCTGCCCGTTGATGAACCACTGGGCCTGACGGGCTGGCCAGCGTTGCTCGTCCAGCCCCAGCTCGCGGATCACCCGCTTGACCAGCCGTTGCTGGTCGTCGCTGTCGAGAATCTGGAAAGTCTGGCTCAGCCCGGCTTCCTGCCAGTGCGCCCGCAGCAGGCGGTGCGCCAGGCCGTGGAAGGTGCCGACCCACATGCCGGCCGGGTTGATGCCCAGCAATTGCTCGATGCGGTGACGCATCTCTGCAGCGGCTTTATTGGTGAAGGTCACCGACAGAATCGAGTGGGGCGAGGCGTTCTCGACCTGGATCAACCAGGCGATACGGTGCACCAGCACTCGGGTTTTGCCGGAGCCGGCACCGGCCAGGACCAATTGACGACCAACGGGAGCCGCTACGGCCTGGCGTTGGGCATCGTTGAGGGAGTTCAGCAGAAGGGAGAGATCATCGCGCATCGGGGCATTCTAGGGTGCGCCGCAGGCCCGGGCAAACCGAGCTTTGCATTAGCCGATGAAAGTCCTGCCGATGACGACCGGTCGGTCACCGGCTACAGGCGTTGGCCCGCCTCGCTTGGGGGCTTTTGCGGGTGTCGGGAGGCTGAAAAGTTTCGGTGAAATTATGATCTGGGGCAGTTTGGCAAGTGGTTCGGCTTGTGTATGCTCCGTCCACGTTTCCGGGCGCATGCTCACACTTATAAGAACAAGAACGTTGCCTATGACCCTCAGCTTCGACCTGTCGGGCCCCTCTGTGGAACCCAGGGTAATCCGCAAGCATTACGCCACCCAGATGGCGGTCGAGCGCACGCGCCTTCTTTATCAGGGTTCGCTGTTGCCAACCCTGTTCATGTTGATCAATGGTCTGGTCTGCGCCGGTCTGCTCTGGAGTCCGCAGCGTTACTTCGTGGTCAGCGTCTGGCTGGTGTGGCTGCTGTCGCTGGTGGCGTTGCGGGTGATTCAGGTCGCGGCCTTCGATTCGGCGATTCCCGATCGCCAGGCCCAGCCGATCTGGGGGCGGATGTTCCTGCTCGGCTCGACCATGACCGGCCTGACCCTGGCCGGTGCCGGCATCGCCCTGGTCCCGGCCGACAACTTCATGCAGCAAGCCTGGGTGTTCGGCCTGATCGGTGCCGCGACCCTGTCGGCCAGCGTGGCCTACGCCGTGAGCATTCCGGCCTTCCTTTCCTTTACCTTGCCGTGCCTGCTGCCGGCCATCGGCTACCTGTTCTGGGGCGGTGACGAACTGGCGCGCGGCTGGGGCTGGCTCGGGCTGATCCTGCTCGGCTCGCTGAGTGTGGTGGCGTGGCAGGTCAATCGGCTGATTGATCGCGGTTTGCTGCGGCGCTTCCAGAACCAGCACCTGATCGAACACCTGCAACAGACACAAACTCGCAGCGAACAGCTCAATCAGGAGCTGGCGAAGGAAATCGAACATCGGCGTTGCGCCGAGGGCAAGTTGCGTGAAGCCCAAGTTGAACTGGAGGACCGAGTCGCCCAGCGCAGCCGGGAACTGGACGTCGCCAACCAGGCCCTGAGCAAGAGCGAGGCGCGCCTGGCCCTGGCGTTGAAAGCCAGTGAGCTGGGGCTGTGGGACTGGAACCTGCAGACCGACGAAGTTCACCACACACAGATTCAGGAACTGTTTGGCATTGACCCGGAATACGTCACCGGGCTGCTCAGGCATCTGCGGCCACGCCTGCACCCGGAAGATGTGCCACCGCTCAAACGAGCACTGATTGAGCACTTGAAGGGGCGCACCGAGGATTATCAGATCGAATACCGCGTGCGCCACGGCGACGGCCACTGGGTCTGGATCGAAGACCGTGGGCGAGCGGTGGAGCGCGACGAGAACGGGCGGGTCATCCGCATGGTCGGCACCCGCCGCGACATCAGCGTCAGCAAAAGCCTGGAAGCCCAGCAACAACTGGCGGCGACGGTGTTCGAGGCCGCCAGCGAAGGCATCGTGATCCTCGACCCGAATTATTCGCTGATCGCCATCAACCAGGCCTTCAGCCGGGTCACCGGGTATGACATCGACGACATGCTCGGGCGCAACGTCGTCGAACTGCCGTGCAGCCGCGACGCCCGTCGACACTACGTCGCGATCCGCCACGCGCTGGAGCAGCACGGCAGTTGGCAGGGCGAATTGGTGGAAACCCGCAAGAACGGCGAGCTGTATCCGCAATGGCTGCAATTGAATGCCGTGCGCGACAGTCGGGGAAATGTCAGTCATATCGTCGGCTTCTTCGCCGATCTGTCGGCGCGCCGCGAATCCGAAGAGCGCATGCGCTACCTGACCCACTACGACGAACTCACGGGTCTGGCCAACCGCTCGCTGTTCCGCGAACGCCTGCACGAAGCCCATCAGCGCGTGCGGCAGGGCGGGCGCCGGAGTCTGGCGCTGCTGCATATCAATCTGGATCGCTTCAAGCTGCTCAACGACAGCCTCGGTCATGAGATCGCCGACCAGTTGCTGCAAAAGATGTCGCGGCGGCTGGTCAATGCTCTGCCGGAAGCCGACACCATCGCCCGGCTGTCCGGCGATGAGTTCGCGGTACTGTTCGACGCCTACGGCAACCTGTCGAGCCTGGCGCGGGTCGCCACGCGACTGTCGAGCAAGCTGCGCCTGCCGTTGACCGTGGAAGGGCATGAGCTGGTAGTCAGCGCCTCGATGGGCATCAGCATGCTGCCGGACAACGCCCGGGAGATTTCCGCGCTGGTCAGCCAGTCGAATATGGCCATGCAACATGCCAAGCACCTGGGCGGCAACAACTTCCAGTTCTACACCGACAGTCTGCAGGCCAGCACGCTGGAGCGCCTGCAACTGGAAAACCAGCTGCGCAAAGCCATCGAGGAAAAGCAGCTCAACGTCTTCTATCAACCGAAACTGTGCCTGGCGACCGGGCGTCTCAACGCGGCGGAAGCGCTGGTGCGCTGGGATCACCCGACCATGGGCCGGGTACCGCCGGGGGATTTCATCGGTCTGGCCGAAGAAACAGGGCTGATCGGGCCGATCGGCGAATTCGTCCTGCGTCAGGCCTGCTGGCAGGCGTGTGAATGGCAGCGTCAGGGGCTGGCGCCGATCCGGGTTTCGGTGAACCTGTCGGTGCATCAACTGCGCCAGGGCAAACTGGTCAGTCTGGTGCGTCAGGTGCTGGAGGAAACCGGCCTGGCACCGCACTACCTCGAACTGGAACTGACCGAAAGCCAGCTGCTCGACAGCGTCGAACACATCATCGCCACGTTCCAGCAGTTGCGGGATCTGGGGGTGAAACTGGCGATCGACGATTTCGGCACCGGGTATTCATCGCTGAGCTATCTGAAGCGGATTCCGGTGGACTACGTGAAGATCGATCAGGCCTTTATTCGCGGGTTGGGCGAGGGCAGCGAGGACGCGGCGATCACCCGGGCGATCATTGCGATGGCTCACGGGCTGTCACTGAAAGTTGTCGCCGAAGGTGTCGAGCGATCCGAGCAGCTGGCGTTTCTGAAAGCTGAAGGTTGCGACGAGGTGCAGGGCTATCTGATCAGCCGTCCGGTGGAGGCGGTCGGCCTTGCTGCGTTGTTGCGTGAACAGGAAAAACCGCTGTAAAGGGCTACATGCAGCGCATGTCGCCTGATCCGGGGGGATCGAGTTACGCATTGAGCAGGCAAAAAGCCGATTCATGTAGTATAACTACAAGCTTGCTACATCCCCGGCATCTGGCCAAAGCACATCTTTCCATAACAAGAGTCCAGCCCCTTGAATCTGCTGCAACACATCGCCCAGTCACGTCACCTGTTACGCAAGTCGGAGCTCAAGGTCGCCGACCACGTGCTGCTTGACCCTGCGGCAGTGATGCACAGTTCCATGGCCGACCTTGCTCACAGCGTCGGCATCAGCGAGCCGACCATCGTGCGCTTCTGCCGCGCCATCGGTTGTTCCGGCTTTCAGGATCTCAAATTGAAATTGGCTCAGAGTCTGGCCGCCGGTGCCAGCTTCGGTCAGTTCGCCATCCACGAAGACGACTCCGTCGCCGACTACAGCCTGAAGATTTTCGACACCACGCTGCACACCTTGATGGAAGTGCGCGAGAAACTCGACCCGGTGGAGTTGCAACGTGCAGTCACGCTGATGTCCCAGGCGCAACGCGTCGAGTTCTACGGTTTCGGTGCCTCGGGCGCGGTGGCGGCGGATGCGCAGCACAAGTTCTTCCGCTTGCTGCTGACCGCAGCGGCGTATTCCGATCCGCACATGCAGGCGATGTCGGCGGTAACGCTGAAGCCCACCGACGTGGCGATCTGTATTTCCCAGTCGGGGCGTTCCAAGGATTTGCTGATCACCGCCAACCTCGTTCGCGAGAGCGGGGCGTCGCTGATCACCTTGTGCCCGAGTCAGACGCCATTGGCGGAGTTGTCGACGGTGAACCTGGCGATCGATGTGCACGAAGACACCGAAATCTATACACCGCTGACCTCGCGCATCGCTCACCTGGTGGTGATCGACGTGCTGGCGATGGGCGTGGCCATGGCCCGCGGACCGAGCCTGGTCAATCACCTCAAGAGCGTGAAGCGCAGTCTGCGCAGTTTGCGTTTGTCGCCCAAGGCTGTGAAAGCGCTGGACGACTAAATCCAAGGTCGGCCGACCTCTTCGCGAGCAGGCTCGCTCCCACAGAGTTCTGCTGTAAAGACAAATTCTGTGTCTGCCGGAGATAAAAATGTGGGAGCGAGCCTGCTCGCGAAGGCGCCTGTAAACACCGCACATTTGAAATTTTCATCAGTCTGTAACCCTGACGCAGCCAAACCGTCATCCTCCACGCCTATCGTAAAACTCCCGTACTCGCCTTGGGAGAATCGAAATGGCTCAGCCCTACGAAGAACGCAACAGCGCCGCGAAAACCCGTCGTCAGCAGGAAGATCAGCGCCGCATGGAATTCCGCCGTGCGATTGAAGATCGCTTCGAACTTCGCCAGCTTCAAGCCGAGATCGGCGATTTTCCCGAGATCACTCACTGGCAGGCAGCGCCCGCAGCTTCCCGTCGAAACGCTCAACCAGCGCGATAATCTGCGCCCGCTCGCTGCGGATAAATGCCAGGAACGCATGCGCAACCGGTGACAACCGTTTGGCTTTGGCTTGCACCAGACACCAACTGCGCATCAGCGGCAACTCTTCGACCGGCAGCTCGACCAGGCCGCCGGTCGCCAGCTCCAGGTTCAGGGCGTGGCGCGTCAACAGCGCCAGGCCCAGACCCGCCAGCACGCATTCGCGCTGAGCTTCGGCGGACGCCACTTCCTGGGTCTGGGTGAAGTGCACGCGCTTTTCCTTGAAGTATTCCTCGCAGGCCAGACGCGTACCCGAACCCGGCTCGCGGATCAGCAGCGTGTACGGTTCCAGATCCTGCAAGCGCAGCGGGCCCATGTGCGCCAGCGGATGATCCGGGCGTGCCACGGCGACGATCGGATTGTTAAGAAACGGCAGGAATTCCAGACCCATGTCCTGTGGCACCATCGCCATGATCACCAGGTCGTCGCGGTTGTCCGAGAGGCGACGGATGACCTGGCCACGGTTGACCACGGTCAGTTGCAAATTGACTTCCGGATGCTGGCGCTTGAACGCGGCGAACAGGTGCGGTACGAAATATTTGGCGCTCGATTCCACCGCCAGTTTCAACTGACCCTGCAGCGACCCCTGCATGTCCGACAGCTGCATATCGAGGTTTTCCAGCCGTCCGAAAATGTCGCGGCTGGCGCGCTGAAGCGCTTCCGCCGCCTCGGTCATATAGAGTTTTTTACCGACATAATCGAATAACGGCTGGCCAATCAGCTCTTCGAGCTGACGAATCTGTAGGCTTACGGCCGGTTGTGTGAGAGACATTTCCTCGGCTGCGCGGCTGTAGGAACGTAAATCGCACACCTCATTGAAGATCTGCAGTTGACGCAATGTCATACGCATCAATGACTTACGCATAGGGTTCGGTCTCGGTCGGCGGGCAGATGTTTCAACTATAAGTGTTTATTTATGCCTGACCCAATTTTTATTCATTTTTGTTAATCCCTTGGCAGCGCTAGTGTGGTCCTGCGACCGAATTGAAACATTTGGTCACGCGTCGACCTGGGTCTAGCAGGTCGTGGTGCCACCGGCTCAAGGGAACCTCCAAGTGATAAAAAAGATCCTGATCGCCAACCGTGGTGAGATTGCCGTACGAATCGTGCGAGCCTGCGCCGAAATGGGCATTCGCTCGGTTGCGATTTTCTCCGACGCCGATCGCCATGCGTTGCATGTGAAGCGTGCGGACGAGGCTCACAGCGTCGGAGCCGAGCCGCTGGCCGGCTACCTGAATCCACGCAAGCTGGTGAACCTGGCGGTGGAAACCGGCTGTGATGCGCTGCACCCCGGCTACGGTTTCCTTTCGGAAAACGCCGAGCTGGCGGAAATCTGCGCCGAGCGCGGCATCAAATTCATTGGCCCGTCGGCGGAAGTCATCCGGCGCATGGGCGACAAGACCGAAGCGCGGCGCAGCATGATCAAGGCCGGCGTACCGGTGACGCCCGGCACCGAAGGCAATGTCTCCGGCATCGAAGAAGCCCTGGTCGAAGGTGACCGCATCGGCTATCCGGTGATGCTCAAGGCCACCTCCGGTGGTGGCGGGCGCGGTATCCGTCGCTGCAACAGCCGCGAAGAACTCGAACAGAACTTCCCCCGTGTCATATCCGAGGCCACCAAGGCGTTCGGTTCGGCGGAAGTGTTCCTGGAAAAATGCATCGTCAATCCCAAGCACATCGAAGCGCAGATCCTCGGCGACAGCTTCGGCAACGTCGTGCACCTGTTCGAGCGTGACTGCTCGATCCAGCGCCGCAACCAGAAGCTGATCGAGATCGCACCGAGCCCACAGCTGACCCCGGAGCAGCGCGCGTACATCGGCGACCTGTCGGTACGTGCGGCCAAGGCTGTGGGTTACGAGAACGCCGGCACCGTGGAGTTCCTGCTCGCCGAGGGCGAGGTGTACTTCATGGAGATGAACACGCGGGTTCAGGTGGAGCACACCATCACCGAAGAAATCACCGGCATCGACATCGTTCGCGAACAGATTCGCATCGCTTCCGGCCTGCCGCTATCGGTGAAGCAGGAAGACATTCAGCACCGTGGTTTCGCCTTGCAGTTCCGTATCAACGCCGAGGATCCGAAGAACAACTTCCTGCCGAGCTTCGGCAAGATCACCCGCTACTACGCTCCCGGCGGCCCGGGCGTGCGCACCGACACGGCGATCTATACCGGGTACACGATTCCACCGTTCTACGACTCGATGTGCCTGAAGCTGGTGGTCTGGGCGCTGACCTGGGAAGAAGCGATGGACCGGGGCCTGCGAGCCCTCGACGACATGCGCCTGCAGGGCGTGAAGACCACCGCCGCGTACTACCAGGAAATCCTGCGCAACCCGGAATTCCGTAGCGGCCAGTTCAATACCAGCTTCGTTGAAAGCCACCCGGAACTGACCAACTACTCGATCAAGCGCAAACCCGAAGAGCTGGCCCTGGCCATCGCCGCCGCCATCGCCGCCCACGCAGGCCTATGAATGAAGCAGCTGCGAGCTTTCAGCTGCAAGCGGCAAGTAAAAGCAGATTGGCTTTTCTTGCTGCTCGTAGCTTGAAGCTTGCCGCTATGAGGAGATACCAATGACTAAGAAGATCTTCGTTACCGACACCATCCTGCGCGACGCTCACCAATCGCTGCTCGCCACCCGCATGCGCACCGAAGACATGCTGCCGATCTGCGACAAGCTCGACAAGGTCGGCTACTGGTCGCTGGAATGCTGGGGCGGGGCGACGTTTGACGCCTGCGTACGTTTCCTCAAGGAAGACCCGTGGGAGCGCCTGCGCCAATTGCGCGCCGCACTGCCCAATACCCGTCTGCAAATGCTCCTGCGCGGGCAGAACCTGCTCGGCTATCGTCACTACAGCGATGACGTGGTCAAAGCCTTCGTCGCCAAGGCCGCGGTAAACGGTATTGACGTGTTCCGCATCTTCGATGCAATGAACGATGTGCGTAACCTGCGCGTCGCCATCGAAGCGGTGAAGGCTGCCGGCAAACATGCGCAAGGCACCATCGCCTACACCACCAGCCCGGTGCACACCATCGAGGCTTTCGTCACCCAGGCCAAGCAAATGGAGTCCATGGGTTGCGATTCCGTAGCGATCAAGGACATGGCCGGTCTGCTCACTCCATACGCCACCGGTGAACTGGTGCGTGCTTTGAAAGCCGAACAGTCGCTGCCGGTGTTCATCCACTCCCACGATACTGCTGGCCTGGCCGCCATGTGCCAGCTCAAGGCGATCGAAAACGGTGCCGATCATATCGACACCGCAATCTCCAGCTTCGCCTCGGGCACCAGCCACCCGGGCACCGAGTCGATGGTCGCCGCGCTCAAAGGCACCGAATACGACACCGGCCTGAACCTCGAACTGCTTCAGGAAATCGGCCTGTACTTCTATGCCGTGCGCAAGAAGTACCACCAGTTCGAAAGCGAATTCACCGCCGTCGACACTCGTGTGCAGGTCAACCAGGTGCCGGGCGGGATGATCTCCAACCTCGCCAACCAGTTGAAAGAGCAGGGCGCCCTGAACCGCATGGGCGAAGTGCTCGCAGAAATTCCGCGCGTACGTGAAGACCTCGGCTTCCCGCCGCTGGTGACCCCGACTTCGCAAATCGTCGGCACCCAGGCGTTCTTCAACGTACTGGCCGGCGAGCGCTACAAGACCATCACCAACGAGGTGAAGCTGTATCTGCAGGGCGGCTACGGCAAGGCACCGGGCGTCGTGAATGAAAAACTCCGGCGTCAGGCGATCGGCAGCGAAGACGTCATCGACGTACGTCCGGCCGATCTGCTCAAGCCGGAAATGACCAAGCTGCGTGCCGATATCGGCGCACTGGCCAAGTCCGAAGAAGACGTACTGACCTTCGCCATGTTCCCGGACATCGGCCGCAAGTTCCTCGAAGAACGTGCCGCCGGCACCCTCACCCCGGAAGTGCTGCTGCCGATTCCGGAAGCGGGCGCCGTGGCCTCGGCGAGCGGCGAAGGCGTGCCGACCGAGTTTGTCATCGACGTCCACGGTGAAACCTATCGCGTCGACATCACCGGCGTCGGCGTCAAGGCCGAGGGCAAGCGCCACTTCTATCTGTCCATCGACGGCATGCCGGAAGAAGTGGTGTTCGAACCGCTCAATGAATTTGTCAGCGGCGGCAGCAGCAAACGCAAACAGGCCTCGGCGCCGGGCCATGTCAGCACCACCATGCCGGGCAACATCGTCGATGTGCTGGTCAAGGAGGGCGACACCGTCAAGGCTGGCCAGGCCGTGCTCATCACCGAAGCGATGAAGATGGAAACCGAAGTCCAGGCTGCCATTGCCGGCAAGGTCACAGCGATCCATGTGGCCAAGGGCGACCGGGTCAACCCGGGCGAAATCCTTATCGAGATCGAAGGCTGAGATAACAGCCGCGATCCAACGCTTTAAACCTCGGGGGGGCATGTGCTCCCCTTTTTTTTGCCTGTGATTTTCGATATTTCTAAGCTCGCTTGAAGAGCCAATGTGGGAGCGAGCCTGCTCGCGAATGCGTCGGATCAGCCAACATCATCTTCGAATGTTCCACCGCTTTCGCGAGCAGGCTCGCTCCCACAGGGGGCGTGCTTAATCCATCAGAACGCCATGCGCCATTGGCCCGCCACGCCATACGTTCGGCTGTCATTACCCAGCTCACCCGTTAAGCCCACGCCCAGCGTGTGCGCCGCCGACAGGCCAAGATCGAGCCCCGCATCCACCGACAGACTGTTCCGGTCCAGCGCCGCGCCGGCCACTTCGAAACGCTTGCCGCCCTTGCGCAGTTGCTGGTGGGTGTCACTGTCGATGTCACCGTAGGTATGTTTCCAGCCTGCGCTCAATCGCGGCGTCAGGCGCATGCCGTTATCCAGCGTGTTGACCTGCGCAAGTCGTAGACCGAAGGTGCTGCTGAAGTTGTCGCGGGTCTGCCCATAAACTTTCAGCGCCGCGTCGCCACCTTTCTCGTTATAGCTGTCGCGTTGATAACGTTGATAGCCGAGGCTGGCGTAGGGTTCGAGGGTTACGCTGTCGCGGCCCAAATTGAACCCGGCTTCGGCGAATGCCTGCTGAGTATTGGCGTCGTAGTTGCCCTTCAGACGATCGCTGAAACCCTTGAACGCGACCCGTCGTGTGCTGCTACCGTCATGGCTGGCGTAGGTGGCGCCGAGACGCAACGACAGTGGGCCGTCCTGACGCACGGCGTAGGCGCCCAAGTGCCAGCTGTCGAGATCGCCGTCGTACTGGCGGGCATCGAGTTTCGTCTGTGATTTGCTGCCGAGCAGGCCGACGTGCCACTGCTCGTCGAGTCGCCAGTCAGCGCCCACGACCAGACCTTGCGTGGAGTGTTGGAGGATGCCGTCACCGTCCCGATCAACCTTGCCGCCGTTACCCAGCGCTTGAATCCACACCCGCCCGGAGTCTCCACTGCCTGCGGCCTGACCCGGTGAACTGCGCGAGCCGTCCGTTGCGCCGGAACGGTTGTCCAGTTGCCGCATCGCCGAGAGCATGCTCGCACTGACCGGTGTGACACTGTTCAGAGTGGCTTTGGCGAGGTTGGCATTGCTGCCGGCAGCGAGTTGGTCGAGCGCGATAGGCGCGGTGGTTTTATCGCTGGTCAGCAGTGCGGCTACAGCGGCGTTAGCAGGCTTTGTAAGTTCAGGCACAGGCTGGGCGGCGGCTTCGCTGGTTTGCGCAGTCACGATTTCGTTTAGTGTCGATGATCCCACCAATGCGGAGTCTTCAATCAAGTTCGCAACTGAGGTCGGGACCGGCGCTGGAGCTGCGCTCACCGCTGTCAGTGAGGCGGGAGCAGGCGTTGGCGATATGGGTGTTGAGATCGGGTCGGGCTCTGGCTCGATGATACTGCCTGCAAGCGCGCCTGCATTTTCGGTAGGCGCGAGGCTTTCAAGCGCTACGTCATTGCGAGCGTACGTCAGTGCAACCGACTTCTTGTTGTATTGAGCTGTGGCGGTCATATACGCCAGCTCGTTCTCGATCCTGCCAAACTGGCCCTTAACCTCACGGGCTTCGATGATTTTGTACTGGCTGCTCTGCGGAAATTCACCCGCAGCTGCGACGACTTTGAGGGTGGCGCCGTCAAGCTGAGCTGTGCCATCGACCTTGATTGTCGGGCTACCGGTGGGTGTGACCTCGTAAGCCAGTTCGGCACCAGGCGCCAAGTGCAGATTGCCTTTTACTCGGGGAGCGCCAAGCGCCGCATTGACAGTGAGCAGGCCGTCCACTTCAAGATTGCCTACCGAGCCTTTACCTGCGAACCCGCCGCCAGTCTGGACATAGACGTCACCCTTGATGCTGCCGAGGTTGGTCAGTGCTCCACCACTATTGACCATAACGCCTTCATGAAAATCACCTTTGGGGCTCAGCGTCCAGTCTCCTTGGGCGACGAATAATCCATTGAAGTTGCGCGTGTCGTTCAACGTGCCGCCGCTCGCAGCATTCAGGAACAACACGTTATCGCCTTTGCCGCCATCCAGCCGGCCAGTGAAGCTTGCCCCGTCTGCAAGGGTAATCAAGTCGTTGACGTCAGTCCCTTTGAACACGGTTTCCGGGGTCGTGAAGATGATCGGAACCGTGCTCGCGTCGTTGAGAAAACCCTGGAGCCGTTCCATCGCCTGTTGCTTGGGGTTGGCTTCGGGCTGCTCCGTCGTTTCCTTGCTTGGGGGCCGCTCTATTGCTTCAGTGGATTGCTCGGCGTTAGCCAGCGCTACGCCACCCAGCGCCAGTGAAATAGCCAGAGCCAGGTGTTTTGGTGCGAATAGGTGTTGAGTGGGCATCAGGTTCGACCTCCTTATCGAGAAGACCCAACTCTATTGCTGCCCGAAAAAAACCGATGTCGGCCGCTTCCCACAGTCACGCAGGCGACATCGGATCGTTGTGTAGAAAATCCTCACTGGTTTTCACAAATCAGAGCTTTTGCGCAGGAGTGGCTGTTCTTTTTCCTACAGCTTTCTCCTCATGAAGCACGTTAACCAGCGGCACGTCAGACGCTTAACTGCATTAATTTGCGTTCAAAGGGCCACTTGGGAGTGCTAATCTGCATTTTGTTGCAGATATTGCGGCGCGTAAGACTACTTGGATGCACTATATTGCATGTTCCTGAAACGTTTTCCTCGCTGAGCTGCATTAAAATGCACACGGAATCAACATGTATAACCTGACACTCCAGATCTTTACCGCCGGGCAATGGCACGACGCGATGATTCTTGACTTCGATGATCCGGAAAAAGGCTTCGAAAGCCGCTGCAGTTTTGGCTATGAAGCGGGCTATCTGGTGGAAAACATCGAGTTGATCGGCTCGCCTTTTTCCAAAGCTGTGAGTGCCCTGTACCCGTTGGATTGGGAAGGTCGGCGGGCGAAAACGCCAGCTTTTGTCCACGACATCGCACCGGCAGGCGCAGCCAAGCGGTTTCTGCTCGCCCGCCTGGGTCAGGAAAGACCCGCCGAGATCAGCGCCGATCTGTTTCTGCTGGGTCGCAGTACACCGGCTCCCATTGGCAACATGCGAATAAAGGAATCGGCGGAAGCAGTCGATGAGAGGAAGCCGATCGGATTCAAGCGCGAGGAGGTCATTAGCCGCGACAACCGCTTTCTTGAATATGCCTACGAGCTGGGCGCGGCCATCGGTGGCGCGACGGGGGCAGGTGGTGAAGCTCCGAAGCTATTACTGGCAGAGAACAGCGCCGGGCTTCTGTATCCCGATGCGGTATTGGACGATGAAGAAGTGCGACAGCACTGGTTTGTGAAATTCGCCAGAAACAGGGGCGGGCAGACCGACCAGGACATCCTGCGCAGCGAATTCCATTACTACAAAGCGCTGCAGACATTGGGCATCGAAACAGTCGCGGCAGAAGGGCTGGCCTTGGAAGAGGCGAACAAACCGAGTTTGTGGATGCGGCGTTTTGATCGACAAGTGAAAGATGGGGCGGTGTCGCGTTTTGCCGTCGAATCGATTTATTCGCTGGCTGAAGTGACGACGCCTGGCAGCGCCATGAATCATCTGGACGTGATCCGCATGCTCGCCGGGCTATGGCGCAAAGCGGGCCAGGCCAGCCAGATTCCCGGCCTCGTCGCCGATTACCTGCGTCGCGACCTGATCAATAAAATCCTCGGAAACTCCGATAACCACGGTCGTAACACGGCGATCATCCGGCAAGAGAACGCTTTCCAACTCGCGCCTATTTATGACCTCGCCCCGATGGTCATGGATGACGAAGGCGTGACGCGTACGACCAAATGGCCAAAAGAGTTGGAGCGGGCGGGCGATGTCGATTGGCGAGGTGTCTGCCGCGTATTGGCCGATAGCGCAGATCCGCACGATTCGTTGGCGGGGCTGGATGCCTCTGCGCTGTTCGAAGGCCTGCGCGCGGATGCCCGCCGTCTGGCCGCACTGCCGGATATTCTTGCGGCCAGCGGTTTGCCCGCCAGAACCATGAATCACCCGAGCGTTCACCTGAAAAACCTCGAGCAACGTTTGAAAGAGTGGGACCTGCAATGAGTCTGACCGTCCTCGAGCGCACGGCGCTCATCGAAAGCATTCAGCAATCACTGACCCAAGGCACTCTGGAAATCGGTGACGCCGTGCGCCGTTTACGGGTCGAAGTCACCGGTCTGCATCAGACCCAGTTTGCGAAAATGTGCAAGATTTCAGTGCGCACGCTGGTGCATATCGAACATGGCGAAGGCAACCAGACATTGAAGTCGCTGAACGCGGTGTTCCGCCCATTCGGCATGAAAATGGGTGTTGTGCGAATACGCCGGGACACCGTTTGAAACCTGCGCGACTGTTTAACCACGCCGCAAATACGCCTTGCCGTAATGCCGCTCCATCCTTGCCTGAATCAGCTCCAGCCCGATCGACATCAGCCAGTAGATGATCGCCGCGGTGGTGAGCATTTCGATGTAGCGATAGCTTGAGCGGCCGTAGGACTGGGCGAGAAACATCACTTCCCAGACGCCCATCACCGAGATCAGCGACGAGTCCTTGAGCATCGAGATGAACTGATTGGTGGTCGGCGGGATGATCGTGCGCATGGCCTGGGGCAGGGTGATGCGCCAGAAGATCACGCTTTCGCGCAGGCCCAGCGCCAGGGATGCTTCGCGTTGTCCGTGATCGACGCCGAGGATCCCGGCGCGGAAGATTTCGCTCAGGTAGGCGCCGTAGTTCAGCGACAGGGCAATGATGCCGGCGACGATGGCGCCGGGGACGATGCCCAGTTGCGGCAGACCGAGGTAGATCAGCAGGATCTGGATCAGCAACGGCGTGCCACGGAAGAACGAGGTGTAGAAACTGGCAACGCCAAACGCCACGGCGCTGTTCGACAGGCGCGCCAGCGCGGTGATGAAACCGAGCAGCGACGAGGCGATGATCGAGCAGGCGCAGAGGAACAGCGTCAGCGCTGCGCCCTGCAGGAAGCCGTTCGGCGCCAGCTTCAGGCCAACGAGGTTGGGCAGCTTGTCAAGGATGATCGCGAACTTCAGGTCGAAGCTCAGAAAGAATCCGGCAAACAGACAGAACAACGCAGCCCACGTCAGGTACAGGCGCGTACGGAACCCGAAAAGCTTTTGCAGGCGGGTTTCAGCCACCGGTTGCGGTGGCTGTGGCGGGGTTGGAAAAGAACTCATTGGCTGATGTCGGCGCCGATCCATTTCTGCGACAGTTTGCTCAGGGTGCCGTCCTGTTTCAGCTGGGCGAACACCTCGCGCACCTTGGCGTCCCACTGCGGGTCACCCTTTTCGATGGCCACCGAGTTCGGCTCCGAGTACAGCGGTTCGCCGGCCAGTTTGAAGCGCTGGTCCTGGTTCAAACGCGGTTGTGCGGTGACCAGATTGGTGAGGATCGCATCCAGGCGCACGCCGGCGCCGAGACCCAGATCCTGGAAGGCGACGTTGTCGGTGTCGTACGGAGCGATCTGCACATCCTCGAACGGATACTGCAGCTGTGTATCCTCGGCGCCTTCGATGACCAGGTTCTTGTTCAGATAACTTTCATAGCTGGAGGCGCTGGTCAGACCGACTTTCTTGCCGCTCAGGTCCTTGGCGCTGTGGATCCGCTCATCCTTGGCGTTGACCACAATCACCGCCGGCGACGCGTAGTACTCGACCGGGAAGTCGAACACTTCGGCGCGGGCCTTGCTCGGGGTCATCGAGCAGATGCAAATGTCGTAGCGCCCGCTCCAGCGGCCGGCGGCGATCACGTCCCAGGACGGCGTTTCCAGACGAAGTCTGACGCCGAGCTTATCCGCCACCGCTTTGGCAACGTCGACATCGAAACCGTCGAGTTGATTCTGTTCATTGAGGAACGAGAAGGGCGGATAACTCTCCATCAGCACGCCAACCAGTTCTTTTTTCTGCTCGACACGGTCCAGCGTCGCGCCGCCGAAGGCTTGGGTGGAGGCCAGAACGGTCAGGCCCAGGGCCAATAGCGGTTGGAATTTCACAGTCGCTTCCTGTTGAAAAAAGAGGTTGTTATTAACCGAGTGGTGCGTATTAAATAGTTATAAGAACGGCTCCGATAGTGAGTTATTTTCATAAGCATATGAGTGAAACGCATATGAGCGCAGCAGGAACGGTCATTCTCGATGGCGGCATGGGCCGTGAGTTGCAACGCGCCGGCGCGCCATTTCGCCAGCCCGAGTGGTCGGCACTGGCGCTGAGCGAAGCGCCGCAAGCGGTCGAAGCGGTGCATGCCGCTTACATCAGCAGTGGCGCCAATGTGATCACCAGCAACAGCTACGCGGTGGTGCCGTTCCACATTGGCGAGGCACGCTTTGCCGCTGAGGGGCAGGCCTTGGCTGCCTTGGCGGGGGAGTTGGCGCAGCGTGCAGTGCAGGCTTCGGGCAAAGCCGTACGGGTGGCCGGTTCGTTGCCGCCGTTGTTTGGCTCGTACCGTCCGGATCTGTTTGAAGCCGATCGGGTAAGCGAATTGCTGACGCCGTTGGTCAACGGTCTGGCCCCGCACGTTGATCTATGGCTGGCGGAAACCCAGAGCTCGATCGTCGAGGCGCGCGCCATTCACGCCGGGCTGCCGAAGGATGGCAAACCGTTCTGGCTGTCATTCACCCTCAAGGATGAAGACACCGATGAAGTGCCGCGCCTGCGCTCCGGTGAGCCCGTTGCCGAAGCGGCGGCGGTGGCGGCTGAGCTCGGCGTCGAAACGTTGCTGTTCAACTGCAGCCAGCCTGAAGTGATTGGCGCGGCCATCGACGCGGCGCGCGCAACGTTCGAGCGCCTCGGCGTGAACATCAACATCGGCGCGTACGCCAATGCGTTTCCTCCGCAACCGAAGGAAGCCACGGCCAACGACGGACTCGACCCGCTGCGTGATGATCTTGATCCGCCGGGGTATCTGCACTGGGCGCTTGACTGGCAACAGCGCGGCGCCACTCATTTGGGCGGCTGCTGCGGGATCGGGCCGGAGCATATTGCGGTGCTGGCGCAGGAACTGCGTCGATAAGCCTGCCCCGCCAATTGGGGGAGCGAGCCTGCTCGCGAAAGCGGTCAGTCAGTCAACATTTGCAGTGACTGACACACCGCCTTCGCGAGCAGGCTCGCTCCCACAGGGTATTTGTGAAATTCAGCTACGGCACTCGGCCAAGCCTTTCACTTGGCCACCCGGCGTCTGGTTTTCATCGCTCAACCAGCGCTCGAACCCGGCACCAATCGCCGGCCATTCCGCATCCAGAATCGAATACCACGCGGTATCGCGGTTCTGTCCCTTGACCACCATGTGCTGGCGGAACACTCCTTCGAAGCTGAAGCCCAGACGCTCGGCCGCGTATTTGGAGCGGGCGTTGCCGTTGTTGCACTTCCATTCCAGGCGCCGGTAACCCAGCTCGAACGAGTACTTGGCCAGCAGGTACACCGCCTCGGTGCTTTTCGGCGAGCGCTGCATGGGTGCGCCGAAGGTGACGTGACCGATTTCAATACGACCTTGGGCCGGGACGATCGACATCAGGCTGAGGATGCCCTGGACCTGATCAGTCGCGCGGTCGATGACGCTGAAGAAATACGGGTCGCTGTTGGCCGCATGGTTGTTCAACCAGTCGTTGAACGCGCTGCGCTCGCGAAACGGCCCGTAAGGCAGATAATCCCAGAGTTTCGGATCGGCGCCCGGCCCTTCCAGAGCAGCGTAGAGTTGCTCGGCATGCCGTGCCGGGTCGAGTTTCTCCAGGCGAATGAAGCGGCCTTCGAGCAAGGTGGCGGAGGGGTCGGGGACGCCTTTCCAGTCAGCGAGTGAAGCGGTCATGTGCGCGTCTCCTTAAAGTGCTTTACGAAACTGGATGAAACCCGGGCGTTCGGCGATGCGCTCGTAGAGCTGGATCGCGGTGGCGTTGGTTTCGTGGGTCAGCCAGTGGACTTTGCAGCAGCCATCAGCCTTGGCGGTAGCGTAGACATGTTCGATCAGCAGGCGGCCGACACCCGTGCCCCGCGACTCGGGCGCGACCAGCAGATCCTGCAGGTAGCAGGAGTTTTCGATGCTCCAGTTCGAGCGATGATAGATGTAATGCACCATGCCCAACGCTTTGCCATCAGCCCAGGCGATGGCCGCGTGGGTCGGTTCGTTCGGGTCGAGAAAGCGCTGCCAGGTGCTTTGGGTCACGGTGTCCGGCAGCTCGGTGTTGTAAAAGCGCAGGTAGGCCTGCCACAGCGGCAGCCAGGCGGCGTGGTCATTGGCGCTGACCGGGCGAATATCGATCTGGGTCATGCGGGTTTCCTTAGCGCATCAAGCGAGCGAGGGTCTGGTCGTTGGCGTCGGGGCTGGCGGCGAGGCCTTCGCGCACCCCGGCAATGTCTTCGGTGCTGCGGTTCTGGCTGAGCTTGCGCTTGCCTTCGAGGCGATCGATGGGAATGGCAAAACCGACAATGGCCTTGAGCATGCCGTCGATGTAATCGGCCGGCGCATCTTCCACCGACCAAGGCTGGGCGCGGCCCGCTTCGTGACGGTCGGTCAGGGTGCTGACGATGTCGAGCAGCCGCCCGCCATCGCTGAAGGTCTCGGCATGACCGTAGGCGTGTACGGCGAAGTAGTTCCAGGTCGGCACGACTTTGCCGTGTTCGGCTTTGCTCGGATAGAAGCCTGGACTCACGTAGGCGTCTGGGCCAGCGAAGATCAGCATCGCTTCGGCGCCGTCGCGCAGGTCTTTCCACTGCGGGTTGGCTTTGGCCAGATGACCGTAGAGCGTGCCGTATTCGCCCTGTTCGCGATGCAGCAGCACCGGCACGTGGCTGGCTTGCAGGCCGCTTTCGCCGTGACTGACCAGAATGGCCAGGCGAGTGGCAAGGATCAGTTCGTGCAGTTGGGACAAGTCTTCGATGGCAAAGGCGCGTGGTGTGTACATGGACAGATTTTCCTTGGCGAATGCCTGCATCCTAGGCAGGCTATTGGTCTGTTGTAAGAGCCATTTCCGAGCCATTTCGTAGGTCCATTGCCATGTCTGATCTGCCACCGCTGTCGATGCCGTTCAATCCGGCCGGAATCGCGCTTGATCGCCGTCAGGGCTTGAGTCGCCAGCTCTATCAGGCGCTGCGTCTGCGTGTACTCGACGGACGTCTGGTCAGTGGCACGCGATTGCCGGCCAGCCGCGACCTGGCCTCGGCTCTGGGAATATCCCGCAACAGCGTGGTGCGCGCCTACGATCAGTTGTATGCCGAGGGCTTTATCGAAGGACGCGTGGGCGACGGCACCTATGTCGCGCAATTGGCTCAGGGTTCCACCTCGAAGAAAAAACTATCCACAAATCCATCCACAGGCTTGTCAACAGGCTTACCCACAGCCTTATCCACAAATTGGCTGGATTTACCTGTGAATCCATCCAGCAAAGTTATCCACAGCGGTGGATTTTCCCGTATCGAAAAGCATCATTTGCCCCGACCACCGAGCGGTCCGCCGCGGGCTTTTCGGGTGGGCGTTCCAGCGTTCGATCTGTTCCCTTTCGAGGTGTGGGCCAAGCTGAATGCGGCTTTCTGGCGCAAACCGGATCTGCAGCAACTGTGTTATGGCGACCCGTCCGGTGATCCGCGGCTGCGCGCAATGATCGCTGCTTATCTGCGCAGCTCGCGGGGCATGCAGTGCTCGGCTGAGCAAATTGTGATCACCAGTGGCGCGCAGCAGGGCATAAGCCTTTGTGCACAGCTGCTGGTCGAGCCGGGCGACGGGGTGGCGATCGAGAATCCGGGCTATCGCGCCGCCGGGCATGCCTTCGCTGTAGCGGGGGCGAAATTGCATGGGGTGGCGGTAGATAGCGACGGCATCGATTGCAGCGCCATGGCCCGGCTCAGCGATTGTCGGGTGGCTTATGTCACGCCGTCTCATCAGTACCCGACCGGAGTGGTGATGAGTCTGGCCCGGCGTCTGGAATTGCTAGCCTGGGCCGAGCGCGTCGGTGGCTGGATCGTCGAGGATGACTATGACGGCGAATATCGATACACCGGCGCGCCGCTGGCGCCGTTGGCCGCACTTGATCGTCAGGGTCGTGTGCTCTACGTCGGCACGTTCGGCAAAGTCGCCTTTCCGGCGTTGCGCCTCGGTTATCTGGTGCTGCCGCCAGCACTGGTCGAGGCGTTCTCGCAACGCCGTGCCGTCGACGTGCGGCATTCGGAAGTCAGCACCCAGGCGGTGATGGCCGAGTTCATGGCTGCCGGGCATTTTCAGCGGCATATCCGCCGGATGCGCCGGGCTGCGCTGAGCCGGCGCAATTGCTTGCTCGAAGGTTGGCCGACAGCAATCGCCGGTGTCGGTCAATTGCCCGCCGTGTCCGCCGGGCTGCACCTGACGGTCGCTGTGGACAGCGTGGACCGCGAGCAACAGTTGATCGCTCAGGCCGCTGATGTCGATGTCGAGATCAACGGCCTGAGTACTTACTGGTTGCCGGACTCAACCACACCCATGGCCCGGCGCGCCGGCCTGGTGCTGGGTTTTGCCGCGGTGCCGGAGGCTGCGATCACAGCGGCACTGGCGCGCTTGCGCCAGGCTTGGGGAGGTTGAAGAACAACGCCTCGGCCGAGCGACTGGAAATTTCGCTGCGATGGATTTCAATCAGTTGCTGGTTGCTTGGCTGGCTGGGCTCGTAGGCGCCGCCCATTCGCTGTTGGGCGACGGTTTTCATGTGCCCGCGAACGAACGATGGATCATGGGCCTCGGCGCTGCTGTAGTGAAAATGGGCATAGCACAGGACCTTGTCATTATGGGCATCACGAATCCGGTACTCGTCGAGGAAATCATGCTGACGGCGTCTGATCGGCCGTCGGGTCACGGTTTTGTCGATGGTTATTTCTCCCTTTTCCTTGAGCCATTGCATGCCCGCCGCCGTGGGTAATTGCTGTTTGACCAGGCGAATGCGCGTGCTGGTGCCTTTTTCTTCCAGGGTTTTCGCTGCTTTGTCGAGCGCGTGGCTGAGCGTTTCGGAGGGTTCATGCGGGCCCGCGGTGAGGTTCCTGGCGGTCAGTGCTTCGTCGATCGCCGCAATGGCCTTGCGCAAGAGTGCGGCATGCTGGTGGTATTCCTCCTCGACCTCCACCGGGATCCGCGCGCCGCGCTTGAGGCGCGCCTCGATGCGCCGATGAAATGCCGCCAGGCCATCGATCAGTGCCTGGCCCTCGCGAACACTGTTTTTCAAGTCGACGGGAGAGGTTGGCGCCGGCGCCGGCGCCGGCGGCGTACGCTGTTCGACCCAGACACCGGGCGACTCTTCGTGGAATGTGGCAATGACGCCCGTCAGATGGGTGCGCACTTCCATCGTTTCGGTAGTGTCATCGCCGACGCTTTTCTTGCGTTCGCCGACCACGGTGCCCCTTGATCGTGTGTGGATGATCTGTCGATTCGAGGCAGACGCGGATGGCGTTGACGGACCAGCCTGCGGCACGAGCAGATGCCGGTAGCGCAACAGGTCGGCGAGGCGATTGTCGGCGGCGGCCTTGAAGGCAATCACCCGCGCTTGTACATGTTTGAGTCGGTCTGTGTGGAGCTGGTCGGAATATTCGCTGGCCAGATCGCTGAAGCGTTTGTTCACTGAATCGAACTGCTGGGCAACGTTGCTCAAGGCATCGATGCGTCCACGCAAGTCGCCCAGGCTTTCATCGGCGCTCAAGTCCAGCGAGCTCTGGATATTCAGCGCAGCGTCTGCGATGAGATCGGCCAGTGCCTGTTGAGCGCTGGCATGGTCCGTGGTGTCGCCCGGCTTGATACATATTCTCTCGGCGAGGCTGATTTGCAGCACTTTGAGGTCGTTCAACCGGTAGTCCGGCAAAGCGTCCCGATATACACGCATGGCTTCCACGGCGTCTTTTCCCAACAGCTTCATTTCTTCGAAGCAGACGTGTGCCGCCTCGATTTTCTCGATGATGCTCTGAGTGGTGTCATTCAGGCTGACCGCCGCCTGGCTGAATGCTTCAGGCTCGACGGTGCGCCCATCCGCGATCATTGTCTGCATGGCCTCGACACTTTGTTGAAAGTGGGAGGAATGCTCGTTGAGCCACTCCTGGCCCAGAAACAATTGCATTTGCAGGCGCTCGGTCATGACGGTGCGGTAATTGGGAATGGTCTGATTGAGATTCAACTCTCTGATCTGCTGAATGTTCGCTGCGTACTCCTTGTACTGGGCATCGAGTGTGGCGAGGTACTGAGTGCGCGCCTGTGACTGCGCCTGCGGCAAAGCATCGCTCAAGGCATCACGGTCCGCGTTCAGACGTAGCTCCTTGGCATGCATGGTGTCATCGAAGGCGGTGATTTTTTCGGTCAACGCTTTGGCGATGGTCTGCCTGCTGCCACGGGATTTTTGCAGGGCCGAGTCCAGGCCCCCGCCGCGCAGACGCAGGCGCATATCGATCACCCACTCGCCCCTGGCGGAATAGGCCAGTGTCGGACCGAAGCGGCGTGGTTGCTGGCGCGAGTCGATAATCTGCACTTTATCGTGTTCGTTGCGCATCACCTCGAACCAGCGCTCGCCGACCTGCACGTACCAGGTGTCGCGGTGAGGGCGCAGGCCCCGGTGCGCGCCGTCGCTGGCGGCGGCGCCAAGATCTTTCGGTCGGTCGAGCTTGAAGCTGTCGAGAACCTTGGCCAGGGCCTGCGGCGAGCGTTTCAGTGCGGTGACGATATCGATGGTGGTCGCGTGTACGCCGGTCATTTCAGCGCCGATGACATCGGGCAATTGCAGCGCCTTGGGTACTTTTACGGCCGGGTTCAGGGACGTTGTTTGTTTTTCTGGCTGCGCCAACGATTCATGTGCTGGTGCCTCGCCGACTGCCGCGCGATGCGCCAGGACCATGCCCAGGGCCAGAAGGATGTCGGCAATTGCCGTCCACGCGATCTTGCCCGACTGCTGATTGGCAACGTCGGTGACTTCTTGCAGATCGTCCATGATTTGCCAGATCCACGCCGCCGTGCCGACGCTGCGCCCCAGAAACGGCAGAGCGGCATTGAACATCAGCCAGCCGCCCTGTTTCAGGGTGGCCCAGCGTGCCTCGGCGTTGGACACCGATTGCCGGTCGGCCTGGGTCAGCAGGGCCTGTACGTTGCGGTCATGAAGGGTCTCCAGCACGTCGCCGGTCAGCACTTGGGTACCCAGCGCGACGGGGCCCGACATGTCGAGTGCCGTCGTCGGATTGACCAGCATCTGTGGAATTGTCCACACCGACGGCAGCCTGGCGGTAAAGACAAACTGGCTGTAATTGAAACGTACGTCATCGGGCAACCACGCCAGCACCGAATCGCGTAAATGTCGCGAATGCTCGATCGCGTAGAGGAGGTTGGCGTGCCCGGGATATTGCATCAACGGCATCTCGAACAGCGGACGGTACAGCAGGCAGGGGCCTTTGTTCGCTTCGCGCGGGCCGATGACGTACATGTTGACGACGCTGTCGGTTACGGAACTGCTGCGGTGCGCGACAAAGGCCAGCGGGCGGATCACGATTTCCTCGCCATCGACGTAGCGCTCTGCGCCGGTCGTCGCCAGCGCCGCTGCCACGTAGCGATACCCCGACTCATCAAGGCCGCCCCGGCCCTGGATCTTGTGCTGCAACGCCAGCAATGGCAGCTCGATGCGTAGCTGGCTCTTGTATAACTCTTTCAAGGCCGACGCCTGATCGGTGTCGTCTACCAGGCATGCCTTCAAGTGCGCTGGATAGGTCTTGCCGATATCCACCGTCCTGACCAGTTTTTCCAGGTAGGCCACGGTCATCCACGCAGGCACTGCGCTGGCTTTTTTATAGCTCACGGTCTTGTTGCCCAGTGGCAGTCCGGCGAGATTCTGCAGGGCAAGTTCCGGCAACGTCAGGGACTGGGCGCTGGTGTTGCCGGGCAATACGAACGTGCCCCAGACCACCAGGCTGGTGATGGTGATCAGAATGTCATCGGGGTTGATGTCCTTGGCGCTCGGCTGGTCCTTCGCCATCTGTTGCACCAAGGCGTCGCGGGTGTACGCGCGCAGGTCGATGACTTCGCTCTGGAACGATTTGCCGTCGTGTTCATGCGCAAACGTGGTCAGGTCCAGCAGATGCCGGCTATAGCGTGCCTGATCGACGGGCAGCGCATCGTTCAGCCACTGCGGCAGCATCGGTCGCAGTCGCTCGAAATGTGTCTCAAGGCGCGGCGTCGGTTCAGCCGTTTTGCCCAGGGTTCCGGTGTGCGGATAGACGCGGTTGAGCGGCCTTTCAGCAAAAAAATTGATTTCGCCCAGGGCGTCGGCTTCGAGCGAAATCAAGGTGCAGGCCTGATGATCGAAGAAATTGCCCTGCGGTTCGACCAGCCGCCACCTGAGGTGCGGATCTGCGCAAGTGGCACCGAAGCGTTGCTGCAGATCCTCGCCAAGCGCTTGCAGCGAGTCGAAGTGCTGGTAACCGCGAGTGACCGCGTGAGTGAGAATCACGCTACGTTCCGCAACCGTGCCAATGATCACCGCCATATCGAGCAAGGCTAGGTGGGCGGGCTGTGCGGTGTCTTGCCGGTCGAGGTCGATCAGGCAGGCCCGTGTGTCGTAGGTGTCAGCGCTCATGCGTTGTTGCCTGTCGGGCTGGCGGAACACCGCCTCTGCGACGGCGGTTTGAGCGGCATCCCAGCCATGGCTGGCATCGGCTCTCCATAAATTGCGCAACGCTTGCGACAACTGCTGCCAGCGCGGCTGTCCCGGGTAGGTGAACTCATCCCAGTAGATGACGTGCCGATCCTTGTAGGCGATGAACAACAGCGGTGCGAGCTCGTTGAGCAGCAGACCGATGGCCTCGATTTTCACCGGCAACTGCACGGGTGCCGGCCAGGCAGGCTGCTGGGTCAGATAATGCTCGCCGTCCAGGTAGGTCACGGTTTTGCCGGTCATGCCAAGGCGTACCAGCGCATCGGTCAGCGATTCAACGTTGGGCCGACCGGCGAAGACTTGATCGTCATCGATCTCCCAGGTCGGTTCTACGACCATGGCCAATTGCGGATCTATCTCAAGGTTGGGGTACAGCGTCTTGAGTGCCGGGCCCAGCGTTTTCGTGGCGACTTCATGGAGTGAGGGGCCGGTGACCAGTTGGGTCACGATATCGACGGCACTGGGTGAGGGGAGTTCGGGCATCAGTGATTCCTGCTCTGTCGGGCGCCGAATGCCGGCGGTTCAGGGCAAGTTAAAAGGCGCCACGTTCGCGCGTGCGGTATATAGATCTGCCGGGCAAAAAAAGACCCGCGTGCGCGGGTCCTGGAGGCGGTACGGGGATCAGGTTCCGGATTTGATTTTGGTCCACGCCCGCGTTCGTGCGCGTTCGGCATCCCGAGGCAGCGGCTGCAAGGTGTAGAGCGTGCTCATCGCCGCATCGGTCGGGTACAGGTTCGGGTTGTTGCGAATGGCCGGATCGACCAGACCGGTGGCGTCCTTGTTCGGATTGGGATATCCGACAAAATCGCTGACCGGGGCGATCACCGCAGGTTGCAGCAGATAGTTGATGAAGGTGTAGGCGTCCTCGGTATTCTTCGCACCTTTGGGGATGGCGAGCATGTCGAACCAGATCGGCGCCCCTTCTTTTGGCAGGCGCATGTCTACCACCACACCGTTTTTCGCTTCTTTGGCGCGGTTGGCCGCTTGCGAGAAGCTGCCGGAATAACCGACGGCCACGCAGATGTCGCCGTTGGCGATGTCGGCCATGTATTTGGAGGAATGAAAGTAGGTCACGTAGGGGCGGATCTTCATCAGCAGCGCTTCGGCCTTGGCGTAATCCGCCGGTTTCTTGCTGTTGGGGTCCAGACCCAGGTGTTGCAGGGCCAGCGGCAGAATCTCCGACGGTGAATCGAGCAGGGCGACACCGCACTGCTTGAGCTTGCTGATGTTCTCTTCCTTGAAGATCAGGTCCCAACTGTCCACTGGCGCGTTGTCGCCCAGCGCTGCCTTGATCCTGGCCGGATTGAAGCCGATCAGGATGGTGCCGTACATGTAAGGCACGGCGAATTTGTTTCCCGGATCATTGGCTTCGATCAGCTTCATCAGTTTCGGATCAAGGTGATTCCAGTTCGGCAGCTTGCTGCGATCCAGCGGCTGGAATACTCCGGCCTCGATCTGTTTGGCGAGGAAGACGTTGGACGGCACTACCACGTCGTAGCCGGAATTGCCGGTGAGCAACTTGGCCTCGAGTGCTTCGTTGGTGTCGAAGATGTCGTAGATCAGTTTGGTCTGGGCATTCTGCGCCTTGAACTCGTCCAGCGCTTTGGGGGTGATGTAGTCGAACCAGTTGTAGACGCGCAGTGTGCGTTCTTCGGCGTGGGCGCCGGCGCTCAGCATGGCCGCGCACAGCGCCGAGGCGATCAGTCGCTTTTTCATTGTTCAAAACCTTCCAGCACGTTCACGGCGTTGATGCCGATCTCTTCAACGGCGTAGCCACCTTCCATGACGAACAGGGTCGGTTTGCCAAGGGCGGCAATGCGTTTGCCCATGGCCAGGTAATCCGGGCTGTCGAGTTTGAACTGTGAGATCGGGTCGTCCTTGAACGTGTCGACGCCGAGGGAGACGACGATGATGTCTGCGCCATAATTGTCGATTTCATCGCAGGCCCGATCCAGCGCCGCGCTCCACACGTCCCAGCCGGAACCGGCCGGCAGCGGATAATTGAAATTGAACCCTTCACCGGCACCTTCGCCGCGCTCGTCGTCGTAGCCGAGGAAGAACGGAAACTCCGCTTCCGGGTGGCCGTGGATCGAAGTGAACAGGACGTCGCTGCGCGCGTAGAAAATCGACTGGGTGCCGTTGCCGTGGTGGTAATCGACGTCGAGGATCGCGACTTTCCGGTGACCCTGATCGAGGAACGCTTGCGCGGCGATGGCGGCGTTGTTGAGGTAGCAATAACCGCCCATCAAATCGCTGGCAGCGTGATGGCCAGGCGGACGGCACAGGGCGAAGGCCGCGCGGGCGCCACGCTGGATTTGCGCTTGCGCGGTCAGGGCCACCTGCGCTGCGCTGTAGGCCGCTTGCCAGGTGCCGGCGGTGATCGGTGCGCCACCGTCGAAGCTGTAATAACCGAGCTGGCCGTGCAGGCTGGTCGGTTTGATCGCACGCAGCGTGCGCGCCGGCCAGGTGTAGGGCAGCAGGTCGCCATCGGTGTTGAACGCGGTCCAGCGATCCCACGCACCTTTGAAAAATTCCAGATAGTCACGGCTGTGAATACGCGCGATCGGCTCCAGACCGAAATCCTTCGGCGCTTCGACGGCACCGAGATTCTGCTTCTGCACCCGTTGCAGTACGTGGTCGGCACGAGAGGGCATCTCGAAGCATGGCTTGAGCTGGCCATCGATGAGCTCACAGCGGCCATGGTGCAAGTGGTGATCGTCTGAGTAGATCGTCAGCATTTGTTGTTCTCCGCAGGACTGATTCGGTGGTCTTCAGTGTTGCGGGGCGAGGTGAATCGGAGAACGTCGGGAGCGGCCAAAGGGGGATCGAAATGGCCAAAACCTCTGACCGCAATTCGCCCCTTGATAACGCTGGCTCAAGGGTGAAATACGAACCCTTTCAGGAGTGAGCCTGCTCGCGATAGCGGTCCGTCAGGCAAAGAATGTGTTGGATGATAAATGGCCATCGCGAGCAGGCTCACTCCTACAGGGAGGATCAATGCGGCCGGAACTGACTCGGCGCCACGCCGCTCCAGCGCACAAAGGCATGGCGGAAACTGGCGGTCTCACTGAAGCCCAGCGTCTCGGCGATCCGATAGATCGGCAACTGATCCTCACACAACATCTGCTTGGCCCGCTCGAAACGCAATTCATCGAGCAGTTCCTGATAGCTGCTGCCCATGTCTTTCAGATGCCGGCGCAAGGTGCGCGGTGAACACTTCATCTGCTGCGCGAGCCCTTCGAGTCCCGGCGCGGCATTCAATTGCGCGCTGAGCAGCTGACGAATCCGCCCCAGCCAGGCCTGACGTCCGGTGAACTCCAGATTCTGCTTGCGGCAACGTTCGGCCATGGCCTGATGGGTAATAGCGTCGGCCAGCGGCAACGGCTGATCCAGCCAGTGGCGGTCGAAGGCGAAGGCGTTGTCCTTGGCCGAGAACTGCAGCGGCGAGTTGAAAGGCTCAGCATAACTGTCGCGGTAATCCGGCGCGGCGTGCTCGAAACGCGTAGCGCGCAGCGGCAGCGCATGGCCGAGCAAGTCGTCGCAGATGACTTTCAGCGACACCAGACAAAATTCGGCGTTGAACACCGCCATGGCCGGGCTCTCGCGATAGTCGGCGGCGACGAACCATACCTGCTCGCCATCGTCTTCCAGGCTCAGTTCGAACAGCGTTCCCAACAGCGCCGGATAACGGATCGCCAGGCGCAAAGCGTCACCGAAGGTGGCACAGGTCAGCAGGGCGTAACCGAGCATGCCGTAACAGGAGACGTGCATGCGCCGGCCCAGTTCGAGGCCGATGTCACGCTTGAGCGCGACCGCGTTGGTGCAGACCTGCATCTCCTGATGGGTGGTGATGCGCGTGTCGGCCCGCTGCAGATCCGTCGCAACGATGCCGCTGCCAGCCAGCAACGCCTCGCTCGACAGGCCTTCAGCCTTGAAGGTGTTGAGGATCAGCGAGACCGCGTTGAGGGTGGTGAGGTGGGAGTGGAGCATAAGAAGTTCCCCGATCATGGATGGGGATACACTAGCAATTTATGTGCCGCTCAAGATAATTGTAATGTCGAGATTATATTGGAAGTTTAACTTCCAATCTCTGACGAGAGATTTGCAAGTTGCGAGTTATGTTTTTAAAGTTGCCTCTAAGCCGTTGAGTAATCAGAGCAGGACATGGCCCATGACAATTCTAAATATTAAGCTGCGCTTGGTCTACTGTCAGAAGTCACAGGTTTTTGGCGAATTGTTAACCGTTTGTCGAATATTTTTATTTATAGGTATTTTTTTTGACAGCTACATAAGTCGGGTCTAGTTTGCCAGTGGATGTCGCTAATCGTTTAGTGGATGTTGCGAGTTTTTCAGTAAATATGAATTTTGACCAATGTGTCGATAAGGAGATTTAAATGAGCGGTTCACAAGCTAAAAAATATTCGCTGGAATTTTTCAAAGGCAGCAAGAAGGCGCTTCAAGGCCAGATTACTGTGGAGGTTGACGGTCACAAGCAAACGTTTCCGGTCATTCACGCCGAAGTTCGTGCTAATGAAATTGTTTTCGACTTCGATATGAGCGGCGGAGATCCGGGCCGCAATAATATTATCGGCGTGGTAATTGGCAAAGCTTATTTGAATACGAAAGTGGAGTTTGTAGGGCACGGCGACCCTGTTTATTTGTTGTTTCAGGATTCTGTGCAAGAGTGGGTGGCGACAAAGGGCTGGATTCGAGTGGAGTGGCAAGAGGGCAGTAAAAAGATAGCTGGGTTGCTGGATGATGTTCAAGGCGATAGAGACGGTAACTCCATACTCACCGGCGGAAAATTCGAAGTTACTTTAGATTAATTGTTTAAACCTTCCTGCATCAATTTTGCAGGAAGGTTTATTTATGATGAAAAGTGTATTGGACAGCGCTGGTCAGACCAGCTCTCCACACAGATCCAGCTCAACCAGTTGACGAACTTCCTGTGTGTTAAGCCCTGCGCCAAGCAGACCATGCAACTTGCCGAACATTGCTTCGCGGGTCATGCCCCCACCGGACAACACGCCCGCACTTCGCAAGCGGCTGCCCGCTTCGTACACATCAAGCTCAACGCCACCTTCATGACACTGCGTGACTGCGACCACCACCACGCCGTTATCCCGTGCGCGGCCAAGGCTGGCGATGAATTGCGGGTTGTCGCTCGGCCCTGTGCCGCTGCCGTAGCACTCCAGCACCAGACCTTGAATGCCGCTGTCGAGCAGGCCGTCGAGCACCTCGGCGCTGATGCCCGGGAACAGTGGCAACACCGCCACCTTGGCCAGTTGCTTCGGCTGGTTGTAGTTCAACGACGCTGGAATCGAAGGCGCTTTCAGGCCACCGCCCTGACGCTCAAGTCGTTTGAACGGATGACGGCCAAAACTGCGCACTTTCGCGCAACGGGTCGGGGCCAGCAGTTCGCCGTGGAAGTACAGATGCACGCCGGGCGCCAGGCCTTGGCCGAGGGCAACCAGCGCGCCGCCGAGGTTTTCCCAGGCATCGCTGTCGGTCACGCCTGCCGGCAGCATCGAACCGGTGAAGCACACGCGGGCGTGCAGACCGAGCAATTGAAAACTCATCGCCGCTGCGCTGTACGCCAGCGTGTCGGTGCCGTGCAGGATCAGCACGCTGTCGCAGCCTTTTACGTCAATGGCATCGACCACCGCTTCGCGCAGTTGCTGCCAGTAGGCCGGGGTCATGTTGGCGCTGTCGATCAGCGGCGACATCTCGCGAAATTGCCACTGTGGCACCACCAGCTCAGGCTGGCTGTGCAGGTAGTCACGCATCCGCGCTTCGAAACCGGACGCCGGGGCCAGGCCGTGGGCGCTGGCCTGCATGCCGATGGTGCCACCGGTGTAGAGCACCATGACGTGTTGGGCGGCGGGATAGGAATGGGCAATCATCTGAGGTCTCCACAAGAGATGACATTGTAGGAGTGAGCCTGCTCGCGATAGCAGTCTTTCAGCCAACATAAATGTTGAATGATCAATCGCTATCGCGAGCAGGCTCACTCCTACAAGTTATTGCATCACAATAACTGACGGGCGCAGCGGATGCGCCCGTCATTCACCTGTCAGCGTTGCGCTGCAGGTACGCCTTGCGGCGCAGTTTCAGTCTGGCCCGCAGCGGCTGGCGGGTTGACTGGCCAAGCGTTGCGATCCAGATCCAGATCGGCAAATTTGCTGGAGTCAAATACTGGCTGTTTGACGCCGGCGCGGCGCTGTTCGTCGTAGTCGCGCATCACGCGCAGGCCGACCTTGAACAGCATGGCCAGGGCCACCAGGTTGACGAAGGCCAGGCAGGTCATGGTGATGTCGGCGAAGGCGAACACGGTCGACAGGTCCTGCATCGAACCCCAGACCACCAACGCCAGCACCAGGCCACGGAACAGCATCAGCAGGGCGCGGTTGCGGCTGAGGAACTGCAGGCTGTTTTCGCCCAGGTAGTAGTTGTAGAGGATGCAAGTGAAGACAAACAGCGACAGCGCGACGCTGACGAACATGCGACCCCAGTCACCGACTACGGCAGCCAGCGAGTTCTGGGTCAGGACGATGCCGTCACCTTCGAAGCCCGGCGTATAGAAGCCCGACAGCAGGATCAGCAGCGCGGTGCAGGTGCAGATCACGAAGGTATCGAGGAATACGCTGAAAGCCTGGACCACGCCCTGTGCACCCGGGTGCTTTACGGCGGCCACAGCGGCGACGTTCGGCGCACTGCCCAGACCTGCTTCGTTGGCGAACACGCCACGCTTCACGCCCATGACGATGGCGCTGCCGAGCAGGCCCCCAAAGGCCGGATCGAGGCCGAAGGCGCTCTTGAAGATGGTTTCCAGCATGGCCGGCACGTGTTCGATCTGGGTGCCGATCACATAAAGGGTCACGCCGATATAGGCCAGGGTCTTGATCGGGACCAGCAGGTCGGAGACCGAGGCGATGCGCTTGATCCCGCCGATAAACGTGATGGCCAGCAGCACTGCGAGGACGATCCCGGTGTGGCGCGGGTCGAAGTCAAAGGCGTTCTGCAGCGAGTGGGTCACGGTGTAGGACTGCAGGCCAATGAAGGCGAAGCCGTAAGTGACCAGCAGCAGAATCGAGAAAACCACCGCCATGCCTTTGAGCTTGAGCCCGTGCTGGATGTAGTAGGCCGGGCCGCCACGGTACAGGCCGTCGCCATCGGCGCGCTTGTAGACCTGGGCCAGGGTGCACTCGAAGAAGCTGCTGGACATGCCGACCAGTGCGGTCACCCACATCCAGAACACCGCACCCGGACCACCGAGGGTCACGGCGATGCCGACACCGGCGATGTTGCCTGCACCGACGCGGCCGGCGAGGCTGAGCATCAAGGCCTGGAACGAGCTGAGTTGCCCGGCGCTGCCTTTGAGGCTGTCGCGGAACACCGCGAACATGTGGAAGAAGTGACGCAGTTGAACGAAACGCGAGCGAATCGTGAAGTAGCTACCGAGCCCGACAATGAGCACGATCAGTACTTTCCCTGAGAGGAAGTCGTTGATGACTTCGAGCATGGATTTTTCCTCGCTGTTTTTTGTGGGTGCAAATGCTGGATCGGAGAAACATCGTGTTACACCGGTCTGCGCGCGGCACGACGGGTGAGGCGAAGGTTTCGTCCCGGATCCATATCGCGGGTTTTGTTATTAGTTCGGGTTTCGCATGGGTTATGGCCTCGTTACCGACGACCGCTCACGCGAAGAGGGGCGGCACTATACCGATCAGTGGCGCGCCCGTCTGCACGGTAGTGGTGCAAGCGACGAAACGAAGCGTTGAAACACCCGGCGTTACCGGCGCCGGGCTTTTGTAGGAGTGAGCCTGCTCGCGATGCAGGCGCTGCGGTTCTAATGGCACACCGCGTCATCGTTCATCGCGAGCAGGCTCACTCCCACAGAAGACGTTTGTCCTTCAAACAGTTAAAAAAAAGGGCTCAGGGACAAAATCCCCAAGCCCTCAAAAGGTGAGAGGTGTCTAGTCCCTCGACCTGGTGAGCGGTGCTGCAAGTTCGCGTCGGCTCAGGCTTTGAGCGGAACCAGACGCGGAGCGATCATGTTTTCCGGGCGCAGGATGTCGGCGAGCATGGCTTCGTCGAGCAGACCTTCTTCGCGCACCAGTTCCAGCACGCCACGGCCGCTTTCAAGGGCGATACGGGCGATGCGGGTGGCGTTCTTGTAGCCGATGTACGGGTTCAGTGCGGTGACCAGACCGATCGAGTGCTCGACCAGCTCGCGGCAGCGCGCTTCGTTGGCGGTGATGCCGACGATGCAGTGCTCGCGCAGCATGTCCATGGCGCGTTGCAGCAGGCGGATCGAGTCGAGGATCTTGAAGGCGATCAGCGGCTCCATCACGTTCAGCTGCAACTGGCCGCCTTCGGCCGCCATGGTCAGCGCCAGATCGTTACCGATGACCTGGAACGCCACCTGGTTCACGGCCTCCGGGATCACCGGGTTGACCTTGCCGGGCATGATCGAGCTGCCTGGCTGACGCGCCGGCAGGTTGATTTCATTGATGCCGGTGCGTGGGCCGCTGGACAACAGGCGCAGGTCGTTGCAGATCTTCGACAGCTTGACCGCAGTGCGCTTGAGCATGCCGGAGAACAGCACGAACGCGCCCATGTCGGAGGTCGCTTCGATCAGGTCGGCGGCCGGTACCAGCGGTTGGCCGCTGATCAATGCCAGACGTTGAACAGCCAGTGCCTGATAACGCGGGTCAGCGTTGATGCCGGTGCCGATCGCGGTGCCACCGAGGTTGACTTCGGTCAGCAGTTCCGGGGCCAGCGTCTTCAGACGGGCGAGGTCTTCGCCCATGGTGGTGGCGAACGCGCGGAATTCCTGGCCGAGGGTCATCGGCACGGCGTCTTGCAGCTGGGTACGGCCCATTTTCAGCACGTGATCGAACTCTTTGCCCTTGGCCGCGAAGGCCTGAATCAGGCTGTCGAGACTGGCCAGCAGCGCGTCGTGACCCAACAGCAGACCCAGACGGATCGCCGTCGGGTAGGCGTCGTTGGTCGACTGCGCCATGTTCACGTCATCGTTCGGATGCAGGTACTGGTATTCGCCTTTCTCGTGGCCCATCGCTTCCAGAGCAATGTTGGCGATCACCTCGTTGGCGTTCATGTTGGTGGACGTGCCGGCGCCACCCTGAATCATGTCGACCACGAACTCTTCGTGGTAATCGCCGCGGATCAATCGGGCACAGGCTTCGCTGATGGCAGCGTGCTTGGCTTCGCTCAGGTGACCCAGTTCACGGTTGGCGTCAGCGGCGGCCTGTTTGACCATCGCCAGGCCCACAACCAGTTTCGGGTAATGCGAAATCGGAACGCCCGAGAGGCGGAAGTTGTTCACCGCTCGCAGGGTCTGGATGCCGTAATACGCATGGGCCGGTACTTCGAGGGCGCCAAGCAGGTCGGTTTCTGTGCGGAAAGATGCAGCGGAGGACATGATAGAAATCATCTCGATAAGGACCCGGTCTGTGCCGGAACGCTGCGAATGCTAGGCTTGTGGGGATTTTTGGGCCAATGCTGTTCAGCACTGCCCTATGCACATTCGGCATAATGCCCATGTGACGCCGTCTCTGCGGCAGACGTGTGACCTGTTTTGGTGCGTGTTCGGGAGGACGTGATGAATCTGGAAAGCAAATGGCTCGAGGACTTCAGTGCCTTGGCCGCTACCCGCAGCTTCTCGCAGGCGGCCGAACGGCGCTTCGTGACCCAACCGGCGTTCAGTCGGCGGATTCGCAGCCTCGAAGCCGCATTGGGGCTGACCTTGGTCAATCGTTCGCGCACGCCGGTCGAACTGACGGCGGCGGGGCAGTTGTTTCTGGTGACTGCGCGCACGGTGGTCGAACAGCTCGGTGAAGTGCTGCGCCATCTGCATCATCTGGAAGGCGGGCAGGGCGAGGTGATGCAAGTCGCAGCAGCGCACTCGCTGGCCTTGGGTTTTTTCCCGCGCTGGATCGCCCAGTTGCGCAACGAAGGGCTGAACATTGCCACGCGGCTGGTGGCGACCAACGTTGGCGACGCCGTGCATGCGCTGCGCGAAGGTGGCTGCGATCTGATGCTGGCGTTCTACGACCCGGATTCGGCGATGCAGATGGACCCGGAAATCTTCCCCTCGCTGCACCTGGGCCAGACCGAGATGCTGCCGGTGTGCGCGGCGGATCTCGATGGCAAGCCATTGTTCGATCTGGAAGGTGAGGCGAGCGTGCCGTTGCTGGCTTACAGCGCCGGGGCGTTTCTCGGCCGTTCGGTCAACGGCCTGCTACGCCAGCGCCAGCTGCGCTTCACCACGATCTACGAAACCGCCATGGCCGACAGCCTGAAGAGCATGGCGCTGGAAGGCCTGGGTATCGCCTGGGTGCCGCAACTGAGCGTACGCGCCGAACTGGCACGCGGCGAACTGGTGGTCTGTGGCGGCCCGCAATGGCATGTGCCGCTGGAGATCCGCCTGTACCGCTGCGCCCTGGTGCGCAAGGCCAACGTGCGGTTGCTGTGGCGCAAGCTTGAAGGCGGCGCTGCACAAAACTCTTGAACACACCCGCAGCCCTGTGGGAGCGAGCCTGCTCGCGAAAGCGGTGTGTCAGACAACATAAATGCTGACTGATACTCCCTCTTCGCGAGCAGGCTCGCTCCCACAATGGAATTTGTGGTGTGTCTGCGCTGACCTTCAGGTCAATAAAACCGGGCCTTTCGCTCATTTGACAGATGGTCGTTTCGGGGGCTGTTTATTGCTTTCTTTGCGGTATACTGCGCGGCCTTCGGCCGGCACGTCCGGCCATTTTTCGCACAATCAAGCCACGCAACCTGCGTGGCTTGTTGTTTTATGACGCGCCTGCGGGCGCTCCAGAGAGAAGAGGCGCGACGATGAGTGCACTGGTTGGCGTGATCATGGGCTCCAAGTCCGATTGGTCCACCCTTAGCCACACCGCCGATATGCTGGAAAAGCTCGGCATCCCGTACGAGGTCAAGGTGGTCTCCGCCCACCGCACCCCGGATCTGCTGTTCCAGTACGCCGAAGAGGCTGAAAGCCGCGGCATCGAGGTGATCATCGCCGGTGCCGGTGGCGCAGCCCACTTGCCAGGCATGTGTGCGGCCAAGACCCACCTGCCGGTGCTGGGCGTGCCGGTGCAGTCGGCCATGCTCTCGGGCGTCGATTCGCTGCTGTCGATCGTGCAGATGCCCGCGGGCATTCCGGTCGCCACCCTGGCCATCGGCAAGGCCGGCGCGATCAACGCCGCGCTCCTCTCGGCGAGCATCCTCGGCGCCAAGCACCCGCAGTTCCACGCGGTACTGAAAACCTTCCGTGCCGAGCAGACAGACAGCGTCCTGGACAATCCAGACCCACGTATTGCCTGAGGTTGTTGAGATGAAGATCGGTGTAATCGGTGGCGGCCAGTTGGGTCGCATGTTGGCTCTGGCGGGCACTCCGCTGGGGATGAACTTCGCTTTTCTCGACCCTGCGCCGGACGCTTGCGCCTCTGCGTTGGGCGAACACCTGCGGGCCGATTACGGCGATCAGGATCATCTGCGCCAACTGGCCGATGAAGTCGATCTGGTGACCTTCGAATTCGAAAGCGTGCCGGCGGAAACCGTGGCGTTTCTCTCGCAATTCGTGCCGGTGTACCCGAGCGCCGAAGCGCTGCGCATCGCCCGTGATCGCTGGTTCGAAAAAAGCATGTTCAAGGACCTCGGCATTCCGACCCCGGCCTTCGCCGACATCCAGTCGCAAGCCGATCTGGAAGCCGCCGTCGCTTCCATCGGTCTGCCGGCCGTGCTGAAAACCCGCACCCTGGGTTACGACGGCAAGGGCCAGAAAGTCCTGCGCAAGCCGGAAGACGTTGCGGGTACTTTCGCCGAACTGGGCAGCGTTGCCTGCCTGCTGGAAGGCTTCGTGCCGTTCACCGGCGAAGTGTCGCTGATCGCCGTGCGTGCTCGCGATAGTGAAACGAAGTTCTATCCACTGGTGCACAACACCCACGACAGCGGCATTCTCAAGCTGTCGGTCGCCAGCACCGATCACCCGTTGCAGGCGCTGGCGGAAGATTATTCCAGCCGTGTGCTCAAGCACCTCGACTACGTCGGCGTGATGGCTTTCGAGTTCTTTGAAGTCGACGGTGGCCTGAAAGCCAACGAAATCGCCCCGCGCGTGCACAACTCCGGGCACTGGACCACCGAAGGCGCCGAGTGCAGCCAGTTCGAAAACCACCTGCGCGCCGTGGCCGGCCTGCCACTGGGTTCGACCGCCAAGGTCGGCGAGAGCGCGATGCTCAACTTCATCGGCGTGGTACCGCCGGTTGAGAAAGTCATCGCCATCGAAGACTGCCATCTGCATCACTACGGCAAGGCCTTCAAGGCCGGACGCAAGGTCGGCCACGCCAACCTGCGTTGCGCCGACATGGCCACGCTGCAAGCGCAGATCATCAAGGTCGAAGCGCTGATCGCCGAGTAAAAACGGTTTCATGTGGCAGCGGCGGAACCATTCAAGGGCCGCCGTTCTCTCATGGCAGGATGCCAAAGTCTGTCTAGGCTTTCGCATATCTACCAAATCAGAGGGAAATGCCATGGGAATTATCGGAACCATCTTTATCGGCTTGATCGTCGGCCTGCTGGCTCGGTTCCTGAAACCGGGCGATGACAGCATGGGCTGGATCATGACCATCCTGCTCGGTATCGGCGGTTCGCTGGCAGCCACCTACGGCGGCCAGGCTCTGGGCATCTATCAGGCGGGCGAGGGCGCGGGTTTCCTCGGCGCACTGGTCGGCGCTGTCGTGTTGCTGGTGATCTACGGTCTGATCAAAAAGAACTGATCGAAAGCGACAAAGCACTCTCGGCCATCGCGGCCGGGAGGGCTAGAATGCGCGGCGACTCACCGTTCATTCCCTTGCCTGCCGAGCACCTTCATGCGCCGTCTTCTGTTGACTCTCCTCTTGCTGGGCAGCTATCTCGCCCACGCCGGCGAACTGCCGGAAACCGACTGGCTGGAACTGATGCCCAAGTCGGACCAGAAGGCCCTCGAGGCCATGCCTGAAATCGACCACAACTCCCCCGAGGCCACTGGCACTTTCACCGAGAAGGGTGGGATGAAGCAGGCCAAAGGTCTGCCGGCGGTGATGTATTCGACGAAAACCGTGGCGTCGATGAACGACAAGCACATCCGCCTCGGTGGTTACCCGGTGCCGCTGGAATCCGATGCCAAGGGCCGCAGCACGTTGTTCTTCCTCGTGCCGTATCCGGGCGCGTGCATCCACGTGCCGCCACCGCCGCCGAATCAACTGGTGCTGGTGCGTTATCCGAAAGGCTTGAAGCTGGACGACATCTATACACCGCTCTGGGTGACCGGCACGCTGAAAATCGAAAAGGTCAGTAATGACCTGGCGGATGCGGCCTATGCGCTGGAAGCGGATAAGGTGCGGGTGGTGCAGGAGGCTGACCCTTAAAGCAAAAGATCGCAGCCTTCGGCAGCTCCTACATGGATTGATGTACGCCCTGTATGAGCTGCCGAAGGCTGCGAGCTTTTGATCTTAAAGTGGTTTGCTGGCGACGCTGACGCCCATGGTGTGGCTCGCACCCGGCGCCAGGCTCACGATGTCGTCCATCACATTCGCCGTCTCGATGCACAGCATGCGCTGCCAGCCGTCGTTGTCCATGTCGGGCAATGCGGCGGCGCGGTCGATCCACGGGTTCCAGATCACCGCAGTCCGCGAGCCTGTAGCCGTCAGCACGATGCGTCGTTCCCAGGTCGGATCAACGATGCTCAGCTGTGGCGGAGCGTCAAGGTAGATGCGGTCGGTCTCGCCACTGAAATGCAGATCGCCGCTCTGGCTGGCCGTGTTCCAGTCATCCAGGGTCTCGATGTAATTCAGCCCGGCCACGCCGTCGACATGCACAGTGCGCACGTCACTCACGGCGAAATACGTGTGCAGCGCCTGACTCAATGTGACGGTGTCAGTACCACGGTTATGGCTGGTCAGGCTGTAATGCAGTTGATCCGCCAGATGCAGGGTGAGGGTCAGATCGACCTCGTGCGGCCAGCCCGGCAGGCCGCCTTCCGGGTAGGGCAGCTTGAACTCGACCTTGATGCCGTCAGCCTCTGATTCGATGTTGCCCAACTCCCAGTCCATCGCCCGCACCAGACCGTGCGCGGGGGCCGGTTGCTCGCCGGTATACATCGCCTGCACGCTGTGCGGGTTGCGTTCGAACTTGCCGAACCACGGCCAGCACACCGGCACACCGGCGCGGATGCTCTTGCCGGTCTTGAACTCGGCCTTGTCGTTGAGCCAGATGATCGGCGGCTGGCCGTCGATCTGATAACTGAGGATGTGCGCGCCTTGCTGGGCCACCAGCACTTCGGCCTTGCCGTGGCGGATGCGCCAGCAGTTCAGTTCATCCTGTTTGACGGCTTCAACGTTGGGCGTGTTCATGGGCAACTCTCGATCAGACACTGGGGACGACTATCGACCGCAAAACGGCCGCGAGGTTTAACGCGCGCGTGGCGGCACCGATCGGGTGCGACCGCTGCCGTCGATGGCAACGAAGACGAAAACCGCTTCGGTAACCTTGCGCCATTCGCTGGACAGTGGGTCATCGCTCCACACTTCGACCATCATCTGGATCGAGCTGCGGCCGATTTCCAGGGTCTGGGTATAAAAGGACAACTGCGCGCCGACGGCGACCGGCACGAGAAACGCCATGCGGTCGATGGCGACGGTGGCGACGCGGCCACCGGCAACACGGCTGGCCATGGCGGTGCCGGCCAGATCCATTTGCGCGACCAGCCAGCCGCCGAAAATATCGCCAAAGCCATTGGTTTCGCGCGGAAGTGCGGTGATTTGCAGGGCCAGGTCGCCCTGTGGGATCGGATCTTCTTGTTCGAGCTCTATCATGCCGAGGGGCCTCTGACCCGTGACTCTTCGTGGGTATTGCGGGTGGTAGCCGTCTTCAAGAAAAACGATTCAACACCGAACACACTGCGTTCGTCACGTTTTCCATCAGGCGCCTAAAGGGAAACTCTGCGAAAAAGGCTAAATCCCGAGCAAAGGACGGGCCAACAACGTTTTCGCACAGTAACCTCTTACAAATCCTGCGCAGGTGGCGAGTATATCGGTCGATAGACCCCGCGACGACCACCCGGTTCTGATTTCGACCGTCAATTACGCACCTCTATGTGCTTTTTCGAACAATTTGCTATGGTGCCGAACCTGTCCAAGCCACCGCCAGCGTTGTTGTGGCGACAGATTCGACTATAAGAGAAGCCCTTGCCATGACCACAGCGCCTTCGAGCCTCGCGCAGCCCGAGCAACCCGCACGACCGTTGACCCGCAATGACTACAAGACTCTGTCGCTGTCCGCCCTTGGCGGGGCGCTGGAGTTTTACGATTTCATCATCTTCGTTTTCTTCGCCACCGTGGTCGGCAAGCTGTTCTTCCCGGCCGACATGCCCGAGTGGCTGCGCTTGATGCAGACCTTCGGCATCTTTGCGGCCGGCTATCTGGCGCGGCCGCTGGGCGGCATCGTCATGGCGCACTTCGGCGACCTGCTGGGGCGCAAGAAAATGTTCACCCTGAGCATTTTCATGATGGCCGTACCGACGCTGATCATGGGCCTGCTGCCGACCTACGCGCAGATCGGCATCTGGGCGCCGATCCTGTTGCTGCTGATGCGGGTGATCCAGGGCGCTGCGATTGGCGGTGAGGTGCCGGGGGCGTGGGTCTTCGTTTCCGAACACGTACCGCAAAAGCATATCGGCTACGCCTGCGGCACCCTCACCAGCGGTCTGACTGCCGGCATCCTCCTTGGCTCGCTGGTCGCCACGGCGATCAACAGCATTTATACGCCCGTTGAAGTGTCGGATTACGCCTGGCGGATTCCGTTCCTGCTTGGCGGCGTGTTCGGCCTGTTCTCGGTGTATCTGCGCCGCTGGCTGCACGAAACCCCGGTATTCGCCGAACTGCAACTGCGCAAGGCACTGGCCGAAGAAGTGCCGTTGCGCGCGGTACTGCGTGACCACCGCGGCGCCATCGCCATCTCGATGCTGCTGACCTGGTTGCTGTCGGCAGGCGTCGTCGTGGTGATTCTGATGACCCCGACCGTGCTGCAAACGGTCTACCACTTCTCGCCAACCACCGCGCTGCAAGCCAACAGTCTGGCGATCGTCTTCCTCAGCCTCGGCTGCATCGGCGCCGGCGCACTGGCTGATCGCTTCGGCGCCGGTCGCGTATTCGTGTTCGGTTGCCTGGGCCTGCTGATCAGCTCCTGGACCTTCTACCACAGCCTCGCCGACCACCCGAACTGGCTGTTCCCGCTGTACGCATTGACCGGTCTGCTGGTCGGCACGATTGGCGCGGTGCCGTACGTGATGGTCAAGGCGTTCCCTCCGGTGGTGCGATTCAGCGGGTTGTCGTTTTCGTACAACGTTGCTTACGCAATTTTCGGTGGCTTGACGCCGATGGTGGTGAGCCTGCTGTTGAAGGAAAGCGCGATGGGGCCGGCTTACTACGTAGCGGTGTTGTGCGGGATGGGGATGGTGGTGGGAGCGTGGCTGTGGAAAAAAGGCCGCTGACTGGCGCTTCCCTACGGCTGTGGCTCTCGCCAGCGCGAGAGCCTTGCTTCACACTCGCCAACCGGTAGTCGAGCGCCATGCTCAAGCATGTGAGCCAAGGAATTCGCAGCATGGAGACGGTCGATCACTTGATGTGCAACCATCAAATCCAGTAACCACAGCGCACCGTGTACCTGTAATCCATCTCGTTGTGCCTGACGCCGCAACTTGCCGTCTCCGGTCAAGAGCGGCCGGCCTGTTTCCTGAGCGAGCAAGTAGCAGGACACGTCAGCCAGTGAGCTGTTGTTGTGCTCGATTTTCAATCCGAAAAGTCTGATTACCCCCGATTCGTCGAACGACTCAACGTTCAATCCTCGCTCAAGCAGTTCTTCATGAGGGAAGTCTGCGAGCTCCTGCATTACAAAGTCAGTGCAACAAAGGGTGAACGGCAGTTGAAACATCTGCTCCAGCAATCCGGCATTTCTGAAGTCAATCCATATATTCGTATCGCTGATGTAGATCAGACTCATGCATTCTCCAGTGAACCCAGGAAATTAGGGTCCAGTGCGCTCACTGGTTTGCGCAGAAGTTCAGCGGCTCTGGATTTACTGATCAATCCTTCGGCCAGAGCCCAGAATGCCAGCGACTCGAATCTTTGTGGTGGTTTGCATGGCAACGGCTCAGGTTCCGATTTGCGCCAGCCATTGGCACTGAATTGGATAGTCAGCGATTTGTAGCCGTTCTCGCTGAGAACCCTCAGATCTTTGAGTCGTCTCAGCGCCGCGTGCATGGAGATGCCGTATTGGCGCTTGGCAATCAGTAACTCACGTGGGTGAACTCTGGATCGAGGATGGCTACCGAAATCACTGGTGACGCCTTTTGCCGGATAAAGGAAGGCGCCGGCGAATCGATGGCAGCAATTTTCCTTGTCCTTCTCGGGCATATTTTCCGGTAATGCCATTACCCAGTGACCGAGCTCGTGAGCGGCAGTAAACCTGATTCTTTCGCCAGGGCGGTCCGCATTCAATGCAATCAGCACGTGCTCGCCGTTGCCAGTGGCAGCACAGGCGCCGTCGAAATCATCCGGGCCATGGAGCATCGCAACCTTGATACTGTGCTCTTCCAGTTGCTCGGTCAGGTTGGCAATCGGGTCGCTACCGATGCCCCAGAACTGGCGAAGCTCTTCAGCCGCCTGCTCGGCTTCATCGAGGCAGGAAACCTGGATCATTTGTGAGGGGGTTGCCGGGGTATAGATATCAGCGGGATTGAAACATTCCTCTAGCGCTATGTAGCGCTCGAGGTGTTCACGAATGTTCTCTTCCACCTGTGCCTGACGATATTTAGGCATCCTTGCCAGTTTGCGAAACTCCAGCGGCGCGAGCGCAATCGCATCCGCACGGAAGAAATACTCCGGGCTGACATTAAGAGCTTTGGCCAGTTGCAGCAGGCGAGTCGAGTTCGGAGTGCTCAACCCTTTTTCATATTTGCTCAGGGCTTGTTTGGTTATGTCGCCGAGCTGATCGGCCAAAGCCTCAAGAGTGAGGCCTTTTTGCAGGCGTGCGCGGCGAATACGGTCGTTTATCATGGGTTCCTCTCGTGGTTGACAATCCTATCTTTTGCTAGTGATTTGTCAACTTCGAAAAGGTTTCTTCTGTTCTGCCGCGAGTGATGCTGGCCTTTCATCCAATTGTCATATTTCAGCCATAGAGTGTTCACATGGCCTGCCGATACTTGGCCCCGACTTAACACACCCTATCTGCTAGGAGTAAGGCATGAAACTGAAGCGTTTGATGGCGGCAATGACTTTTGTCGCTGCTGGCGTTGCGACTGCCAACGCGTTCGCCGCTGTTGACCCTGCTATCCCGAGCTACACCAAGACCACTGGTGTGTCGGGCAACCTGTCCAGCGTCGGTTCCGATACCCTGGCCAACCTCATGACCCTCTGGGCCGAGAACTACAAAAAAGAATACCCGAACGTCAACATCCAGATTCAGGCAGCAGGCTCGGCCACTGCGCCACCTGCGCTGACCGAAGGCACCTCTAACCTGGGCCCGATGAGCCGCAAGATGAAGGACACCGAGCTGGCGGCCTTCGAGCAGAAGTACGGCTACAAGCCCACCGCTATCCCGGTTGCCGTGGACGCCCTGGCGGTGTTCGTGCACAAGGACAACCCAATCCAGCACCTGACCATGGAACAGGTTGATGCGATCTTCTCGTCGACCCGCCTGTGCGGCGCCAAGGCCGACGTGAAAACCTGGGGCGATCTTGGCGTGACCGGCGACCTGGCCAACAAGCCAGTGCAATTGTTCGGCCGCAACTCGGTATCCGGCACCTACGGCTACTTCAAGGAAGAAGCCCTGTGCAAAGGCGACTACAAGCCTAACGTCAACGAGCAACCAGGTTCGGCGTCGGTAGTGCAGTCGATCAGCTCCTCGCTCAACGGCATCGGTTACTCGGGCATCGGTTACAAGACCGCCAGCGTGAAAACCGTACCTCTGGCCAAGAAAGGCAGCTCCGAGTTCATCGAAGACACCGAAGAAAACGCCCTGAACGGCAAGTATCCGCTGTCGCGCTTCCTCTACGTTTACGTCAACAAGGCCCCGAACAAGCCTCTGGCCCCGCTGGAAGCCGAGTTCGTGAAGCTGGTGCTGTCGAAACAGGGCCAGGAAGTGGTAGTGAAAGACGGCTACATCCCGCTGCCAGCCAAGGTTGCTGCCAAAGCTCTGGCTGACCTGGGTCTGCAGGAAGGCGGCGCGGTCGCCAAGAAATAACACTTTGGATCCGGGGCAAAACCCGGACCTGCTGAAACCCTGTAGGAACTGACGAGGGAACCGAGGCTGCGATCTTTTGATCTGGCCTCTGATCGCAAGATCAAAAGATCGCAGCCTCGGTTCCCTCGACAGCTCCTGCACAGGTTTCACGACATCGAATTTTTCGATCCTCCTCCAGCATCCCGCTGGCGGCGGATTTGCTGCGTCACTGCACTGTCATCTTTCTGTCATACAGGATCGCTAGGGTGTGCGCATGAATGATCTGGCCAATTCCCCAATGACTACGTCTTCCCCTCCCAAGCGCATTGATTTCAATACGCCTGAGCTGCAACGCAAGCGTCGCATTCGCGCGCTCAAGGATCGCTTCACCCGCTGGTACGTCCTTGTTGGCGGCCTGGCGGTGCTCGCGGCAATCACCCTGATTTTCTTTTTCCTCGCGTATGTCGTTGCGCCCTTGTTCCAGGGTGCCGACCTGACCGCGAAAGACTCGATCACCCCGGCCTGGATGCAGGACGCCGGCAAGCCGCTGATGATCTCGCTCGAGGAGCAGAATCAGGTGGCCATGCGCGTCTCCGACAAGGGCCAGGCGCTGTTTTTCGATATCGACAGTGGCGCTGAACTCAAGCGCGTCGACCTGCCATTGCCGGCGGGCGCAACGGTGACTTCGATTGGCGAAGATCAGCCGGGCCATCCGCTGGTGGCCGTAGGCCTGTCCAACGGCCAGGCGCTGGTGTTCCGTCACACCTATAAAGTCAGCTACCCGGATGGCAAGAAAACCATCAGCCCGGCCATCGAATACCCGTACGGTGAGGCGCCGATCGCGCTGAATGAAAGCGGCGGCGCGCTGGAGCATGTCAGCCTCAACGCCACCGACTCGACGCTGATGCTGGTCGGCTCCACCGGTTCGCAACTCAACGTGCTCTCGCTGACCAGCGAAGAAAACATGATGACCGGCGAAGTCACCAACGAGCAGAAGCGTATCGATCTGCCGCAGATGACCGAGCCGGTGAAAAACATCTTCGTCGACCCGCGTCAGCAATGGCTGTACGTGGTCAACGGACGTGCCCAGGCCGACGTGTTCAGCCTGCGCGACAAGAGCCTCAACGGCCGCTACAAACTGCTGGAAAATGCCGACGCCGAAGTCACTGCGACCGGGCAACTGGTCGGCGGCATCTCGCTGATCGTCGGTGATTCCAAGGGCGGTCTGGCCCAGTGGTTCATGGCCCGCGACACCGATGGCGAGCTGCGCCTGAAGCAGATCCGCACTTTCCAGATGGGCACCACACCGATCGTTGAAATCGCTGCCGAAGAACGCCGCAAAGGCTTCCTCGCCCTCGATGCCAGCGGCAAGCTCGGCGTGTTCCACAGCACCGCGCACCGCACTTTGCTGGTTGATCAGGTAGTTGAAGGCCAGGGCCTGTTCGGTCTGTCGCCACGCGCCAACCGGGTGATCGTCGAAGCCGGCGGCAAGCTGCAACCGCTGCTGCTCGACAACCCGCACCCGGAAGTATCGTGGAGCGCGTTGTGGAGCAAGGTCTGGTACGAGAACTACGACGAGCCTAAATACGTCTGGCAATCGACGGCGGCCAACACCGATTTCGAACCGAAACTGAGCCTGTCGCCGCTGACCTTCGGCACCCTGAAAGCCGCGTTCTACGCGATGTTGCTGGCGGCGCCACTGGCCGTCGCTGCGGCGATCTACACCGCGTACTTCATGGCCCCGGGCATGCGCCGCAAGGTCAAACCGGTGATCGAGCTGATGGAAGCGATGCCGACGGTGATCCTCGGTTTCTTCGCCGGCCTGTTCCTGGCGCCGTATGTCGAAGGTCATCTGCCGGGGATTTTCAGCCTGTTGATGCTGCTGCCGATCGGCATCCTCGTCGCCGGTTTCACCTTCAGCCGCCTGCCCGAGTCGATCCGCCTGAAAGTCCCGGATGGCTGGGAAAGTGCGCTGCTGATTCCGGTGATCCTGTTTGTGGGCTGGCTGTCGCTGTACATGAGTCCGTTCATGGAGAACTGGTTCTTCGGTGGCGACATGCGCATGTGGATTTCCCACGACCTGGGCATCACCTACGACCAGCGCAACGCTCTGGTGGTCGGTCTGGCCATGGGTTTTGCGGTGATCCCGAACATCTACTCGATCGCCGAGGACGCCGTGTTCAGCGTGCCGCGCGGCCTGACCCTGGGTTCTCTGGCCCTCGGCGCCACGCCATGGCAGACCATGACCCGCGTGGTGATCCTGACCGCCAGTCCGGGCATTTTCTCGGCACTGATGATCGGCATGGGCCGTGCGGTCGGCGAGACCATGATCGTGCTGATGGCCACCGGCAACACCCCGGTCATGGAGATGAACCTGTTCGAAGGCCTGCGCACCCTGGCCGCCAACGTCGCGGTGGAAATGCCCGAGTCGGAAGTCGGCGGCAGCCACTACCGCGTGCTGTTCCTCTCGGCATTGGTGCTGCTGATGTTCACCTTCGTCATGAACACCCTGGCAGAACTGATTCGTCAGCGTCTGCGCAAGAAATACTCGTCGCTTTAAGCAAAGGTAGAAGTCTGTGAAACAGAACTCCCTGAAAGGATGGTTCAAGAGCGGCGCCCCCGGCGTCTGGATCAGCGGTGGCGCGGTGGCCATCGCGGTCATCATGACCATTGGCCTGTTGGCGGTGATTGCCGTGCGCGGTCTCGGTCACTTCTGGCCGGCGGATCTGATCCACGCGCATTACGACGTACCGGGCCAGGCCAATCACCTGGTGATCGGCGAAGTGGTGCAAAACGAAGAAGTGCCGCGTGCCCGTCTGAAGAGTGCCGGCCTGCCGGTGCCGGACGAAGGCCCGGAATTCATGACCCGCGAGCTGATCAAGGTCGGCAACCGTGACCTGAACGGCAACGACTTCACCTGGATCGTCGGCGAGTGGCTGACCAACCAGACCACGCCGCCCGAGCTGATGGCGATCGAGCGTCGTGAGTGGGGCAACTTCTACGGCTACCTGGTCAACGTCAAACAGGACGGCAAGGTCATCGCCGAGGGCGAGGCCGCATGGCCTGAACTGCAAGCGCGCATCGACCGCGTGAACGGCCTCGCTGCCCAACTGAAATCGCTGGAAAAAGTCGACATCGGCGCGATCAACGCCGGCCTCGAACGCATCCGCCTGCACGGCCGCAAGCTGGAGCTTGAAGGCAAACTCGACGCCACCGCACAAGCGGATATGGAATCCGAGCGCGCCGAGTTGAACGCGCGCTATCAGGACATCGAGGCGCGTCTGGCCGATCTGCATGCGCAGTTCAACCGCGACGCGTTGACCGCTCGCGATGCCAACGGCAAAGAGATTGAAATCGGTCTGGGCAAAGTGGTTCACGCCTACCAGCCGAACGCGATGAGCACGTTGACCAAGGTCGGTTTCTACTTCAGCAAAATCTGGGAATTCCTCTCCGATGATCCCCGTGAAGCCAACACCGAAGGCGGGATTTTCCCGGCGATCTTTGGCACCGTGATGATGACCCTGATCATGGCGATGATCGTCACCCCGTTCGGCGTGCTGGCGGCGGTGTACCTGCGCGAATACGCCAAACAGAACACCCTGACTCGTGTCATTCGTATCGCGGTGAACAACCTCGCCGGCGTACCGGCGATCGTGTATGGCGTGTTCGGCCTGGGCTTCTTCGTCTACGTGCTGGGTGGTTCGGTCGACCGCTTGTTCTTCCCTGAAGCATTGCCGGCACCGACCTTCGGCACGCCGGGCCTGCTCTGGGCCTCGCTGACTCTGGCCTTGCTCGCAGTGCCGGTGGTGATCGTGGCGACCGAAGAAGGTCTGGCGCGTATCCCGCGTACCGTGCGTGAAGGTTCGTTGGCCCTCGGCGCGACCAAAGCGGAAACGCTGTGGAAAATCGTTATCCCGATGGCCAGCCCGGCAATGATGACCGGCATGATCCTCGCCGTGGCGCGCGCCGCCGGTGAAGTGGCGCCGCTGATGCTGGTGGGTGTGGTGAAACTGGCGCCGTCGCTGCCGGTGGACGGCAACTACCCGTACCTGCACCTGGACCAGAAGATCATGCACCTGGGCTTCCACATCTATGACGTCGGCTTCCAGAGCCCGAACGTCGAAGCCGCCCGCCCGCTGGTCTACGCCACCGCGCTGCTGCTGGTGCTGGTGATCGCGACGTTGAACCTGTCCGCGGTGTATATCCGCAACCACCTGCGCGAAAAATACAAAGCACTGGACAGCTAACTCATAAGCCACAAGCGGCAAGCTACAAGCGGCAAGAAAGTGCTGCTCGCCGCTTTGCTCAAAACTTGCAGCTTGCAGCTTGAAGCTTGCAGCTACGAACGGAGTGAGAACCCCATGCAGCACGAAACACACAGCCACGGCATCAACATGTCTGCCCTGGGCCGCGACAAGCAGAGCCTGGACCTGGCGCAGGAAACCGTTGCCATCGAAGTGCCGGGCCTGAGCCTGTACTACGGCGAGAAACAGGCGCTGTTCGACGTCAGCATGAACATCCCGAAGCAGCGCGTGACCGCGTTCATCGGCCCGTCCGGATGCGGTAAGTCGACGCTGCTGCGTACCTTCAACCGGATGAACGATCTGGTCGACGGCTGCCGCGTCGAGGGCGCGATCAACCTGTACGGCAACAACATCTATCGCAAGGGCGAAGACGTTGCCGAGTTGCGTCGTCGTGTCGGCATGGTGTTCCAGAAGCCCAATCCGTTCCCGAAGACCATCTACGAAAACGTGGTCTACGGCTTGCGCATTCAAGGCATCAACAAGAAGCGCATTCTCGACGAAGCGGTCGAGTGGGCGTTGAAAGGCGCGGCGCTCTGGGATGAAGTCAAGGACCGCCTGCACGACTCGGCCCTTGGCCTTTCCGGTGGTCAGCAACAGCGTCTGGTCATCGCCCGCACCATCGCGGTCGAGCCGGAAGTGTTGCTGCTCGACGAACCGTGCTCGGCCCTCGACCCGATCTCGACGCTGAAAGTCGAAGAGCTGATCTACGAGCTCAAGTCCAAGTTCACCATCGTCATCGTTACCCACAACATGCAACAGGCCGCGCGGGTATCCGACTACACGGCATTCATGTACATGGGCAAACTGGTGGAATTCGGCGATACCGATACGCTGTTCACCAACCCGGCGAAGAAGCAGACCGAAGACTACATCACGGGGCGGTACGGCTGATTGAAGCAGCCGCGAGCTTCAAGCTACGAGCGGCAAGTCAAAGCGGTTCAGCGTAACGACAAATTTCAGCTTGCAGCTTGTAGCTTGCAGCTCTTGGTTAAACGCTTTTTCGGAGCGAATGCATGATTTCCAAAGAAGGCCTCACTCATCATATTTCCGCGCAGTTCAACGCTGAACTGGAGGAAGTGCGCAGCCACCTCCTTGCCATGGGCGGGCTGGTCGAGAAGCAGGTCAACGATGCGGTCACGGCGCTGATCGAAGCCGACTCCGGTCTGGCTCAGCAGGTCCGTGAGATCGACGATCAGATCAACCAGATGGAACGCAACATCGACGAAGAATGCCTGCGCATTCTTGCCCGTCGTCAGCCGGCGGCGTCCGACCTGCGTTTGATCATCAGCATTTCCAAGTCGGTGATCGACCTTGAGCGTATCGGCGACGAAGCCACCAAGATCGCCCGCCGTGCCATCCAGTTGTGCGAAGAAGGCGAAGCGCCGCGCGGTTACGTCGAGGTTCGTCACATCGGCGACCAAGTGCGCAACATGGTTCGCGATGCGCTGGACGCTTTCGCGCGTTTCGACGCTGATCTGGCCTTGTCGGTGGCGCAGTACGACAAGATCATCGACCGCGAATACAAGACCGCTCTGCGTGAGCTGGCCACCTACATGATGGAAGACCCGCGCTCTATCTCGCGGGTGCTGAGCATTATCTGGGTCCTGCGTTCGCTGGAGCGCATCGGCGATCATGCGCGCAACATCTCGGAACTGGTGATCTACCTGGTGCGCGGCACCGACGTGCGCCATATGGGCCTCAAGCGCATGAAGGAAGAAGTTGAAGGCACAAGTGCTGAAACCGCTAATGTTCCGGGCGAAGCTGACGATAAGTAAGATTGCCTGAGAAAAGCGCCCGGCCCTCTGGCCGGGCGTTTTTGTTTCTGCTTTTCAAAGGCGGAGGCGAATTAAAGCGAATTAAAAAGCAGCACCCGCGAACGAAAAGTCCCGGCGTGACTGAAGAGTTTTGGCAATGTGCCATCAGCCAGCGTTATGCTTGCCGGGATTTTAATAGGGGTGTTGGATGAGCAAGATCAGTGTGTTGGTCGTGGACGATGCATCGTTCATTCGTGACCTGGTGAAAAAGTGCCTGCGTAATTACTTCCCGGGGATCCGCACCGAGGACGCCATCAACGGCAAGAAGGCCCAGGCCATGCTGGCCAAGGAAGCGTTCGACCTGGTGCTGTGCGACTGGGAAATGCCGGAAATGTCCGGCCTCGAACTGCTGACCTGGTGCCGTGAGCAGGACAACCTCAAGACCATGCCATTCATCATGGTCACCAGCCGGGGCGACAAGGAAAACGTCGTGCAGGCGATCCAGGCCGGTGTTACCGGTTACGTCAGCAAGCCGTTCACCAACGAGCAACTGCTGACCAAGGTCAAGCAGGCCCTGAACAAGGTCGGCAAGCTCGACACCCTGATGAACAGCGCCCCGACCAAGATGAACTCGGCGTTCGGCAACGACTCTCTGAGCGCGTTGACCGGCGGCAAGGCTGCCGTGGTTGGTTCCGCACCGACGGCTGCGGCAGTGAATCCGTTTGCCAAGCCTGCCGCTGCGGCCCCGGCACCTGCCGCCGCGCCACAGCGTGGCCTGCTCAACAGCCCGCCCGTGAAAGCCCCGGCAGCCTCCAGCGCTCCGGCCGGCGGTCGCGGTCAGGGTCAACTGCGCCTGCCAAGCGGCACCCAGCAATGCGTGATCAAGGCCCTGAGCATCAAGGAAGCGCTGCTGGTGGTGAAACGCACCGACACCCTGCCGCAGATCCTCGATAGCGCCGTGCTCGATCTGGAGCAGGGCGACAACGCCGAAATCGCCCGCCTCAACGGCTACCTGCACGCCGTCGTTGCCCACGAGCCGAAGCCCGACAGCGACTGGCTGCAACTGACCTTCCGCTTCGTCGACCAGGACGCGCAGAAGCTCGACTACATCTCCCGCCTGATTGCTCGCGGTACGGCGCAGAAGCACTTCGTTCCGGGCGCGTGATCTTCGTCGCCTGACCGCTGATCGTTCCCACGCTCCGCGTGGGAATGCCTCAAGGGACGCTCTGCGTCCTCACGCATGGGACGCAGAGCGTCCCGGCTGCATCCCCACGCAGAGCGTGGGGACGATCATCTCCTGCACCTGCCAATTTGAAACATCTGTCGACTAGCCTGGTCTGCTTCAGCTGCTAGGCTCATTCCCAGGCCTTACTCGACAGAACTTTTGCCCATGCCCCTGCGCCTGCTGTTTTTCTGTGGTCTGTTCATGGCCTCCACCTCGACTGTGGCCATGACGATCTACAAATCCACCGATGCCAACGGAGTGGTTTCGTACAGCGACCGTCCGAGCAAAGGCTCCCAGGTGTTCGTGTTTCAGGACCGGATGGTCGAGCGCCTCGAGCGCCAGGTCTATCTCGACATCAAGAAGCAGAAGGGCGCGGACGTGGTGTTCGTGCGCAACGACCTGTACGCGCCAGTCGAGGTTGCACTGGCGTTTACCGGGATGAGCAACGTGCGTGGCGCACCGGCGCAAACGATCCGCCGGGTACTGCCGGCGCGCAGCAATACGCGGCTGGCGTTGCTGACGGCGGTGTCCGGTGGCAAGCCGCTGGTGTATACGCCGATGTTCCAGTATTCCCTCGGTGACCCTGCTGGCGCGGCTCAGGGCTATCGCTATCCGTTTCCGTGGCGAGGCGGTCCGTTCCGTCTCAGCCAGGGCGCCAATGGCGATTACAGCCACTTCGGGCCGAAGAACAAATACGCGATGGACATCGCCATGCCGGTCGGCACGCCGATCATTGCGGCGCGCGCCGGTGTGGTGGTGAAGACCGAGAATTCGCAGAACGGGCGCGGCACCGATCCGTCCGGTAACTTCGTGCGGATCCTACACGACGACGGCACGATGGGCGTGTACCTGCATCTCAAGCAAGGGTCGGTGAGTGTGCGCGAGGGGCAGCGGGTGACGGTGGGCAGTCCGCTGGCGCTGTCCGGCAACACCGGCAACAGCAGCGGCCCGCACCTGCACTTTGTGGTGCAGCGCAATACCGGAATGGGGCTGGTGTCGATTCCGTATCAGTTCAACCAGCCGCTGGGGGCGTTGCCCAACTTTGCGTTGGGCAAGCAGTAAACCCCGTCAGTCGAGCATCAGCACCTTGGCCAGAATGATCTTCGGACCTTTCATTTTCTTGATGATGATCCGCAGGCCTTCGACTTCCAGCACTTCTTCCTCTTCCGGCACCCGTTTCAGGGTTTCGTAGATCAGCCCGGCGAGGGTTTCGGCTTCGATGTGATCGAGGTCGATCCCCAGCAGGCGCTCGACCTTGAACAACGGCGTATCGCCCCGTACCAACAGTTTGCCCGGCTGGTAGGCGAGGATGCCGCGCTCGGCTTTGCGGTGTTCGTCCTGGATATCGCCGACCAGCACTTCAAGCACGTCTTCCATGGTCAGGTAGCCGATGATGTTGCCGTCGGCTTCTTCAACCACAGCGAAGTGCGAGCCGCCCTTGCGGAACTGTTCCAGCAGCTGCGACAGCGGCATGTGCCGCGACACGCGTTCCAGTGGGCGGGTCAGTTCGGCGAGGTTGAACGACTCGGGAATGTGATCCAGCGCTGCCAGTTCAAGCAGCAGGTCCTTGATGTGCAGCAGGCCGACGAATTCCTTGCGCTCGCTGTCGTACACCGGATAACGGCTGAACTTGTGGCGACGGAACATCGCCAGGATCTCTTTCAGCGGGGCGTTGAACTCGAGGGTGATCAGGTCTTCCCGGGAGTTGGCCCAGTCGACTACTTCCAGCTCGCCCATTTCCACCGCCGAGGCCAGCACGCGCATGCCCTGGTCGCTCGGGTCCTGACCACGGCTGGAGTGCAGGATCAGTTTCAGTTCTTCACGGCTGTAATGGTGCTCGTGATGCGGACCGGGTTCACCTTGACCTGCGATGCGCAGGATGGTGTTGGCGCTGGCGTTGAGCAGGTAGATCGCCGGGTACATGGCCCAGTAGAACAGGTACAGCGGCACCGCCGTCCACAGCGACAGCAGCTCGGGTTTGCGGATCGCCCAGGATTTGGGTGCGAGTTCGCCGACCACGATGTGCAGGTAGGAAATGATGAAGAACGCGGTGAAGAACGAAATGCCTTTGACGACCTCGGCCGACTGCACGCCGACCGCGCTCAGCAGCGGTTCGAGAATGTGCGCGAACGCCGGCTCGCCGACCCAGCCCAGGCCCAGGGAGGCGAGGGTGATACCGAGCTGGCACGCCGAGAGGTACGCATCGAGCTGACTGTGTACCGTGCGCAGGATGTGCCCGCGCCAGCCGTGCTGCTCAGCGATGGCTTCGACCCGGGTCGAGCGCAGTTTGACCATGGCGAATTCCGCCGCAACGAAGAAGCCGTTGAGCAAAACCAGGATCAGAGCGAAAAGAATCATGCCGAAATCGGCGAATATGGTTGCGAGGGACAAGCCAGGGGAAGGGTCCATGATGGAGTTTTGCGGGTTCCGTGTGATTCGAAAGAAAGAAAAATCCGCACCTGAAAGGCAGGCGCAAGTCAGCCAATGTAGCGGCTGACCTGGCGATTGCCTAGTCCGGCATTACTCAGCGGCGCTGATGACCCATGCCTGGGCGACCTGGGCCGGGGCGAAATGGCAGGTGAAGGTGCTGCCATGACCGGGCACGCTGCTGATCTCCATACGTGCGCGATGGCGCAGCAGTACGTGTTTGACGATGGCCAGACCCAGGCCCGTGCCGCCGGTGTTGGAGTTGCGGCTGGAGTCGACGCGGTAGAAGCGTTCAGTCAGGCGCGGCAGGTGTTTGCTGTCGATGCCGATCCCGGAATCCTGCACGCTCAGATGCGCGCCCTGATCGTCGCCCCACCAGCGGATGCGGATATTGCCTTCGGCCGGGGTGTATTTGACGGCGTTGAACACCAGGTTGGAAAACGCGCTGCGCAATTCCGCCTCGCTGCCCTTGAGCAGGATGCGGGCGTCGGCTTCCAGGGTGATTTTCTGATTCTTCGATCCTGACAGCTGCTGGGCGTCGCTCTTGATCGACTGCAACAGGGTGTCGATGTGCACCGGCTGGTTGTCCGACGGGTAATCGGTGGCTTCCAGCTTGGCCAGCAGCAGCAGGTCGTTGAGCAGGGTTTGCATGCGGCCGCCCTGTTGTTGCATCTGCTGCAGCGCGCGGCTCCAGCGCGGGTTCACTTCTTCAACGTTGTCGAGCAGGGTTTCCAGGTAGCCGCAAATCACCGTCAGCGGGGTGCGCAGCTCGTGGGAGACGTTGGCGATGAAGTCCTTGCGCATCTGTTCCAGCTGATGGATGCGCGTGACGTCGCGCACCAGCATCAAGTGTTCGTTGTTGCCGTAGCGCGTGAGGTACAGCTGGATGCGTACGCGATCGTTGGTCGGCGAGGGGATTTCCAGCGGCTCGGCGTAGCTTTCCTGCTCGAAATATTCCTTGAAGCGCGGATGCCGGACGAGGTTGGTCACTGGCTGGCCGCTGTCCTGCGGGGTCTTGAGGCCGAGCAGGGTTTCGGCGGCGCGGTTCCACCATTCCAGGTTGCCGTCGCTGTCGAGCATGATCACTGCGTCTTTCAGCGCGGCGGTGGACTCCTGAACGCGGTCGATCACCGCTTGCAGGCGTCCGCGTACCCGTTGGTCGCGGCGTTGCAGTTGGTAGATGCTGTCGAACACCTCGCCCCACAGGCCATAGCCGTCGGGCGGTGCTTCATCGGGTTGGTGCAGGCGCAGCCATTCGTGCAGACGCAGCAGTTGCTTGAGCGTCCAGGCCAGGTACAGGCCCAGTCCCGCCGCCAGACTCCAGCCGTAGTAGCCGGTGATCAGGCCGATCACCAGGCAGCCGGTGACCAGCAACAGCATGTGGCGAATCAGGGTGCCATGCCAGTTTTGGTTCACGGAAAATGCGGTCCTTGTCTACGGGGCTGGCGCTCGGCTCAGGCTTTGGTGGAGAACCGGTAGCCGGTGCCGCGCACGGTTTGTACCAGATTTTCGTAGGCGTCGCCGAGGGCCTTGCGCAGGCGCCGGATGTGCACGTCGACGGTGCGCTCTTCAACATAGACGTTGCCGCCCCAGACCTGGTCCAGCAACTGGCCACGGGTGTAGGCGCGTTCCTGGTGGGTCATGAAAAATTGCAGCAGACGGTATTCGGTCGGGCCCATCTCTGCCGGACGGCCATCGATGGTCACGCGGTGGCTGATCGGGTCAAGGAGCAGGCCGCCGACTTCGATCGGCGCTTCGCCATCAGTCGGGCCGGCGCGACGCAGCACGGCCTTGAGGCGCGCCACCAGCTCGCGTGGGGAAAACGGTTTGGTGATGTAGTCGTCGGCGCCGACTTCCAGACCCTGGATCTTGTTGTCCTCTTCGCCTTTGGCGGTGAGCATGATGATCGGGATGTCCCCGGTCAGCTCGTCACGCTTGAGGCGGCGGGCCAGCTCGATGCCGGAGGTGCCGGGCAGCATCCAGTCGAGCAGGATCAGGTCCGGTTTACGGTCGACGATAATGGCGTGGGCCTGCTGCGAGTTCTCTGCCTCGAGGCAGTCATAGCCGGCCATTTCCAACGCAACGGCGATCATTTCGCGAATGGGCGCTTCGTCGTCGACGATCAGAATGCTCCTGCCAACCATGCCTTAATCCTCTTGTCATTTAACTGTCTTGCGCCGCATTAGATAACGGAATTATTGCAGTCGTGTGACAGTATTTTAGTCCGGCGGCGATTGTGCGAATCCTGAACTAAGCTCTAAGTCCGAATCCTGACAACCACAAGAGAAGGTTTCCATGACTCAAATGACTGCTTCCTTTAAGGCTTTGCTGATGGCTGCCGCCCTGACTCTGCCTGGACTGGCGATGGCGGCCGAGCCGGCCATGATGAAAGACGGAATGATGGTCGACCACAAGGGCATGACGCTTTACACGTTCGACAAGGACAGTGGCGGCAAGTCGATGTGCAACGGCGATTGCGCCAAGAACTGGCCGCCGTTGATGGCGCCGGCGGATGCCAAGGCTGAAGGTAAATGGACGGTCATCAAACGTGATGACGGCATGATGCAGTACGCCTACGACGGCAAACCGCTGTACACCTTCGTGAAAGATGCCAAGCCGGGCGATATGACCGGCGACAAGATGAAGGACGTGTGGCACGTGGTTCACGAGCACAAGTAAGTCACCGGCAGTGAAGCAGGATCGCGGCCCGCAGGCATAGCCTCGGGCCGCGATTCCTTGAGATCAGCGCAACGCGTAATCCAGCACGATCCCGACAAAAATCGCCAGCCCGGCCCAGTGGTTGTGCAAAAACGCCTTGAAGCAGCGCATCCGGTCCCGGTCGCGGGTGTACCAGAATTCCCAGGCATAGCACCCGGCCGCCACCAGCAGGCCGAGGTGGAACCAGATTCCCAGCTCGAATTTCGACCCCGCCAGCAGCAGACAGCACAGCGACAGTACCTGCAAGGTCAGGATGATCACCCGGTCCGCTTCGCCGAACAGGATCGCCGTGGATTTCACGCCGATCTTCAGGTCATCGTCGCGGTCGGTCATCGCGTAATAAGTGTCGTAGCCCACCGTCCACAGCAGATTGGCGATCCACAGCAGCCAGGCCGTTGCCGGCAACTCACCGGTTTCGGCGGTGAACGCCATCGGCATCCCCCAAGAGAACGCCGCGCCCAATACCACTTGCGGATAGTAGGTGTAGCGCTTCATGAACGGATAGGTGAACGCCAGCGCCAGACCGCCGAGCGACAGCCAGATCGTCGCCGCGTTGGTGCACAGCACCAGCAGGAAACTCACGCCCATCAGCAGCGCGAAAAACACCAGCGCCTCTTTCGAGCTGATCTTGCCGGCAGCAATAGGTCGCTGCGCAGTGCGTTTGACGTGGCCGTCGACCTTGCGGTCGGCCCAGTCGTTGATCACGCAGCCGCCGGCACGGGTCAGCACCACGCCGAGGACGAAAATCACGATATTGGCCAGCGATGGCGAGCCTTTACCGGCAATCCACAGGGCCCAGAGCGTTGGCCACAGCAGCAGGTAAATGCCGATCGGCTTGTCCATCCGGGTCAGCTGGATGAAGTCCCAGGCGCGCGGGTTCAAGCGATTCAGGGATTTGAGCAGGCTTTGGTACATCAGCAGTTCTCCGGACGGGCGCGGACGGCTTCCCACATCGTAGGCAGGAAAATCTCCGCCACCAGTACGCTCAATGCGCCACGGTCGAAACGCGAACGCCGTCCCCACAGGCCGGCAGCCCGGGAACCTTCGGGCAACCAGTGTTCCGGGTAATGGCAGACTTCGATGGCGCGGCGCTGGAAGGCGTGATCGCAGAACAGCAGTTCGCCCAGCGAGCGGCTGCCCAGTTCATCCATGTGCAAGCCGTCGCCCTGCAAGGCACTGCGCGACGCCACGCTGCGGGCGAACACCCAGGCCTGGCCATGCCCGCGCAGATACACCTCGCGCACCCAGCCCTCGCTGCCTTCGGCCAGATCCAGCGCGGCGCATTCGTCGTCGCGCAGGGTCTGCCAGCCTTCGAACAGCGGCGTCACGCTGAAGCCGTCATCGGACAGGCGCGTCAGCCGGCGGGTCAGGGAGCCTTCGTCGAACAGCCAGTCGAGCGTGGATGTGTCGGGGAGGGGTGTCAGTTCGCTTTGCGGGCGCCACAGCGGAGCGTTTGTGTGTTGCACAATGAGTCATTATTGGCAGCAAATGAGGCGGCGAGCTTACCATGCTGCACCGCGAGTTTGATTGATCCGGGTCGCCGCTGCGCCGAACAGGCTTGCATCTGCCCGGCACGATCAGTACAAAACGCCCTGAGCCGGACGGCAGCGCTGCACCATCGACCGTCCGCGCCGGCTAAAGCCTGAACCCTGAGGAAGTACCTGAATGAAAAAGTGGCAATGTGTGGTCTGCGGCCTGATCTACAACGAAGCCGACGGCTGGCCGGATGACGGCATTGCGCCGGGCACCCTGTGGCAGGACGTGCCGGAAGACTGGCTGTGCCCGGACTGCGGCGTCGGCAAGATGGACTTCGAAATGATCGAAATCAACTGAGAAAACACTGAGGAGTAGGGCATGAGCGCACCTGTCGTAATCGTTGGCACCGGGCTTGCGGGTTACAACCTGGCCCGCGAGTTTCGCAAACTCGATGGCGAAACCCCGTTGCTGCTGATTACCGCCGATGACGGTCGCTCCTACTCCAAGCCGATGCTGTCCACCGGCTTCGGCAAGAACAAGGACGCCGACGGCCTGAGCATGGCCGAACCGGGTGCCATGGCCGAGCAGTTGAAGGCCGAAATCCGCACCCACACCCGCATCAGCGGCATCGATCCCGGCCACAAGCGTTTGTGGATCGGCGAGGAAGCAGTGAGCTATCGTGACCTGATCCTCGCCTGGGGCGCCGAAACCGTACGCGTGCCGATCGAAGGCGATGGCGGGGACCTGGTGTTCCCGATCAACGATCTCGAAGACTACGCACGCTTTCGCGCAGCAGCGGCCGGCAAGCGTCGGGTGTTGCTGCTCGGCGCCGGGCTGATCGGCTGCGAGTTCGCCAATGACCTGATTCTCGGTGGCTACGAGGTGCAACTGGTTGCACCGTGCGAACAGGTGATGCCGACCCTGCTGCATCCCGCGGCGGCGACTGCGGTGCAGGCCGGGCTGGAAAGCCTCGGTGCACGTTTCCACCTCGGCCCGGTGCTGACCCGTCTGCAAAAAGTCGCTGATGGGCTGGAAGCGCACCTGTCCGATGGCCAGGTTGTCCCGTGCGATGTGGTGGTCTCGGCCATCGGCCTGCGCCCGCGGATCGATCTGGCAGCGGCAGCCGGCATCCAGACCAATCGCGGCGTGGTTGTCGACCGTCACCTGCAAACCTCGCACGCCAACATTTACGCCCTGGGCGACTGCGCCGAGGTCGACGGGCTGAATCTTCTGTACGTCATGCCCCTCATGAGTTGTGCGCGAGCGCTGGCACAAACCCTGGCCGGCAACCCGACCGTGGTGAACTACGGACCGATGCCGATCACCGTGAAAACCCCGGTCTGCCCACTGGTGGTTTCCCCGCCGCCCCGGGGCCGCGAGGGCATCTGGACGGTCGAAGGGCAGGGCGCCGACGTCAAGGCGCTGTGCCACGACGCCGAAGGGCAATTGCTCGGTTACGCCCTGACCGGCGCGGCGGTGATGGAAAAACTCGCACTGAACAAACAGCTTCCGGCCTTGCTGGCGTAAATACCGGTCGTTCTGTCGGAATCACCCCGCTTTTGCCCCCACAAACGTCGCGGGGAGACTGGCGCCGCCCTTAACCGCGTGCCATCCTCACTCCCGTCTGCCGCAGAGTAGAGCCTGCGGCGCCTTGGGCGCTGTTCCAACGAGAACAGCACGGACATAACAACAAAAAACCGTCAAAGGGGCTTCACTAATGCGTAAACCAGAACTCGCCGCTGCAATCGCCGAAAAGGCAGACCTGACCAAAGAACAGGCCAACCGCGTCCTCAACGCCGTCCTCGAAGAAATCACCGGCGCCCTGCACCGCAAGGACAGCGTGACGCTGGTCGGCTTCGGCACCTTCCTGCAACGCCACCGCGGCGCTCGCACCGGCAAAAATCCGCAAACCGGCGAACCGGTCAAGATCAAGGCCAGCAACACCGTTGCGTTCAAGCCAGGCAAATCGTTGAAAGACAGCGTCAATCCTTGATGGCGGCGTACTTCCCTGAATAACGGGGAGAACCGCAAAAAAATGGGCACACCGATTGCGGTCGGGTGCCCATTTTTTTGGTTGCCTGATGACTTACTGGCGGCGGAAGCAAGCCTTGCCGTTGCCGAAATCCACGGCCAGACAGTTTGGTTCGATTGCCAATTGCAGGTCCTGGAACAGCCCGCCCAGATCACTGTCGGAAGCGGGTTTGGTCTGGCTTTTCAGCCACACTGTCTGGTTCTCTACTTTCCAGGTGCCTTTGGCAAAACCATCGGCACTGCCATACGCCACACCCGCGTCAAACGTCCCGTCCTTGCGCAATAGCAACTCAGCGCCCATTTCCATTGCGCCGGTCAGATAGTAATGGCCGTCCAATGGTGGGGTTTGCGCTGACGCCTGGGTGATGGGCAGCCACATGAGCGCTGCGAAAAACAGAGGTTTCAATTCCATGAGTTAAAGCTCCTGACCTGCGTTTCATGAGGGGGGATTTGCTTGTGCCCGGCTCCGGAGCCAATCCCCTGCAAGATATGAATCTTTGTAAGAATTATCCCTGTCTTTTATCAGAGTATTTTCCGCCATTAAGTGCGATAGCTTATAAAAAAGCCGCACCGATAACTATCGACGTTGCAATGCGAGGGCGTATTTGTTGCAGAATGAAGTTTCAATAAGCGAGATGCCATCATTGTGATGGCACTTTTTGAACTGCCCGTTGTCGCGAACGATTGGTTGAAATATGCCGTTAGTCATTCGGAAGTGTCCTACTTCTATTTTTTTTTGAATTTGGCATGCTGCACGCCGCTCGAGGATGCGAGCGTCCGGTAAACTCGCCCGGCTGCGTCGGGAGGCTCTGGGTCAATGGTTTGGCGGGAGCAGGGAAAATGCGCTGATTAATAAGCGGCCTCAGGGAAACCCCTGGGACATATAGGGCGATCTCCTACAGAGCCCACTGAACACTTCGTCTTGTTGTTTAATCAGATGCTTGCTAGTGGCCATCATAGTGATTACGATGCGCCCACTTGAAAGAGCACATCTCAATTGGATGAGTCGCGTCACTGCTCTTCGATACTGTCCCGCGTTGCTGAACTCCATTCGCGCGTCTGACTGTAATCCTTACTAAAGGCCATGGATGTCCTACTCAAGCAAACTTTCCGCCCATTACCTCGAACTCGCAAAAGTCTCTGTTTCCAAAGAGAATTTCGCGGGCGAAGACGTTCGTTTCTCGAGCGAATTCGAGGCGCTGGAAAGTGAGCTGGCCAAGGCTTCGTCGATGCACGAAAGCGGGCAGATCGACTGGCTGAAAATCCGCGAAAACAGCGAAAACCTGCTGCGTACCCAATCCAAGGATCTGCGTGTCGGCGCCTGGCTGACGTGGTCGCTGTACCAGCGCGAATCCTTCCCCGGGCTGCTTGCCGGCCTCGGTCTGCTGCACCATCTGTCGGAAAATCACTGGGCCGACGTCCACCCGCTCAAATTCCGCACCCGCGCCGCCGCGATCGGCTGGCTGGTGCCGCGTCTTGAGCAGGTCATCACCGAAAACATTGCGATCAAAGAGCAGTTGCCGATGTTCCGGCAGCTCTCTGAGCACCTGGCCGGCCTCGAGGCTGCCTGCACCGAACATCTGGGCGATGACGCGCCGCTGCTGCTGCCGATCTCCCGTCGCCTGAAAACCATGATCCAGCGCGCAGCCGACAACCAGCCGGCCCCCGGCGTGGTGGGTGCGGCGGTGGCGCAGGTCAAGCAGGCCGCGAGTCAGTTGCTCGCCCCCGGTGCGCCGATCGACAACGAACGCGATGCGCACAAAGCCCTGCGCGCGCAGCAGGAAAGCGCCCGTCCGTTGTGCGCCTGGTGGCTCAAGCAGAAGGCCACTGACCTGCGCGCCCTGCGCCTGAACCGTACGCTGCTGTGGATGACCATTGATGCGGTGCCCGAGCGCAACGCCGAGCAGATCACCGTACTGCGCGGCCTGCCGCTGGAAAAACTCAAGCTCTATCAGGACCGCTTCGATCAGGGCAAATACGCCGACCTGCTGGTGGAACTGGAGGCGAGCCTGGCGAAGGCGCCGTTCTGGTTCGATGGCCAGAGGATGGTCTGGGAATGTCTGCAGAACCTCAACGCCGAGCTGGCCATGCGCGAAGTGGAAATCCACTTCGCGCTTTTGATTCAGCGCCTGCCGGGCATCATCGAGTTGCGCTTCCATGACGGCGCGCCGTTTGCCGATCCGTCCACCCGGGCGTGGATCGCCGCCAACGTCATGCCGCACCTGCAAAGCGCCAGCGCACCGCGCAAGGTCGAAAGCGAAAACGTCGAAACCCAGCCGGCCTGGGAAAAAGCCCTCGAGGACGTCCAGCCGATCCTGCGCAAGGAAGGTTTGAAACCCGCCGTGCAGATTCTCAAGCAGGGTCTGCAATCAGCCTTCGGCGGGCGCGAACGCTTTTTCTGGCAGTTCGCCCTCGCGCGGCTGTGCTTCCTGGCCAAGAAATACGAACTGGCCAAGAACCAGCTCGAAACCCTCGATCAGACATTACTGGACTCAGGCCTGCACGCCTGGGAGCCGGAGCTAGCATTGCAAGTGCTGCACCTGCTGCACAGTTGCTGCGAGTTGTTGCCGCAGAACCATGCCGTACGTGAACGCAAGGAAGAGATTTATCGCAGGCTGTGCCACCTCGACCTCGAAGTGGTACTCGAATAGGCCCCAGGGCCACAACCGCAAGGAGAAAAGCCATG
>Ga0209676_1000279_pt1 | contig 106358 bp, 93 predicted proteins | sample AraplaCvi_mLB_r2_FD_184282 | JGI IMG/M metagenome (GOLD analysis project Ga0209676, IMG submission 184282) | Arabidopsis root microbial communities from North Carolina, USA - plate scrape MF_Cvi_mLB_r2 (SPAdes) (version 2) | ecosystem: Host-associated > Plants > Roots > Endosphere | place: USA...
CGAATCCGTCGCCGACGGCACCATCGCCACCTGGCACAAGAAGGTGGGCGACGCCGTCAAGCGCGACGAAAACCTGCTTGACCTGGAAACCGACAAGGTCGTCCTGGAAGTGCCGTCGCCGGTCGACGGCGTGATCAAGGAGATCAAGTTCAAGGAGGGCGACACCGTGACCTCCAGCCAGGTCGTGGCGATCATCGAAGAAGGCGCCGTGGCTGCTGCCCCGGCTCCGGCCGCTGAAGCCGCTCCGGCTGCCGCCGCTGCCCCGGCCGCTGCTGCGCCGGCCGCCGCCGCCGCTCCGGCCCCGGCTGCGAAGTCGGCCGCCGACGCGCTCCCGCCGGGCGCCCGCTTCACCGCCATCACCGAAGGCGTGAACCCGTCCGACGTCGACGGCACCGGCCGCCGCGGTGCGGTCACCAAGGAAGACATCGTCAACTTCGCCCGCAACGGCGGCGCCGGCAAGGCCGGTGGCGCACGTCCGGAAGAACGCGTGCCGATGACCCGCATCCGCAAGCGCATCGCCGAGCGCCTGATGGAGTCGAAGAACTCCACCGCCATGCTGACCACCTTCAACGAAGTCGACCTGTCCAAGGTGTCGGCGGCGCGCAAGGAACTGCAGGACGAGTTCGTCAAGGCACACGGCATCAAGCTGGGCTTCATGAGCTTCTTCGTGAAGGCCGCTGCCAACGCCCTGCAGCGCTTCCCGCTGGTCAACGCCTCGATCGACGGCGACGACATCATCTACCACGGCTACTCGGACATCTCGATCGCCGTGTCCACCGAGAAGGGCCTGGTCACGCCGGTCCTGCGCAACGTCGAGCGCATGTCGTTCGCCGATATCGAAAAGACCATCGCCGACTACGCCAAGAAGGCGCGTGACGGCAAGCTGGGCCTGGACGAACTGCAGGGCGGCACCTTTACCGTGACCAACGGCGGCACCTTCGGTTCGCTGCTGTCGACCCCGATCATCAACCCGCCGCAGAGCGCCATCCTGGGCATGCACGCCATCAAGGAGCGTCCGATCGCCCAGAACGGCCAGGTCGTGATCGCGCCGATGATGTATCTGGCCCTGTCCTACGACCATCGCATCATCGATGGCAAGGATTCGGTGCAGTTCCTGGTGGACATCAAGAACCAGCTGGAAAACCCGGGCCGCATGCTGTTCGGCCTGTAAGAGACCTCCCGCCCCTCCGCGCCTGCGCGGAGGGGTTCTGGTATAGCAACAAGGACTATTTCAATGGCTGAACAATTCGACGTCGTCGTCATCGGTGCCGGCCCGGCCGGTTACCACGCTGCCATCCGCGCGGCACAGCTGGGCCTGAAGACCGCCTGCATCGACGCAGCGCTGGGCAAGGACGGCAAGCCGGCCCTGGGCGGCACCTGCCTGCGCGTGGGCTGCATCCCGTCCAAGGCGCTGCTGGATTCCTCGCGCCAGTTCTGGAACATGGGCCACATCTTTGGCGACCACGGCATCAGCTTCAAGGATGCCAAGATCGACGTCGAAGCGATGGTTGGCCGCAAGGACAAGATCGTCAAGCAGTTCACCGGCGGCATCGCCATGCTGTTCAAGGCCAACAAGGTCGCCACCTACTACGGTTTCGGTGAACTGCAGCCGGGCAACGTGGTCAAGGTGAAGCAGCACGACGGTTCGGAGGTCGAGCTGAAGGGCACCAACGTCATCATCGCCGCCGGTTCGGATTCGATCGAACTGCCGTTCGCCAAGTTCGACGGCGACACCATCGTCGACAACGTCGGCGGCCTGGACTTCACCGAAGTGCCGAACCGCCTGGCCGTGATCGGCGCCGGCGTCATCGGCCTGGAACTGGGCAGCGTGTGGAAGCGCCTCGGCGCTGAAGTCACCATCCTGGAAGCACTGCCGGAGTTCCTGGCCGTGGCCGATGCCGAAGTGGCCAAGACCGCTGCCAAGGAATTCAAGAAGCAGGGCCTGGACATCCGCCTCGGCGCCAAGGTCTCCAAGACCGAGATCACCGGCAAGGGCAAGAAGAAGGAAGTCGTTGTCACCTACACCGACAGCGAAGGCGAGAAGACTCTGACCGTGGACAAGCTGCTGGTGGCCGTCGGCCGTCGCGCCGCCACCAAGGGCCTGCTGGCCGAAGGCACCGGCGTCAAGGTCAACGAGCGTGGCCAGATCGAAGTCGACGCGCACTGCCACACCGGCGTCGACGGCGTGTGGGCGGTCGGCGACTGCGTGCGCGGCCCGATGCTGGCGCACAAGGGCTTTGAGGAAGGCATCGCGGTGGCCGAACTGATCGCCGGCCTGCCGGGCCACGTCAACTTCGATACCATTCCGTGGGTCATCTACACCGAGCCGGAACTGGCCTGGGTCGGCAAGACCGAAGCGCAGCTGAAGGCCGAGGGCATTCCGTACAAGGCCGGCAGCTTCCCGTTCGCCGCCAACGGCCGTGCCGTGGCGATGATCGAACCGGCAGGCTTCGTGAAGATCCTGGCCCACGCCGAGACCGATCGCATCCTCGGCATGCACCTGGTCGGCGCCAATGTCTCCGAGCTGGTGCACGAAGGTGTGCTGACCATGGAGTTCAGTGGCTCGGCCGATGACCTGGCCCGCATCTGCCACGCCCACCCGTCGCTGTCGGAAGTGGTCCACGACGCGGCGATGGCGGTCAGCAAGCGCGCCATCCACAAGGCGAACTGATCTGCATCATGGCAGGTGCCGACCGTTGGCCGGCACTCGCCTGCAGACGAAAAACCCCGCTTCGGCGGGGTTTTTTGTTGCCTGCATCAGCGCCACGTGCGCTCGACTCTCCTCGCCCGCACGTCGCGCACCCCAGGGTGATGTTGATGGCAACCCTGGTTCCGCTGCTGGCCTGCGCAGCCGAACCACTGGAAGGCGATTACCGCAGGGCCTCGGTGCAGCCGGTCGAAGTGAGCCCGCGCGGCGCAAACCAGATCCGGATCCGCTACAGCACCCCGGGCGAAACCCTGTTCCACTCCCCCGGCGTCGATTACCACTCCGCCGATTGCACACTGCAGGTCGCCATCCGCCGCTGCGGCATCAAGGACAGCGGCTGTACTGTGACGGCCAAGGCCACCTCGCCCAAGGACGATCCGTGACGGCCGGTGGTCGTGCTGCCCTGCCGCGGCGAGAAAATCATGATGATGTACAGCGATGGCCAGCAGCAGGTCGTGCCGGCACCGCTGTAGAGCCGAGCCCATGCTCGGCTGGTCGATGTAAAAGCAGCCGAGCATGGGCTCGGCTCTACAGGGGATGGCCGCCTGATGCAGCGTTGAGCACCGGCTTTGGCGGGTCATCACAGACGCGATGCTTGACCACGGTGTCCCCCACTTTCCATTGCTTCACGACCCGACAGCGCTCCTTGGCCTCGGGCGCTTTCGCAGACCTGGACCCGGCCGCATCCGCCTCATCGGCAGCGGCCGTCTGCTGGCGCTCCAACCACGCCGAGGACGGTACCGGCGACTGCGCCAGTGCCGGGCCGGCCAGCGCTGCCAGGGCAACCAGCAGCAGCACCTTCATGCCGCCACCGCACGGCCGCCCAGCACGCGGGCCGGCAGCATGAACAGCGCACGCAGGAAGGCGAACAACGCCGAGAAGGTGATACCGACCAGGCGGAACGGCAGGCTCAGCAGCCAGACGAACGGCCAGGCGATCAGCGCCAGCAGCGCCAACGGCCAGCACAGCACGAACAGCAGGCACCACACGCCCAGCGCGAACAGGGTCTTCATGACGGTCTCCTTGGGCGGCACCCTGCCGCCTGTGACCACCGTGCCGCCCGCCCGCAGCCGCCGCAAACGGATTGCGACGAAACCGGGCTGGGGGCGATGAAACCCGGTGCAGCGGTGGTCGCCGGGCCGCACCCGGCGCCACCGAAGGCTTTACCGCGCTGGCGGCCTCAGCGGCTGCCGCTGCTCAGGCGCAGGCCGACGCTGCTGGAACGATCGCTGCCCCGGGCCTGTTCATGGCCCAGCAGCAGCGACAGGATCCAGCCGCGCGCGATGGACACATCCACGCCAGCTGACAGCGACAGCAGATCGTCGTTGTAGCTGCGCATCGCCAGGCGGTAGTCCTGCGGACGCGCCCACGCGGCGTAGTTCAACGTCGCCTCGCCGCGATCCTGCAGCGCCTGCCGGTATTCGATGCTCCAGAACGGGCGCAGGCGCGCCTCGGCCGTATCGACCGCGCTGCCTTCCAGGCCGAACGCCAGCGCGCGGCTGTCGACGACGTGGCGGCCGTAGGCCAGATCCAGTTCGCCCAGCCCATGCTCGCGGTAGGCATCCAGCGTGCTGCGGCTGCCATCCAGCCGTGCGTAGCTACTCATGCGCATGCCCGACAGCACCTGCTCATAGCCCAGCGCCAGCGAACCGAACCACTGCGAGCCTTCGCGACGGGCCACCGCCATTGCACCGGCATCGCGGCTCCAGCGCTGCAGGTCGAAGCGCAGGTCGCCGGTGGCCAGCACCGCATCGACGAACACGTGTTCGCTGCCGCGCCACAGGCCGTACAGCGCCAGCGAACGCTGGTCGGCCTGCAGGCGCGTACGCGCATCATCCTGCTCGCTGTCGTTGCGGCCGATGCTGCCGGCCACGCCCCACAGCGCGCTGTCGCCGAGGCGACGATCCACACCCACGGTCAGGCCGTCGCTGCGCAGGTCATACCGCCCTGCCCCGGTCGGGCCACCCCGGCCATAGGTAGCCGAACCCGAGGCCCAGGTGCCCCAGCCGGCCGGCAGCAGCGGGCGCTCGTTCTCCATCGCCTGGCCCAGCGGCAGCGACGCCGCGTCCGGGCCGCGCGCGTCGGTCGACACCGACAGCGTGTTGCTGTCGGCGTTGCCGCCCGCACGCACCTGGCGCAGGCGCTCGCGGATGTTGGCCTGCTGCGCGTTGGCGAAGCGCACACTGGCATCCACCTGCGCCTGCAGCAGCCCGGTCACGCCCGGGTCACGGGTCGGGTCCGGGCGTACATTCACCACCAGCACCAGCTCGGCACTGGCTGCGGCATAGCTGCCCGCAGCGGCCTGCTCGGCGGTGATCACCGCACGACCTTCGCCGTGCACGCGCACGGTGCGGCCCTCGATGCTGGCCACCGCGGTGTCACTGCTGTGGAAGCTGAAGGAACCCGGGCTGGCGCTGGTCGGCAGCGGCAGCTCGAAGCTGCCCTGTTCCAGCAGGCGCTGCAGATCGGCACTCCACGCCAGCACCGGCACGGCCAGCGCGATCTCGACGATGCGTTGCTGCTGCGGTGCTGCTTCATGGTTGGCATCGCCGTCCTGGTCCACGGTCAGCACGCAACGCCCCGCCGCCAGCATCGCGACACGGGTGCCGCTCACACTGCAGACCGCGGGGCTGCTGCTGCCGAAACGCAGCGGCTGGCCCGATGCGCCGCCCTGGGCGGAGACCTCGAAGCTGCCGCCCTCGCTGTAGACCGGCGTTGCCGGGTCCACGCTGAAGCCGGTGATAGCCTGCGCGGCCTCCGAGATCTTCAGCTGGTAGCGCGCCACGCCGGTGAAGCCGTAGGTATCGCTGACTTCGACATCGAAATCGAACACGCCGGCCAGGGTAGCCACGCCCTGCAGCTGGCCGTCGCTGGACAGCAGCACGCCGGGCGGCAGCGCGCCCGACATCAGGCGGAACGCATACGGCGCGGTACCTCCACGCGCCTGCAGGCGCAGGCTGACCGGGCCGGCCTGGGTTGCAGGCGGCAGCGGCGCTTCCACTTCCTCGATCTGCGGCGCCGCCACGTCCAGCACGAATGCGCGGCGCGCGCGGAAGGGACCGGTGCCGGAACTGCTGTCGGTCACCTCGACCTCGATCTCGAAACGACCCGCCGCGACCGGCGTACCCGCCAGGTGCCCGCTGCGATCCAGACTGAGGCCCGTCGGCAGACTGCCGCCAACCATCGCGTAGGTGTAAGGCGCTGCGCCACCGCTGCTGGACAGCTGCGCGTCCAGCGCCGTGCCGGCCACGGCCTGCGGCAACACGGCGGACTGCAGGACCACGGTCGGCGTGCCAATGGTGATCGTGATGCTGGCGGGCGCCGACGTGCGGAAGCCATCGCTGACGGTGTAGGTGATGCTGTCGGTGCCGGCATAGCCTGCGGCCGGCGTGTACCGCAGCGTCATGCCCTGCACGTCAACCTGACCATGCTGGGGGCCAACGGCCACCTGCACCTGCTCGGCCACACCGACGACCGACAGCGGCAGCTCGACGGCGGCAGCCCCGTAAGGCAGCGCGATGCTGGAATCGGCCACGGCCAGATCCGGCAACGGCACCACGGCTGCAGAGGCGGCCGACGCCGCGCCGCTGCCGTACTCGCTGCGTGCAACCACCACGAAACGGTAGGCACTGCCGTTGGCCAGGCCACGCACGGTGATCGGCGAGCTCGTACCAGAGGCGCTGATGCCACCCGGTTGCGCGGTCACCGTGTAATCGACGATGGCGCCACTGCCAGCCGACGCCGCGTCGAAATACACCTGCACCTGTCCATCACCGGCCACGCCGCGCACGTTGGGGACGGCCGACGGCAGGTCGGCGCCCACGCGTACGCCCGTGGTCGCGCCCACATTCGCCAGCGCCGCACGCGCTTCGGTGCCTTGCGCATTGCGCAGGCTGCCGGCGGTGGCCTGCAGCGATTCCACCTCGATGCCATCTTCGTCGCGGTCATCGGCCTGCAGCGTGTACTGGAAGCGCAGCACGCCGCCCTGTGCATCCGTGTCCACCGCTGAAAGCGTGGCCACCCGACGCTGGCTGCCGATGCGCAGCAGCAGCTGCGGCGCAGCGCCCACCTGCAGGGCCTGGTCGAACTGCACCGCAAAGGACAGCACCTGGCCGGCGAGGTAGCGGCCGACCGATGGCACCTGCACGCCGGTCACCACCGGTGCGCCCTGCACGGTGAGCGGGTCGGATGGCAGCGATGCCACGCCAGCACCCGCCGCATTGAAGGCGGTGACCACGAAGCGATGCGCGATGCCGGCCGGCAGCCCGTCGATGCGCAGCGGACTGCCGCTGCCGCGCGCGCTCTGCCCGCCCGGCAACGCCTGCAGCAGATAGCCGTCGACCTCGCTGCCGCCATCGAACGTCGGCGCCTGGAAGCTCACGTCCACGCTGCCCGCATCAAGCACGACCGCGGTGATGCGCGGCGCGCCCGGAACCACGGCCAGCACCGCAAACGAGCGGCTGACGCGTGCTGCGGCATGGGTCGCGGTGTCACCCGCCTGGTCGGCATCGATGCTGCAGGTGCCTGCCGCAAGCAGGGTCAGCCGGCCATCGGCAGCGACGCTGCAGACCCGGGGCGTGCTGCTGGACAGCGCGACCGGCAGGCCACTGCTGGCGATGGCCAGCACCTGCGGTGTGCTGCCGAACGGCTGTGCATCGATCGCGTCGAACTGGATCTGCTGCTGCGCCATCGGCACCACGTCGTCCGATGCCATGGACGCCGCGCCCAGCCCGGCTGCGGTACGCGCGGTCACCGTGAAGCGATACGCAGTGCCATTGCGCAGGCCGGTGAACACTGCCGGAGAAGCGGCCGCCTGCAGCTGCAGGCCACCGGGCTGCGCGGTCACCACGTAATCCAGCACCGGGCTGCCGCCATCCTGCGGGGGCGCTGCGAACTGCAGCGTCACCACGCCATCGCCTGCAACCACGCCGGTGATGGACGGCGCGGCAGCCGGCTGCGCGCCAACCAATATGCCGCCGGTAGCGCCCACGCCTGCCAGCGCCAGCACAGCGTCGATGCCATCGGCATTGCGGATGCTGCCACCGGCCAGCTGCAGGCCGTCGATGCCGATGCCATCCTCGTCGGACTGGCCCGGCACCACGGTGTAGCTGAAAGCCAGCTGCTCGCTGCCCGAGCCCGAGCGATAGTGCGCGGCTACCTGCTGGCCGCCGATCGACAGCAGCAGCGTGGGCACGCCCTGCACCGTGACCGGCTGGTCCAGGACCAGCAGGAAGTCGAGGCTTGCACCGGCGAGGTAGCGGCCGTCGGCCGGCACCTGCAGGCCGGTCACGCGCGGCACGGTCGGCATCGTCACCGGGTCGGACTCGGCGGAGAACGTGCCGGGCCCTGTCGCGGTGCGCGCACGCACCGCGAAGGTATAGGTCGTGCCTGCGTGCAGGCGGCTCATGCGTACCGGGCTGGAGCCACCGCTGACCACAGCACCACCCGGGCGCGCTGCCACCTCGTAAGAGAGGATGGCACTGCCACCGTCGCTGGCGGGTACATCGAAGTACACGTCCACGCTGCTTGCGCCGATCCGTTCGACGCGACGCAGGGTCGGCGCCGACGCGCGGGCAGCCACCACGTTGAAGCTGCGCTCCACCGGCTGCGCCGCGCGCGTGCCGGCGTTGCCGGGCTGCAGTGCGCGCACCGTGCACGTACCGAGCGCGGACAGGCGCAGGTTGCCTGCACTTTCCAGCACGCAGACCAGCGGAGTCACGCTCTCGTACTCGACGGCCAGGCCGCTGCTCGCGGTGGCCTGCAATGCCAGCAATGAACCCAGTGGCCGGTCACCGGGCGCATCGAACTGGATCGTCTGCCCGGTCATCGGCGTGACCGCGGCGCTTGCCAGCGACGGCTGGCTGGCCTGGCTGCCGTTGTTGGCGATCACCTGGAACTGCACGGGCATGCCATTGGCAAGACCGGTCACCGTGATCGGCGACTGCGTGCCGAGCGCCCACTCGCCCGTGGACGCCATCACGGCGTACTCGACAATGGGCGCGCCGCCCGTCTGCACCGGTGCGGTGAAGCTGACCACGGCCTGCCCATCGCTGGCGACGGCCATGACCTGGCCGGGGGCATCGGGCGCAATGGCCGCGATGCTGCCTGTCAGCGGTTGGTGTGCGCTGGCGGCCGCGGCATCGGTGAGCTCCACGCTGACGCTGAACGTGCCCGCGACCTGCGGCGTGCCATGCAGGCGGCCCGAGGGTTCAAACACCAGCCCGGCGGGCAACATGCCACTGTTGATGCCGAAGCTGTAAGGCGGGGTGCCGCCACTGGCGGTCAGGTTGACATCAACCGCCGAGCCAACCGTGAACTGCTGGACGCCCGGGCTGACCAGCTGAAGGGGCTGTGCGGCCTCGGCCGTGCAACGCAGCTGTACTGGACTGATGTAGGTTCCGCTGGTGATACGGATGTAAAGGCCGTAGTTGCTCAGGAAGCTGCTGGATGCAGTCGCGCTGTGCGGCCCTGCCGCACCGGTATTGCTGCGGTAGTCCAGGACGATCTGCACGGTATCTCGGCTGCGCAGGTTGACCAGTTCGCTTCCGATGGACGGACCGCCAACGTTGCCACCGTTATCCGAAAAGCTCACGGCCACCGACTCGCCGGGCAGGAAGTCCGTCGCCAAAAACCGGTTTGTGTAGCTGGTCGTCGCGCCCACCAGGTTGATCGCCTCGCACGCCGCCGACGCCGCCTGCGCGACGCCCGTACCTGCCAGCAACTGCAAGAGCACCACGCACATCCAGACAACGCCACGCCCCAACCCACTCTTCCCTGCTGCCGCCAACATCGATCCGTTCCCCATGAATGAAGGGGGCGCACACGCCGGTCCATCGCCGCGCGTGCAGCTATGGGTCATGGACGGTGATGTTTCCCCCTGGTACCGGTCCGGTAACGGCAGGTGACGGGCGGACTTGAGCGCCGGGCATTACCCGGCGCGGGGCTTACTCGAACGAACCAACCGAATCGTGCGACAGGTTGTCGAAGCGCGTGTACTCGCCGAAGAATTTCAGCTTGCACGAACCGGTGGGGCCACCACGGTGCTTGCCGATGATGATCTCGGCCAGGCCCTTGTCCGGCGAATTTTCCTTGTTGTAGTAGTCGTCGCGGTAGATGAAGACGATCATGTCCGCGTCCTGCTCGATTGCGCCCGATTCGCGAAGGTCGGCCATCACCGGGCGCTTGTCGGTACGCGTTTCCAGCGATCGGTTGAGCTGCGAAAGCGCGATCACCGGCACGTTCAGTTCCTTGGCCAGGCCCTTCAGCGATCGCGAGATCTCCGAAATTTCGGTCGCGCGGTTTTCGCTGTTGCCCGGCACGCTCATCAGCTGCAGGTAGTCGATCACGATCAGGCCCAGGTCGTGCTCGCGCTTCAGGCGGCGGCACTTGGAACGCAGGATCTCCGGCGACACGCCCGGCGTATCGTCGATGAAGATCTTGGTTTCCTTCAGCATCTTGATCGCGCTGGTGACGCGGCTCCAGTCCTCGTCTTCCAGCTGGCCGGTACGCAGGCGCGAAGCGTTGATGCGGCCGTTGGAGGAAATCAGGCGCATCGCCAGCTGCGATGCCGACATTTCCATCGAGAACACGGCCACGCCCTTCTTCGACTTGATCGCCGCGTACTCGGCGATGTTCAGCGCGAAGGTGGTCTTGCCCATCGCCGGGCGCGCGGCAAGGATGATCAGGTCGGTTGGCTGCAGGCCGGCGGTCATCGCGTCGAAGTCGGTGTAACCGGTCGGCAGACCGGTGATGTTGCCGCCGTTCTCGAAGCGGTTGCGCAGTTCCTCAAACGCATCCTTCAGCGCGCCGGGCATGGCGACGAAGTCGGTGCGGCCCCGCGCGCCCTGCTCGGCGATGGCGAACACGCTCTTTTCGGCCGAGGCCAGCAGTTCGCTGCTGTCGCGGCCTTCGGGCTGGAAGCCATCGTTGACGATGTCGGTGCCGACCTGGATCAGCTGCCGCAACACCGCCTTGTCGCGCACGATCTCAGCGTAGGCCACGATGTTTGCCGCCGACGGCGTGGTGCTGGCAAGCTCGATCAGGTAGGCGCCATCGCCGACCAGCTCCATCTTGCCCTGCGACTCGAACCACTCGCCCAGGGTCACCGCATCGAACGGACGCTCGCGCTCGGACAGCTCGCGGATCGCCCGGTAGATCATCTGGTGATCGCGGCGATAGAAATCGGTCTCGGTCAGCTGGTCGTTGACCCGGTCGTAGGCTTCCGGGGCCAGCATCAGACCACCCAGCACCGCCTGTTCGGCTTCCACCGAGTGCGGCGGCACGCGCAGCTGGTCGATGCGCGATTCATCGCGATCGCGGTCGAAGCCATCGCCGCGCTCTTTGCGGTTGGAACGGAAGCCGGAACGGGCGGACATGCTGCGGTGTTTCCTGCGAAAGTGGGCCAGGCGAGTGTAGGCATGCGCCGACCCCAGCGGCCATGGACAAACCTGTGGATAAGCCGTGGACGAACGGGGGATATCCGCCGCAGCGCGACGTGGTTGTCCGGCCTATGGGATCCCATTATCGCAGATTGGGAAACAGGGGTCAGAGCCCGCCGCTGCGCGACGGGATCCGACCCCGGCAGGAAGGGGGCGGATCCCTCTGCACGGCAGAGGGCTCTGACCTCAACCCCGAACGCAGCGTCAATCCCCCTTGGCATGCACCGCGATCAGCTTCAGGAAGCGGTCCACATAGCCCTGCAGGAACTTATGCGTGCCCTCGTTGTGGATCGTGCCGTCGGCGCTGATCAGCTCATCCTTGAAGTGGATGAATGCCTCCGGCTGGCCGAGCACGTGCATGTCCAGGAACGCCAGGCTGTTGCGCAGGTGCTGCTGGGCCACCGCCGTGCCGATCTGGCCGATGGACGCACCCACCACCGCCGCCGGCTTGCCCGCGAAGGCGCTGTCACCATACGGCCGCGAGCCGATGTCGATCGCGTTCTTCAGCACACCGGGCACCGAGCGGTTGTATTCCGGGGTGACGAACAGCACCGCGTCAGCACCCCGTACCTCTTCCTTCAGGCGTGTGCCCTGCGCCGGGTAGCTGTCGTCGAAATCCTGGTTGTACAGCGGCAGGTCGTCGATGCGCACGTACGTGAAACGCGCGCGATCTCCTGCCAGTTTTTCCAATGCCAGAGCGAGCCTGCGGTTGCAGGATTCCTTGCGCAGGCTGCCAACGAAGACCGCGATGGTGGGAACAGGCATGGCGACACACTCCTGACGGGGGAAAGGGCCAGCCTAGCGGCCCGCCCGATGTGCCCCGGTGAAGATCAGCCGCGCGCCACGCCCGCCCGCACCTGCCGCCAGTGGTCCTGCCAGGCCTGGAACATCAGCACGTTCCACAGGTGGGTATGCCACTTGCGCTGGCCGCCCAGGAACTGCTGCCACAGCGGCTGCACGGCGGCGGCCGACAGCACGCCTTCGCGCTCCAGCCGCGCCGGCTGCAGCAGGTCATCGGCCCACGGCCGCAGGTCGCCCTTCAGCCATTCACTCACCGGCGCACCGAAACCTCGCTTGGGGCGGTGCACCATCGACTGCGGCACGTAGCGGCCGAGCACGCGCTTGAGCAGCACCTTGCTGGTGTCCTCGCTGCGCTTGAAGTCCAGCGGCAACGACCAGGCGAATTCAGCCACGCGCCAGTCCAGCAGCGGCGCCCGTGCCTCCAGGCTGACCGCCATCGAGGTGCGGTCGACCTTGCACAGCAGGTCGTCGGGCAGGTAGCTGACGAAGTCGGCCAGCATCATCGCGTCGGCCGGGGTGCCGGCGCCATGCAGCGGGTCGGCCAGGTCGTAGAAGCTGCCGGCCTCGCGCGCACCGACCACCGCCGCCGCCGGGTCGCGCCAGCGCGAGATGCGGTTGCGGTACACATCGCCAATGCCGCGTGCGCCGGTCTCGGCCAGCAGCGCGGCCAGGCCGCCGGTGCGCGAGGATTCGCCCTGCTGGTGCGCACGCGCGCCCATCCAGCGCCGCAGCGGCGCCGGCACGCGGCCAAGCATCTGCCAGTTGCGCAGTGCGCGCACATAGCGGGTGTAGCCGAAGAACAGTTCGTCGCCACCATCACCGGACAGGGCCACGGTCACGCCCTTCCGCGCCAATCGCGCGACCAGCGCGGTCGGCACCTGCGAAGCATCGGCGAAGGGCTCGTCGAACATCGCCGGCAGCTGCGGCACCACCGCCAGCGCATCGGCGCCACTCACGTACAGTTCGGTGTGGTCACAACCCAGGTGGCCGGCCAGCTCCTTGGCCAGCGGCGCCTCGTCATGGTGCGAGCCGCTGAAGCCGATGCTGAAACTGTGCACCGGCTGCGTGCTCTGCGCCTGCATCAGCGCAGCCACCAGCGACGAATCGGTGCCACCGGACAGGAACACGCCCACCGGCACGTCGGCCACCATGCGCAGCGCCACGGCATCGCGCAGCAGGCCGTCCAGCTGTTCCTCGGCCTCCTCGATGCGGCCCTGGAACGGTGCGGCCAGCGCCGCCTGCATGCGCGCGCGCGCATCCCAGTACGGGCGCTGCGCCTGCTCGGGGCGGTGCGCGGCGGCACCGGCGGCCACCGTCGCCGCATCCAGGCGCAGCACGCGGCCCGGCATCAGCTTGTAGCAGCGCTGGTGGATGCTGTGCGGGGCAGGGATGTAATCCAGGCGCAGCAGCAGGGTCAGCGCGTCGCGGTCGATGTCGTTGTCGAAGTCCGGGTGCTGCCACAGCGCCTTCAGCTCCGAACCGAACACCAGGGTGTCACCGGCCCAGCCGTAGTACAGCGGCTTTTTGCCGACCCGGTCGCGGGCCAGGTACAGGCACTGCTCGTGGCGGTCCCACAGGGCGATGGCGAACATGCCGTTGGCGCGCTGCAGGGTGTCCTCGACGCCCCACTGCAGGATCGCGGCCAGCAGCACTTCGGTATCGGAATGGCCGCGGAAGGCATGGCCCAGCGGCTCCAGCTCGTCCCGCAGCGCGGCAAAGTTGTAGACCTCGCCGTTGTAGGCCATCACGTAACGGCCGTCGGCCGAGGCCATCGGCTGGTGGCCCAGCGGTGACAGGTCGAGGATGCTCAGGCGGCGGTGCGCCAGGGCGATGCCGGCGCGGGCATCGACCCAGGTGCCGCCGTCATCCGGCCCGCGGTGGTACAGCGCCTGCCCCATGGCCAGGGCTTGCGCCTGCAGCACCTCGTCCGGCGACTGCGCCGCCGGCAACAACATTCCCGCCAATCCACACATGCATCAGGGTTCCTGCGCCAGGTCGAGGGCGGCGCCAATCACCGCATTGTCGCTTGGAAGCCCGAACATTGCTGCCCCCGCCAGCGGCGTGTAGGTATCGGCGCCGCAGACCCGCCGCAGCGGCAGGTGGCCATGGCCGGCCTCGACCAGGGCGGTGACCACGCCCTCGCCCACCCCACCGCTGTGCCGCCCCTCGTCCAGCACCAGCACCCGCCGCGCCGTGGCCGCCTGGGCGGCGATGAAACCGGCATCCAACGGCACCAGCCAGCGCAGGTCCACCACCCGCACCTGCCAGCCGGTCTGCGCCTGGATGACCGGTACCGCGCGCAGCGCCATTGGCACGCCATTGCCATAGGTGAACACCACCAGGTCATCGGCGTCGGGCGTGTAGACCCGGCCCTCGCCCAGCACCAGCGCCTGCCCCGCCGCCGGGTAGTCGAACAGCCACTGGCCATCGCCGGGCGCGTGCAGGTCCTTGCTCATGTACAGCGCGATCGGCTCCAGGAACACCGCCACCCGGCCGTTCACCCGGGCCAGCGCCGCCAGCGTGCGCAGCATCATCACCGCATCGTCGCCGCGCGACGGGCAGCCCACCACCAGGCCGGGGATATCGCGCAGCGCGGTAATCGAGTTGTCGTTGTGGAAGTGGCCGCCGAAGCCCTTCTGGTAGCCCAGGCCGGCGACCCGCACCAGCATCGGGTTGCGGAACTGGTCGTTGGAGAAAAACTGCAGCGAACAGGCCTCGCCACGCAGCTGGTCGATGGCGTTGTGCAGGTAGGCCAGGTACTGGATCTCCGGGATCGGCAGCAGGCCCATGTTGGCCAGGCCCTGGGCCATGCCCAGGATCATCGTCTCGTCCAGCAGGGTGTTGAACACCCGGCGCGGCCCGAAGCGGCGCAGCAGGTCCTTGGTGACGGTATAGACGCCCCCCTTCTGCGCCACGTCCTCGCCGAACAGCAGCGCCTGCGGATATTTGCACAGCAGTTCCTGCAGGCCGTGGTTGATCTGCACCGCCAGGTGCCGCGGCGGCTGCCGTTCGGGCAGCGCGTCGGCACCGCCGTACAGGGCTTCGCGCGCTTCGGCCGGTACCGGGCGCTGCGCTTCGGCCATCACCGCCGCCGGTGTGTACGGCGCCAGCGGTGCCACCACTTCGTCCAGCGACTGCAGCTTGGGGCGTCCTTCGGCGTTCGCCGCCGCCGCCAGGCAGCGCACGCGGAGGGTCTCGTAGGCGGCCTCGATGCCGGCGGCATCCATCCAGCCCGATTCCAGCGCGATCTGCGCCGACCGCAGCAAGGGATCCTGGGCTTCGGCCGCGCACAGGTCGGCCAGCGCGCGCCATTCCACCTCGAAATCGGTGCCTGCATGGCCCATCAGCCGCGTGGTACGCAGGTGCAGGAAGGTCGGCCGGCGGGTACGCCGGCAATGCTCCACCGCCGCCTGCACCTGTGCATGTCCTGCCGCCAGGTCCAGGCCATCGGCGTAGTAGTAGTCCAGCCCCGGCTGGCGGCTGAAGCGCTCGGCGATCCAGCCTTCCGGCGTCTTCACCGAAATGCCCAGGCCGTTGTCCTCGCAGACGAACAGGATCGGCGCTGGCAGCTTCTGGTAGGCCGACCACATCGCCGTATTGAAGGCGGTCTGCGCGGTGGCATGGTTGGCCGAGGCATCGCCGAAGGAGCACAGCACGATGCTGTCGGCCGGGATCGGCAGCGGCTGGCCCAGGCGCTTGCCGCTTTCGATGGCCAGCGCGGTGCCCAGCGCCTTGGGCAGGTGCGATGCGATGGTCGAGGTCTGCGGCAGCACCCACAGCGGGCGGCTGCCCCACACCTTGTGGCGGCCACCGCTGGCGGGGTCGTCGGCACTGGCGGCGAAAGACAGCGCCGCGTCACGCAACGGGTCCAGGCCCGGCACCTGCCGCGCGCGCTCGGCCATGAAGGCGCCGGAGCGGTAGTGCAGGAACGCCGGATCGGTATGGCGGCAGGCCCGCGCCAGCAGCGCGTTGCCTTCGTGACCGGACGAGCCGATGGTGTAGAAGACCTTGTTCTGTACGCGCAGTACGCGCGCCATCAGGTCCAGCTGGCGGCTGGCCAGCTGCGAATCGAACAGCTCGGCGAATGCCGCTGCGGTCAGCGTGCTGCCCGGCAGGATCGGCGCATCCGGCGCCGGCTTCGGACGCGGCAGCCCACGCCAGCCGCGCACCGCCTCGAGGAAATTGACGTCGCACACTTCGGCGCGGTTGAGCACCCGCATGCGTGCGGGGATCGGATCGGGAACCACAGCAAACATCGAACACCCTCCGTGTCGTTGTTGCATTCCGCCGGGCGTGGCCCGGCGCTACCGTGCCGGGCTGGACGCTACCCGCGTGCGTCCAGGCGTGCGCGCACCTCGGCCGTAACCGCCGGCATCGCCACGAACCGTGGCTGCTCGCGCACCCGCTGCAGCCACGCGCGCACTTCCACGAACGGCTGCAGGTCGATGCCACCGTCGGCGGCGACATCGGTGTAGGCGAACAGCGCGATGTCGGCGATGCCGTACTCGCTGCCGGTAAACCACTGCGCCTGTCGCAGGTGCTGCTCCATCACCGCCAGCGCGGTCGCGGCGAGCTCATGCAGGCGCGGCAGTTCGGTCCGGCGCGGCGAATCCAGTGCGGTCCAGCCACGGATGAAGCGCGCCACCGCCACGCAGGGTTCGTGGCTGTACTGCTCGAAGAACATCCAGCTCAGCGCCTGCGCGCGTTCCCAGCCATCGGTGGGCAGGTACGGCGTGCCTTCGGCCAGCCAGAACAGGATGGCGTTGGATTCGGTCAGCACGCGGCCATCGTCGCGCACGATCAGCGGCACCTTCGCATTCGGGTTGAGCGCCAGGAATTCAGGCGAATGGGTCTGCCCATGCGCACTGTCCACTTCCACCCAGCGGTAGCGGCTGCCGAGCTGCTCCAGCAGCAGGCGCACCTTGTGGCAGTTGCCCGACACCGACATGCCATGCACCGTCAACGGCACCCGCTCATCCACCATGTTCCGCTCCAGGACATCCCGGCCGACGGCCGGCTGCACGCAGTCTGGCAAGCACATCGGCCGATGCCAAGCGCGGGTGCAGCATCAGCGCCTGCGCTGCTGCCAGTGCGCGCGCGACTGGCCCCAGATCTGCAACGGCTCGCCCTCGTAGGGCGGCGGCAACTGGCCCATGCGCAGCAGGCTGCTGCCCACCTTGCGCGCCACCACCTTGGACTTCTCGTTGTCTTCGGCGATGGTGTGGATCACCTCGTCCCAGCCATGCGTGTCAAACGCCCAGTCGATGGCCGCCACCGCCGCTTCGGGGGCGTAGCCACGGCCCCAGCGCGCGCGGCAGATGCTCCAGCCGACCTCGGGGCCGGGCCAGCCCAGCGGCTGCCACGGGCCCATGCGGCCGACCCATTCGCCGGTGGCTTTCTCGATGACGCTGAACATCGAATAGCCGAACAGCTGCCAGGCCCCGGCCAGGCTGCAGAAACTGCGCCAGGCCACCGAAGGCAGCTGCACGCCGCCGAGGCTGCGCATCACTTCTTCGTCGGCGCAGAACGCCAGGTAGGGTTCCAGATCCTGCGCCTGCGGTGGGCGCAGGATCAGGCGCTCGGTTTCGATGCGCAGGTCGAAGATGCTCATGCAGGTTGCCGCCGGTACTGGGGCCGACCATCATCGGCGATACAGGCGCGGTGTCCATGCCCGCAAACGACACAGGCCGGCAAAAGCCGGCCTGTCCGATACGCACTGCAGTGGCAACGCGTTACTGGCGATTGGCCGCTGCGTCGCCGGCCGCAGCGGTCTGCGTGACCAGCTGGCCATCCACCACCGGCAGGCGGTCGCTGGCCGGCTTGTTGTCCATACGCACGGTCTTCTCGGCGCCGTCATAGCGGTAGGTCACGTTGTAGCCCTTGACCACATCGTTGGTGCCCATGGCGATGCGCGTGCCCGGCTTGCTGGCCATGCGCATGGTGCCGGTGGTGCCGTCCTCGTTGCGGTAGGTCACGTTGTAACCGGTCACGCGGCTCGACTCGGAGGTCGCCGTTTCAGTGTGGCACTGGCGCTCGGTGCGGTTGACCACGCGGCCACCCACGTGGCGCTTGTCCACCTGGTTGCCGATGAAGCCACCGGCCACGGCGCCGGCTGCAGTGGCAGCCTTCCTGCCATTGCCGCCGCCCACCTGGTTGCCAAGCAGGCCACCGACCACGGCGCCGACCACGGTGCCGCCGACATTGCCATCACGCTCAGGCAGCCGCTCCTGCACCACCACGTCCTCGCAGACTTCATGCGGGGTCTGGGTGGTGGAGGTCTCGCGCACCGGCTCGGTGCCGATGACCGTCGCGTAGGCCTTCTGCTTCTCGGTCAGCGGGTCGACCTTCAGCACGTCGGCGTATTCCAGACCGCGCGGTGCCGAGGCATCGACCGCGTCGCCGCGCGCGCCGTCATCGGCAGCGCTGCCATCGACCAGGCGCGACTCGGAAGGGTTCGCGGCGCCCAGTGCATCCGGGGCCTTGTCACCACTTTTCATGAAGGCGGCAGTTGCGATGCCACCCACCAGCAGCGCGCCTGCTGCGACCAGGACAGTTGTAGTTGTGCTTTTCATGACCTGCTCCCTGCGGACCGTCCGCAACGTTCTTGATGCAGATTGCAGCATGCGCTGCCTGAACGGAATCTCCACATTTCGTACCCATGGCCGTAACCCATTCAGCATCGGGAAATGCTGGGCCCGTGGTAGCGTTTGCAGCACGCCCACGAGGAGCCCCGCCATGGCCAACCCGCTGCTGCTGCCGGTCCTGCAATGGGCACGCCGGTTGCGCTACCCCACCCTGTTCAAGCTGACCGCAGGCCTGTTCGCGCTGACGCTGTTCATCCCCGACCCGATCCCGTTCGTGGACGAGCTGGTGCTGGGCCTGGGCACCCTGCTGCTGGCCAACTGGAAGAACCGCACCGCGGCGACGCCGCCGCCACTGGAACAGCGCTGAACATGCTGATCGACAGCCATTGCCACCTGGATGCCAGAGAGTTCGACCCCGACCGCACGGCGGTGATCGACCGCGCCCATGCGGCCGGTGTACAAGCCCAGGTGGTGCCGGCGGTCACCGCCGCCAGCTGGCCGAAGCTGCGCGAAGTCTGCCAGCAGGCACCGGGGCTGTACCCGGCCTACGGCCTGCACCCGATGTTCCTGGCCGACCATCGTCCCGAACACCTGGGCCAGCTGCGCGATTGGATCGAGCGCGAGCGTCCCTGCGCGATCGGCGAGTGCGGCCTGGATTTCTTCGTCGAAGGACTGGATGCCGAAGCGCAGCAGGACTATTTCATTGGCCAGCTGAAGCTGGCACGCGACTTCGACCTGCCGGTGATCGTGCATGCGCGCCGCGCGGTGGATGCAGTGATCGCCTCGATCCGCCGCATCGGCGGCCTGCGCGGCGTGGTCCATAGTTTTGCCGGCAGCCCGGAACAGGCAGCGCAGCTGGACAAGCAGGGCTTCCTGCTCGGCCTCGGCGGGCCGCTGACCTACGACCGTGCGCAGCGCCTGCAGCGGCTTGTGCGCGAGATGCCACTGGAGCAGTTGCTGCTGGAAACCGACGCACCGGACCAGCCCGACGCGGGCATCCGCGGCCAGCGCAATGAGCCGGCACGGCTGTCAGTGATCGCCCGCCACGTGGCCGCGCTGCGCGGTACCGACGTGGAGACCGTGGGACGGGTGACAAGCGGGAACGCCCGGCGGCTTTTCGCGCTGCCAGCTGACTGATCGCCGCTTCGCCGGGCACGGCCCGGCGCTACCGGTCAAACCTCGGCGGCTTCGGCCTTGACCTTCTTCGGCTCCAGCAGCAATTCGAGCGCCTTGCCGACCGCGGCGAATGCGAACGCACCGGTGATGTGCGTGGCAGCGCCCAGCCCGGCGCCGCAGTCCAGCTTCAACGCGGCATCGGCGCCCAGGTCCGGGCGCAGGCCGCAGACGCTGCCATCGGCTTGCGGGTACTTCACGTTCTCCAGCGAATACACCGCCGGTACGCCGAAATAGCGCTTGGCATTCTTCGGGAAGTTGAACTCGCTGCGCAGCTTCTTGCGGATCAGCGCAAGCATCGCGTCGTGCTCGGTGCGCGAGACATCGCGGATGCGCACCAGGGTCGGGTCGGTACGGCCGCCGGCAGCGCCCACGGTCAGCAGCGGCAGCTTGCGGCGACGGCACCAGGCGATGGTCTCCACCTTCACCCGGAAGCTGTCGCAGGCATCGATGACCAGGTCGAAGCCACGGTCCAGCAGTTCGGCCATGTTGCCGGTGGTCAGGAACGCCTGCACGGCATCGACGTCGATCTGCGGGTTGATCGCGCGGCAGCGCTCGGCCATCGCCTCGGACTTGTTGCGGCCGTAGTTGCCCTCCATCGCCGGCAGCTGCCGGTTGGTGTTGGACACGCAGATGTCATCGGCATCGATCAGGGTGAGGTGGCCGACCGCCGAACGGGCCAGCGCCTCCACCACCCACGAGCCGACGCCGCCCATGCCCACCACCGCCACGCGGCTGCCCTGCAGGCGCTCGAGCGCACCTACGCCATACAGCCGTTCGATGCCGGCGAAGCGTTGTTTGACCTGTTCGTTCATGCCGCTATTTTAACGTGCAGGCAGCGGCGGCCATAGCGGGCCGCCATCGAACCCACCGTTGCACGCCCACGCATCCCCCATGGAGGAGCCCGCATGAACGCCAGCCCGTCCCGTCGTCCGTCCAGCGCCCAGCGCTATCTGTTCGTGCTGGTGCTCGGCCTGCTGATCGGCTTGGTCGCCACGGTCATGGTCGGCCGTGCCCTGCAGAAGGGCCGCGATCCCTTCCCGCACAGCCTGATGCATGTGATGCAGCGACAGGCGGAGATGCTGCTGCAGGCCCAGCAGCAGAACCGCTGCAGCCTGGCCGACAGCCAGCCGCGCCTGCAGTCGCTGCGGCTGCTGTCCAACGATCTGGATCTGGCGTTTCCCAAGCTGAAGGACGACGCGCGCTTCCAGCAGCATGCCAGCCGGTACCGGGCGGACCTCAATGCGGCACTGGCCGCCCCCCCCAGTGACTGCGCATCGCTGGCCAAGGTGGTGCAGACCGTGCAGGACGACTGCCGGGCCTGCCACCAGGACTTCCGCTGATTCATCTTCCAGCTGGGGAAGGATGGCGTGATTGGCACCTTGTTCACGTGGGAAAGTGGACGATTCGACCACCCTGCTGCATGACGCAGTACCACCCTTCCACCCGCCTTTACGGCCAGGAGACGCCCCATGAAGATCCAGCTCATCGCCGCCAGTGTCATTGCTACGCTCGCTCTGGCCGGCTGCGCCACCTCGCCCGGTTACGGCGGCGGTGGTTACAACAACGGTGGCTACAACAACGGTGGCTACGGCAACAACAACGGCTACAACCAGAACCGTTGCGCCGACTGCGGCATCGTGACCCGCATCAACACCGTGGCTTCTGGCCGTACCGCGCCCAGCGCGACCGGCGCCATCCTTGGCGGCATCGTCGGTGCCGTGGCCGGCCATGAGATCTCCGACCACACTGGCGGCAGCCGCGGCAACAAGAATGTCGCCGCCGCCGCAGGCGCGGTGGGTGGTGCCCTCGCCGGTAACCAGATCCAGAAGAACGTGACCAGCGATACCTACGACATCACCGTGCGCATGGACGATGGCCGCACCATCGTGGTCAACCAGCGCGACCTGGCTGGCATCCGCGAAAACACCTACGTCCGCGTCGTCAACGGCCGCGTCGTCCTGCGCTGATCCAGCAGCAGCCGACGGTGGCAATGAAAAAGGCCCGCTTGCGCGGGCCTTTTTCCTGCGATGCATTGCAGGCGGGTCGTCAGACCGGCTCTACGGCATCAGCCTGCAGGCCCTTCTGGCCCTGCACGACGGTGAAGGTGACCTTCTGGCCTTCCTTCAGGCTCTTGAAGCCCTGGGTCTGGATGGCACGGAAATGCACGAACACGTCTTCGCCGTTTTCACGGCTGATGAAGCCGAAGCCCTTTGCATCGTTGAACCACTTCACGGTACCGGTCTCGCGATCAGCCATCTCACTCACTCCCTGGTGACTCTCTTGTTGTTGGAAACGCCTGTTGGGCGGCTGACAAGCAAGGGGGAAGCGAGGTGCAACGATGCAGCGGATCGGTTAGATCTTGCTTCATCAGGCCACGATCCACGGTGACCTTGCCAAGCTCAGCGACTGCAACTTAACCCGAGCAAAACGAAAAATCAACTGCCAAAATCCCAAAGTGTCAACCCCAAAAAGACAACCATACGGGACAGCATGGACCTCTCATTCATCTTGTATCTGCTAGCGGTCATTTTCGTCCTGGTCGGCATCGCCGGGGTGATCCTGCCCGCCCTGCCCGGGGTGCCACTGGTGTTCGTCGGCCTGCTGCTCGCGGCATGGGCTGACGGCTTTGCCCATGTCGGCTGGCTCACGCTGGTGGCCCTCGGTGTCCTCACCGCGCTGTCCCTGGTGGCCGACGTCCTGTCCACGGTGGTGGGGGCGCAGCGGGTCGGGGCCAGTCGCAAGGCACTCTGGGGCACCTTCGTCGGCAGCATCGTCGGCCTGTTCTTCATGCCGATCGGGCTGTTCGCCGGCCCACTGCTGGGTGCCCTGCTGGGCGAGTACTGGCATACCCGCGAGCTGGGGCGCTCGACCAAGGTCGGCCTGGCCACGTGGCTGGGCATCCTGCTCGGGCTTGCGCTGAAGCTGGCCGTGGTGATCGCCATGCTGGGCCTGTTCGCCTTCGCCTGGTTCCTGTGAGGCCGCCGCCTTCACGCCATGCGCACGCCTGCGCCGGGCATAAATCCAGGGGCTGGCCGTTGCCGCGGGCAGCCGCCACACTGTGCGTCTTCCCGTATTCTTCCTTTGAAGGGCCTGCTGCAATGACCCTCCCCACGCTGCTCCCCCGCTTCGCGCCGCTGGCGCTGGCCCTGGCCAGTGCGCCACTGGCCGCGCAGGAAATCGCGCCCGTTCCCACCGCTACGCCGGCTGGCTGCGCTGCCGTTGACAGTGACGCCGCGCGCCTGGCGTGCTATGATCGACTGTTCGGCCGCAACGCCCAGGCCACCGCCGAGGCAGACGCCGCCGCCCAGCAGGCCGCACAGAGCCTGCGTGAACAACGCCAGGCGTCCCGCCTCAGCCAGGGCGAAGAAAAGCTGCGTACCCGCGTAGGCGACATCTTCCGCCCCGCACCGGACGACAGTGCCCTGGCCAACGCCGGCCGCGGCTCGCTGCTGGACAGCCGCTGGGAACTGGCCGAGGACTCCAAGCTGGGCCCGTTCCAGCTGCGCGCCTACAAGCCGGTCTACCTGCTGCCGGCGTTCTGGACCAGCGACAAGAACCAGATGCCGCAGTCGCCGAACCCGGCCAACAGCGTGACCAACCCGCAGGTGCTGGACAGCACCGAACTGAAGTTCCAGATCAGCTTCAAGACCAAAATCGTCGAGAACCTGTTCGGCGACAACGGTGACATCTGGGCCGGCTACACCCAGAGCTCGCGCTGGCAGGCCTACAACGCCGAAAACTCGCGACCGTTCCGCGAAACCAATTACGAGCCGGAAGTGATGATGGTGTTCCGCAACGGCTACTCGATCGGTGGCTGGCGCGGTCGCATGACCGGGATCAGCCTCAACCACCAGTCCAACGGCCGCCCTGACCCGCTGTCGCGCAGCTGGAACCGGGTGATGCTCAACATCGGCCTGGACCGCGAGAACTGGGCGCTGGTGCTGCGCCCCTGGTACCGCATCCCGGAAAGTCGCAGCGATGACAACAATCCGGACATCGAGGACTACATGGGCCGCGGCGACGCGACCCTGATCTGGAACCGCAACGGCCATGAGATCGCGCTGATGGCCCGCCATTCGCTGCGCACCGGCGACCGCTCGCACGGCGCGCTGCAGCTCGATTACGGCTTCCCTATCAGCAACCTGCTGCGCGGCCACATCCAGGTGTTCGATGGCTACGGCGAAAGCATGATCGACTACAACCACAAGGCCACCTACGTGGGCGTGGGCGTATCGCTGCTGGAGTGGTTCTGATGACGGTGACGATCTGGCACAACCCGGCCTGCAGCAATTCGCGCGGCGCGCTGGCGCTGATCCGCCAAGCCGGGATCGAGCCGGTGGTGGTCGATTACCTGGGCACCCCGCCCGACGTGGCCACCCTGCGCCAGGTGCTGGCCGAATCCGGCCTTGCTGCCACCGACCTGGTGCGCAGCAAGGAGCCGCAGTTCGCCGAACTGGGCCTGGCCGGTGCCGATGAAGCCACCCTGCTGGCCGCGATGGCCGAGCACCCGCGGCTGATCAACCGCCCGATCGTGCGCACGCCCAAGGGCACGCGGCTGTGCCGCCCGCCGGAAACCGTGCAGGAGCTCCTGTAATCCGCCCCGCTTCGGTAGAGCCGGGCCATGCCCGGCTGCTTTTTCGGAGAGTCGAGCTTGCTCGACTGGATGTTGACGGCAGTCGAGCAAGCTCGACTCTACAGGGTGCGACGAGCAGCCGAGCATGGCTCGGCTCTACAGAACGGGTTACCGCCAGTCAGTGATGCCTTCGCGGCGGTACACCTCGGCGAACGCCGCGCGCGTCTTCATCGACGTGGCATGCGCCTTGAGCACCGGCCAGGTGTCGGTGGGCGTGGGCATGTTGCGCGACCAGCGCATCAGCATCACCAGCATGAAATCGACCACGCTGGGCGCCTCGCCCAGCACATAGGGTCCCTGCGCCTGCAGGTGTGCGGCCATCTGCTGCCAGGCGGCCTCCAGGCGTTGCCGGGCCATCGCCTGGGTCGCGGCGACATTCGCTTCGCCAGCAGCTTCATGCGGGTAGAACCACGCGCGGTAGGCGGGTTGCAGGGTGTTGGCGCACCAGAACATCCAGCGGTAGGCGGCGCCGCGTGCGGGCGTACCCGGCGCCGGCAGCAGGCCGGCCTCGGGGTGGCGGTCGGCCAGGTACAGCGCGATGGCGGCCGCTTCGGTCAGCACCTGGCCGTCGATCATCAGCGTCGGTACCACGCCTGCCGGGTTCAGCGCCAGATACTGCGCGGACTTGTGCTCGCGCCGATCAAAATCCAGCAGCACCAGTTCGTGCTCAATGCCCAGTTCGATCAGCAGCCAGTGCACCACCAGCGAGGCGGTGCTGACAGACCCATACAGCGTAGTGCGCATGCGACGACTCCGGTTGCGGGAAACGCCGATTATGCGCCCATGCGCTCAACCACCGCCGCACGACGCCATGCAGCTGTCCGCGTCCTGGCTGCAGCCGATCAACGGCGACTGGTCCATGCAGGCCTGCGCCTGTGACATGCACGAGCGCCGCATCTCGTCATCCTTGATCCGGTCGCACTTGCTCGCCGCCTGCGCATCGCAGGTCGAGCGGCGGTCCGAATCGGAGCGGGCCAGGCAGGCGTTGCGGTACTGCTGGCACGCCATCACGCATTGCGCGCTGGCGTTGTTGCCGGGTGCGCCGTCGTACAGATCGCCGCTGCTGCTGCAGGCGGCGAGGGAAACAACACATAACAGCGCAAGGCATCGAAACAATGACATTGGACACTCCCTGTTCAATACACCGGAAAACCCAGCGAAGCCTAGCAGCGCCAACCTTCGTGCGGCGTCAAACGAAAAACGGCGCCCTGCGGCGCCGTTTTCCTGCAACCGGTGGGGTTTACTCCACCACCACCGGAATCTTGCCAATGCGGGCCTGCCATTCGCGCGGGCCGGTCTTGTGCACCGATTCGCCGGTGGAATCGACCGCCACGGTCACCGGCATGTCCTGCACGGTGAACTCGTAGATCGCTTCCATGCCCAGGTCGGCGAAGCCGACGACCTTGGCGGCCTTGATCGCCTTGGACACCAGGTAGGCCGAACCACCGACGGCCATCAGGTAGGCCGACTTGTGCTTCTTGATGGCCTCGATGGCGGCCGGGCCGCGCTCGGCCTTGCCGACCATGCCCAGCAGGCCGGTCTGTGCCAGCACCTGCTCGGTGAACTTGTCCATGCGGGTCGCGGTGGTCGGGCCGGCCGGGCCCACCACTTCGTCGCGCACCGGATCGACCGGGCCGACGTAGTAGATGAAGCGACCCTTCAGATCGACCGGCAGTTCCTCGCCCTTGTTGAGCATGTCGACCATGCGCTTGTGCGCGGCGTCGCGGCCGGTCAGCAGCTTGCCGTTGAGCAGCAGGGTCTGGCCCGGCTTCCAGTTGGCCACGTCTTCCGGGGTGATCGTGTCCAGGTCCACGCGGGTGCCCTTCGACGAATCGTAGGTCAGCTTCGGCCAGTCTTCCAGCGACGGCGGGTCCAGCATCACCGGGCCGCTGCCATCCAGGGTGAAGTGCGCATGGCGGGTCGCCGCGCAGTTCGGGATCATCGCCACCGGCAGGTTGGCCGCGTGGGTCGGGTAATCGTTGATCTTGATGTCGAGCACGGTGGTCAGGCCACCCAGGCCCTGCGCGCCGATGCCCAGCGCGTTGACCTTCTCGTACAGCTCCAGGCGCAGCTCTTCGATGCGGTTGGACGCACCACGGGCCTGCAGATCGGTGATGTCGATCGGCTCCATCAGCGCTTCCTTGGCCAGCAGCATCGCCTTTTCAGCGGTGCCGCCGATGCCGATGCCGAGCATGCCCGGCGGGCACCAGCCGGCGCCCATGGTCGGCACGGTCTTCAGCACCCAGTCGACGATCGAGTCGGACGGGTTGAGCATGGCGAACTTGGTCTTGGCTTCCGAACCACCGCCCTTGGCGGCGACGATGACGTCGACGGTGTTGCCCGGCACCACCTTGACGTTGACCACGCCCGGGGTGTTGTCCCTGGTGTTGATGCGCTTGCCGGCCGGATCAGCCAGCACCGAGGCGCGCAGCTTGTTGTCCGGGTGCAGGTAGGCGCGGCGCACGCCTTCGTTGGCCATGTCTTCCACGCCCATGGTCGCGTCGTCCCAGCGCACGTCCATGCCGATTTCCAGGAACACGGTGACGATGCCGGTGTCCTGGCAGATCGGACGGTGGCCTTCGGCGCACATCCGCGAATTGATCAGGATCTGGGCCATCGCTTCCTTCGCGGCCGGCGACTCCTCGCGCTCGTAGGCGGCGGCGAGGTTCTTGATGTAGTCGACCGGGTGGTAGTACGAGATGTACTGCAGCGCGTCGGCGATGGACTGGATGAGGTCTTCCTGCTTGATCGATGTCACGGCTTGCTCGCTTGCTCGAGGCTGGCGGGGGGTAATCCCCCATTTTACCCCCTCCCCCGCCCGCAGGATCACAATCGTAGGGTCGAAGCCCCCTGCAGGGGGCTCCGACCCCACCCACCTGTCACGCTTCATCCCTGCCCGGCGTCCTGGTCGACATGAACACTGAATCCGCCTTCCAGACCCACCGCCCGCGCCTGATGGCGCTGGCCTACCGCCTGCTGGGCAGCCGCAGCGATGCCGAGGACGTGGTCCAGGATGCCTGGCTGCGCTGGTCCGGCGCCGATCCGGCCGCCGTGCGCGACCCCGAGGCCTGGCTGGTCACCACCACCACCCGGCTGGGCCTGGACCGCCTGCGTGCGGCCCGGCGCGAGCGGGTGCACTACGTCGGCCCGTGGCTGGCTGAACCGCTGGAGATCAGCCTGGCGGCAGAACCGGCCAGCGACCCGGCCGTGGCCCATGTCCGCGCCGACGAGGTCTCGGTGGCCTTCCTGACCCTGCTGGAGCAGCTGGGCCCGGAGGAGCGCGCCGCCTTCCTGCTGAAGGAGGCCTTCGACCACGACTACCGGCAGATCGCCGCGCTGCTCGGCCTGACCGAGGCCAACTGCCGCCAGCTGGTGCACCGTGCCAGACAGCGCCTGCAGGCCGGACGGCCGCGCTTCAACGCCGATGCCGGCCAGCACCGGCAGCTGCTGGCGCGCTTCATGGACGCCACCCAGCGTGGCGACAGCGAGGCCATCCAGGCGCTGCTGCATGCCAACGCGCGGCTGGTGTCCGATGGCGGCGGCGTGGTCACTGCGGCGGTGCGCCCGCTGCTGGGCGCCGAGCGTATCGGCCGCCTGTTCTGGGCCATCACGCGCCGCGGCCTGGGCCACACCGCGCAGCTGGGCTGGGTCAATGGCGAGCCGGCGATCCTGCGCTTCCTCGGCGACCAGCTGCATTCGATCACCACTGTGGACGTGGTCGATGGGCGCATCGCCAACGTGTACAGCGTGCTCAATCCGGAAAAACTGCGCGGGGGTGTCACGAACGTGGACGGCACGGCGTCCTGGTAGTGAAAGACGGCCACCGTGGCCGTCGTGGAGCTGAAAATGTCCGACCCTGCCTCTCCCCGCGTCCCCTACACCCGCTTGGCCGCCGATGCGTTCAAGGGCCTGCTCGCCACCAGCAAGGCGGTGCACGACAGTTCGATCGACCCGACCCTGATGGAACTGCTGTTCCTGCGCGTGTCCCAGCTCAATGGCTGTGGCTACTGCATGGACATGCACGGCACCGCGCTGCGCAAGGGCGGCATAGAACCGCGCAAGCTGGACACCCTGCCCGCATGGCATGAAAGCCGTTTCTTCGATGCGCGCGAACGCGCAGCGTTGGGCTGGGCCGAGGCGCTGACCCGGTTGACCGATGACGCACCGTCGCAGGCAGCATTCGATGCGCTGGCACCGCACTTCGATGAGAAAGGCGTCAGTGACCTGAGCATGGGCATCGCGGTGATCAATGCCTGGAACCGGCTGGGTGCAGGGCTGCTGCCACCGCTGCCGTAAGGGGGGTTTACTGGCCGGGCTGCGCCCGGCACCCGCAGAGGCGACTGCCAGAGCCAGAGCCAGAGCAAAGGCAACGTCAACCGCTGAGGTTCCGCGGGATGGCGGGGTGGGTCAGGTCGCAGGGGACGCTGCAAGTACGTCCATGTAAGCTCGGTCGCCGCATCCATGCGGCTCACGCCCCGGCGACCTGACCCACCCCGCCGTCGACAGTTTCCCGCGTCCTGTCGGAACGGCATCCCGTGCCAGCTGCTGGTGGTGGGTGCCGACCGTTGGTCGGCACGGTAGATCCAGGCACGCATGGATGAAGGGGTCAGATCCCTGTGCGCTGCAAAGGGATCTGACCCCCTCTCCACGCGTTACGCGCGCACAATGTCGGCATGCCTCCTGCCCCCGAGAAGAAACCCAGCCTGCGCCAGCGCTTCAAGGCGATGCGCAACCTGCCGCCGTTCCTGCGCCAGGTCTGGCAGACCAGCCCACTGTTGACCGCTACCAGCCTCGGCCTGCGCCTGATCCGTGCACTGCTGCCGGTGGCGATGCTGTATGTGGGCAAGCTCATCATCGATACCGCGCTGCACCTGAGTCAGCATGGGGCCGGGTTCCCGCCGCTGGGTGAGGCGCTGTCCAGTGGTTTGTTGAATCCGCTGTTGGGCCTGCTGGCGCTGGAATTCGGCCTGGCCATCGCCTCCGACCTGCTCGGCCGGCTGGTCAGCTATGCCGATGCACTGCTGTCGGAGCTGTTCGCCAACGCCACCAGCGTGCGCCTGATGGAACACGCCGCCACGCTGGACCTGGAGGACTTCGAAGACCCCGATCTGCAGGACAAGCTTGACCGCGCGCGGCGCCAGACCATGGGCCGGATGAACCTGATGAGCCAGCTGTTCGGCCAGGTGCAGGATGCGATCACCGTGGCCAGCCTGGCGGTCGGCCTGCTGGTCTACGCGCCGTGGCTGATCCTGCTGCTGGCGCTGGCACTGGTGCCGGCCTTCATCGGCGAATCGCATTTCAACGCCGCCGGTTACAGCCTCAATTTCTTGTGGACGCCCGAGCGGCGCCAGCTGGACTACCTGCGCCAGCTCGGTGCCAGCGTGGAAACGGCCAAGGAAGTGAAGATCTTCAATCTGCATCGCTTCCTGGTGGAGCGCTACCGGCGCCTGTCCGCGGCCCTGTTCCTGGCCAACCGCGCGCTGGCGCGGCGGCGCGCATTCTGGGGCACGGTGCTGGCCGCACTGGGCACGCTGGGTTATTACACCGCCTATGCCTATATCGCCTGGCGCACGGTACGCGGCGATTTCTCGATCGGCGACCTGACCTTCCTCGCCGGCAGTTTCCTGCGCCTGCGCCAGCTGCTGGAAGGCCTGCTCATCGGCTTCTCGCAGGTGGCCAGCCAGGCGTTGTACCTGGACGACCTGTATTCGTTCTTCCAGATTGAACCGGAAATCCATTCGCGCGAGGGCGCCGCCAGCGTGCCGAGGCCGATCCAGCAGGGCTTCGTGTTTGAGAACGTCGGCTTCCGCTATCCCGATGCCGAGCAGTGGGCGGTGCGCCACCTCGATTTCCAGCTGCAGGCCGGTGAGGTGCTGGCGCTGGTGGGCGAGAACGGTGCCGGCAAGACTACCCTGGTAAAGCTGCTGGCGCGGCTGTACGAGCCGGACGAAGGCCGCATCCTGCTCGACGGCCGCGACCTGCGCGACTACGACCTGGACGATCTGCGCGCCAACCTGGGCGTGATCTTCCAGGATTTCGTGCGCTACAACCTCACCGCCGGCGAGAACATCGGCGTCGGCCAGGTCGAGGCGATGGCCGACCAGGCCCGCATCGCCGATGCCGCGCGCCGGGGCATGGCCGAAGAGGTGATCGATGCCCTGCCCGGCGGCTACGAGCAGCTGATCGGCCGCCGCTTCAAGCAGGGCATGGACCTGTCCGGGGGGCAGTGGCAGAAGATCGCCATCGCCCGCGCGTGGATGCGCGACGCGCAGGTGATGATCCTCGACGAACCGACCGCCGCGCTCGACGCCCGCGCCGAGTTTGAGGTGTTCCAGCGCTTCCGCGAACTGGCCGACCGGCGCACCGCCGTGCTCATCTCGCACCGGTTTTCCTCGGTGCGCATGGCCGACCGCATCCTGGTGCTGGCCGAGGGCCGGCTGGAGGCCAGCGGCACCCACGAGGAGCTGATGGCCCAGGGCGGGCGCTACGCCGAGCTGTTCGAACTGCAGGCCGCCGGGTATCGCTGAGCGGCCCTGAGAACGCCTCTCGTTCCGGATAATGAGAACCCCTCTCATTTGAGGTAGAATGGCGGGGACGAATCCATTGCCTGAATGTGCCCCCATGTCTTCCGCTTTCGGCGCCGAAACGGTGCTTGAGGTCCGCCACTGGACCGATGCCTACTTCAGTTTCACCGTCACCCGCGACAGCGGCTTCCGTTTCGAGAACGGCCAGTTCGTGATGATCGGCCTGGAGACCGAGGCGCGGCCGCTGCTGCGCGCGTACTCCATCGCCAGCGCCAACTGGGAAGAACACCTGGAGTTCTTCAGCATCAAGGTGCAGGACGGCCCGCTGACCTCGCGCCTGCAGCACATCAAGCCGGGCGACAAGGTGCTGGTCGGCAAGAAGCCCACCGGCACCCTGCTGATCAGCGATCTGCACCCGGGCAAGAACCTGTACCTGCTGGGTACCGGCACCGGCATGGCGCCGTGGCTGTCGGTCATCAAGGACCCGGAAACCTACGAGCGCTTCGAGAAGGTGATCCTCTGCCACGGCGTGCGCTACGAGAAGGACCTGGCCTATCGCGATTACTTCGAGAAGGAGCTGCGTGAGCACGAGTTCCTCGGCGAGATGATCGGCGACAAGCTGCTGTACTACCCGGCCGTCACCCGCGAGCCGTTCGCCAACCAGGGCCGCCTGACCCAGCTGATGGAAAGCGGCGAGATGCAGCGCACCCTGGGCCTGCCGGAACTGAGCCCGGAAAACGATCGCGCGATGATCTGCGGCAGCCCGCAGATGCTGGCCGACCTGCGCACCGTGCTCGACGCGCGTGGCTTCCAGGTGTCGCCGCGTATCGGCCAGCCCGGCCACTACGTGTTCGAACGCGCTTTCGTCGAAAAATAAGGCGCCTCGGCAGCGCCGGGCTATGCCCGGCGGATATCGGGGTAGAGCCGGGCCTACGCTCGGCTGGTGCGCGCAGCGCGCCTGCATCGTTCGCCGAACAGCAGCCGAGCATGGGCTCGGCTCTACAGGAGCGCTTGATCGGTAGCGCCGGGCCATGCCCGGCGGATCACGAGGTAGAGCCGAGCCTACGCTCGGCTTGCGCGCGCAGCGCGCCTGCATCGGTCACCGAACAGCAGCCGAGCATGGGCTCGGCTCTACAGGAGCGCTTCATCGGTAGCGCCGGGCCATGCCCGGCGGATAGCGTTCACAGCAGCGCTTCGATCGCGATGCGCAGCTGTTCCGGTGCGGTGGTCGGCGCATAGCGCGCCACCACCTGGCCCTGGCGGTCGAGCAGGAACTTGCTGAAGTTCCATTTGATGCGGGCGATGCCCAGCAGCCCGCGCTTTTCGTGCGACAGCCAGTGCCACAGCGGGTCGGCGCCCTCGCCATTGACCTCGATCTTCTGCGACAGCGGGAAGCTGACTGGATAGTCCAGCGAACAGAACTGGCGGATCTGCGCCGCGTCACCCGGCTCCTGCCCACCGAACTGGTTGCAGGGGAAGCCGATCACCACCAGGCCACGGTCGCGGTAGTCCTGCCACAGCTGTTCCAGGCCGGTGTACTGCGGGGTGAAGCCACAGCGGCTGGCGACGTTGACCAGCAGCAGCGGCCGTCCCTGGTACTGCGCCAATGCCTGCGGCTGGCCACCCAGGTCAACGAAACCGAAGTCGAAGGCGTTGGGCATGGCGTACCGTCCGGAGGGGGAGCCCCATGGTAATCGCAGGGCGCGCCGGTTTGCGCCGCCGGGCATGCCTTTTGACACAAGTGGCGCCCGGGCCGGGCGGGTTAACCTCGGGCACTTGTCTGTCTTACCGGAGTACCGCCTTGACCACCCGCCTTGCCCTTGCCGTGGCCATGACCCTCGGCCTTGCCCTGCCCGCCTATTCGGCCAGCGCCGCCACCCCGGCCGCTGCCGCCAACGCCCAGCAGGCCAACCCGTTCTTCGCCGACAGCCCGCTGCCGCTGCACTTCCCGCAGTTCGACAAGATCAAGGACAGCGACTTCGCCCCGGCCTTTGACGTCGGCATGGCGCAGCAGCTGAAGGAAGTGGAGGCGATCGCCAACACCAAGGCCAAGCCGACCTTCGACAACACCATCATCGCCCTGGAAAAGAGCGGTGACGTGCTGGACCGCGCGACCACCGTGTTCTTCAGCCTGGTCGGCGCCGACACCAACGATGCGCGCAAGAAGCTGCAGGCCGACTACTCGGCGAAGTTCGCCGCGCACAGCGATGCGATCGCGCTGAACGGCAAGCTGTTCGCCCGCATCCAGGCGCTGTACGACACCCGCAGCCAGCTGGGCCTGGACGCCGAAGGCGTGCGCCTGGTCGAGAAGTACTACGACAACTACGTGCGCTCCGGCGCCAAGCTGTCCGAGGCCGACAAGGCGACGCTGAAGACCATGAACGCCGAGCTGGCCAACCTGGGCACCAAGTTCAGCCAGAACGTGCAGTCGGAAGTGAACGCCTCGGCGATCACCGTCGACGACGTCAAGCAGCTCGACGGCCTGTCCCAGGAACAGATCGCCGCCGCCGCCGAAGCCGCCAAGGCCCGCGGCCTGGACGGCAAGTACGTGATCACCCTGCTCAACACCACCGGCCAGCCGCCGCTGACCAACCTGGCCAACCGCGACCTGCGCCAGAAGATCTACGAAGCCTCGATCACCCGTGGCAGCCGCGGTGGTGAGTTCGACAACACCGCCCTGGTCTCGCGCATCATGCAGCTGCGCGCCGACAAGGCGAAGCTGATGGGCTTCCCGAACTTCGCCGCGTACAACCTGACCAACCAGACCGCGAAGAACCCCGAAGCCGTCAACGCGATGCTGGGCAAGCTGGCCCCGGCCGCCGTGGCCAACGCCAAGCGCGAAGCCGCCGACCTGCAGGCGATGATCGACAAGGAACAGAAGGCCGCCGGCAAGAAGACGTTCGCGCTGGAGCCGTGGGACTGGGCGTTCTACAGCGAGAAGGTGCGCCAGGCCAAGTACAACTTCGACGAATCCCAGCTCAAGCCGTACTTCGAAATGAAGAATGTGCTGGAGAACGGCGTGTTCTTCGCAGCCAACCAGGAATTCGGCCTGACCTTCAAGCAGCGCACCGACCTGCCGGTGTACCACGATGACGTCACCGTCTATGACGTGTTCGATGCCGACGGCAGCCAGCTGGCGATCTTCATCTTCGACCCATACGCGCGTGCGTCCAAGCGCGGTGGCGCCTGGATGAACTCCTACGTCTCGCAGTCCAAGCTGACCGGCTTCAAGCCGGTGGTCGCCAACCACCTCAACATCCCCAAGCCGCCGGCCGGCCAGCCGACCCTGCTGACCTGGGATGAGGTGAGCACCACCTTCCACGAATTCGGCCACGCCCTGCACGGCATGTTCTCCAACGTGAAGTACCCGTACTTCTCGGGCACCGCCGTGCCGCGCGACTTCGTCGAGTTCCCCTCGCAGGTGAACGAAATGTGGGCCGACAACCCGGCCATCCTGAAGAACTACGCCAAGCACTACCAGAACGGCTCGGCGATGCCGCAGGCGCTGCTGGACAAGGTGCTGGCCGCGGCCAAGTTCAACCAGGGCTTCGCCACCACCGAGTACCTGGGTGCAGCGATGCTGGACCAGAACTGGCACCAGCTGGCGGCCGACAAGGTGCCGGCGGCGAAGGACGTGATGGCCTTCGAGCGCGCCGCGCTGGAGAAGGACGGCATCTACTACGCGGCGGTTCCGCCGCGCTACCGTACCCCGTACTTCAGCCACATCATGGGCGGCTACTCGGCCGGCTACTACGCCTACATCTGGTCGGAAGTGCTGGACGCCAACACCCAGAAGTGGTTCAAGGACAACGGTGGCCTGAGCCGCAAGAACGGCGACCACTTCCGCGCGACCCTGCTGTCCAAGGGTGGCAGCGTGGATGCCATGCAGCTGTTCCGCGATTTCGCCGGCCACGAGCCGCAGATCGAACCGCTGCTGGAAAAGCGTGGCCTGACCGGCGCCGGCAACTGATCGCCCGCGCGGTCGCGTGAAATCAAAACCGCCCGGGAAACCGGGCGGTTTTTTATTGGAGCCATCCGCTCATGGCGTGGATCTACTGGTGGGTGCCGACCGTTCTACCGCGGCGCCACGTACCCGCCGCGCACACCCTCCGGCGACAGCACCAGCTGCCACAGCTGCGCATGCCGGCAGCGGAACGTGGCCATCGACCCGGCCAGGTAGAACCGCCACATGCGGCGGAAATGCTCGTCGTAGCGCGCGTCCAGCTGCGGCCACGCCGCCTCCACGTTGCGCCGCCACGCCTGCAGGGTCAGGTCGTAGTCGGTGCCGAAATTGTGCCAGTCCTCCAGCACGAAGCGCCCTTCGAAGGCGCGGGTGATCTGCGCGGCCGACGGCAGCATCGAATTGGGAAAGATGTAGCGCGCTATCCATGGATCGGTGCGGTGGCGGGACACGTTGCTGCCGATGCTGTGCAACAGCAGCAGCCCGCGCGGTGACAGGCAGCGCCGCGCCACCTCGAAGAAGCGGTCGTAGTTCTTGTCGCCCACGTGCTCGAACATGCCGATCGAAAACACCGCGTCGAACGGCTCGTCCAGTTCGCGGTAATCCTGCAGGCGGATCTCGATGGGCAGACCGGCGCACAGCTCGCGCGCGTAGGCTGCCTGCTCCTGCGAGATGGTCACGCCCACGCCGCTGACGCCATGACGCTCGGCGGCATACTTCAGTGCCTCGCCCCAGCCACAGCCGATGTCCAGCACGCGCTGGCCCGGGCGCAGGCCCAGCTTGCGGCAGACCAGGTCGAGCTTGGCCTCCTGCGCGGCATCCAGATCGACGGCGTTGCGCCAGTAGCCACAGCTGTAGACCAGGCGCTGGCCGAGCATGGCCTGGTACAGGTCGTTGCCGAGGTCGTAATGGCGGCGACCGACTTCATAGCTGCCCTGCCCGGCCTGCAGGTTGAACAGCCGCGCCTTCAGCGCATCGGCCAGCTCGCGCCAGCCATGCACGCGATCATCGACGTGCGCCATCATCAGCTGGACCAGGAATTCGTCGAGGACGTTGGCGTCCCACCAGCCGTCCATGTAGCTTTCGCCCAGCCCGAGCGAACCGTGGGCGATGACCCGCGCGAAGAAGCGCGGGTCATGCACCTGGATGTCCTGCGGCTGGGTGCCGCCGATGCGGACCCCGGCTTCCTGGAGCAGGCCGGCAACCCGCTCCTGCAACCCTGTGTCCACGCGTCCTCCGTCTGCGGTTACCCGCGTGCGAACAGCGCCACGTAATCCTTGGCCACGTGCGGCAGCAGCACCGTGGCCGGCACATCGGCCGTCTGCGTGCCGTCCGAATACGGGCCCACCTGGTAGGGCGGGAACACGAAACGCAGCGCCGTGATCTGGCCCTTGTCGTTGGTCAGCGGCTGGAACTGGCTGAAGTTCTCGGCCTGCGGGCCGGTGCCCTCGGCAATCATCCGCGAGGCATTGCGCAGCGATTCCTGCAGGTCGGCCGGCTGCATGTCCTCACCGCTGAGGCGGGTGGCCACGCGCTCGCGCAGCTGGTCGGCGACGAAATCGCTGATCGCCTTCCAGCCCTTCTCATCGGCCACCAGCGTGCCGGCGCTGAGCATCTGCTGCTGTTGCGGCAGCCACACGAAGCGCGCCACCAGCGGCTCGCCATGGGCGCCACCGGTGTAGCGGCTGCCATCGGCACTGACCACCACCAGCTGCGGGGTCTCCAGCACCTTCTCGAAGCTCAGCGACAGCTCGTACGGCATGGTCGGCTTGTCGTTGCCCAGCCCGTCCAGCGCCTGCTGCAGGTCGCCGCGGGCGGAGGTGGCGTAGTCCTGCAGCGCGCGCGCCAGGCCCGGGTAGCGGTCGATGCCGGCCGGGTAGCTGATGCCGACCACTTCGCGGTCGTTGTTCTCCACCACGTCGCGCAGGTCCAGCGGCGCTTCGGTGGCAGGCGTCGGCTCGGTCGCGGCAGCTTCTGCCGCCGGTGCCGCATCGGGGGCCGGAGCCGCCTCTTCACCACGCTGGCAACCGGCCAGCAGCAGCACGCCCATTGCGCCGGCCAGCGCGCTCACGCGCAGCAGCCGGTTGTTTCCAGTCTTCATCGGGATCCCCTGTTCATGTTCGTACATCATGGCCTGCGATGGCTGAAGCGTGGCCCGCTGCATTCAGCCTACCAGCAGGTCGTGAAACTCCTCGTGGCGCTGCAGGAACGCCTCGGCATAGGCGCAGGCCGGCACCACCTTGTACTTGTGCTCGCGGGCGAAGCGCAGCGCGACCCGGGTCAGCTCACCGGCGATGCCGCGGCCGGCGATCGGCTCGGGCACCTCGGTATGGGTGATGACCATTCGCCGCCGCTTGATCTGGTAGTCCAGCAGTGCCCGCTGTCCACGCACATGGGCGATGAAACGGTGGTTGGCCTGGTCGTGCTCGACCTCGTAGGCCAGACCGGGGGGCGTGACCGAAGCCATGGGACTGTCTCCTGCGACGACTGCGCGCATGGTGCGCAGCCGGGCGCCATGACCGTGTGAAGCCTGAACAGGGGCAGGTCTGGACGGTCTGCGTCAGATCCGGACCCTCAAGCTGCAGCGATGTCGGCCGCTATCCCCTCTGGAGGGATACGGCCCGATTGGCACGCCCCTTGCGATCATTGCCCCTGTGTCATGCCTTTGGAGGCCCGCCATGCACCCCAGCGATTCCCATGCCGATACCGACCACGCCCTGCTGGAGGGCCTGCTGCAGCTGGCAGTGGAAGGTCAGACCGACGACCAGGACTTCCAGCGGATCGGCGAGGAGGTGTACTCGCGCCTGATCGACACCTACGGCCAGAACATCCGGGCAGCCTGAGCCACCACGCGGGTCGGATCCCGGGGGATCCGACCCTCGCCCCTCAGCGGCCGAACCCGAAGGTCGGGTTCGACAGCTGCGCCAGGAAGTGGCCGAAGATGGCCGGCTGCATGGCCAGCATGAAGATCACGCCGAACGCGGCACCGGCCAGGTGCGCGCTGTGGTTGATGCGGTCGCCGCCGCGCTTGTCCATCCAGATGCTGTAGCCGACGTAGAACACGGCATAGATGATCGCCGGCGCCGGAATGAAGAACACCAGGATGATTGTCCACGGGCTGAGCAGGATGAAGGCGAACAGCACTGCCGACACCGCGCCCGACGCGCCCAGGCTCAGGTAGTTCGGGTTCTTCTGGTTCTTCAGGTAGCTCGGCAGGATCGAGACCAGCAGCGCCCCCAGGTAGAACGCCGGGTAGGTCAGCCAGCTGCCGGTCAACGACAGCATCACCTTCTCGATCTGCCCGCCGAAGAAGAACAGCGTGATCATGTTGAAGATCAGGTGCGACCAGTCGGCATGGACGAAGCCGTAGGTGATCAGGCGGTCGTACTGGCGGTGGCGGTCCACCGCCGGCGGCCACAGGATCAGGCGGTCAGCCAGCTTGCGGTTGTTGAACGCCATCCACGACAGGAGGGCGGTGATGGCGATCAACAGCAGATTGACGGGGGTCATGTCGGCTCAGGCTCAGGCAGTGCGGTAGTTGTCGACCATACGATAGCGTTTTGCATACCAACCGAAGGCCAACGCCGCAACGAACGCGAAACCAGCGAAGAAGAACATCAGGAACGCTGCCTCGCTGAGACCGGTCGCGGCGATCTTCTCGGTCACCGTATGGTTGCGCACGGCTGCATTCGACAGCAGCACCCACAGGTTGCCGATGGTGGTGGTCAGGTTCCAGAAACTCATCACCACCCCCTTCATGGCGTGCGGCGCCTGGCTGTAGGCGAACTCCAGGCCGGTGGCCGAGACCAGCACCTCACCGAAGGTCAGCAGCGCGTACGGCAGCATCTGCCAGAAGATGGACATGGCGTTGCCGCCATCCATCACCACCTGGATGCCACCGACCACGATCCAGGCCAGGCCGCTGAAGGCGATGCCGGCGGTCATCCGGCGCAGCGCAGTCGGCTCGAAGCCGAAGCGGCGCAGGGCCGGGTACAGCACCAGGTTGTTGAACGGGATCAGGATCATCACCAGCAGCGGGTTCAGTGCCTGCATCTGCGAGGCGGTGAACCAGCTCGGCATCTGCATCTGCTGGCCCTGCAGGACCCAGGTCGACGCCTTCTGGTCGAACAGCGAGAAGAACGGGGTGGTCAGGGCGAAGATGACCAGCACGCGCATCACCGAGCGCACGCCTTCCACGGCTTCGGCCGGGTGCTGGCCACGGGCGCGGTCAAGCTGCATCCAGGTGCCGCCGCCGATGCCGGCCAGGACCAGCACCAGCGCGATGCACAGGCAGATGACGATGCCCAGGCTGCCGACCAGGCCCAGCGAGGCCACCGCCAGCACCACGCCGGCCACGGCCATGGCCAGGCCCGGACGGCCCTGCCCGGCCACGCGCGTGGTGAGCGCGGTGCGCACCACGTTGGCGAACGAATGCGGGTCCTTCGGCGGCAGCGGCACCAGCACGTAGCGCCTGCGGCCCAGCCAGAACACGAAGGTGGCGATGAACATCAGGATGCCCGGGATGCCGAACGCCCACTGCGGGCCCCAGTTCTTCAGCACGAGCGGGATCAGCAGCGAGGCGAACAGCGAGCCGAAGTTGATGATCCAGTAGAAGGCATCGAAGACGAACTTGGCCAGGTGCTTGTTGCTCTGGTCGAACTGGTCACCCATGAACGAGGCCACCAGCGGCTTGATGCCACCGGCACCCAGCGCGATCAGGCCCAGGCCGAGGAAGAAGCCTTCGCGGCTGTTCTCGAACAGCGCCAGGCAGAGATGGCCGGCGCAGTAGACCAGGCTGAACCAGAGAATGGTGTGGTACTTGCCAAAGAACCTGTCGGCCAGCCAGCCACCGAGCAGCGGGAAGAAGTACACGCCGATCATGAAGCTGTGCATGATGTCCTTGGCTTCACCGGCGCGGCCTTCCGCAGTGATTTCCTGCAGCAGCAGCGAGGTGATCAGGAACTGCACCAGGATGTTGCGCATCCCGTAGAAGCTGAACCGTTCGCAGGCCTCATTGCCGATGATGTAGGGGATCTGGCGCGGCATCTTTCCCTGGCCGGCGATGGGGGCGACTGCGTCGTGGCTCATCCTGTAAGGCATTCCTGCAAAGCGAAAGGCGCAGTTTACGGAAGCAGTGGCTGCTAAGCACGCTGCACGGCTGCATGACAGCGCCACCGATCCATGGCAGGCGGTCGCGACCCTGCCGGAAGTCACGGCACCTGCACGGCAAAAGCGTAAACTTATCGTTATGCGCCACCGCCCCCCTGCCCGCCTCCTGCTTGGTTGCCTCGTGCTGCTGCTGGCTGCACCCGCGTGGGCGCGACCGCAAGCCACGCCGCTGGCAGGTACCGCCGCATACGAGGGCCGGCAGCTGACCGTGGCCGCGCTGGAACTGCCCAGCCGCGATGACGCGCAGTGGAAGCAGCGCCGCGAACAGGTGCTGCAACTACTGACCGAACTGCAGCCGGATGTGATCTCCGTGCAGCAGGTGCTGCAGCATCAGGGCCGCAATCCCGCCTGCTGGCTGGCCAGCCGGCTGCGCTACAGCTGCGATTTCGTCACTGCCGACCCGCCCAGCCAGCCGCTGCGGCACGGCAATGCGATGCTGACCCGGCTGCCGGTGAGCGAGGACGGGGTGACCCTGCTGCATCCGCCGGGCACCTTCAGCGCGGCCGGCATGATGCGGCTGCGGATGGGCGAGGCCCTGCTCAACGTCTATGTCGCCCGCCTGCGCCCCGACCCGGACGAGGCCACGGCACGCCAGCACCAGACCAGCGACCTGATGACCTGGATCGGCGCCACGTCCGATGGCATGCCCAGCCTGATCGCCGGCGACTTCGCCGCAGCGACCCCCGAACTGGTACGCAGCACGCCCGGCTTCCAGCCGGCGCGGCGCAACCCCGGCGGCAGGCCCGACGCCCCGGCCGCCAGCGGTGGCGGCGCCAGCGGCCATGGCCTCGACGTACTGTTCCAGGTCAAGTATTTCGGCGGCATCCGCCAGCAGGCGATCCTGCTGCCCGCCGACGGCGACCTGCCCGGCCTGCGGCTTGGCGTGATGGCCACGCTGCGGCTGCAGGGTGTGCCGGCTATCAACGAATAGGGATGCCATGGTTGCCGGCCAGCTGCCGGCACTACCCCGTTTCCGGCGGATGCGGTCACACGAAAACAAAAAGGCCGGGGTTTCCCCCGGCCTCTTCGTTTCATCCAGTCACCGCACTCAGGCGATGGCTTCCTGGTAACGACGCTCGACTTCGTTCCAGTCGATGACGTTGAAGAACGCGCCGATGTATTCCGGGCGACGGTTCTGGTACTTCAGGTAGTAGGCGTGTTCCCACACGTCCAGGCCGAGGATCGGCGTGTTGCCTTCCATCAGCGGGCTGTCCTGGTTGCCGGTGCTCTCGACCACGACCTTCTTGTCCGGGGTCACGCTCAGCCACGCCCAGCCGCTGCCGAAGCGGGTCAGCGCAGCCTTGGTGAAGGCGTCCTTGAACTTGTCGAAACCACCCAGGTCCTTGTCGATGGCCTTGGCTACGTCACCGACCGGGTTGCCGCCGGCGTTGGGGGCCATCACGGTCCAGAACAGCGAGTGGTTGGCGTGGCCACCACCGTTGTTGCGCACCGGACCCTGCAGGTTCTCGGGCAGCGACTTCAGCTTCTTCACCAGCTCTTCGACCGGCAGGTCAGCGTACTCGGTGCCTTCCAGCGCCGCGTTGACGTTGTTGATGTAGGTCTGGTGATGCTTGGTGTGATGGATTTCCATCGTTGCCGCATCGATGTTCGGTTCCAGCGCGTCGTAGGCGTAGGACAGCTTGGGCAGGGTGTAGGCCATGATGCATCTCCTGATAGCGAGGGCACCCGACGGCGTCGTCGGGCGGTGCGCGTTGAATGATGGGGACAGACCTTGATGTTACCAAGGGGGATGTAAAGGAAATTGCGTCCTGGAGGTGATTGCATTGGCAATTGTTACGCAGCAGTGACGCGGCCACCGCTCCTCATGCACGATGCAGCGCGCAGGCGCTACAGTGCACGCACTTCCCTCGCCCGCCACGGCCCATGCGCAATCCCCGGCTGTTGATCACCGCCATCGCCCTGCTGCTGCTTGGGCTGATCGCCAACCATTTCCTGCAGCGGCCGCCGGCACCGCAGTTCGCGCCGGACCTGCAGGGCGCCAGCAACCGCAGCGCGCCTGCCGCGCGCCCCGCGGGCAGCGACCAGCGTGATGGCCTGCCCGGTTTCCTGCCTGCCGAGGCGCGGCAGACCATCGCCCTCATCCAGCGCGGCGGCCCCTTCCCGCACCGCCAGGACGGCACCACCTTCGGCAACCGCGAGCAGCGCCTGCCGCAGCGGCCGCGCGGTTACTACCGTGAGTACACGGTCGATACCCCTGGCGCCTCCAACCGCGGCGCGCGCCGCATCATCACCGGCGGCGACCCGCCGCAGGCGTGGTATTACACCGACGATCACTACGATTCGTTCCGCAGCTTCACCGTAACGGCCCCGGGAGAACGCCCATGAGCCACGACGATTTCGGCCTCGGCCTGCATGACATCAACAACGCTGGCGTCTATGCCATCGATACCGGCGACATCAGCGACCTGGCGGCGGCCATGCGCGATGCATCGCTGAAGGTGATCCGCATCGACCTGCACGGCGTAACCGACAAACGCACCCTGCTGGCGCGACTGGCCGCGCAGCTGGATTTCCCGGCCGGCTTCGGCGGCAACTGGGATGCACTGGCCGACAACCTGCGCGACCTGCAGTGGCTGCCGGCACCGGGCTACGCACTGTTCCTGGCCGATGTGGATGCGCTGCGCGCGGGCGCGGCGAAGGACTTCGACACGCTGCTGGACGTGATGGACGAAGCCAGCCGCGACTGGGTCGGTCGCGACGTGCCGTTCTGGGTGTTCCTCTCACAGAGCGAGTGAGGACCTGATCCACGCACGGCGTGGATTCACTGGTAGCGCCGGGCCACGCCCGGCGAGCGCGCAGCGCGGCATGCGGCGGACAGTCCGCCGTCAGCGGCTGCCGTTATCTTCCTGGAGTTCTTTCTTGAACGGGATGTCCGGCGGGGGTCTCGCCGCGGCCGGCTGGTCCTGCATGTTCGGGTCGCTCAGGCCACAGCCACCACCGGCCTGCAGGATCGAGATCACGCAGGAGATCTTCGTGCTGGTACCCGGCAACGGAATCTCCATCGCCTTGACGCCCTTGCGCACCCATTCGGCCAGCAGCGATTCCTGCGGCACCCAGTACTTGTCGAACGAGGTCGGCGTGTAGTCGTACGGCGGCCGCTTCAGCCAGCGGCCCGACTCGGCGATGCGCTCCTTGGTCCAGCCATCGTTGGCCCCACCCGGCGCGCCGCGCTCGGCAGCACCCTTGCCTTCCTGGCCGGGCACCCTGACGCTGCCGTCGGCATTGAACAGCCCCTGCCCCGCACCCTGCGAGCTGGTCTGCGCTGCACCGCTGCGCGCACCGTCTCGGTTGCGGTCCGAGGCGCCCCAGTCGTCGCCCTTGGCCGGCGTGGCCCAGTTGCCCGGCGTCGGGGCGGGACGCGCTCCGGCCTGTGCCGGCGTCGCCGCGCTGGCGGCCGGGCGTGCTGCACTCGCGGTGGACGGACTGGCCGCACTGCCGGCAGGGGCCGGCGCAGGTGTACTGCTGGCACCACTGGCGGGAGACGGCGCAGCGACCGGCGCGTTGGCCACGCTGCGTTCGCGCACCTGCACGTCACGACCGGCCGGTGCACGCACGCTGGGTTCGCGGCCTGGCACGGCCGCCATCCGCACCTGCGGGTCGACCACCGCCTGTACTTCGCGCTCGCGCACCTGCATCTCGCGCTGCTGCGGCAGGCGCACCTGCACCTCGGCGCTGCGCAACGGTTGCGGCACCGCCGGTGCTTCCACCGTGGCGACCTCGCGCTCCTGTACCTGCACCTCGCGCACCGCAGGGGCAGGCAGGGCAAGCTGCGGCGTGCGCACCTGCATCGGCACGGCAGGCGCCTGCACCGTCTGCACGCTGAGCTCGCGCACGGCGGGCGTGCTGTCTCGCGGGACGATGTTCACTTCGGTGCGCGGCACGCTGACCGGCGGCACCACGAAATCGGTGGTCGCCTCGGCCACTGCGGTGGCCTGCACCGGTGTCGGCGGAGGCGCAGCCTGCGGTGCGGGCTCGCTCTGCGCCGGCGGTGGCGGCGTCACCGCGGCACTGCTCGCCTGGGCAGGCGCGGCCGCAGCAGGCGCGGCCGGTTGTGGACGCGGCGCGCTGGCCTCGCCCGCCGGCTGGCCACGGGCCACCGCACCGGCTTCAGCAGCAGCGGCCGCCTCGACGCCGGGCTGGTCGCCGCCGCCTTCCTGCGCGCCGCGGCCGACGAATTCAATCTGCACGCGCTCGCCTTCGGCACCGGCGTCGTCCGGCGCGGCGGTGCGGATCACCGCCACCCACAGCAGCAACAGGAAGAACAGCAGGTGCAGCAGCGCGCTGACCACCGCCGAGGTCCAGCGCATCCAGCGCTGGTCACGCGGGGCCGGTTCCCAGCCCTGCCACAGCAGGCGCCGCGCCGCGCCCCACGGGCCCAAGGCCGGCAGCAGCCCGGGGCGTCCGGGCAATGGGCGTGGCAGCAGCACCGCGATCACGTCGCTGGCATGGAACGGCCGCGCGATCGGCTTCAGCGAGCGCAGCCAGATCGCCCAGCCATAGGGCAGGCGCGTGCGCTTTTCAAGGATAAGGGGGTGCTGCTGGCGCGCCAGCAGCAGATCGATCAGTTGCTCGGCTCTGGGCAGAGGCACGCGTTGGCGATCAGGCGGCGTTGCCGCGGGGGATGTACGGCGCGTGGCCGCTGTCATGGTCGGTCGCGTCGCGAACGGCGGTGACGCCCGGCACGCGGCCCATCAGGGTCTTTTCGATGCCCTGCTTGAGCGTGACGTCGGCCATGCCACAACCCTGGCAGCCGCCGCCGAAGCGCAGCAGCACCACGCCATCGGCCGAGACTTCCTGCACGGCGACCTTGCCGCCATGCGAAGCGAGCTGCGGGTTGACTTCGTTTTCCACCACCCAATGCACGCGCTCGACCAGCGAGGCAGCCTCGCCGGGCGCTTCGCCCTTGATGCGCGGGGCCTTGATGGTCAGCTGCTGGGTGCCGGCGGTGCCGGGAACGATGTCGATCTCGGCACCGTCGAGCCAGCCCACGCTGAGCGCGTCGACATAGAGGGTGAAGCCATCGCAGTCCACGGCCCACTCGTCGCCGAGCAGGTCGCCGGGTTCGGCGAACTCCAGGCGGGCGTCTGCGCGCGGCGTGCCGGGATCGACGGCGCTCAGGCGCACGCCCATGCCGGGCACGCCCTCGCGTTCGATCAGCTTGCGGAAGTGGGTCTGGGCAGTGTCGGAGATCTGGATCATCAGGCTATTCTAGCCAAGTCAGCGCCGGTCGCTCATTCGGTTTATACACCGGCCGGCGCATTGTTCAGTCAATTCGAGGTGGAGGAACCCATGTCCGACCTGATTCCGCTGGCACAGGCGCGTTGCGTGCCGCGCAAGGGCAGCGACCACAAGCTGGGCGAAGCGCGCCTGGCCGAACTGCTGCCGCAGGTGCCGGGCTGGGAACTGGCCGAGGCCGGCCAGGCGCTGATGCGCACGTTCCGCTTCAAGGACTACTACGCCACCATGGCCTTCGTGAACGCGCTGGCCTGGATCGCCCACCACGAGGACCACCACCCGGACCTGGGCGTGCACTACGACCGCGCCGTCGTGCGCTACTCCACCCACGACGTGGGCGGGCTGAGCGAGAACGACTTCATCTGCGCAGCCAAGACCTCGGCCCTGACGGAGCACGTGAAATGAATGTTCGACTGCTGAGCCTGTCCCTGCTCGCCGCCACCGGCCTGGCCGGCTGCGGTTCGTCCGAGCCGCCGGCACCGCCGGCTACGCCGCCGACTGAAGTGGCCGCGGTGAAGACCCCGCCGCCTCAGTACCCGATGGAGCTGGCCTGCACCGGCGTGGGCGGTACCAGCACTTTCAAGGTCACCATCGGTGCCGATGGCCGCCCCAGCGAGGTCCTGCTGCTGACCGGCGCCGGCAACGCGCAGTTGGATGACTTGGCCAAAACCGCCGTCCAGGCGTGGGAATTCAAGGCCGCCACCCGCAACGGCCAGGCCGTGCCCGCCACCATCCAGGTGCCGGTCAGCTTCAACCCGCCGCAGCCGAAGCCGGACCAGTGCTTCGCGGTGGAAGAACGGATGCGGCGCGGCGGCTGAAGGCCGACGTAGCGACCAGGCCAGCCGACGCCCGCCTTGCCCCCACTGCCCCGGCCTGAGCCGGGGCGGCTGCTGAACGATCAGGAACGCGTCGCTAAATGCTGCATATCTCCACGGAAAACTTCTGGATTGCGCTCGCGGTCACCCTCGCCGCTGGCCTGGCGACCGCCATCGGCAGCCTGCTGGTCCTGTTCTCGCGCCGCCCGAGCCCGCGCCTGCTGGCGTTCGGCCTGGCGTTTGCCGGCGGCGCGATGGTGTATGTCTCGCTGTCGGAAATCCTGAACAAGTCGATCGAGTCGTTCGCCCTGGCCTACGGAGCGCGCGGCGGTTTCACCTGGGGCACCATCGCCTTCCTGCTGGGCGTGCTGGCGATCGTGGCCATCGACCATCTGATCCCGAACCCGCACGAGACGCTGGATTCGAAGGAACCGGCCTTCCGCGACAACAATAAGGCCTACATCAAGCGCGTCGGCCTGCTGACGGCCGTGGCGATCACCGCGCACAACTTCCCCGAAGGCCTGGCCACCTTCTTCGCGACGGTGGAAAGCCCGTCGGTGGGCATGCCGCTGGCCTTCGCCATCGCCATTCACAACATCCCCGAGGGCATCGCCATCGCGGTGCCGGTGTACTTCGCCACCCAGAGCAAGCTGCACGCCTTCATGGCCAGCCTGCTGTCGGGCCTGGCCGAGCCGGTGGGCGCGGTGCTCGGCTACTTCCTGCTGAAGGGTTCGCTGTCGCACGCCACGTTCGGCTGGGTGTTCGGGCTGATCGCTGGCGTGATGGTGTTCCTGGCGCTGGATGAGCTGCTGCCGGCGGCCAAGCGCTATGCCAAGGGCCACGAGACCGTGTACGGGCTGGTGGCGGGCATGGGCACGCTGGCGATCAGCTTGGTGCTGTTCAAGTGGTGAGTGGTTCCCGGCCAACGGGCTGAGCCCCCTCGCGGCTGGCCATCGAGGGCATCGCTCGCGGTCATGGGCGGGGCCGGCTTGCAGGGGACGCCGTGAACCCATCCATGGGGGCTTGTCCGCGGCATCCATGCCGCAGACACCCCTGCAAGCCGACCCCGCCCGGGCCCTTCATTTTTCCGTGCACGCCAGCCGCGCGATAAAAAATTGAAAAGCGAAGCGCGCGCTGCGCGCGTGAGTCGAGCGTGGCTCGACTCTACAAGGGTCGCTTACTTCAGCCGGTCCAGCGCTTCCACCAGCTCGTCGGCCAGCGGTGCGTTCAGCACGTACGGGGTCTTGCCGGCGTCCAGCGCGAACTCCAGCGAGGCTGCATGCAGGAACAGGCGCTTCAGCCCGATCTGCTCACGAAGCCGCTTGTTGACTGCCGGATCGCCGTACTTGTCGTCACCAGCCACCGGATGGCCCAGATGCTGGGCATGCACGCGGATCTGGTGGGTGCGGCCGGTCTCGATGCGCACTTCGCAGTACGAATGGCCGCCCTTGCGCTCCAGCACCCGGAAGTGGCTGATCGATTCCTTGCCGATCGCGTTGACCTGCACGTGGCGCTCGCCGCCCTGGCGCAGGCCGACGTGCAGCGGCGCGTCGACCGTCATCACGCCGTCGGGCATGCGCCCGGCCAGCAGGGTCAGGTAGCGCTTGCGGATGCCGGCGCCGTGGTCTTCACGCAGCAGCGCCTGCAGCTCGCTCAACGCCGAACGCTTCTTGGCCACGATCAGCAGGCCCGAGGTGTCGCGATCCAATCGGTGGACCAGCTCCAGGGTCTGCCCCGGGCGCAAGGCACGCAGGGTCTCGATGGCGCCGAAGCTGATGCCGCTGCCGCCGTGGCTGGCCACGCCGGTCGGCTTGTTCAGGGCCAGCAGGCGCGCATCTTCGAAGACGATGGCCTGTTCCAGGCGGCGCATGAAGGATTCGGGCGGACCGGCCTTGTCTCCCTCTTCAGCGAGACGAACCGGTGGCACGCGCACCTCGTCGCCCGCCTCCAGCTTGCGTTCGGCCTTGGCGCGGCCCCCATTCACGCGGACCTGACCGCTGCGCACCAGCTTGTAGACCAGGCTGCGCGGGGCGCCCTTGAGCTGGCCCAGCAGGAAATTGTCCAGGCGCTGGCCTGCACGGTCCTCGGGAACGGTGATCATGCGCACGGAAGGCTTGTCGCCAGCGGGCTTGGTGGGGTCTGAGGCAGTCATCGGGCTGTTTATTCTGTTACACTCGGGGGGCGAGATAAGGGATTGATTTTGTTGGAAGTTACTCAGGGCCAGAAGCCCAGCTTCCGACGAATCCGGCACAGTGCGCGACCACCGCCCGCGGGGCGGCCATGTTAGCGGCTCACCGGCCTTCCCGGCCATCGCCGGATGCCTGACACGCAACCGTGCTGAACATGTCCCGTGTGGCGCTCCAGCCTGGCTGACAGCTGCCTCCGGCCCTGCAACACCCTAAAACCAGAAAAGTGAAGCGCTCCCGCGGCCTGCCGTGGTGTCGTAGCGCTGGAAACCCAAGCTGCCCTCCCCGCGCATGCGCGAATGGGCGGTGAACCGTGTCCAGAGGCGAAACCCCATGGCGTTCCGCGCGGTAGCCGCTTGCGAGGAACGCAACAATGAAGCGAATGCTGATCAACGCCACGCAGGCCGAAGAGCTGCGTGTTGCCATCGTGGATGGCCAGTCGTTGTATGACATCGATATCGAGCAGCCGGCGAAGGAACAGAAGAAGTCCAACATCTACAAGGGCCGGATCTTCCGCATCGAGCCCTCGCTGGAAGCGGCCTTCGTCGAATACGGTGGTGGCCGCCATGGCTTCCTGCCGCTGAAGGAAATTTCCCGCGACTACTTCCAGGCCGGCGTCGACCACAACAAGGCCGGCATCCGCGAGCTGCTGAAGGAAGGCCAGGAAATCGTCGTCCAGGTGGACAAGGAAGAGCGCGGCAACAAGGGCGCCGCCCTGACCACGTTCATCTCCCTGGCCGGCCGTTACATGGTGCTGATGCCGAACTCGCCGAGCGCGGGCGGTGTCTCCCGTCGCATCGAAGGCGAAGACCGGGCCGCCCTGAAGGACGCCCTGGACAAGCTGAACATCCCCGACGACATGGGCGTGATCATCCGCACCGCCGGCGTCGGCCGCGATGCCGAAGAACTGCAGTGGGATCTGGATTACCTGCTGAACGTCTGGCGCGCCATCGCCGAAGCTGCCCTGAGCAAGCCGGCCCCGTTCCTGATCTACCAGGAATCGCGCCTGATCGTGCGCGCCCTGCGTGACTACCTGCGCGCCGACATCGGCGAGATCCTGGTGGACACCGAGGAGATGTACGAGCACGCCCGCGAGTTCATGCAGCAGGTGATGCCGCAGACCCTGCGCAAGCTCAAGCATTACAAGGACGACATCCCGCTGTTCAACCGCTTCCAGATCGAATCGCAGATCGAAGGCGCCTACGAGCGCAATGTGCGCCTGCCGTCGGGCGGCTCGATCGTGGTCGACCAGACCGAAGCGCTGACCGCCGTCGACGTCAACTCCTCCCGCGCCACCAAGGGCAGCGACATCGAGGACACCGCCTTCCAGACCAACCTGGAAGCGGCCGAGGAAGTGGCCCGCCAGCTGCGCCTGCGCGACTTGGGCGGCCTTGTGGTCATCGATTTCATCGACATGGCCTCCAACAAGCACCAGCGAGAAGTCGAGAATCGCCTGGCCAACGCGCTGAAGTACGACCGCGCGCGCGTCCAGGTCGGCCGCATCTCGCGCTTCGGCCTGCTGGAAATGAGCCGCCAGCGCCTGCGCCCGAGCCTGGGTGAATCCAGCCAGATCGTCTGCCCGCGCTGTGACGGCCACGGCCGCATGCGCAGCGTCGAGTCGCTGTCGCTGTCGATCATCCGCGTCGCCGAAGAGCATGCGATGAAGGAAAACACCGGGCAGGTGCTGGTCCAGGCCCCGGTGGAGATCGCCAATTACCTGCTGAACGAGAAGCGCAGCGCCCTGCGTGAAATCGAGCAGCGCCACGAAGCGCCGATCGTGATCGTCGCCGACGAGCAGCTGCACACGCCGCACTACAACGTCACCCGCCTGCGCGAGAACGAGCTGGGTGAAGACAGCAACAAGCCGAGCTACCAGCGTGGCACCCCGCGCAAGCTGCCGGTGCACGCCCTGACCAAGGGCCAGCTGAACATCCCGCCGCCGGCCGTGACCCAGGTCAAGCACACCGCACCGGCCCCGGTGCGTGCCGAAGCCGAACCCGTGGCCGCTCCGGTCCCGGCACCGGTCGCCGCTGCCCCGGCACCGGCCGCCAGTGGCGGCGTCGTCGGCTGGCTGAAGCGCATCTTCGGTGGCGAGCCGGCTCCGGCCCCCGCTCCGGCCCCGGCAGCCCGCCAGCCGCAGCAGGATGGCGGCCGCAAGGACCGTAACAAGGATCGCAACAAGGACCGCAAGGACCGTCGCGACGACAGCCGTGGCAACGGCGGCAACGGCAATGCGCAGCAGCAGAAGGACGGCGGCAACCGCAAGGACCGCGGTGAGCAGCGCAAGGACGGCCGCCAGGGCGGCAACAACAACGGCAATGCCCAGCAGCAGCCGCAGCAGGGCAAGCAGAAGGACGCCCAGCAGAAGGACGGCCAGCAGCAGCCGCAGCAGCAGAAACAGCCGCGCAACGAGCAGCAGGGCCAGAATCCGCAGCAGCAGCCGAAGCTGAAGCAGCCGAGGCAGCCGCGTCCGCAGCAGGACGGCGAGAAGCCGGCCGAAAAGCCGCAGCGCGCCGCCGCCGAAGCACCGGTCGACACCGCAACCGCGGCTGCCGCCGTGGCCGCGACTGCCGTTGCCGCCAACGCGGTGACCGCGCAGGAAGGCACAGCACCGGCCGCTCCGGTGGCACCGGCTGCACCGGTCGCCGACGTGGTGGCGGCCGATGCCGCACCGGTGGCCGATGCCACGGTGGCTGCAGGCACTGACGCCGACGCGGTTGCCGTCTCCGGCGAAGATGCCGCGACCGATGCTGCAGGCGAACAGGCCGGCGAAGGCGCGACCCGCCGCCGTCGTGGCCGTCGCGGTGGCCGCCGTCGTCGCCGCGGTGGCGCGGAGAATGCCACCGGTACCGATGCCCTGGGCGATGACCAGGACGACGGTGACGATGGCGATGACAACGACGGCGTCGACCAGGTTGTCGACACTGCCGCCGAGGCCACTCCGGTCGCTGCCGCGCAGCCGTCGCGCTCGCAGCCGGAATTCGATTTCGATGACGAAGTCGAGCCGGTGGCCGTGGAAGCCGAGAAGCCCGCCCGTGCACCGGTCGCCGTTGCCACTGCCGCCCCGGTGGTTGCCGCGGGCAGCGCCGTGGTCGAAGCAGTCGCTCCTTCGCAGGAAGCCGCAGCTCCGGCACCGGTCATCAAGGCCGAGCCGACCCCGCAGCCGGTGCAGACCAGCATGCTGGACCAGATCGACGCCGCAACCCCGGCCCAGCCGGAAGCACCGGTCGCTCCGGTGGCTGACGCCAAGCCGGTGGTCGAAGCGGCCGCCGTGGTGGCCGCGCCGGCACCGGTGGTCGTCGAAGCCGCTCCGGTGGTGGACGTGGCTCCGGTCGTGGAAACCAAGCCGGTGGTTGCTGAAGCCGCTCCTGTGGTGGAAGCGAAGCCGGTCGTCGAAGCCGCCCCGGTGGTCGAAACCGCACCGGTCGTCGAGCAGGCGGCAGCGCCGGTGGCCGTCGAAGCCGCGCCGGTCGAAGCTGCCGCACCGGTTGCCGAAGCCGTGGTGACGACGTCGATCGACCCGGTGGCCGATGGCCATGCCGATTCGGCCAGCCAGGCCGCGGATGCCCAGGCATCGGACGAAGACGAAGACGCCGCCAAGCGCACGCCGCCGGCGAACTGATCGTTCTTTGATCGGATAGAACGAAACGGCGGGGATCGATGATCCCCGCCGTTTTTGTTTTTGCGTCCGGCGCCGCGTCGGGGGATCCACCTTGATTCAAGGCACGCGGGCACGCCCTTGCCAACCAAGGTTGGCACCTACCAGAGCATTGAGGCCCGCCGCGTCAGCGCGCCGGGGCGAACTGCAGGCGGGTCCAGACCCCGTAATGGTCCGACGCCCAGCGACCGCTGTCGTCGGGCTGGTCGAACAGGATCTTCGCTTCGCGCGCGACCATCCGGTCCTGCTGGAAGAAGATGTGGTCGATGCGCGAGGGCGCCTGGTAATAGTGCCGGTTCAAGGTGCTGACGTCGGCGAGGTCGGTGTTCACGTGCACGCTGCCGTAGCTGTCGCCGTAATGGCTGCGCAGCTCACTCAGGTCGCCCGCATCCACCAGTGCGTTGAAGTCGCCGGCAATCACCACCGGGGCACCGGCCGAGGTTTCGGTGATGTAGCGCAGCAGGTCTTCCACCTGGCTGCGGCGGATGCTCTGGCCACGCTCGTCGCTGCGCTCGTTCAGATGCGTGGCATAGACGTTCACCGGCTGCCCGTCCACGTCGATGCGCAGGTGGGCCACGGTGCGGTAGTCATCCAGCGGCTGCAGCAGGTGCTCGCCGTGGGCCAGGATCGCCCGCCGGGTCAGCAGCGCGTTGCCGTAGCGCTTGGGCGCACCCACCGGATCGGTGGAGACGAAGACGTACTTGTAGCCGAGCTGGCTGGCCAGCCACTGTGCCTGGTTGCGCACGTTGCGGCGCTGGATCACTTCCTGCAGGGCGATGGCATCGGGCTGCAGGCGCTTCAGCTCGGCCACGATGGTGCGCCGCCGGGTCGGCCAGTCCTCGCGGTCATGGTGCAGGTTGAAGGTCACCATGCCCATGCCGGACGCGGTCGATATCTCCGCAGCGACCGGTTCGCCCGACGGCTGCGCCATGGCCAACCCCGGCAACGCCAACGCGATTGCCAGCCCCAGAACGCGCACTGCCACGCGCGCCCTCCCCTGCTTCAACGCCATGCTTACTGCCCCTTGCGTTCTGCGCGACGCACCGCGCCAGGCACGTCGATCTCGATCCGTGCCGGCAGCTGGTGCACGCGCAGTTCGCGGTTGCTCCATTCGGCCGGCTCGCCATTGATGGTGGCCGCACCCGGTTCGCCGCTGTAGGGCCACGGCAGCGCGACGCCACCCGGCGGCGGCACCAGGCCCGGCTGCAGGTCCAGCACCAGCTGCTTGTCACTGCGCTGCAGGCGGTAGTTCAGCTGGCCCTGCGGCGTGCGCAGGCCCTGTACCGCGATGCCATCCCCCTGGAACCAGGCGGTGGGAATGCCGGCGGCCAGCACCAGCGCCTCATCGGCGTCGCGGTTGTAGGCGAACATGTCCAGCGCCGAGCGCACGAAGTCAGAGGCCACCCAGGCATGCGGCAGGTCACCGACGAAGAACGGCTTGCGCGGCGTGCGCGAGACCACTTCGGCCCACTGGTTCCAGGCCTGCGGTGCGCGGTCCTTGAAGAAGAACTGGGTGGCCTGCCAGGCACGGTCGCGCCAGCCCAGGCGCACGAAGGCCGCCACGTTGCGCCACTCGTAAGGCGTGTAGTCCTTCCATTCGCGCTTGCCATCGCGGCGCGCGACGAACTCGGCCCAGTAGCGTTCGAAGGTCGCCTCCAGCGCTTCCTGCGGCAGCCGACCCTGCTCACCACCCGGCGCCAGTGCGATGGTGGTGGAGGTGGCATCGAAATCACCCAGCTCGGCGGAACCGGGCAGGTAGTCGATCCTGTGCTGCTGCATGGCCGACAGCAGCGAGGCCTGCAGGTCGTCGCGGAACTGATCGCGCGACTCGCTGATCTGCATGGCTTCGAGCTTGCCCAGCTGGGCCGCCACCTGCGCGGCATCCTTGTAGCCGCGCAGCGCCCAGAAGTTGTCCCAGTACGAGTGCATCGGCTTGGCCGAATAGCCTTCGTGGCTGATCGAAGCCGGCATCATCCCGTAGAAGGCGGGATTGCGCGCGCGGTTCTCTTCGGTGCGCTCGCTGGCGCGCAGCTGCTCCATGTAGCTGTAGGCGCCCTGCACGTGCGGCCACATCAGCTCCAGGAAGGTGCCGTCGCCGGTGTAGCGCCAATACTCGGCGATGTTGTAGATCAGTTCGCCGTGGCTGTCGTTCTCCGGCACCGGGTCACTGCCGCGGGCATCGACGCAGCACGGCACCTTGCCGTTATCGAACTGGAACGGCGCATACCAGGTCACGTAATCGCGCACGGCATCGCTGCGGCCCATGCGCAGCAGGCCTTCGGAAATCATCGCGCCATCGCGGATCCAGCTGCGCGCATACGAACGCGTGCCCGGCTGCAGGCGCGGGCCGACGCGCGAGATCAGCATGTGCGCCACCGCGGTCCGCAGAGTTTCCACCAGCGGCTGGCCCGCTGCCGGCACCTGCAGGGCGACCACGCCCAGCTTGTCGCGCCACATCGCCGCGACCTGCTGCTGCGCCTTGGCCACGTCCAGCGCCTGCGGCTTCCAGCCGCCGGTCTGCGGCAGCACCACGGCCACCTCGCGGCTCTGCCCGGGCTCGAGCTTGATCGTGTACAGCAGGGCGCCGGACGCCAGGCCGGTGGAATCCTTCACCGCGGTCGTTGCGGGGAACTTGCCCGACGCCAGGTGCATCGCATCGAGCTTGCCATCGAACGTGGTGGCGAAGCGGGCGTCCGGGGCCTGCAGCGGGTAGATGCGCGGCTCGCCGTTCACCCGCACCAGCTGCTCGCCCACGTCCAGCGCTTCGATGCGGCTGTAGCCGCCGGTGGTGTTGAGGAACTGGGTCGGCGGGTTGACCTGCCAAGGGCGGATCGCCAGCGCCAGGGTGTATTCGTGGGCGACCTTGTCCGGGTTGCTCAGGCGGTAACGGCCGATCAGCTGGGCGCGGTCGGGCGTGCCCTGCACGAAGCTGGTCACCGACAGGCCGGCCTTCTCATGCACCCAGTCGACCGTGGCGATGGGCAGGTAACGGTCCTGCAGCGACTGCGTGGCGGCCACGCTGGACCAGTCCAGCAGCTTGCCGTCAAGGCGGATGAACGGCTCGATGCTGAAGCTGCCCTTTGCCGGCTCCAGCGCGCCATCCTCGCTGATGAGGGCCTGCTCCTGGCCACCATCGAGGCCAAGCAGGGTCCAGTACGGCTGCTCGCCGACGTAGGCACGCGGCAGCGCACCGCGCGGCAGGTCGGCGGCGACCGAGGACAGGAAAGCATTGGGCGTCGCGGCGAACGCCAGCGGCTTCAGCGCGATATCGCGGATGCCATAGCGCCAGTTCGGTCCGTCTTCCAGGTCAAAGCGCACATAGCGCGCATCGGTATCGGGCAGCGCCAGCCAGTCGCGACCGCCACCGCCACCGATGACCTCGCGCACGGTGCGCCAGTCGCGGCCGTCCTCGGAGGTGCGCACGACGTAACGGGTCGCCTCCAGGTCGGGCAGCCAGTCGATCACCGCACCGCCGATCTCGCGGCTCTTGTGCAGGTCCAGGCTGATGGTCTGCTGCTTGACCCCGCCGCTGACCCAGAACGTATCGCTCTTGCCGTCGATCATGCGGTCCTGCAACGCGGTGGCCGTATCGGCGATCACCGACGGCACCAGCGCCGAGTCGTCCTGCGGCGGCAGGCCCTGCAGGGTCAGCTTGTCGAAGCACACCGTGCCGCGGCCACCGACCTTGCTGTAGATGGTGAACTCGACCGCGGCGCTGCGCGCCATCTCTTTTTCGGCCGACGGCCCCCACGCCTTGTCGATCTGCCGGCGGCGGTACTCGACCGGGGTCCAGGCCTTGTTGAAGCTGTAGCCGGGGCGGTTGACCCACCAGACGTTGTCGCCGCTGGCATCGATCAGCTTGAACTGCAGGTCGTTGCGCGGGGAATCACCGCGCAGCTGGAACCCGAACCGGTAATTGGCCGGGTAGTCGATGTTCAGTGCACGACGGATGCCCACATAGCCAGAGACCTTGTGGAAGTCGTAATCCAGGCACAGCGCGCGGCCGCCGCCGGCGCCGCTGACCGACCGCAGCGAACCGCTGACCTGGTCGGACAGCACCAGCTTCCACGCGTTGAGGTCGTCGAAGTCATCCAGCACCTTGGGCGCCGGCAGCGCCGGTGGTGCGGCAATCGCCAGGGAGGTCCACAACAGGCCCAATCCAACGGCGATCGCTCGCTTCATCCCTTGACGCTCCCCAGCAACAGACCTTGGATGTAGTACCGCTGCAGGACCAGGAACAGGGCCAGCACCGGAACCACGGTGACCACCGCGCCGGCCATCATCATTTCCACGTCCATGATGTGCTCGCGCGAGAGGGTGGCCAGCGCCACCGGCAAAGTGTAGTGCTCCTGGTCGGTCAAGACGATCAGCGGCCACATGAAATCGTTCCACGCGCCCATGAACGTAAAGATCGCCAGGGTCACCAGCACCGGCTTGAGCATCGGCAGCACGATCTGGAAGAAGATGCGCAGCTCCCCTGCCCCGTCGATGCGGGCTGCTTCCAGCAGCTCGTCCGGGATGGAACGGGCGTACTGGCGCACCAGGAAGATGCCGAACACGCTGGCCAGCGCCGGCACGATCACGCCGCCGAAGCTGTTGACCAGGCCCAGCTGCTTCATCAGCAGGAACAGCGGCAGCATCGCCACCTGCGCCGGGATCACCAGCGCGGCCATCAGCACCTGGAACAGGCGTTCACGGCCGACGAAGTTCAGCTTGGCGAACGCATAGCCGGCCATGGTGTTGAGCAGCAGCGAACCGAAGGTGATCGCCACCGATACCAGCAGGCTGTTGGCGAAGTTGCCGCCCATGCCGGTGCGCGCGAACAGCTCGGTGTAGTTGTGGGTGGTGACGTGCGAAGGCAGCAGCGGAGGCGGGAAATGGGTCGCCTCACCCTGCGGCATGAACGACACCGAGAGCATCCACAACAGCGGTGCCAGGCTGACCAGGGCCAGCACCAGCAACGCGCCATTGATCATCCACGGGTGCCAGCGCGACTGGCCGATCTCACGACTCATACCAACTGCCTCTTGCGGCCGAAACGCAGCATCACGGTGGTCACCGCCAGGATGATCAGGAACAGCAGGAACGCCACGGCAGAGGCGCGTCCCAGGTTCCACCACTTGAAGCCTTCCTCGAACATGAAATACAGCACGCTGACGGTGCTCTGCAGTGGGTCGCCGCGGGTCATGACGTACGGTTCGGCGAACAGCTGGAAGTAGCCGGACACGGTAATGACGCCGACCACCAGCAGCACCGGGCCGAGCATCGGCAGGGTGATGTGCAGGAACTGCTTCCAGCGCGAGGCGCCATCGATGCGCGCGGCCTCGTACAGGTCATGCGGGATGGCCTGCAGGCCGGCCAGGAAGATCACCATGTTGTAGCCGAAGTTCTTCCACACGGCGAACAGCATGATGGTCGGCATCGCCCAGTTAGGGTCGCCCAGCCAGTCGATCGGGCTGATGCCGATGTGGCCCAGGCCATAGTTCACCAGGCCGTAGCTGGTATGGAACAGGTACCGCCAGATCACCGCCACCGCCACCAGGGTAGTCACCACCGGGGCGAACAGCGCGGTGCGGAACAGCGCCTTGAAGCGGGCGGCCGGCGCGTTGAGCAGCATCGCCGCGCCCAGCGACACACTGATCGACAGCGGGACACCGATCACCACGAAGTACGTGGTGTTCCACAGAGACTTCCAGAACATCGGCGTCTGCAGCAGGTCGATGTAGTTGCCCAGCCCGACGAAGCGCAGGTTGGCGCCGTCAGCCAGCGCGTACAGGTCGAAGTCGGTCACGCTCAGGGCGAGCGCCGAGGCGACGGGCAGGCCGAAGAACACGCCCAGCACGATCAGCGAGGGGCCGGCGAAGATCCAGCCGGCGAGGGACGAACGTTTCATTGCGGGCTCCCGGCCGCCACTGCACTGGTCGAGCCCGAGGGGGCGTCGCTGCGCTGCAGGCGTTGTTGTTCATGCATCCAGCGGCGCTTGGCCAGCACCTTGTCCACGCGCTGGTCCAGCTCCTCCACGGCCTTGTCCTGCGGCATGCCGCCACGCACCACCTTTTCGGTGACGATGCGCATTTCCTGCACGATGCGCTCCCATTCGAGCACCTTCGGCGTGGGCTTGACGCGCTCCAGCTGGTCACGGAACGCGGCGGCCAGCGGATCGTTGGCCAGAGACGGAGCGTTCCAGGTGCTGCGGCGCGGCGGCAGGTCACCGATGATGGAATGGAAACGGGCCTGGATTTCCGGGCGCGACAGGAACTCGATCAGCTTCCACGACGCTTCCTTCTGCTGCGACTTGCGGAAGATCACCAGGCTGGTGCCACCGGCGATGCCGGCGCCCGGACCGTCCGGGCCCGGCAGGGCGGCGGTGCCCCACTTCCCTTCCAGTTCCTTGGGCTGCAGCTTCTTGAACTCGCGGATGTTCCAGGGGCCGGAGATGTAGAACACGTTGAAGCCGCGGAAGAATTCATCCCAGACGTTGGAGATCTGCGTCTCTGACATCTTCGGCGCCCAGCCCTGCTCGAACATGTTGCCGTAGAAGGCCAGGGTGCGACGGAAACCGGGGCTGGAGAAATTGCCGCGGGTGTCGTCGTCGCGCAGCAGCGGATCGGGCTGCTGCAGGGCCAGCGACAGCTGCTGCTCGAACTCGTTGATCGGCATCAGCACCGCATAGCGGCTTGGCCCCTGCATCTTCTTGATCGCGGCCATCTGCTCATCCCACTCCGCCCAGGTACGCGGCGGATGGTCGAAGCCGGCCTGCGCCAGCAGGTCCTTGCGGTAGTAGATCAGGCGGGTATCGACGTACCACGGCACGCCTACCAGCTCACCGTGGATCACGTTGGTATCCCAGATGCCCTGGAAATAATCCTGCGGATCGACCACCGACGAATGCTGCACGAACGGCTGCAGCGAAGTCAGCGCGTTGAGCTCGGCGAACTCAGGCACCCACGTGTTGCCGAGCTGGCAGACATCGGGCAGTCCGTCGGCGGCGAACGCGGTCAGCAGCTTCTCGTGCGCGGCCGTCCAGGGAATGTTCTGCACATCCACCTTGATGCCGGGGTTCTCGGCCTCGAACTCGTGGATGAGTTCGCTGACCACTTCGGCCTCGCGGCCCATGGCCCAGAAGCGGACCGTGGTGGTGCCCTGCTCGGTGCGCGCGCAGCCGGCCATGGCCAGTGCGGCCATCGCAGGCAGGGCCCAGCGTCGCAGGCGGTCAATCCAATCGTGCACCTTGTTACTTCCCCTGGCCCGTGTTGCGGTTGGCATTGTTCTTCTGTTCCTGCGCGGCAGCCGCGCGTGATTCTGCGATACCGACCGCACGTGCCGCCGCGGCCTTCTCATCCTTTTCCAGCACCAGCGGCGGGAACGACCCTTCCGGGGCCAGCCAGCCACCGCTGAAACCGGCCCGTTCCAGGCCCTTGCGGATGTACGGGTTCTTCTTCATCACTTCCCAGACGAAGTCGTTGCGGTAGTTGGCGATCATCGTCAGGATCGGGCCCTGGTCGATGGCGATGTAATCGCTGGCCACCCAGCCGCGATCCGGCACCATGCGGCCGGTCTTGATCGGGATGTCGTAGTTGAAGCTCGGGTTGAACGAATCCAGGAAGCCGTAGCTGGAATAGATGTAGTCGCCGTAGCGCTTGTGCATCTCCAGCGTGGCCGGGATCACTTCCTCGGGCGCGAACACGATCGAGGAGATCGCCGCGGTCGGGGCGATGGTGCCGTCATCGAAGTTTTCGCGCAGGCCGGCGCCGCGCGAGGAGTAATGGCGGAACTGGCGCTGCTCGCCACGGTATTCCTGGGTGGTGTTCTGCGGGCCATCGCTGGCGGTCAGGCCCCACACGTTCTCGCCGTAGTCCTTCCACTGCATCGGGTTGGCGATGGCGTATTCGCGGTGGGCCAGCGCGGCCGAGCGACTGTTGAGGAAGTAGGTGCTGCCACGCTCGCGCATGTAGGCATCCTGGATGTCGCGGAAATCGATCCAGACGTGGCTGTACTGGTGGCCGAACAGCGGGCCGAAGGACAGGTATTCCTGGCCCTGGTAGACACCCCAGTCGTTGTCATAGGTGCGCGTCCATACCGTCCACGCATCCGGGCTGACCGGGTGGCTGGGCGAGCCCAGGGCGAGGATGTAGACCATCATCGCCTCGTTGTAGCCCATCCAGTCATGGTCGATGAAGCCGCTCTCGGGGAACCAGCCCATCGAGATCAGCGGCGCACGCTGCTGCAGCCACGGCCAGTCGACCTGCTTGTACAGCTGGTCGGCGATCTGCCGGATCTCCTTCTCGCGCGGGTCCTCGCCGTCGTAGTACGACTGGGCGAAAAGCACGCCCATCATCAGCAGCGCGGTATCCACCGAGGACAGCTCGACCCAGCTGTCGTAGCGGCGGCCTTCCTGCATGTCCAGGAAGTGGTAATAGAAGCCCTTGTAGCCGGCCTTGCCGGTACGCTGCGGGCCCATCGGCACGTCGCGGAAGAATTTCAGCGTGGTCAGGGTGCGGTCGATCGCCTGGTTGCGGCTGACCCAGCCGTTCTCGATGCCGATCGGGTACGCGGTCAGGGCGAAGCCCACCGAGGCGATGCTGGCGAACGGACGCGACGGGAAGCGGTCCGGGGTCAGGCCGTTGAGCTCGTTGGTGGTGTCCCAGAAGAACTGGAACGTGCGGCGCTCGATGTCATCGAACAGCGGCGGCAGTTCCGGCTTCATCGGCCGCGGCGGTGCGTCGGCCTCCAGCAGGATCACCGGCGGCTTGGGCTTTGCAGGCTCCTGCTGGGCCGGTTTGCAGGCGGCGATGGCCAGGGTCATCGCAGCGGCGGTCAACAGGTGGCGTGCCTGCATGGCGCGGGTCCTCCGGAAAACTGATCGATCGGAAAGCATAACGTCCAATAGCCTGAAATCGTTTACAAACCGAACTCAAAAAAAACCACGCAGCGTGGTCGCGGGACTGTTGCCATTGCCCAGTCCCCTGCCCCGTCATCGGTACGGCGCAGGGGGCTGGACAATGGACCGGCCCGGGGGCCGGCCATTGCCAAGTCCCGATGCCAGCGGCGGACCACCGGCATCGGGGTGTTGCAGCACTACGTCCTTGCTTAGAAGCGGAAGCCCACTTCGGCCTTGACCTGGCGCGGAGTACCGATGATGTCGCCGGTCTCGTTGTAGCTGGCCTGCAGCTTGCCGTTGGTCTTGACGTAGTTGTAGGTGGAGAAGTTGTCGAAGTTGAACACGTTGATGATGTCGATTCGAGCATACATCTCGGTGTCGCCCGGCATCTTGAACGTCTTCGTCGCCTGCAGGTCGACCGAACGGTAGCCGAAGATCTTGCCACCCAGCAGGAACTTGCCGTTGGCGTTCGGCACGGCGGCCTGCGGGGTGGGCAGGTCGTAGCCACTGGCCTGCGGGATCGGGTACCAGTCGTTGACGGCGGTCGGGGTGGCCAGGGTGATCTTGCCACCGAAGGTGATGCCCCAGAAGCCAGCGTACGAACCGGTCACCACCAGGCGGTGGCGCGGTGCACCGTTGGAACGGATGGTCGGGTAATCCTCGATCAGGCCGCGGTCGAAGGCGTACTTCTCGTTGATATCGCGGTTGTGGCGCGCGGTCGTCCAGGTGTAGGCGATCGAGGTGCCCCAGCCGCTTTCCTTGGTGAACGGCTTCTGCGCCGACAGCAGGACCTGGGTCGCACGGGTCTTAATGCCCTGCTGGCCGATGATCAGGCTGCCGAAGCCCGGCACGTTGCAGCTCCAGGCCTGGCTCAGGCCCGGCTCGGTGCCACCGCACAGGCGCGGGTCATCGAAGAACTGGCCGGTCGGGTAACGGTTGCCCAGGGTGAAGGCGAAGCCGTCGTAGCTCAGGGTGCGGGCGATGGTGGCGTCGGTCAGCCAGTCACCGATCTGGTTGCTCATGCCCAGGCTGAACTGATCCGAGTACGGAGCCTTCAGCTTGTTGTTGAGCAGGTCGACTTCCAGGCCGGCATTGCTGGTCGAACCGACCAGAGCCTGCAGGTTCTCGATGCCGTTGAGCAGGTTCGGGTTCCAGTCATAGCAGGCGGCCTGGCCGTTGATGCAGGCGCCGGTGGCCGGGTTGCGGAAGTAGATGGTCGGCTGCGGCAGGGCCAGCTTGGTGGTTTCCAGCTGCAGGTTGTCGAACAGGTCGCGGTCGTACGAACGGCCGGCACCACCGTGGATCACATGCTGCTCGTCGGCATTGATGTCATACGAGAAGCCCAGGCGCGGCTGCCAGGCATCCTTGAACGCCTTGCGGTTGTGGCCGTTGCTGATGTAGTTGCTGATGTCCAGGCCGCCCAGGGCCAGCGAATCGGCGTAGGTCTGGCCAGCGGGGGCGCGCGGATCCTGCGAGTAGATCGCATCGACCACGGCCTGCGGGGTCACGAAGTCCAGGTAGGACGGGGTGACTTCGTAGTCCCAGCGCAGGCCCAGGTTGACCTGCAGGTGGTCGTTGACCTGCCAGTCGTCCTGAATGAACACGCCGTACTGCTTGGACTTCGAACGCACTTCACCGGACACGCCGTCCACGCCGGTCACCGGCTTGACGAACTGGGCCTTGTACGGGATGCCATCCGGGAAGTCCGGATCGCCCAGGCTGTAGGTGAAGGTCGGGTTGATCTGCGCCGCATCCGAGGCGTACAGGTCGATCGCCTTGTACTTCACGCCCATCTTGATGGTGTGGTCGCCGGCCCACTGGATGCCGTCCAGGGTCAGGTTGTCTTCGATCGACCAGCCCTTCTGGCCCTTCACCTGCGAATCCAGCGCCGAGGCGCCACCGATCTTGACGATGGTGCGGTCTTCGGTGCCGTCCGGTGCGGTGTAGGTGATGCCGTTGGCCAGAGTCAGCGGGGTCGGGTTGTTGAACGAGTCTTCGTGGGTGACCATCATTTCGTTGTAGAAACGCTCGCCGCTATGGTTCCAGCGCAGGGCGTAACGACGGTCGGTGTTGACCACTTCACGGCCGGCTTCCGGCGAGGTCTGGCCACTGAACTGCGACTGGGTTTCGTCGCGGTCCTGGAAGGTCAGCTCGATGCGGTCGTTGTCGGTCGGCTCGAAGTCGACCTTACCGAAGATCAGGTCCTGCTGGAACGGCTGGCTGGCCGGACCAAGGCCCGCGGCACCGGCCGCCGGCAGCAGGGCGGCGGCGCTGGTGACGGCACCGTCCGGCGCGATGGTGACCGGCAGGTCGAAGCGCTTGGCTTCGTAGGTCACGAAGAAGTGCGCCTTGTCCTGGATGATCGGGCCGCCCAGGGCGAAGCCGTATTCCTTCTCGGCCGAGACCATCTTGTCCTTGCCGCCCTGGCGCTCGGCCGGGGTCTTGGCGCGCATGTCCTCGTCGGTGTAGCGGTAGAACGCCTCACCCTTGAATTCATTGGTGCCGGACTTGGTCGCAGCGGTCACTGCGGCGCTCGACACCTGGCCGTACTCGGCCTTGTAGTTGCCGCTGATGACCTTGTATTCGCCGATCGCCAGCTGCGGGAACGGGTTGCCGGCGCTGCCGGACTGGCCGGCCACGCCGCCGCCCTTGACGTAGCTCTTCTGGCCCACGCCGTCGATGTAGACGTTGGTGCCGTCGGAGTTGGTGGCACCGCCGCGCAGCGAGGTATTGCCCTTGGCATCACGGGTGAAGATCAGGCCCGGCACCGCATCGGCGAACTCCAGGAAGTTGCGCGACACCTGCGGGGTGGTCTGGATCTGCTGCAGGCTGACGGTCTTGCCGACTTCGGAGGTGCGCACTTCCTGCAGCAGGGTCGGTGCGACGACGTTGACGGTGTCCAGGTTGGTCGCGGCGCTGCCACCGGACGTACCGCCGGCGGCGGCCTCGCTGAAGTTCAGCGTGGAGGTCGAGGCAACGGTGACGGTGACCTTCTGGCTCTGGCCGTTGGCGACCACGTCATAGGTGCCCGGATCCAGGCCCATCAGCGAATAGGTGCCATCGGCACGCACGGTGCCGCGACGGACGGTGCCGGTGGCAACGTTGGTCGCGGTGACTTCCGAGCCGGCCTGGGCCCCGGCCACCTGGCCGCGCAGGCTGGCGTTGGCCGACTGCGCCATGACGTTCGGGGCGGCAGCCAGCATCAGGCAGCTGACCAGTGCGGTGCTCAGCAGCCGGCGGGCCGGCATGCGGATCGTGGAATGCATCATCAACTCAATCTCCGGGTGGCGGTATCCGCGGATGCGGTACCTGCGATCAATCAAAAGAAGGAACGCCTCTGGCTTCAATGGCCCGATGGCGGAGTAGTGGAATCGCGAACGATGAGGCGGGGAACAAGCGTCTGCTTGTCACCTGCCCCTTCGGGGGTGTTGCCGTCCATCAACTGCATCAGACGCGTCATCGCCCTATCGCCCAACTCGGCGATACTGACCTGCATGGTGGTCAACGACGGGTGTACAAACCGCGCCAGTGGAATGTCATCGAAACCCGCCAGGGCGACATCGGTGGGCACATGGATGCCTGCCTGCGCGAAGGCATACAGGCAACCCAGGGCCATCATGTCGTTGGCGGCGAACACGGCATCAGGCAGCGCGCCGGCTGCCAGCATCTCCTGACCGGCGCGATGGCCGGAAGCTTCGTCGAAATCACCGGGCAACTCGATGCCTTCGGCGCCGTTGCCAAAAGCCGCCAGCGCGTCACGGAAGCCACGCAGGCGCTCGCGCGCGTCGAAGTTGAGGTCCGGGCCAGAAATGAACGCGATGCGGCGGTGGCCGGCATCGAGCAGGTGGCGGGTCATGGCCATCGCACCGGCGTGATCGTCGATGCTCAGGACCGGGTGATCCTGCTCCGGCAGATAGGTGTTGATCAGGACCGTGGGCAGCGACTGCGGCAGGTTGTCGGTGAGGAAGCCGGGACTCTCGGCATAGGGCGAGAGCACCAGCAGGCCATCGACGCGGCCGCGCATGGCACGCAGGGCGGCGCCCTGCTGTACCTGGTCGCCGTGGTAGCTGGACACCAGCAGGTGCTGGCGACGGTTGCGGGCAACGTTGTCGATGCCGCGCATCAGCTCGGAGAAGAATTCGCCGTACAGATCAGGCAGCACCACGCCTACCGTATTGGTACGGCGGCTGCTCAGGCTGCGTGCGGCGGCGTGCGGGGTGTAACGCAGCCTCGCGGCGACCTCCAGCACAAGCTGGCGGACCGGTTCGGCGACATTCTCATGCCCGTTCAGCGCGCGGGAAACCGTAGCCACGGAGACCCGGGCTTCTCGTGCGACGTCTTTGATTGTTATGGCTGCCTTGTTCACGAAGCCGCCCTCCACGGCTTGGACCTACCAGCTTGGCGCGGAATGTAAGCGTTTCCATCTCCGCTTGTAAACACTCCGTTAGACGAGTGTCCCTGGATGGACACAGAAATCTGACGTGGACAGGTCTGTTCCTGGACCTGGCAGGACTTTGCAGGACAGGCCATCAGCCCTGCTCGGACAGGGTGTATGCGCGTATGGACAGCGCATGGATATCGGTCTCCATCAGCCCACCCAGCGCGGCATACACGGCGCGATGGCGCGCCAGCGGGGCCATGCCGGCGAACTGCTCGCTGACCACCAGCACGTTGAAATGGCCGCGTCCATCGCGTGCGCCGGCATGGCCGGCATGGCGATGACTGTCGTCTTCGATCTCCAGCGTGCTCGGCGCCAGCGCCTGCTGCAACGCAACACGTATTAGATCGATGCGCTGCGCGCTCATGGCAGCACCTTGCGGAAGGGCCGGACCTCGACGCGGGTGTAGACGCCCGCGGCCACATACGGGTCGGCATCGGCCCACTCGCGGGCCTGCGCCAGCGAATCGAACGCGGCAATCACCACCGAACCACTGAAACCGGCCGGACCCGGATCGTCGCTGTCGATCGCCGGGCAGGGCCCGGCCAGCAGCAGGCGTCCCTCATCGCGCAGCGCGTGCAGCCGCGCCAGGTGCTCGGGCCGGGCCTGCAGCCGCTGCGCCAGCACATCCTGGCCGTCGTAACCTTCAATCACATAGAACACGGGCATTCCTCGTTCATGTTGCGGTGCGTCGATTCTAGCCAATGGGCCGCTGATACCGGCCCGGCTGGACACTGGCCAGGCAAAGCCGTACCCTAGGCACCATTGCACGTGGCGTGATGCAGCAGCCCGTCGGTTTTTGCGGCCAACGCAGCCCCCGACGACCGTACCGCTGCTTCGAACCGGGCCAACCGGCCGGGCCACGTAGACGACCTCCCCGTAGTTCCGTCGCCGCCGTTTTCCTGCGGCGCGTCCTGCTGTTTGATATGTGTGGAATCGCGCCGATCCCGGCGTGTCTGGTGCCTGCGGCGCCGTGGCGAAGGCCCGGCAGAACCGGCACCGCGACTGGTCCGTTGCAATCCTATTGTCCATTAGATGACTTCCGAACTCGCGCTCGACGCGAACCCGCCAACCCGGCCGCCCGCCCCCCAGCAGCAGGAAATGCCGCTGGCCGTGGTGCATGGGCAACCGGTCCTGCAGATTCCGCAGGACCTGTACATCCCGCCGGATGCGCTGGAAGTCATCCTGGATGCCTTTGAAGGCCCGCTGGACCTGCTGCTGTACCTGATCCGCCGGCAGAACCTGGACGTGCTGGACATTCCCGTGGCCGAGATCACCCGGCAGTACGTGGAATACATCACCGTGATGCGCGAGCTGCGTTTCGAGCTGGCCGCCGAGTACCTGGTGATGGCCGCCATCCTGGCCGAGGTGAAGTCGCGCATGCTGCTGCCGCGCCCGGTCAGCGACGACGGTGACGAGGCCGACCCGCGTGCCGAGCTGGTGCGCCGGCTGCAGGAGTACGAACGTTTCAAGCAGGCCGCCGAGGATATCGACGCCCTGCCCCGCCAGGACCGCGACACCACGGTGGCGCACGCGTTCATGCCCGAGCGGGCGACGGTGAAGCTGCCGCCGCCGGTGGACCTGAAGGAAATGCTGCTGGCCCTGCACGACGTGCTCAAGCGCGCCGAGCTGTTCAGCGGCCATGCGATCAAGCGCGAGGCCCTGAGCGTGCGGCAGCGCATGGGTGAAGTGCTCGGCCGGCTTGAAGACGGAAAGTTCTACCGCTTTGAAGGACTGTTCACCGCCGAAGAGGGCAAGCTGGGCGTGCTGGTCACGTTCCTGGCGGTGCTGGAACTGGCCAAGGAACAGCTGCTGGACCTGGTCCAGGAAGAGCCGCTGGCGCCGATTTACGTGAAGTCCCTGGCCGCCGGCAACACCAACGCCCCGCTGCAGTTCAGCAGCGAGTTCGACGACAACGACGCCGCCAATGAGAACGAGTGAGCGCTGACTGCCGATGGACCAGACGCTGATCAACCGCATTGTCGAGGGTGCCCTGCTGGCCTCCAGCCAGCCGCTCACCCTGGCCCAGCTGAAAGACCTGTTCCCGGAAGAGGAACCGGCACCGCCGGGCAGCATCGAACGTGCGCTGGAGCGCCTGCGCGAAGGCTGCGAAGGGCGCGGCGTGGAACTGGTCGAGGTCGCCTCCGGCTTCCGCTACCAGGTGACCGGCGAGGTGCACGGCTGGATCAGCCGGCTGTGGACCGAACGCAAGACCCGTTACACCCGTGCCACCCTGGAAACCCTGGCACTGATTGCCTACCGGCAGCCGATCACCCGCGGCGAGATCGAGCAGGTGCGCGGCGTGGCGGTCAGCAGCAACATCATCCAGGCACTGGAAGAACGCGAATGGATCCGCGTGGTCGGCCACCGCGACGTGCCCGGCAAGCCGGCGCTGTTCGGTACCACCAAGGGCTTCCTGGACTATTTCGGCCTGAAGCGCCTGGACGAACTGCCGCCGTTGTCGGAACTGAAGGACCTGGGCGAGCTGGAACCGCAGCTGGCGCTGGACCGTGATGGTCCCGCCGTTGCCGGCGCCGCCGGCCCGGACATCAGCGCCGACCCCGATGCGGTCGCCAAGGATGACGCCGGCCTGCAGGGCGGTGATGGCAACACCGAGAAATCCGCCGACGCGGCAGCTGCTGCGCCGGCCACCGATGAGCAAGCACCTTCGCCCCTCGATGATGGGCACCCCGATTCCGCGCCGGGCGAGCGCGCGGTGCCAGTGAACGAACGCGAAGACAACGCCGTCGCGACGACGACCGTGGCTGTTGACCAAGCCGATTCCGAACCAGAGGCCGACCTCCAAACCGTCGGCCGGAGCAAAACTGATGAGTGACACCCCCCGTAACAAGCTCTCGCTGAAGCGCGAAGCCACCTCCGAACAGTTCAAGCTGGAAGAGCGCCTGCACAAGGTGCTGGCCCAGGCCGGCCTCGGCTCGCGCCGCGCGCTGGAACAGCGCATCGCCGAAGGCCTGGTCAAGGTCAACGGCGAAGTCGCGCAGACCGGCATGTCGGTCAAGAGCGGCGACAAGATCGAGCTGGATGGCCGTGGCTTCGTCGCCACCGCCCTGGCCGAGCCGTCGCGCGTGCTGGTCTATAACAAGCCGGAAGGCGAAGTGACCACCCGCGAAGACCCCGAAGGCCGCCCGACCGTGTTCGAATCCCTGCCGCCGCTGAAGGGCGCGCGCTGGATCGCCATCGGCCGCCTGGACATCAACACCACCGGCCTGCTGCTGGCCACCACCGACGGTGAACTGGCCAACGCCATGATGCACCCGTCGTTCGAGGTCGAGCGCGAGTACGTGGTGCGCGTGCGCGCCCCGGAAGGCGAAGAGAAGGTCTCCGACGCCATCGTCGACCGCCTGACCCGCGGCGTGACGCTGGAAGACGGCCCGGCCAAGTTCGACGAAGTCGAACGCATCGGCGGCACCGATTCGCACGACTGGTTCCGCGTCGTGGTGAAGGAAGGCCGCAACCGCGAAGTGCGCCGCCTGTGGGAATCGCAGGGCTGCCAGGTCAGCCGCCTGAAGCGCACCCGCTACGGCAAGGTCAGCCTGCCGCGCGAACTGGTGCGTGGCCATTCGGTCGAACTGCCCACCGCCCAGGTCGAAGCCCTGCGCGCGCAGCTGAAGCTGGAAGAAGGCGCGCCGTCGGCACTGACCCTGCAGCCGGTGATCGGCCAGCGTCGCGCCGCCAAGACCACCGTGCGCGTGCGCGAAGGCGGTCGTGGCAATGCCTACGTCAACGGCCACAGCACCGCCGATGAAGGTCGCGAACTGCGTCGCTTCGACAACGTGCGCGAAGACCGCGGCCGTGGTCGCGGCGGCAAGGGTGGCGGCTTCAAGGGCGGCCTGACCGTCAGCGGCGAAGCAGCCGCCAAGCAGTCGCAGAAGCCGTTCAAGCAGCGCGCGCCGAAGAATGACCGTTCGCTGCCGGAAGGCAACCCGGCCGCATTCCGTACCTGGTACGTGCCGGACGGTGTCAGCACCGGCCCGAGCGGCCACCGCAACGCCGGTCCGGGCGCACGTGGCCCGGGTGCCCGTGGTCCGGGCGCAGGCGCGGGTGGCCAGGGCCGTCCGTACGGCAAGCCGAAGGGTCCGGGCGCCGGTGCAGGTGGCGGCCAGGGTCGTGGCGGCTTCGGCGGCGAAGGCCGTGGTGGCGCCGGTGGCGGCCAGGGTCGTCCGGCTGGTGCGGGTAACCGCTCGCAGGGCCAGGGCAACAAGCACCCGTACGGCCATCCGGGCAACGCCCCGAGCTTCCCGTCCGACCACGCCAACCCGGGCTTCAGCCCGTACGGCAGCGCGCGTCCGGCCGGCAACGGTCGTCCGGGCGGCAACGCCAATGCACGTCCGGGCGGCAATCGCGGTCCGGGCGGCAACCGTGGCCCGGGTGGTCCCGGTGGCAACCGTGGTCCCGGCGGCCCGGGTGGCAACCGTGGCCCGGGTGGCCCCGGCGGCAACCGCGGCCCGGGCGGCCCGCGTCGCAGCGGCCCGCGCGGCGGCTGATCCAATCCAACCAGGACGGAATGATCGATGACACGGATGTTGTCCCAGGGCGCCCGCCTCGGCGCCCTGCTGGCCCTGATGCTGGTGGTGGGCGGCTGCGAACGCGCCGCCGACCGCCTGAAGCAGGAGCTGGCCGCCACGCAGAACCCGTGGCCGAAATCTTCCCCGCTGCATGCACCGACTGACCGCCTGGTACGCCGGCTGATCATCGACCCGCGTTACATGGAACGCATCAAGCAGGCAGGCAGCAAGGAAAAAGCCCTTCAGGCCGGCGCCCAACTGAGCCTCGACGGCGTCGCGCGATTGCCGCCGCAGCGTCTGCAGCAACGCGCCAAGGTCATGGCCAGCGTCCTGCACGCCATGCCGGTGCAGGACTGCGCGCAGATCTCACGTGCGGTCACCCCTGCCGATGTGGCGCGACTGAGCACGGTGTTCTTCGCCCAGCTGGAAAAGCTGCCGCCCGCGGACATCGATGCCTGGTTCGAAATGAGCTACGAAGCCAGCCTGGCCGAGCTGGAACAACGCCCGCCAAGCAAGGTCAGTGAAGCGCAGATCCAGGCAGCGTCGGAAGCCTTCATGGACAGCCTGCCCGACGATGCGGTACGTGCCCGCGCCATGGCCGTCCTGCCACGCATGGAAACCGTCGCACCGGCTGACGCCTGCTGGGCATCACGCACCATGTTCGACGCGGTGGCGACCCTGCCCAAGCCGCACCGCAGCACGCTGGCCTGGTTGCTCGCCCAGCACTGAGCCGTCCCTGACGGTACGGCACGCGGAGAGTCCTGGCCCCGACCGGGGTGTGCGGTGTGCAGGGCAGTTAGGAATTGTTTGAAAGCGTGCAATTCGTGCCAGAAGTCGACGCAATTGGCGCGCTCGCTCCGTAACGTGACGTCTCGTTCCCAGATGAGGCAGTGCACATGGCCTGGCATACAAGCCGTTCTTTCCTGACGATCGTCGACCCCAGCAACAGCTGGTGGACCACCTTGTACGACCCCGGCGACACGGTACCGGTCTCGGGCATCTACAGCTGCCAGGGCTGCAGAAGTGAAATCAGCTGTACCCAAGGCCAAGCGTTCCCACCCCGGACGCACCACCCGCATCTGCCGGACGAAGGAACGATGCGCTGGAGACTCAACGTGCGCACCAACGCGCAGGTCATCTGATACAAAGAGGGGACGTAGGGTTCAAGCCGTTCGAGGCACAAACGACCTGATCTCCTCCGTCCCCTTTTTGTGGTCAGCGGCGGCTGATGGTGAAGGCGGTGCCGTCCACGCCCAGATCCCAGCCCTTGCCGGTGCCGGACAGGGCCAGCGAGACGTCTCCCTTGGTCATCACCTGTGCGTTGCTGGATTTCACCGCGCCTGCGTGCGCACCCACCGAGGCGTAGGTGCCCAGCAGCTCGTTGATGCTCACTGCGCCGGTGAAGCTGCCGCGGCCGTTGGTGATCTTCGACTTGCCCACGGTCAGGCCGCCACCCTTGAGCTGGATGCGCACCGGCATCGTCGCGCCGTTGCTGCAGTGAAGGGTGCCGTTGCCGGAGGCGGTCTTGTAGATCAGCGACCAGCCGGACAGGTTGTAACGCAGCTGGCAGTCGAGGTTGCCACCGGCATGCGTGGCCGGGGCCAGGGAGGCTGCGGCCAGCGCCAGGAGCAGGACAAGGGGCTTGTTCATTGGCAGGACTTCAGGTCGGACTGGCCGCGAATCTAGCAGCGCGCGCGTACACGGTGGATGCAGGCGCGCGAGGCGGTGTGGCAAGCGTTCAGCCGCCACACCGGGCCCGATTTCAGGCCCGTTCGTCAAGGTGGAACGCATCGGCATCGAGCATCGCCGGGAAGCGCGCGCGGTGCGCGGACAGGGCCTCGGCCGAAATGGCGGTGGTGACCACCTGCTCGCGTTCGCGGATCTCCACCTGCGGCTGGCCAAGGAAGTCGATCACCGCGCTGTCGCCAGCGTAGTGCAGCTGGTTGCCGTCCACACCGATGCGGTTGACCGCCGCCACGAAGCACAGGTTCTCGATCGCCCGTGCACGCAGCAGGGTCTTCCACGCGTAGGCACGCGCCGACGGCCAGTTGGCCACGAAGATCTGCAGGTCGAAATCCATCTGCCCTGCCCGCTCCACGTTGTAGCGGTTGCGGCAGAACACCGGAAAACGCAGGTCGTAGCAGACCTGCGGATTGATCCGCCAGCCCTTCCATTCCACGCTCAGGCGGTCGCGGCCAGCGGCGTAACGCTCGTGCTCGCCGCCGTAACGGAACAGGTGGCGCTTGTCGTAGTACTGCAGCGCGCCGTCCGGCGTGGCGAACAGCAGGCGGTTGTAGACGCCGTCGCCATCACGCAGCTGCACGCTGCCGATCACCGCCGCGTCCAGCGCCTTCGCCTGTTCGCGCACCCAGGCGACGGTCGGGCCGTCCATGCCTTCGGCCTGGGCGACGGCCTCGTTGGAGAAGCCACTGGTGAAGGTCTCCGGCAGGATCACCAGGTCGGTGCTGCCGGCCAGCGGCGCCAACAGTGCGCCGTAGTACTCACGGTTGCCCGCCGGGTCATGCCAGCGGGTGTCGCCCTGGACGAGGGAAATGCGCAGGTCATTCATGGTCATGGATTCGCAGAGTATGAAGAAGCAGTGGGTGGCGATGACGCGATCAAGCGCGTCGATCTCACCCTTCGTTTTCGATGAACCGGCGCAACTGCGCCCTGAGCGATCTCGCAGCTGGAGCCACCCGTTCCAAGCCCAGGCGAGCCAGCGTCAATGCCTGCTCCTTGCGCTGCAGATTGGCCGCTACACGCGCAAAGGTGAGCAAGTCGATCGCCCGAGCCTGCTCGAAATCCGCCTTGTTCAACATGGCCAGATAGTCGTCCGGGAAGTTCTGGTGAGCCGCGAAGAAGTGGCTGCCGGCGCTTTCCCAGGCTGAACCAAGCGCCTTCGCTGAGGAGAAACTCTCCTGTTCGGAAGCCCCATAGGCCCAGCCACCTCCCGCAATCGCGCCATCACCGGCAAGCCGCTCCCGGAACACACAGCCGGATTCGTCAATGGTCGTCGGCGAGAATTCGCCACCGCCGTGCTGAGGCAGGAACGAAAGATGCGCGCCCATCTCCAGGTAGCACCACTCCCCACTGGATCCGGGCTGGCACTCGACGACATGAATCAACGGAGTGCGAATCCTGCGGAAGGTCCGCCCTTGGCGAACGAACCCCTCCTGCAGCAGACGCGGAAAGAACTCCGACTCAAGAAGCTCGAAGAATCTCTCCCTGCCCGCCCCCGGACCGGCTGCCATTACAGCAGGCGCAGGCGTTCGATCGCCGCGTCCATCGTCGCTTCGTTCTTGGCGAAGCACAGGCGCACCAGGCGCTGGCCGACCGGCGCGGCTTCATAGAACGGCGACAGCGGGATGGCGGTGACGCCCTTCTCGATGGTCAGCCACTTCACGAATTCGTGGTCGGGCAGATCGCTGATGGCCGAGTAGTCGACCAGCTGGAAGTAGCCGCCCGGTACGGGCAGCGGCTTCAGGCGGGTGCCGGCCAGCTGCTCGCGGAAACGGTCGCGCTTGGCCTGGTAGAACGCGCCCAGCTCCAGGTGGTGCTCGGGCTCGTCGCGGATCATCGCGGCGAAGCCATACTGCGCCGGACCGAAGCTGGTGAAGGTGTTGTACTGGTGCACCTTGCGGAATTCAGCGGTCAGCAGCGGCGGCGCCACCGCGTAGCCGATCTTCCAGCCGGTGCAGTGGTAGGTCTTGCCGAAGCTGGAGATGACGAAGGTGCGCTCGCGTAGTTCCGGGTAGCGCAGCGCCGATTCGTGGCGGCGGCCGTCGTAGATGATGTGTTCGTACACCTCATCGGAAATCAGGTAGATCTGCGTGCCACGCAGCAGGTCGGCCAGCGCCTGCATGTCGGCCTCGTCCAGCATCGCACCGGACGGGTTGTGCGGGGTGTTGACCATCAGCATGCGGGTGCGCGGGGTGATCGCCGCACGCACGCGGTCCCAGTCGACGGCGAAGGTCTGCGGGTCCAGCGGCACGTGCACGGCGATGGCGCCGGCCAGCTCTATGGCCGGTTCATAGCAGTCGTATGCCGGGTCCAGCACGATCACTTCCTCGCCGGCACGCACCACGGCGTGGATGGCGTTGAAGATCGCCTCGGTGGCGCCGCTGGTGACGGTGATCTCCGTGTCCGGGTCGATCGTCGCGCCGTACAGGTCCAGCGACTTCTGCGCGATGGCCTGGCGCAGCGGGGCCACGCCGGTCATCGGCGGGTACTGGTTGAGGCCGGCGCCCATCGCCTTGGTGGTTTCGTCGATCAGGCGCTGCGGCGCGGAGAAATCCGGGAAACCCTGGCCCAGGTTGACCGCGCCGTGTTCGGCGGCGAGCTGGGACATAACGGTGAAGATCGTGGTACCGACCTTGGGCAGCTTGGTGGTGGGTTGCATCGGCCTGGGGGAATGGGGAGACAAGGACTAAAAGTGTACGAAATCCACGCCCTGCCCGTGGACTCAACCGGTAGCGCCGGGTCATACCCGGCGGCTCTTTGCATATTCCTTGCGGCCGCCGGGCATGGCCCGGCGCTACCAGGGCAGGTTTCATCGCTACAATTGCCGCCGCACTCCGGCACGAAGACCCCTGCCCCTTGAACACCCCAGCATTGCTGGCCGCCAGCGGCCTGAGCTTCTCCCGCAATGACGAACCCGTGTTCGGCCCGCTGGACTTCCACGTGGATGCCGGCGAGGCCCTGCTGGTGCAGGGCGGCAATGGTGCCGGCAAGACCACGCTGCTTCGCGTGCTGGCGGGATTGGCCCGCCCCGGCGCGGGCCAGGTGCGCATTGATGGCAAGCAGGCCAGCAACACCGAACGGGCCCGCTATGTCGCCTACCTCAGCCACCTGCCGGCGCTGAAGCCGGACCTGGACACGCTGGAGAACCTGCACTTCCTCTGCGGCCTGCACGGCCGCCGGGCCAAGCAGATGCCCGGCAGCGCGCTGGCCATCGTCGGCCTGGCCGGTTACGAGGACACCCTGGTGCGGCACCTGTCGGCCGGGCAGAAAAGGCGCCTGGCGCTGGCCCGCATCTGGCTGTCGCCGGCACCGCTGTGGCTGCTCGACGAACCCTACGCCAACCTCGATCTGGATGGCATCAACCTGGTCAACCGGATGATTTCGGCGCATCTGCGCGGCGGCGGTGCCGCCCTGGTCACCACCCACGGCGCCTATGCCGCACCGCCCGTGCGCACGCGCCTGCTGGAACTGCGCGCGCCAGGGCAAGCGGCCGCGACCGTGCCGGGAGGTGCCGCATGATCGCCCCGGGTACCGAACCGGGCCTGTGGCAGACCGCCCGCGCCCTGCTCTCGCGCGATCTGCGCCTGCTCTGGAGGCGCCGTGGAGATGCGCTGCAACCGGTGCTGTTCGCCCTGCTGGTGGTGGTGCTGTTCGCTCTGGCACAGGGCCGCGACCCGCAGCCACTGGCCGCCACTGCCGGTGCGGTGCTGTGGCTGGCGGTACTGCTGGCAGGGCAGCTGGCGCTGGATTCGCTGTTCCGCTCCGATGCCGAGGATGGATCGCTGGAACAATGGCTGCTGGCCCCGGTGCCGCTGGCCTGGCTGGTGCTGGTGCGCGTGCTGCTGCACTGGGCTACCACCGCGCTGCCGCTGATCGTGGTCAGCCCGCTGCTGGCGGAAATGCTGCATCTGCCACATGACCAACTGCCGATGTTGCTGGCATCGTTGCTGCTGGGAACACCGGTACTGAGCCTGATCGGTGGCGTGGTCGCCGCGCTGACCGTGGGCATCCGGCGCTCTGGTATTCTCGTGGCGTTGCTGTCGTTGCCGCTGTACGTACCGGTGCTGGTGTTCGGTGCGGGCAGTCTGGCGGCGGCCAGCCGCGGGCAGGATCCGGTCGGTGCGCTGCTGATGCTGGGCGCAGGGCTGGTGGTCGCCCTGCTGCTGGCACCGCTGGCGACCGCTGCGGCCATCCGTATTTCCCTGAGTTGAACGGGCAGAGAGCCAATCCACCCTTGCTGGATAGCCGTCACGCATGAATCCGATCGTCCGCTGGTTCCATCAACTCGGTTCGCCGCCTACCTTCGATCGTTTCGCTGCCCGCTGGTCGCGTGTGTTCTACATCGCTGCGCTGCCGGTGCTGCTGGTCGGCCTGTGGCAGGCACTGCTGGTGGTGCCACCGGAAGCGCGCCAGCTGGACAGCTTCCGCATCCTCTACATCCACGTGCCAAGCGCCTGGATGAGCCTGTTCGTGTTCGCGCTGATGGCCCTGTACGCCGCCATCGCGCTGATCTGGCGCATCAAGATCTGCGAGATCCTGGCCATGGCCTGCGCCCCGATGGGCGCCGGCTTCACCCTCATCACCCTGCTCACCGGCAGCATCTGGGGCAAGGGCACCTGGGGCACCTGGTGGGACTGGGACCCGCGCATGACCAGCGAACTGGTCCTGCTGTTCCTGTACCTGGGCGTCATCGGCCTGTACCACGCCATCGAGGACCGCCGCAGCGCCGCGCGCGCGGCCGGCCTGCTGGCCATCGTCGGCGTCAGCCTGCTGCCGGTCATCCGCTATTCGGTGGACTGGTGGGGCGGCCTGCACCAGCGCCAGTCGATCAGCGTGTTCGGTGATTCGGCGATCAGCAGCGCGATGATCGCGCCGCTGTGGTGGATGGTGATCGGCACCAAGTTCTGGTTCGCCGGCTCGGTACTGGCCAAGGCACGCGCCGACAACCTCGACCGCGAGGCCGGCAAGGCCTGGGTCGGCGAGCGCGTGGAGGAGACCCCGCGATGACCCACCTGCCCTTCGTGATCGGCGCCTATGCGGTGTTCGTGCTGGTACTGCTGGCCGATGCCATCGGTTCGTGGCTGCGTCTGCGCGCCGCGCGCCGCCAGGCGCAGTCGCGCCAGCAGCGGCAGCAGGCACGGCAGAGCGCGCAGCAGGCCGCGCCGGCGCTGACGGCGGAGCTGGAACGATGACGCCGGTGCAGCGCCGCCGCATGGCCTGGGTGCTGCTGGCCCTGCTCGCCTCCGGCCTGGCCACCGCACTGGTGGCGATGGCGCTGGAACGCAACATCGCCTACCTCTATACGCCGTCGGAAGTGCTGCGCGGCGATGTCGATGCGCAGACCCGCTTCCGCCTCGGCGGAATGGTGGTCAAGGGCTCGTTCAACCGCCCGGTCGGCTCGCTCGATGCCCGCTTCGAGGTCACCGATGGCGATGCGCAGCTGGCCGTGCTGACCTCGCGCATCCTGCCGGACATGTTCGCCGAGGGCACCGCCGTGGTCGCCAGCGGACGCCTGCAGGACGGCGTATTCGTCGCCGATGAAGTGCTGGCCAAGCACGATGAGAAGTACGTGCCGAAGGAAGTGGCCGACAAGATGGGTGATGCCCATCGCAAGCACGACGTGCCGGTACCGGCCACCGAGGTGCGCTGAGTGTTGCCTGGAGTGCTGCCAGAGCTGGGCCAGATCCTGCTGCTGTGTGCGTTGCTGGCCTCGCTGCTGCAGGCCGGCCTGCCGCTGGTGGGCGCGCAGCGTGGCAACGACGCGTGGATGGCGGTGGCCCGACCGGCCGCGCTGGCCCAGCTGCTACTGGTGGCCGGCGCGTTCGCGGTGCTGACTGCCGCCTTCGTGCGGCAGGATTTCTCGGTGCGCTACGTGGCCGAGAATTCCAATTCACTGCTGCCGATGATCTACCGCTACTCGGCGGTCTGGGGCGCGCACGAGGGCTCGCTGCTGATGTGGGCGCTGGTGCTGGCGCTGTGGACCGGTGCGGTGGCGCTGTTCTCGCGGCACCTGCCCGCGCCGGTGCAGGCGCGCGTTCTGGCGGTGATGGGCGTGGTCAGCGTCGGCTTCCTCGCCTTCCTCATCTTCACCTCCAACCCGTTCCTGCGCCTGAACCCGGCGCCGCTGGAAGGCCGCGACCTCAATCCACTGCTGCAGGACCCCGGCCTGATCATCCACCCGCCGATGCTTTACCTGGGCTACGTCGGTTTCGCGGTGCCGTTCGCCTTCGCCGTGGCCGCCCTGCTGGAAGGCCGCGTGGATGCGCGCTGGCTGCGCTGGACGCGGCCGTGGACCAACGTGGCCTGGGGCTTCCTGACCCTGGGCATCGCGCTGGGCAGCTGGTGGGCCTATTACGAGCTGGGCTGGGGCGGCTGGTGGTTCTGGGACCCGGTGGAAAATGCCAGTTTCATGCCCTGGCTGGTCGGCGCAGCGCTGATCCACTCGCAGGCCGTCACTGAAAAGCGCGGCACCTTCGGCAGCTGGACCCTGCTGCTGGCCATCGCCGCCTTCGCGCTGTCGCTGCTGGGCACCTTCCTGGTGCGCTCGGGCGTGCTGACCAGCGTGCATTCGTTCGCCGCCGATCCGTCGCGTGGCTTGTTCATCCTGGTGTTCCTGTCGCTGCTGGTCGGTGGCAGCCTGCTGCTGTACGTGCTGCGCGCCAGCGGCCTCAGCGTGGATGCCGATGACCCGCGCCGCGGCTTCACTGCCATCTCACGCGAAACCCTGCTGCTGGCCAACAACCTGCTGCTGGCCACCGCCTGCGCGATGGTGCTGCTGGGCACGCTGTATCCGCTGCTGGCCGACGCGCTGTCGCTGGGCAAGATCTCGGTCGGCCCGCCCTATTTCGGCAGCCTGTTCCTGCTGCTGATGGCGCCGATGGTGCTGCTGCTGCCCTTCGGCCCGCTGGTGAAGTGGCAGCGTGACCAGCCGTCGCGCGCGTTCGCCCTGCTGGCACCATGGCTGGGCCTGGCCGTGCTGCTGGGTGGGCTGGCCTGGTGGCAGGCCCCGCAGAACGGCTGGAAGGCCGGCCTCGGCGTGGCGGCGGCGGCCTGGGTCGGACTGGGCACGGCGCGCTTCGTCTGGCAGCGCCTGCGTGGCAATGGCCGCTTCACCGGCGAAATGCTCGGCATGATCGTCGCCCATGCCGGCGTCGCCGTGTTCCTCGCCGGCGCGCTGCTGGTGGAAGCCTTGAACGTGCAGCGCGAAGTCGCACTGACACCGGGCCAGCAGGTGGCGGTCGGGCGCCATGAAGTGCGCTTTGAAGGCGTGGACCATCGCGAGGGCCCCAACTTCACCGCCGACCGCGGTCATCTGCGCGTGTTCCGCAATGGCCTCGAGCTGGCCCTGCTGCATCCGGAAAAGCGCCAGTACGCCAGCGGCAGCCAGGTGATGACCGAGGCCGGCATCGATGCACGCCTGAGCGGTGACGTCTACGTGGCATTGGGCGAGCCGCTGGGCAACAATGCATGGGCGGTACGGGTGCACATCAAGCCGTTCGTGCGCTGGATCTGGCTGGGCGCGCTGCTGATGGCCCTGGGCGGATTCATCACCGCCGCTGATCGTCGTTTCCGTCGTCCGTAGGAGTTTCCATGTCCGAGTCCCCCGCCCCGCGTCCGTCCCGCCCGCTGCCGCCGGTAGCCATCGTGATCGGCGTGCTGTTCTTCTTCGGCCTGCTCGGGCTGATGATCTACGGGGTGATGAAATCAGGCGACCCGCAGCGCGACGTGCTGCCCTCGGCGCTGATCGACAAGCCGGCACCGGCCTTCGCCCTGCCGGTGCTGCACGACCCGAGCATGACCGTGCGCAGCGAAGAACTGCGCGGTGCGCCTTACCTGTTGAACGTGTGGGGCAGCTGGTGCGCGGCCTGCCGAGAGGAACACCCGGTGCTGACCCGCTTCGCCGAGAGCAAGCGCGTGCGCGTGATCGGCTACAACTGGAAGGACGAGCCGACCGACGCGCTGCATTGGCTGGAAACGCTGGGCAACCCGTTCATGGTGGTGCTGAGCGATGTCGAAGGCCGCACCGCCATCGACTGGGGCGTGACCGCCGCGCCGGAGACCTTCCTGGTCGACGGCAGCGGCATCGTGCGCTGGAAGTACAGCGGCGCGATGACCCAGCAGGTGGTCGACGAAAAACTGATTCCGGCGCTGCAGAAGATCGAGAAGGCCCAGGGCAATGCCGATGCCGGCCTGCACGGTAATCCGTAAGCCGCTGCACTGGCTGCTGCTTGCGCTGCTGATGGCGGCGGCGCTGCCCGCGCCTGCCCAGCAGCCGCTGCACGACCCGCGTCCGCTCGCCTTCCGCGACGCAGCTGAAGAAGCCCGCTTCCACGACCTGGCCGCGCAGCTGCGCTGCGTGCAGTGCCAGAACCAGTCGCTGGCCGATTCCAACGCACAGATTGCCCAGGACCTGCGCCGCGAGGTGCTGCAGCTGATGCAGCAGGGTCTCGACGATGCGCAGATCAAGCAGTTCCTGGTGGCCCGCTACGGTGAGTTCGTGCTCTACCAGCCGCCGCTGCAGCCGGGCACCTGGCTGCTGTGGGGCGGCCCGCTGCTGCTGCTCGCCGCCGGTGGCGTGGTGGTGCTGGGCATCGTCCGCCGCCGTGGCCGCAACGTGGCGCCGGCACCGGCCGGCAACGCCGACGAAGGAGATGGCTGGTGAGCAACCTTCTGCCCGTGCTGGCCGGCCTGGTCGCCGCGCTGATGGCCGCGCTGGTGCTGTGGCCGCTGCGCCGCCAGGGCCGCCGCGGTTTCGTGACGGGTGTGCTGGCACTGGGCGTGGTCGGTGCCTGCCTGTACCTGCTGGTGGGCGACCCGCGCGCCGCACAGGTGCAGCCGGCACCGTCGGTGGCCACCCTGCGTGATGGGGTGAAGGCACTGCAGCAGGCACTGCAGAGCGACCCGCAACGCGCCGATGGCTGGGCGCTGCTGGGCCGCTCGCAGGCCGAGCTCGGCGATGTCCCGGCCGCCGCCGACGCCTTCGCCCGCGCCGTTGCCCTCGCCCCGGATGATGCCGGCGTGCTGGTGGAAGCCGCGCAGGCACGCGCGCAGGCCGATGCGGGCAAGCAGTTCGATGACACCGCGATGGACTGGCTGCGGCAGGCCCGTCGCCTGGCACCCGATGCCGAGCGCGCCAGCTGGCTGCTCGGCATCGCCCTGCGCCAACGCGGCCGCAATGCCGAAGCGGCCGATGTCTGGAGCAGCCTGCTGCCGCGCCTGGAGCCCGGTGCCGCGCAGGCCCTGCAGGCACAGATCGCCATCGCCCGCGAGGCCGCCGGCCAGGCGGTGGACGCACCGGCCGCGGAGGCGCCCGCCCTGCTGCAGGTCCGCGTGCAGCTGCCCGCCTCGTTGAAGCAGGCTGATTGGCCGGCCAGCACCCAGGTGTTCGTGCTCGCACGCGCCGTCGGTGGCCCGCCGATGCCGGTGGCCGCACGCAGGCTGCCGCTGGCCGGTTTCCCGGCAACGGTCGGCCTCGGTGACGGCGACAGCCCGATGCCGACCGCACCTCTGTCGGCGCATGCCGAAGTGGAAGTGCTGGCACGCGTTTCGCGCAGTGGCAGCGCCAATCGCAGCGATGGCGACCTGCAGAGCGAAGTGGTGCGCGTGCAGCTGCCGCATGACGGCGTGGTGGAGCTCCGGTTCCCGTAGATCGCGCACCGCTGCGCTCGCCGGTCATGGCCCGTCGCTACCCGCGCACCAATCACCGGTAGCGCCGGGCCATGACCGGCGGATGCGTGCGCCGGCAATGGAAACCAGCGTGTCGCCTGCTGCACAGGCGTCCCCGCTAGAATGCCCGCATGACTGAATTCATCCCGCCCGGCACCCGATTTCATGCCCTGCCCTCGCCGTTCCCGTTCAAGCGCGGCGGCGCCCTGCATGGCGCGCGCGTGGCCTACGAGACCTGGGGCACGCTGGCCGCCGACGGCCGCAACGCGATCCTGATCGTCACCGGCCTGTCGCCGGACGCACATGCCGCCGCCAATGCCGACAACCCGGCCCCAGGCTGGTGGGAAGCGATGGTCGGCGCTGGCAAGCCGATCGACACCGACCGCTGGTTCGTGGTCTGCGTCAATTCGCTGGGCAGCTGCAAGGGTTCCACTGGCCCGGCCTCGCTGGATCCGGCCACCGGCGAGCTCTATCGCCTCGACTTCCCGGAACTGTCGGTGGAAGACGGTGCGCGCGCGGCCATCGAGGTGGTGCATGCGCTGGGCATCGAACAGCTGGCCTGCGTGGTCGGCAATTCGATGGGCGGCATGACCGCGCTGGCAGTGCTGATGCTGCAGCCGGGCATCGCCCGCAGCCACATCAACATTTCAGGCAGCGCGCAGGCCTTGCCGTTCTCCATTGCCATCCGCTCGCTGCAGCGCGAAGCCATCCGCCTCGACCCCAAGTGGGATGGCGGGCGCTATACCGAAACCGATTATCCGGAATCGGGCATGCGCATGGCCCGCAAGCTGGGCGTGATCACCTACCGTTCCGCGCTGGAATGGGATGGCCGCTTCGGTCGCGTGCGACTGGATTCGGACCAGACCGATGATGACCCGTTCGGTCTGGAATTCCAGGTCGAAAGCTACCTCGAAGGCCATGCACGGCGATTCGTGCGCTTCTTCGATCCAAACTGCTACCTGTATCTGAGCCGCTCGATGGACTGGTTCGACCTGGCCGAGTATGCCGACGGCGACGTGCTGGCCGGGCTGGCGAAAATCCGCGTCGAAAGGGCGCTGGCCATCGGCGCCAACACCGACATCCTGTTCCCGGTGCAGCAGCAGCAGCAGGTCGCCGACGGCCTGCGTGCCGGTGGTGCCGATGCGCAGTTCATCGGCCTGGACTCACCGCAGGGCCACGACGCCTTCCTGGTCGACTTCGACCGCTTCGGCCCGGCCGTGCGCGGATTCCTCGACGCGCTGTAAGTGGCCTGGCGGCGCAACCTGGCACTGGCTGCGTTCGGCGCGCTTATCGCGATGACGGTCAGCGGCGTGCTGCCGCTGTGGCTGGGCGGCTGGTGCCTGCTGGCCAGTTCGCTGTCGTGCGGCCTGTACGGGCATGACAAGCGGGCGGCACAGCGCAAGCAGTGGCGCATCCCCGAACGCACGTTGCAGCTGCTGGCCTTCGCCGGTGGCTGGCCGGGCGCGCTGCTGGGTCAGGCGCTGTTCCGGCACAAGCACCGCAAGGCGGAATTCCAGTGGGTGTTCTGGCTGTGCGTGCTGGCCAATGTGGCATCGATCGCGGTGATGCTGCGCGAATTTTCGCGGTAACCACCCGGATGAGTGTAAAGCCGAGCCCATGCTCGGCTGCCTTCTGCGCGGAGCCGAGCATAGGCTCGGCTCTACAGTAGATCCACGCCATGCGTGGATTCCCGCTGCAACACGCCGTCACGCAACCGGTACTGCGCATCGACCACGCCGTCGGGCAGGTCGTCGTGGGTGATCATCAACAGGCTGCGCCCCTCCAGCAATCCAGCCAGATCCTGCAGCAGCGCATGCGCGGTATCCACGTCCAGGCCTTCGGTCGGTTCGTCCAGCAACAGGATCGGTGCATTGCGCAGCAGCGCGCGCGCCAAGGCCAGCCGCCTTGCCTGCCCGGCCGACATCGTCGCGCCGTTCTCGCCCACCCAGGTCTGCAGGCCGCCATTGCGCTCGGCCCACTCACCCAGCCGTACGCGGCGCAGCACCGCCCACAGGGCGTCATCGCCTGCCTCCGGATCACCCAGCCGCAGGTTCTCGGCCACGCTGCCGGCAAACACCGGCGCGTTCTGCGGCAGCCATGCCAGCTGCCGGTGCCAGTCTTCCTGGGCGAACTCGCGCAGGTCGCGACCGCCGTAACTCACCCGTCCCTGCTGCGGATCCCACAGGCGCAGCAGCAGGCTCGACAGCGTGGTCTTGCCACTGCCGCTGTCGCCGCGGATGGCGATGCGCTCACCCGGTGCCAGGCCCAGCTGCAGGCCCGCCAGTACCGGCCGCGCCGCACCCGGCCAACGGAAGTGCACGTTCTCCCACTGTACGGCCGCTCCGTTGGGCACTGCCTGCGGCGCTGCCGGGTCCTCCACCGTCGGCGTCTGCTCGACGATGGACTGCAGGCGGTCCGCGGCGATGCGGCCGGACTGCAGCGACTGCCAGGCCAGCCCCATGCCCGCCCACAACTCGATCATCGCTACGGTCAGGAACACCAGGCCGGCGGCCATTTCCGCGGGAATGCGCTGCTGTTCGGCGGCCTGCAGGGCCAGCGCCAGCATCGCCACCAGACCCAGCCCAGCCACCAGGCCGTGCAGGGTCGAGGCGGCGATCAGCCGCCAGCGTCGACGCCGGTCGCGCGAGGCCAGCTGCTTGGCCGCCACCCGCACCTTCAGCTGCCACGCGGCGTCGGCATGCAGCGCGGCCAGATCACCCGCCCCCTCCAGGCCTTCAAATGCAGCGGTACGCAGTGCGGTGCGGTGTGCGGCACGGTCGGCCTCTTCGTCGTCATGCCCGCGTACGCCCAGCCACGGCACGCCGAAGCCGATCAGCAGCGCCAGCACGGCCAGCAGCACGGCGGCCGAGGGCAGGATCAGCGCCGCCGAAACCACCGCCACCAACGACAACGCGCCCAGCGCCACCAGCGGCCCGATGGCGCGCACCAGCAGGCCGTCGACTTCACCGATGTCACCCAGCAGGCGCGCCAGCAGATCGCCAGTACGCGTGGCACCCAACCGCGCCGGGGCCAGCGGCAGCGCGCGGCGGAAGAACCACACGCGCAGGTCGCGGGCGATGCGCAGGGTGGCATCGTGGCCGACCAGCTTTTCGAAATAGCGCGAGACGATGCGCGCCATGGTCAGGCCGCGGATGCCAGCCGATGGCGAGAAGAAATTGAAGCCCTGCGCCAGGCCAGCGGCGCCGGCCAGCGCGGCGGCGGTGAGGAAGCCACCGGACAGGCCCAGCAGCGCGGTGCCGGCCAGCATCGTGACCCACAGCAGCAGCACCGTCAGCAGCAGGCGCGGTCGGTGGCGCAGGAACACCGCGCGCAGCGAATCGGCCGAGCGGCTCATGCGCGCAGCGCCTGTGCCGGATCGACCAGGCGCCCTTCAGGCAACAACAGGCAGCGGTCGGCCCAGGCGATCACCGCCGGGCTGTGGGTGGCCACCACCACGCTGCGGCCACGCGCGTAAGCGGCCAGGCTGCTCAGCAACGCCGTTTCGGTCTCGGCATCGAGGAAGGCGGTCGGCTCATCCAGCAACAGCACCTGCGGGTCCCGCAGCAGCAGGCGGGCCAGGCCGATGCGCCGCGCCTCGCCACCAGACAGGCCGAAGCCGCGCTCGCCGATCAGCGTGTCCAGCCCCTCCGGCAGGCGCCGGGCGAACTGCAGCACCTGCGCCGCCTCGGCCACCGCGCGCAGGCGTGCATCGCTGGCACCGGGGTCGGCCAGCCGCAGGTTGTCGGCAATCGAACCATGGAACAGATAGGGGCGCTGACTGGCGTAGGCCACCTGCACGCCGGCGCGTTGCTGCACCCGGCCGGCACGCGGCGGCAACCAACCGGCCAGCGCTTCCAGCAGCGTGCTCTTGCCCGAGCCGCTGGGGCCGACCAGGGCCAGCCGCTGGCCGGGTTCCAGCCGCAGGTCCACGCCCTGCAGCACATCGTGCGGAGCACCGAGCGGGCGCAGCACCAGACCCTGCGCCTGCAGCGGCGGCAAGGCGGCCTCGGCCGGCTCCACCGCCAGCGGTGCCGGCGGTACCTCGGCCACCGCTGGCTCCCCGGGCAGCGACAGCAGCAGCCGCTCGACTTCGGCAGCGGCGGCCAGCGCATTGGCGCGGTCGTGGTAATGCGCGGCCAGCCGTCGCAGCGGTGCGTAAAACTCCGGCGCCAGCAGCAGGCAGAACAGACCCCCACCGAGCGTCGGCACCGTCGCATGCAGGGACATCAGCCCCAGGTAGCTCAGGCCGAGGTACAGCGCGACCATCGCAACGCTCACCGAGGCGAAGAATTCCAGCACGGTGGAGGACAGGAAGGCGATGCGCAGCACCTTCATCGTGCGCACGCGCACCCCTTCGGCAGCCGCTTCGATGCCGGCCAGTTCGGCCTCGCCCTGCCCATACAGGCGCAGCAGGCCCAGCCCCTTGATGCGGTCGGCGAAGTGACCGCTCATGCGCGCCAGTTCACCCAACTGCGCGCGACCGGCGGCTTCGGCACCCCAGCCCACCAGCATCATGAAGAACGGCACCAGCGGCGCGGTGAACAGCAGGATCAGCGCGACCACCCAGTCGACCCACGCCACCGCAGCGAGGATCAGCAGCGGCACCACCACCACTTCGGTGCGCACCGGCAGGAAACCGCTGTAATAGTTTTCGATGGCATCGCCGTGGTGCAGCATCAGCTCGCCCAGCTCGCCGGTGCGGCGCTGGCGCAGCCACAGCGGGCCGTGGCCGAGCAGGCGCGCGAACACGCGTTCACGCAGGGCCAGCCGGGCCGCATCGGCGACGTCCCCGGCGGCGGCCTGGGTGGCGCTGCCCAGCAGCGTGCGCAGCACCAGGATGACCGCCAGCGCGGCCAGCACCGGCAGGCCATCGGCCAGCGGCGCGCGCTCCACCAGCACCGTCTGCACCAGCCAGGCGATCGCGGCCGCCTGGCCGATCAGCAGGGCACCGGACAGGCTGATGCACAGGGCCGCCAGCCGCCGCCGGCCTCGCGCGGCATGGGCCAGGCCGGCCAGCCAGGCGGTGCGGGCACGCCGTTGCAGGGTCGATTCCTCCTCCGCGGTGCGGGGCTCGGCAGCAGTAGGTTCGGCAGCGCTCAAGGTCTTCACAGGCAACGGGGATGCTCCGCATTGTAGGCCCAGGTCGCAGGCGCCCCTGCGGCAGGCGGTCGCAGGCGTCACGGGAAAGGCATACGATCCCCTTGGACACCTGTTCATACATTGATCTGGATCAAGGCTGTTTGAAGTAGTCGGTCACATCATTCACCCGAAGACCACCCTTCCCGCCACCTGCAACGGCACTATCCAACGAGGTAGCCAGGCCATGATTGATCAGACAGTCGTAGAACTGTCGCGGCTGCAATTCGCTCTGACCGCGATGTACCACTTCCTATTCGTACCACTCACGCTCGGCCTGTCCTTCATGGTGGCCATCATGGAGAGCGTGTACGTCATGACCCGCAAACAGGTCTGGCGGCAGATGACCCTGTTCTGGGGCACGCTGTTCGGCATCAACTTCGCCATCGGCGTGGCCACCGGCCTGGTGATGGAATTCCAGTTCGGCATGAACTGGTCGTACTACAGCCACTACGTGGGCGACATCTTCGGTGCGCCGCTGGCCATCGAAGGCCTGATGGCCTTCTTCCTCGAAGCGACTTTCATCGGTCTGTTCTTCTTCGGCTGGAAGCGCCTGAGCCCGGTCAAGCACCTCACCGTCACCTGGCTGATGGCGCTGGGCACCAACCTGTCGGCGGTGTGGATCCTGATCGCCAACGGCTGGATGCAGAACCCGACCGGTGCGGTGTTCAACCCGGACACGATGCGCATGGAAGTGGTGGACTTCGCCGCGGTGCTGTTCAACCCGGTGGCGCAGGCCAAGTTCGTGCACACCGTCAGTGCCGGCTACGTGACCGGCGCCATCTTCGTGATGTCGATCAGCGCGCTGTACCTGCTGCGTAACAAGCACAAGGACATGGCCCGTCGCTCGTTCGCGGTGGCCGCGGCGTTCGGCCTGCTGTCCTCGCTGTCGGTGGTGGTGCTGGGTGACGAGAGCGGTTACGCCGCCAGCGAGCACCAGAAGATGAAGCTGGCCGCGATCGAAGCGATGTGGGAAACCGAGCGTGCGCCTGCCGACTTCACCGCCTTCGGCATTCCCAACCAGACCACGCACCAGAACGACTACGCGATCAAGATCCCGTATTTGATGGGCCTGATCGCCACCCGTTCGCTGGATCAGCCGATTCCCGGCATTCTGGAACTGGTGGACCGCGCCGAGCACCGCATCCGCGGTGGCCAGCTCGCCTATGGCGCACTGGAACGCATCAAGAAGGACAAGACCGACCTGCAGGCGCGCGAGATGTTCGACCGCCACTGGCAGGATCTGGGCCATGGCCTGCTGCTGAAGCGTTACCGTGAGGACATCCTCAATGCCACCCCGGAGGAAATCTCCAAGGCCGCGATGGATACCGTGCCGCGCGTGGCACCGCTGTTCTGGACCTTCCGCATCATGGCAGGCCTGGGCTTCTATCTGATCGCCTTCTTCGCCCTGGCGTTCTACTTCTCCTGCCGCAACACCTTCCAGGACAAGCGCTGGTTCCTGAAGCTGGCCGTGTGGAGCCTGCCGGCGCCGTGGATCGCGATCGAATGCGGTTGGTTCGTGGCCGAGTACGGCCGCCAGCCGTGGGCGGTGGATGGCGTGCTGCCCACCTTCTACGCCGCGTCGGGCCTGGCCCTGCATGAAATCCTGACCACGCTGGCGGTGTTCACCGCGCTCTACACGGTGCTGCTGGTCATCGAGATCAAGCTGATGCTGAAGGCGATCCGCACCGGCCCGGATGACATCCTGCCGACGCTGCAGGCCGACATCCGCCCTGTTTCCCACACTGCAGCCGCTGCCGGACAGGCCTGAGGCAGGAGAATCCAGATGGAATTCATTGCACTTGATTACACCACGCTCCGCGTGATCTGGTGGCTGCTGCTCGGCATCCTGCTGATCGGCTGGGCGGTGATGGACGGTTTCGATCTCGGCGTCGGCACCCTGCTGCCGTTCGTGGCGAAAACCGATGAGGAACGCCGGCGGGTGATCAACACCGTCGGCCCGGTCTGGGAAGGCAACCAGGTCTGGCTGGTGCTGGGTGGCGGCGCGATCTTCGCCGCCTGGCCGCCGCTGTATGCGGTCAGCTTCTCCGGCTTCTACCTGGCGGTGTTCGCGATGCTGTTCGGCCTGATTCTGCGGCCGGTCGGCTTCAAGTACCGCAGCAAGATGCCGTCCCGGCGCTGGCGCGACAACTGGGACCGCGTGCTGTTCGTCGGTGGCCTGCTGCCGGGCCTGATTGCCGGCGTGGCGGTGGGCAACGTGCTGCTGGGCGTGCCGTTCCACTTCGATGACACGCTGCGCGTGACCTACACCGGTTCGTTCTTCGGCCTGCTCACGCCGTTCGCGCTCATCGCCGGCCTGGTCAGCGTGGCCATGCTGGTCTCGCACGGTGCAGCCATGCTGGTCATCAAGACCGACGGCCCGGTGGCTGAACGTGCCGCACGCTACGGCAGCATCGCCGCGCTGATCAGCTTCCTACTGTTCGCGGTGGCAGGCCTCTGGGTCGCCTTCGGCCTGCCCGGTTACCAGATCACCTCGCAGGTGGTGACCGACGGCCCGACCAACCCGCTGCTGAAGACGGCCGCGATCGGCACGGCCGCCGGTGGCTGGCTGCGAAACTACAGCAGCATGCCGGCCACGATCGTGTTCCCGGTGCTGGGCCTGCTGGGTGCGCTGGCCAGTGCGGTGCTGCTGCGTGCACGCCGCGGCGGCCTGGCCTTCATCGCCTCGGGCGCGTCCATCGCCGGCATCATCCTCACCGTCGGCTTCGCCATCTTCCCCTTCCTGCTGCCGTCCTCCAGCCAGCCCACCTCCAGCCTCACCGTCTGGGACAGCTCGTCCAGCCACCTGACGCTGTGGATCATGCTACTGGCCACGGCCATCTTCCTGCCGATCATCCTCGCCTACACCACCTGGGTGTACCGCGTGCTGAAAGGCAAGACGACGGTCGAAGAAATGGGCGACAACCCGAACGCGTATTGATGGATTGCATCCGTGCCGATCCACGGTCGGCATCTGCCCCAAACGAAGGAGATACGAGCATGTGGTATTTCGCCTGGATCCTCGGCACTGGCCTGGCCTCCACCGTGGCCATCCTCAACGGCATGTGGTTCGAATCGCGCGAGCGGAACCGCCTGGAGAAAGAAAACAGTCGCTGAGCTGTAAAAAAACCTTGCCGCCTTGGCCTTCACACGGTATCTTAGGCGGCTCCTTCGGGGTGTAGCTCAGTCTGGTAGAGCGCTACGTTCGGGACGTAGAGGTCGCAGGTTCGAATCCTGTCTCCCCGACCACTTCGGTGGTCGCATTGAAGCCTGGTGAAGTCTTCCAGGCTTTTTTGTTCCCTGAAGGATTCCACTGCTTCGGCAGTGTGAAGAAACACCATTTACCCCTTGCCGCCATCGGGGTGAATGGATAGAATAGGCGGCTCCCTTCGGGGTGTAGCTCAGTCTGGTAGAGCGCTACGTTCGGGACGTAGAGGTCGCAGGTTCGAATCCTGTCTCCCCGACCACTTCAGTGGTCACCAAGAAGCCTGGAAGACGACAGTCCTCCGGGTTTTTTTGTGCCTGTCGCTTGGCGGCATCCCGCCCGGCCCCGCCCCGTACAATGGGCACCCTTTCCCCCACCCCTGCACCGGCCTGGCCCGGTGCCGGCGCTGCACGCCCAAGACGCCGCGTGCGCCACCTGCAAGGACCCGCCGCATGACGTCCCCGACTTCGCCCTCACCCTCGCTGCTGCACGGCCGCCTGCTGGCGTTCGCCGCCATCATGCTGGCGGCGGTCAACCTGCGTACCGCGGTCACCTCCATCACTCCGCTGCTGGACGTGCTCGGCCAGCAGTTCGGCTTCGGCACCACCATGACCGGCGTGCTCGGCATGCTGCCCACCGCCTCGTTCGCGCTGTTCGGCGTGGCGACCCCGGCCGTGGCCCGGCGCCTGGGCCTGGAGCGCACCACGCTGCTGGCGATGACCCTGGCCATGGCCGGCCTGCTGCTGCGCTCCAGCGCCGGCAACGTCGGCACGCTGCTGCTGGGCTCGGTGATCGCGTTGGCCGGCATGGGCATCGGCAACGTGGTGGTGCCGCCGCTGGTGAAGCGCTACTTCGCCAACAAGGTCGGCACGATGAGCACGCTGTACATCAGCGTGCTGCAGCTGGGCACGATGACGCCGGCGCTGCTGGCGGTGCCGGTCGCCAATGCCGCGGGCTGGCGCGTGTCGCTGGGCATGTGGGCACTGCTGGCGCTGGCCGCTGCCCTGCCCTGGCTGATGCTGGCCCGCCGCGCGCCGAAGCCGGTACAGGACGGCAGCGATCCCACCGCGCAGCCGCACGGCCGGGTCTGGCGCACGTCGCTGGGCTGGAGCATGACGCTGATGTTCGGCATGACCTCGCTGATGACCTATTCGATGTTCACCTGGCTGCCGCGCATCGTGGTCGAAGCCGGTGCCACGCCGGCGTTCGGTGGGGTGATGGTGGCGGTGTTCTCGGCGCTGGGCCTGCTGCCGTCGCTGGTCATTCCCTCGCTGGCGGTGCGCCTGCCGAACCCGTTCCCGCTGGTGCTGATCGGCTTCTTCGCCTTCGTCATCGCCTTCACCGGCCTGCTGCTGGCACCGCTGAAGGCGCCGCTGCTGTGGGCGGCGCTGCTGGGCGTGGGCCCGTCGACGTTCCCGCTGGCGCTGACGCTGATCAACCTGCGCACGCGCACCCCGACCGGGTCGGCGGCGCTGTCCGGCTTCATGCAGGGCGTGGGCTACAGCTTCAGCTGCCTGGGGCCGTTCCTGGTGGGCTGGCTGCATACGGTGAGCGAGGGCTGGACGCTGCCGGTCGGCTTCCTGTTCGGCTGCGCGGCGCTGATGCTGGGCGCGTCGTGGGTGGCGTGCAAGCCGCGCAAGCTGGAAGACCTCTGGTAAGGGGTGGGGGTGCCGTGGCAGGGCTGCGCCCTGCACCTGCCAAGGTCAACGGCAACGGCAACAGCGGCTCTGGGTTTCTGTTTGCTGGGCGCGGCGGTGTGGGTGGCCAGAACACGCCGTAAACCCATCCTTGGGGGCTCGCCTGCCCACCCACACCGCCTCACCCCCGACAATTTCCGTGTGACGGTTGGAACGTCCACGTCCTGCGTGGATGAACGTGGTCGGATCCCGAATCTGAAGGGATGCACACGTCTCTCTCACGATGCTTCTACACATCGCCTCGGCATCTGCTGACGTAGGGTGTCCAATCATGACGCGAAGGGGCTGCCGTTCTGGGCGGCTCCAGGCTCCGGGTCAGGTCGCGGCGGCGCCCGGCGGACGCCTTGGGCGCCGCTGAAAGATCTGAAAAAGTGGTTGGTTGTCAGGGAGTTGCGATGAGTTTGACCGGTCTGGCAGGACTATTACGTCTTAGCTGTGAAGGCAGGCTCTGGCCACCGCGGGAGACGGCCAGGCACAGTTGGCATGTGATGTGCGTCACACTTTCAGCACATCGTTGAAGTAGGGATGCTAAGGGGGTTTCATGATTGTCCACCGTCCGCTGGCGCTCTGCGTCGGCCTGGCCTGCGCCGCCTTGGCGTTCGGGGCCCATGCTGCTTCGCTGCCGGCCAGTGTCAGCCGCGCTGACCGGATGGCCGAGATCGGCCACTACCGTGACCAGGCCCGCTGGGTCGATGCGCTGGCCGCGATCGAGCGCTCGCAGCTGCAGGAGCCCAACGACCCGCTGCTGTACAAGCTGCAGGTCCTGACCCTGGGCGACATCGGCAATGCCGACCGCGCCTGGCGCCTGTACCAGGCGCGGCCTGAGCTGTTCGATGCCGACCAGACGGCGCGCCTGGAGGCGAACTACATCGCCAAGCGGGTGAACTGGAGCCTGGCCTACGGCCAGAGCGAAGACAGCCGCCTGGACGAAGCCGAAGCCTCGCTGGCGGAAATGGAGCAGTACGTACTGCGCGACGGCACACCGCTGGCGCAGGCGCCGCTGCGCATCCGCATGGACCGCCTGATCCTGCTCAACCGCCTGTCCCGCCATGCCCAGGTGCGCGATGAAGCGCGCGCCCTGCAGCAGGAGGGCCATGCCCTGCCCGACTACGTGCTGCCTGCGGTCGGCGATTCGATGATGGCCACCCAGCACCCGGACGAGGCCATTCCGCTGCTGCAAGCGGCAGTGAAGAACGATCCGTCGCGTTTCCAGTCGCGTTCCGAACTGGCCTACGCCTACCTCGAGACCGAGCAGGCCGAGACGGCCATCGGCTACCTGGAGACGTGGCAGAAGGACGAGCCGGAGTGGCGCTGGGGCGGCGGCAAGAGCCCGTACGCCAACTGGGCGCGCTATGAAGCCGACCTCAACCTGTCGATGATCCGCGCCTACAGCGGCGACCTGTCCACCGCGCAGCGCGAGCTGGAAGCCCTGGTCGACGTCGGGCCGGGCAATGGCGGGCTGCAGACCGCGCTGGGCAGCGTCTATCAGATGCGCGGCTGGCCGCGGCGGGCGCTCGAACGTCACCAGATGGCCTACACCCTCGACCCGCGCGATGTCTCGCCGCGGATCGGCATGTACGAATCCTACGTGCAGCTGCAGCGCGACGACCTCGCGCGGCCGCTGCATGACGATCTGCTCGAGCGCTACCCCAACCAGCCCTCGGTCCAGCGGATGGACCGCGACTGGCGTGCCCATCGCGGCTGGCAGCTGCAGGCCACCGTGGAAGGTGGCCGCAGTTCCGGCGGCGGCGGCAGCTCACCGCTGGGCAACGACGACCTGCATTACGGCACCGAAGTGGCCTCGCCCATCCTCGATGACCGCTGGCGCCTGTTCGCCTTCGCCGACCGGCGCTCGGTGACCTTCCAGGACCAGAAGATCAATCCGCTGTGGATCGGCGCCGGTGCGCGCTACCGCTTCGGCCGCGTCGATGCCGAGGCCGCCGTGGTGCGACCCAACGACAGCATCGGCGACACCGGCCTGCGCGGTGGCTTCGGCTGGCAGTTCAACGACCAGTGGCACGCCGGCGTGACCGCCGCACGCAACGACCCGGAAGCTTCGATGCAGGCGCGCGTGTCTGGCATCACCGCCGACAGCGTGGCAGTGGCCGTCGACTACACCCGCAACGAGCTCACCCACTGGAGCCTGGGCGGCAGCCAGTTCCGCTACGACGACGGCAACCGCCGCGACACCCTCAACACCGCGATCGAACAGCGCCTCCTCACCCGCCCGCGCGTGATCATTGATGGCCTCGGCAGCCTCTACACCAGCCGCGGCTCGCGTGACGACGTGCCCTACTTCAACCCTTCGCGTGACCGCTCGGTGGAGATCGGCCTGCGCATCGACCAGCAGCTGTGGCGCCACTACGAACGCCACTTCCGCCACCGCTTGACGATGTCGCTGGGCGATTACTGGCAGGAAGGATTCGGCAGCTCGCTCATTCCCACGGTGGCCTACCGCCACGAGTGGCAGTTCGGCCAGGGCAGGATCTTCGAATACGGCGTGAGCTGGTCGCGGCCGGTCTACGATGGCCAACGTGAACGTCACATCGGCTTCGATGCCGCGCTGCGCTGGGGAGAGTGAGATGGAACGGATGCTTCGATACCTGATGACTGTGCTTCTGCTGGGGCTGGTGCTGCTGGCCCTGCCGGCCCCTGCCCAGGAGCGCGACCTGGATTCGGCCGACAACGGCCTGCTGGTGCTGAGCTACCACGACATCCGCGACGATGTGCGTGAGAAAGGCGATGCCGATGCGTACGCGGTCAGCACGCAGAACTTCGCTGCGCACCTGGACTGGCTCAGCGCGCACGGCTACCACCCGATCTCGCTGTCGCAGCTGATCAAGGCCTCGCGCGGCGAAGCCCAGCTGCCGCCTCGGCCGGTGCTGCTGACCTTCGACGATGGCCTGCGCAGCGTCTACAGCCGCGTCTACCCGCTGCTGCGTGCCTACAACTACCCGGCGCTGGTGGCGGTGATCACCGACTACGTCGACATGGCCCCGGGCCGCACCATCGACTACGGCTACCGCCCGTTCGGCCACGATGACTTCCTGACCTGGGACCAGCTGCGGGAGATGCAGGCCAGCGGCCTGATCGAACTGGCCAGCCATACCGACAACCAGCACCACGGCGTGCAGTCCAACCCGCAGGGCAACCAGACCCCGGCGGTGATCACCCGGATCTACGATCCGCAGACCCGGCACTATGAGACCGCGCAGCAATACGAAAAGCGCCTGCGCGACGATCTCGCGCTGAGTGTCAAGCGCATCCAGAAGGAACTGGGCGTCACCCCGAAGGCGATCGTGTGGCCGTATGCGGCCTACAACAAGCTGAGCAACGACATTGCCGAACAACTGGGCATGCCGGTGTCGTTCGACCTGGAAGGCCGCAGCACGCCGGTCACGTCCGATCTGCACGGTCTGGCCCGCCTGCTGGTGACCAACAACCCGAACGTCAGCTCGCTGGCCTTCGAACTGCGCCGCAACGTCAGCCTGGACGGCACGCGTGCGCTGCAGATCGACCTGGATGCGGTCTACGACCCGGACCCGGCACAGCTGGCACGCAACCTCGACAAGTTGATCGACCGCGTCAAGAAGGTGGGCCCGACCCACGTCTACCTGCAGGCCTTCGCCGATCCCGATGGCAACAACACGGCCGACGCGCTGTACTTCCCCAACCGTCACATGCCGATGCGCGCGGACCTGTTCAACCGCGTGGCCTGGCAGCTGAAGACCCGTGCCGGGGTGAAGGTCTATGCCTGGCTGCCGGTGCTCGGCTATGAGCTGCCGGATGCGGCGCAGCGCACCGCGCTGGGCATCGCCAGCCCGGAACGCGACGGCATGTACCGGCTGGATTTCACCAAGGCGCAGGCGCGGCAGATCATCAAGGACATCTACGAAGACCTGGCGATCAATTCGTACTTCGAAGGCCTGCTGTTCCATGACGATGCCTACGTACGCGACACCGAACTGGCCCAGCTGCCGCAGGAAGGCGCCGATGGCGGGCGCACCCAGGCGCTGATCGACTTCACCCTGGAACTGCGCGACACCGCCCAGCGCTGGCGGCCGAAGCTGGGCACCGTGCGCAACCTGTACGCGCAACCGGTGCTGGAGCCACAGAGCGCCAGCTGGTTCGCCCAGCGCCTGGACCTGTTCAACCTGGCCTATGACCGCACCGCGCTGATGGCGATGCCGTGGATGGAAGGCAGCAAGCACCCCGAGCGCTGGCTGGACCGGCTGGTCAGGGCGGTGCGCGCGCACGATCCGGACCTCAAGCACACGATGTTCGAGCTGCAGACCGTGGACTGGCGCACGCAGACGCCGATCAGCGGCCAGCGCCTGCGCGCGCAGGTCCGCCGGCTGCAGGCACAGGGCGTGCGCCATTTCGCGTGGTACCCGGACGATTTCATCGCCGACAAGCCGTCGACCACGGACGCGCGCGCCGCGATGTCCGCACGCAACTTCCCGTATCCGGAGAAGTGACATGGACATGAGCCCCTGGCTGTATGCCCTGTTCCAGTTCGCCTTCTTCTACCCGATGGTGATGGCGTTCTTCTGGATGTCAGGCGGCCTGTACTATTTCTTCCGCCGCGAGCGGAAGTCGCGACCGCGCAACGATCCGCCGCCGATGGACAGCTACCCGTTCGCCACGCTGTTGATCCCCTGCCACAACGAATCGGACAACCTGGACGACACCATCGGCGCGGCACTGGCGCAGCGCTATCCGGATTTCGAAGTGATCGCCATCAACGATGGCAGCAGCGACGACACCGGTGCCCGCCTGGACGCCCTGGCCGCCCTGCACCCGCGCCTGCGCGTGGTGCACCTGGATCGCAACCTGGGCAAGGCCAATGCGCTGCGCATGGGTGCCCTCGCCTCGCGCTCGGAGTACCTGGTGTGCATCGACGGCGACGCGATGCTGGAAGAGTTCGCCATGCACTGGATGGTCTGGCACCTGACCAGCGGCCCGCGCGTGGGCGCGGTGACCGGCAACCCGCGCATCCGCAACCGCTCCACCCTGCTCGGCCGCCTGCAGGTGGCCGAGTTCTCGTCGATCATCGGCATGATCAAGCGCGCGCAGCGCGTGTACGGGCGCATCTTCACTGTGTCCGGGGTGATCGCCGCGTTTCGCCGCACGGCCCTGCACCGCATCGGCTACTGGGCCGACGACATGGTGACCGAGGACATCGACATCAGCTGGCGACTGCAGCTGGACCACTGGGACATCCGCTACGAACCCAACGCGCTGTGCTTCATCCTGATGCCGGAAACGCTGAAGGGTCTCTGGCGGCAGCGCCTGCGCTGGGCGCAGGGTGGCGTGGAAGTGCTGCTGCGGCACGGCTCGTCGTTGTTCAGCTGGCGCAAGCGACGCATGTGGGGTGTGCTGTTGGAGTATATCCTCAGCGTGTTCTGGGCGTACACGATGCTGCTGATCGTGGTGCTGTGGGCGCTGGGCAAGTTCATGCCGCTGCCGGCCCCGCTGCACATCGAGACGCTGCTGCCGCAATGGCACGGCGTGATCCTGGCCCTGGTCTGCCTGCTGCAGTTCGCCAGCAGCCTGATCATCGACCGTCGTTACGAAACCCACATTGGACGCAACTACTTCTGGGTCATCTGGTACCCGATGGCGTACTGGTTGATCAGCCTGTTCACCACCCTGGTGGCGCTGCCGAAGACGCTGTCCAAGCGCCGCGGCAAGCGTGCCACCTGGGTCAGCCCTGACCGGGGGATCCGATGACCGCCGTACGTGACACGACCGGGAAAAAGTCGTCCAACCGCTTTGATTCGCGATTGATCCAGAAGTCGCGCCAGCAGCCGCGCCTGCAGCGCACGGCCTGGGGCTTCGTGACCCTGGCGTTCTGGGGTTTCTACTTCTACCTGTGGGCACCGCTGGTGACCCTGGTGTCCTGGCTGCTGGGCGGGCACCTGGCCTACGTGCAGCTGTACCAGCGCAAGCAGCACGTGGACCCGTTCGTGATGATCGCGCTGCCGGTCATCCTGGTCTGCTGTTCGCTGCTGCTGATCGCCTGGGCGGAGTACAACCGCTACCGGTTTGGCGGCAAGGAACGGCGCGCGCCGCGAGAGGATTCCAGCCGCGCGGACATCGCCCATGCACTGGGTGCGACAGATGCACTGGCCGAGCAGCTGATGAATGCGAAGGCGGTGACGCTGCACATGGACGACAACGCGCGGCCGGTGGGGATGACGCGGCAGCCGCTGCTGTAAGGGATGGGTGTTGTTTCGGCAGGGCTTGCAGCCCTGCAAGACAAGCCCCTACCGGGTCTGCCCTTCGCCGCGCACCACGAAACGTTCGACCGTCAGCGCTTCCAGTCCCATCGGCCCATACGCATGCAGCCGCGTGGTGGAAATGCCGATCTCGCTGCCCAGGCCCAGCTGGCCGCCATCGGAGAAGCGCGAGGACGCATTGACCATCACCACTGCCGAGCGCAGTGCGTTGACGAAGCGCTCGGCATTGGCTGCGTCTTCGGTAGCGATCACTTCGGTGTGGTCGGAGGTGTAGGTGCGGATATGCGCGATGGCGGCGTCGAGATCGTCGACCACGCGCACCGCCAGCACCAGGTCGAGGAATTCGGCCGCGTAGTCCTCATCGGTGGCGGCCGTGCTGCCCGGCAGCAGCGGCTGCGCGCGTTCGTCGGCACGCAGCTGCACGCCACGTTCGCCCAGCGCCTGCGCCGCGCGCGGCAGGAACGCCTCGGCAACGTCGCGGTGCACCAGCAGCGTCTCCAGCGAATTGCAGGCCGCCGGGCGGCTGCATTTGCCATCCACAAGCAGGGCAACGGCCTTGTCCAGGCCGGCGCTGGCATCGACGAACAGGTGGCAGACGCCCTTGTAGTGCTTGATGACCGGCACGCGCGCGTGCTCGGCCACGAAACGGATCAGCCCTTCGCCGCCACGCGGAATGGCCAGGTCGATCAGCTCGTGCAGCTGCAGCAGATCCAGCATGGCCTCGCGGCGCAGGTCGGTCAGCACGGTCACCGCGGCCGGTGGCACGCCGTTGGCCTGCATTGCCGCGGCCAGTGCCTGGGCGATGGCGGTGTTGGAATGGATCGCCTCCGAACCACCGCGCAGGATCACGCCGTTGCCGGCCTTCAGGCACAGCGCGGCGGCTTCGGCGGTCACGTTCGGGCGCGCTTCGTAGATCATCGCGATCACGCCCAGCGGCACGCGTACCTTCTGTACGCGGATGCCGTTGGGGCGCACGTCGTCGCGGGTCACCTGCCCCACCGGATCCGGCAGCGCGGCCACGTCGCGCACGGCCTCGGCCATCGCGAACAGGCGCGCCGGATCCAGTGCCAGGCGGTCGAGCATCGCACTGCCGACGCCCTTCTCGCGTGCAGCGACGAGGTCACGGGCATTGCCGGCCAGGATCGACCCGGCGTTCATTTCCAGGGCCTGGGCCATGGCCTGCAGCAGCCTGCCGCGTGCGGCGCTGTCCAGGCCGGCGACCACCTGGGCCGCGTCACGGCAGGCACGTGCCTGCGCTTCGATCTCACTCATATGGGTGTCCTGCAGTCCGGTCATGGCAGCACCAGGTCGTCGCGATGGACGACGGTACCGCCGTAGTTGTAACCGAGCACGGCCTGGATGTCGCGGGAATGGCGGCCGGCGATGCGGCGCACGTCATCGGCGGCGTACTGGCTGACGCCGCGGGCGACGCAGAGGCGACCCTGCGGGGCCTGCCAGCACACCTGCACCATGTCGCCGCGGCGGAAATCGCCGTCGGCACCGGTGATGCCGCCGGGCAGCAGCGAGGCGCCCTTCTCGCGCATCGCCTGCGCTGCACCGCCATCGACCACGATCGCGCCCTCGGCCAGCGGTGCGTGACGCAGCCAGTGCTTGCGTGCGGCCTCGCGGCTGCGCGCGGCGTGGATGCGCGTGCCGAACAGGCGATCCTGCGCCAACGCACGCACCACGTCGCCGCTGCGGCCGTTGAACAGATAGGTTTCGATGCCGAGCCGGCCAGCCTTGGCCGCGGCTTCCAGCTTGGTGCGCATGCCGCCGGTCCCGGCGCGCGAACCGGCACCGCCTGCCATCGCCAGCACCGCCTCATCCAGCTCCGGCACGTCGTGCAGCGGCCGCGCGTCGGCGACGGTGCGCGGGTCGGCGCTGTACAGGCCGTCGATGTCGGTGGCGATGAACAGCGCATCGGCATCGACCAGCGCGGCCACGGTGGCGGCGAGATTATCGTTGTCGCCCAGCTTGAGTTCGTCCACCGACACGGTGTCGTTCTCGTTGACCACCGGCAACGCGCCCAGGCGCAGCAGCTCGGTCAGCGTGGCGCGTGCATTGAGGTAGCGGCGACGGTTGCGCAGGTCGTCGTGGGTCAACAGTACCTGGGCAACCGGGCGTTCGAAGAAGCGCTGCCAGAGCCCGATCAGCTGTGCCTGGCCGAGCGCGGCCAGCGCCTGCCGCGCGGCCATCGCCGCACCCGGCTCATCGGCACGCGGCAGGATGGCGCGGCCGGCGGCGACCGCGCCGGACGAGACGATGACCACCTCGCGACCGGCCAGCACATTGGCCGAGACGAACTGGGCCAGGCCCAGCGCATGGCGCGGCGACAGGCCACCGCCATCGGCGGCCAGCAGGCTGCTGCCGACCTTGAGCACGGCACGCCGCCACGGCGGCAGCGCTTGTTCGGGGAACGGCGAGGCGACGTGGGTGGCGTGCAGGGTCATCAGGTGCGTCTCAGCGGGTGTTCCATTCGTGCACGGTCAGGTGCGAGGCCTGCATCGTCACCAGCGGATCAGTGGCGACGATGGCCTGGGCTTCGGCAAGGCTGCCCACGTTGCGCAGCAGGTAGGCGCCGCCGGTGCCATCGCTGAAGCCACCGGTCAGCTGCAGCTGGCCGCGCTCGCGCAGCGCCTCGAGGAAATCCAGGTGCGGCTGCACGGCGGCGGCGTTGAAGTCGGGCCGGCGCATGGCCAGCACCAGGTAGACGGTGCCCGCCATCAACCCAGCGCCTGCCAGCGCGTACGCAGCTCATCCAGGCGCAGGTCGGCGGCCGAACCGGGCGACACACGCGCGGCCAGGCTGCCTTCCGGCGTGCGGCCCTGCCCTGCACTGTCGGCACCGGCGGCCGCGGCCTTGTAGGCCTCGCGGAACGGTACGCCGGCCACGGCCGCTTCCACCGCCACGTCGGTGGCGTACATGCCCGAATCGATCGCCGCGCGCAGCCTGTCGTCGCGCCATTCCAGGTTGGCCAGCAGCGCCGGCAGCAGCTCCAGTGCGGCCAGGCCGCGGCCGAAGCCGTGGAAGATGGCCCCCTTCGAAGATTGCAGGTCGCGGTGGTAACCCGACGGCAGCGACAGCAGCTGCTCGATCTCGGTGCGTGCCGCAGCCACGCTGGCGTGGGTGGCGCGCATCAGTTCGATGACGTCCGGGTTGCGCTTGTTCGGCATGATCGAACTGCCGGTGGTGTACTGCGCCGGCAGCGCGACGAAACCGAACTCGGCGCTGGTGAACAGCGAAAGATCCCAGGCGATGCGGCGCAGATCCAGGGTCGCGCCACCCAGCGCTTCCAGTGCGGCCAGCTCGAACTTGCCGCGCGACAGCTGCGCGTAGATCGGCGAGATCTGCATGCGCGCAAAGCCCAGCACAGCGGTGGTGTGTTCGCGGTCCAGCGGCAGGTTCACGCCGTAACCGGCGGCGGTGCCCAGCGGATTGGCGTCGACCAGCGCATGGGTATCACGCGCGCGCACGGCGTTGTCGATGAAGGCCTCGGCCCAGCCGGCCCACCACATGCCCGCCGAAGAGACCACGGCGCGCTGGATGTGGGTGTAGCCGGGAATCGGCAGGTCCTTCTCGGCCTGCGCGCGGTCCAGCGCGACCTTGGCCACTTCGGCGCTGAGCTGGGCCACGCGCTGCAGCTTTTCCTTCAGCCACAGACGGGTGGCGACCAGGATCTGGTCGTTGCGGCTGCGGCCGGTGTGGATCTTGCGGCCGGCATCGCCCAGGCGCTCGGTCAGGCGGGCTTCGATGGCCGAGTGGCCATCCTCGTACTGCGTATCAAGCACGAAACTGCCCGCGCGGAAGTCCTGCGCCAGCACCTCCAGTTCGCGCAGCAGGCCTTCCAGCTCGTCGGCGCTGAGGATGCCGATGTGCTGCAGGCTCTGCGCGTGCGCGGCGCTGGCGGCGATGTCGTGCAGGAAGAATTCGCGATCGAGGATCACGTCATCGCCGGCGAGGAAGGCCTGGATCTGGGCGTCGACGGCGACGCCGGGCTTCTGCCAAAGAAGGTCTGCCATGGGGGGCTCCGGGAAGGCGGTAACTAAGCGGTGTCAGTGCGGGATCGACGTCAGTTCGTCGATGCCCAGCGCGAGGTTGAGGTTCTGCATGGCCTGGGTGGCCGCGCCCTTGAGCAGGTTGTCCAGGGTCGCCACCACCACCACCCGCTTGTTGCCCGGGGCCAGGGTGAAGCCACCGACCTGCGCGCCATGGCGGCCGGCGATGTGGCTGACCCACGGCGCTTCGTCCATGATCTCCACGAGTGCTTCTGCGGCGTAGGCCTGCTGGAAGCGCTCGACGATCTGCTCGCGGGTCTGTGCGCGGTTGAGCCACAGGTTGGCGGTGAGGGTGATGCCACGGAAGTGCGGGGCCACGTGCGGCATGAACTCGACCGGCACGCCCAGCTGCGCGGAGACTTCGCGCTCGTGCATGTGGTTGGTCAGCGAATACGGCATCAGGTTGTCGGCCAGCAGCTCCGGATTGTTCTTGTCCGAGGGCGAGGTGCCGGCACCGGAGTAACCGGAGACACCGAAGCACTGTGGCGGACCGGCCAGCAGGTCCAGCAGCGGGTGGATCGCCAGCTGCATCGCCGTTGCGTAGCAGCCCGGGTTGCTGATGTGCTTCTGGCCCTGGTAGCGGCCGCGGGTCAGTTCCGGCAGGCCGTAGTACCACTGGCCGTCGAAGCGGTAATCAGCCGACAGATCGACGATCACGGTCTCCGGCCTGGCAGCCTGGATGGCGGCCACGAACGGTGCGGCCAGCCCATTGGGCAGGGCCAGGATCACCGCGTCCACGCCCTTGGCAGCCACGGCATCGGCGTCCAGGTTTTCGTAGTGCAGCTCACCCTTGTATTCGGGGTGATGGTCGGCCAGGGGCTTGCCAGCCAGCTCGCGCGAGGACACGAAGGCGAGCTGCAGGCGCGGGTGCGTGGCGACCAGCTTGATCAGCTCGGCGCCGGTGTGGCCGCGGGCACCGACAATGCCCAGGGTGAAAGTCGAATCGTTCATGCGTGATGGTCCAGGCGGTGCTGCAGGTGGCGCTTCACGCCCTGCCATTCCGCGTCGATGATGGAAAAGATGACGGTGTCGCGCGGCGTGCCGTCGGCATGCCGGGTGTAGTTGCGCAGCACGCCGTCCTGCTTCGCGCCCAAGCGGGCGATGGCGGCGCGCGAGGTGTGGTTGAACCAGCTGGTTTCCAGCACCACGCTGATGCAGCCCAGAGTCTCGAAGGCGTGCTGCAGCAACAGCAGCTTGGCCTCGGTGTTGACCCCGGTGCGCTGCACGCGCGGGGCGTACCAGGTGTAGCCAAGGCTGAGCCGCGGCACGCCCGGCTCCAGCGCATAGAACCGCGTGCTGCCGACGATCGCGCCGGCCGCATCACGGATCACGAACGGCAGCACCTTGCCTTCGGCCTGCACGTCCAGCGCGGCCTGCACGTAGTGCCCTGCCCGCTCCGGCGACGGCACCTGGGTGTACCAGAGCTGGTCCAGGCCGCTGCCTTGCAGCGCCGCGGCCAGGCCGGGCACATGCTCAACCTGCAGCGGCTCCAGCATCACGTGCTGGCCGCGCAGGGTGGGTACGGTGGACCAGGCATCGGCGTGGTTCATCGCGCTCAGTCCTTCAGGCTCGGCGGGCGCGCGGCGCAGTGGTCGACGTAGGTCTTGATGCGGTCGATGCCATCGGCGCCGAACCAGAACACCTTCCAGGTGTTCTGCTTGTAGCAGCCATCGGACTCGGCGTAGTAGAAGTGGTTGATCGGGTTGCCGTTGCGCGAGCGCCAGAACAGCTGCGGGGTTTCTTCCAGCATCACGTTCCAGACCGCACGGCCCAGGCCCTCGCCCTGCGCGTCATCGAGCACGGCGAACTTGTCCAGGTACACGCCTTCGGCTTCGTCAGTGAGGATGACCGCGGTGCGGTAGTTCTCGCTGACATAGGCGCGCAGCAGCCTGGTCTTCTCGAAGTAATCCGGCACCAGGGTGCGGCCGAAGCTGGATTCGATCAGGCCCTTCAGGCGCGGCAGGTCCAGTTCGTCCCAGCCGGTGGCGCGCAGCACTTTCTCGCCCTTGCGCACCAGCGTGCCCGAGCCCTTGTGGGTGAACAGTTCCTTGGCCAGGTCGGCCGGGCGGGTGATCGACACCGACGATTCCAGCGGCAGGCGGTCCAGCAGGTCCTTGATCTGCTCGATCTTCACCTTCATGCCGCCGTGGATCCACGGCTGCGCGATCAGGTGGTCGTATTCGGTGGACAGGTTGATCGAATCGATCACGCTGCCCGACTCGTCCAGCAGGCCGCCGGTGCCGGTGAGGAAGATGATCTTGTACGGCTGCAGTTCCTGCACCAGCTCGTTGGCGGCGAAATCGGCGTTGACATTGAGGATCTGGCCGCCGGCGGTCTCGCCCAGGCTGGTGATGACGGGGATCGAACCGGCGCGCAGGCTGGCCTCGATCGGGGCCAGGTTGACCCGCTTCACTTCACCGACCAGGCCGTAGGTGTCCACGTCCAGGTATTCGGCTTCGAACACGCCGCCGGTGATGGAGGTGGCGCGCGCACCATTCTGCTGCAGGGCCTCGACCAGGCGCAGATTGGACTGCTGGAACACGCGGCGCACGATCGCCAGCGCTTCCGGCGAGGTCACCCGCAGGCCGTTGACGGTCTGCTTCTCGATGCCGGCGGCCGACAGTTCGGCATCCAGCTGCGGGCCGGCACCGTGCAGCACGATCGGGGTCAGGCCGACTTCCTGCAGGAACGACAGAGAGGAGGTCAGTGCTTCAAGATCGTCGCGCAGCACCGCGCCGCCGACCTTGACCACGGCGAAGCGCTTGGCGTCCAGCTGCGAGAAACGCTTGAGGTACTGGCTGATCTCCTTCGCGCTGGCCATGCTGGAAAGCAGGCGCACGATGGTCTGGCGGGTCTGGCGGTGGGGCTGGAGGGCAGGAGACATTTCGGTTTCGTCAGAAGGTAGGTATCAGGCGCCGGCGGCGATGATGCGATGCACGGCGTCGGTGTAGCGCTGCAGCTGATCCAGCGTCACGAACTCATCGGCGGTGTGCGCCTGGGCGATGTCGCCCGGGCCGAACACCATCGTGGTGTAGCCACCGGCCGAGAACAGCGAGGCTTCGGTCCAGAAATCCACGGCGTTGCCGATCGGCAGCTCCAGCGCATCGGCCACGTCGCGCGCCAGCAGGCGGCGGTTTTCGGCTTCGGCGATGTCACCGGCAGGCAGGCTGGGGCCACGGAAAGTTTCGGTGAACAGTGCGGCGTCCGGTTCGGCGAAACCGGCGAAGGTGGCCAGCAGCGCATCGATGTCCATCGACGGCAGCGGGCGGAAGCCGAAACGCACTTCAGCGGCCGGGGCGATCATGTTCGCCTTGATACCACCCTCGACGCGACCGACGTTGAAGCGCAGGCCGGTGAGGCCGCCGAAGCGCGCCGAGGCCAGTGATTCCACATGGTCCAGCGCGCGGTTGCCCCAGCGCATGGCCTGGTGCAAAGCACTTGCGGCCGCATCCTGCTTGCCCGAGGCATGGCCGGCACGGCCGGCAAACTGCATCAGCACCGAGCTGATGCCACGGTGGGCCAGCACGGCCTCGCTCATGGTCGGCTCGGCCACCAGCACCGCTTCGTACGGCAGGCCACGGGCCAGGAACGCGGCGATGCAGCGTGGGTCGTTGGCTTCCTCGTCGCTGGAGAACAGGAACGCGGCGTCGCCATCGCTGGCATTGGCCGCGGCCACCAGCGCAGCGGCCGCGCCCTTGATGTCACACACGCCGAGGCCGACCACGCGGTCGTCCAGGCGGCGCATCACGTGCGGGTCGGCACTCCAGTGCGGCGAGTCCGGCACGGTGTCCAGGTGCACGTTGAACAGGTACTTCGGCGTACCGCGCACGGCGTACAGGCTGACCGCACCAGCACCGTGGTCGATCACCTCGACGTTGAAGCCGGGCAGGTTCGCGCGCAGGTAATCGAAGATGCCACCGGTGGTGATCGCACGCGGCGGGTTGCGGGTGTCGAAGGACACCAGGGCCTGCAGGTGATCGAGCGTCTGTTCAAGCATGAATCAACAATCCTGTGGAATTCCGCCGGGCATGGCCCGGCGCTACCGGAATGCGCCTGCTGGAGAGCCCCCTTGGTGTTCGAGGGGGCGCGCCAGCGGCGCAGGTGGGTCAACCGCGGTTGACTTGCGCGTAAAGCGTCGAGCTCATGCCGAACAGCTTGATGAAGCCTTCGGCCTCTTCCACGCCCCAGTCGGCTGACTGGGCGTAGGTGGCGCCCTTGGTGTTGAGCAGGTGCGGCGACTTCACGGCCACCGCGTCGACGCGGCCACCACGGGTTTCCAGCACCACTTCACCGTTGACCTTGGCCTGCGAGGACTGCAGGAAGGCCTCGATGTCGGTCTTCAGCGGGTCGTGGTAGAAGCCTTCGTACACCAGCTCCACCCACTTGCGTGCCACCTCCGGCTTGAAGCGGTTCTGCTGCTTGGTCAGCACGGCATCTTCCAGCGCGCGGTGCGCGGCCAGCAGCGAGACCAGGCCCGGGGCCTCGAACACGATGCGGCCCTTCAGGCCGATTACGGTGTCACCGGTGTAGACGCCACGGCCGACGCCGTACGGGGCGAACAGCTTGTTGAGCTTGGCCAGGATCTGGTCGCCCGGCAGCGCCTTGCCGTCCAGTTCGACGGCTTCGCCTTCGACGAACTTCAGGGTCACGGTCAGGGCCTGTTCCGGCCACTCGCTGCGCGGTGCGCACCAGCCGCGGGCACCCTCGCCCGGGGCTTCCCAACGGTCGATCTCGCCGCCGGACATGGTCAGGCCCAGCAGGTTCTCGTTGATGGTGTAGGCCTGCTGCTTGGCGCGCACGCCGAAGCCGCGCTCTTCCAGGTACTTCTGCTCGTAGGCGCGGGTCTGGGTGTGTTCCTTCTGGA
>Ga0209676_1000280_pt1 | contig 105988 bp, 92 predicted proteins | sample AraplaCvi_mLB_r2_FD_184282 | JGI IMG/M metagenome (GOLD analysis project Ga0209676, IMG submission 184282) | Arabidopsis root microbial communities from North Carolina, USA - plate scrape MF_Cvi_mLB_r2 (SPAdes) (version 2) | ecosystem: Host-associated > Plants > Roots > Endosphere | place: USA...
ACACCGAAGCCAACGACAAGCCGACCGTGCTGGCGCTGCGTGAGATCGCCGCGCGCCGCATCGACACCGACTACATCGACGCCGTCGAGAAGGCCGAGCGCGAGCGCAAGGAGCGCGAGGCGCTGGAATGGGCCGCCGCCGAAGTGGTCGCCGACGACGACCTGTCCAAGGGCGACGACTGATCCATCCGTCGCGGCCGGTTCCGCCGGCCTGCTACACGAACGGCTCCGCACTGCGGGGCCGTTTTCGTTTGCGCGGCGTGACGTGAAGGCGCGGTACGCGCGACGAGCGTTCCAGTTCCCGCATCTGGCCAGTCCCTGCGATCGCCCGAGCGGGGGATCCCCGGGCATCGGCCCGTTCCTGCCCTTCACAAAGCGATGGACCGACCCCATTCATCGCATTGATCCTCTCGCATTGCGTGTATGGAGCACCGCGCTTAGATTCCTTCCATGACCCCCGCACAGCCCGCGCCGACCGCTCCGCCTCCGGTGTCGCCGCCCCACGACGACGCACAGGTCCCCGACTATGTGCGCGAGCTGGAACTGGCCGCCGACTACCTGCCCGAGGACCAGCGCGCCCAGCTGCGCCGGGCGTGGGCGGTGGGCGCCGCCGCGCACGTGGGGCAGACGCGCAAGTCGGGCGAGCCGTACATCACCCACCCGGTCGCCGTGGCCAAGGTGCTGGCCGACCAGGGGCTGGATGTCGAGACGCTGATCGCGGCGATCCTGCACGACACCATCGAGGACACGCCGCTCACCTACGACGGCCTGGTCAGCGAGTTCGGCGAAACCGTGGCCGAACTGGTCGACGGCGTCACCAAGCTGGACAAGATCCAGTTCCGCGACCGCCAGGAAGCGGCGGCGGAAAGCTTCCGCAAGATGTTGCTGGCGATGTCGCGCGACCTGCGCGTGATCCTGATCAAGCTCGCCGACCGGCTGCACAACATGCGCACGCTCGGCGCGCAGAGCATGGAAGCGCGCCACCGCATCGCGCGCGAAACGCTGGAGATCTACGCGCCCATCGCGCAGCGGCTGGGCATGAACCTGATCAAGGCCGAGCTGCAGGACCTCGGTTTCCGCGCGCTGCATCCCTGGCGCCATGCGGTGATCGAAAAGCGCCTGCGCACGCAGCCGGTGGTGCGGCGCGAATCGCTGGTGCAGATCGAAGCGCAGCTGGCGCAGCGGCTTGCGAAGGAGAAACTCGCGCACCGGCTCGTCAGTCGCGTGAAATCGCCGTGGAGCATCTACACCAAGATGCGCGCCGAGCACAAAACCTTCGCGCAGGTGATGGACGTATTCGGTTTCCGCATCGTCGTGCGCACGGTGCCGGACTGCTACCACGCACTGGGCGTCGTGCATGCGGCGTACAAACCGCTGGATTCGCGCTTCCGCGATTTCATCGCGATCCCGAAGGCCAACGGTTACCAGTCGCTGCACACGGTGCTGTTCGGCCCGTACGGCTCGCCCATCGAGGTGCAGATCCGCACCGAGGAAATGGACCTCATCGCCGAACGTGGCATCGCGGCCCACTGGTCGTACAAGCACGGCGGCGATGGCCCCAACAGCGCGCAGACGCGCGCGCACAGCTGGATCGCCAACCTCGTCGAATCGCAGCGTGCGACCGGTTCGTCGCTGGAATTCCTCGAGAACGTGAAGGTCGACCTCTTCCCCGACGAGGTGTACCTGTTCACGCCCAAGGGCGACATCATGTCGCTGCCGCGCAATTCGACTGCGCTGGATTTCGCCTACGCCGTGCACACCGACGTGGGCAACCGCGCCGTCGCCGCGCGAGTCGACAGCCGGCTGGTGCCGTTGCGCACCAAGCTGGCCAGCGGCCAGCGCGTGGAGATCATCACCGCGAAATCCTCCACGCCGAAGCCGCAGTGGCTGGAATTCGTCGTGTCCGGCAAGGCGCGCACGTCGATCCGCCAGCAGCTCAAGCAGCTCGAGCACGAGGACGCGGTGCAGCTTGGCCATCGCATGCTCGACCGCGCGCTGGAAGCGCTGGGCATCTCGCTCGATCGCGTGCCGGCCGTGCGCATGGACGCGTACCTCAACGAATTCCGCTATCCCCGCCTGGAGGCGTTGCTGGCCGACATCGCGCTGGGCAACCGCATGCCGCAGCAGGTCGCGATGGCACTCGCCCGCGAGGCGCCGGGCAAGCCGCTGCGCAATCCGGGCGGCGACATGCTGCCGATGTCGCAGGACAAGATCCTGATCACCGGCGCCGAGCGCGGCGTGATCAGCTTCGCCAACTGCTGCCTGCCGATCCCCGGCGACGAGATCATGGGCTACCACACCGCCGGCAAGGGCATCGTGGTGCATCGCCTGGACTGTCCCAACGTCGCCGACTACCGCAAGTCGCCCGACCGCTGGGTGCCCATCGGCTGGGACCGCCAGGTCGCCGGCGATTTCTCCGCCGCGCTGCGCATTGAGGTGGACAACCGTCCCGGCTCGCTCGCGCAGGTCGCCGCGGCCATCGCCGAGGCCGAATCGAACATCGACCGCGTGGAATACCTCGAACGCGATGCCAACATCGCGGTGATGCGTTTCGCCATCGAAGTGAGCGACCGGCGCCATCTCGCCGACGTGATGCGACGCGTACGACGGCTGGCGGTGGTGTTGGGCGTGCAGCGGATGTGAGTGGCGGTGTTGCGGGAACGATGCGGCGGGAACGGTAAATCGGGAACAACGAAGCGGGAATGATGGGCATGGCATCCATGCGACGCTCCCGTGAAGCCGTGCCCAGGTGTCTCTCCCTTTTCCCCGTTCGCCGTTCCAGCCTTACCATGAGGCCTTTCCACAACCCCGGATGCACAGCCCATGTCCCGCCAGATCATCCAGACCGACAAGGCGCCGGCCGCGATCGGCCCGTACTCGCAGGCCGTGCGCGCTGGCGACACCGTCTACCTTTCCGGCCAGATTCCGCTTGATCCGAGCACCGGCCTGCTGGTGGAAGGCGATATCGCCGCGCAGGCGCGCCGTTCGTTCGAGAACCTCAAGGCGGTGTGCGAAGCCGCCGGCGGATCGCTCGGCGACATCGTGCGCCTGGGCCTGTACCTGACGGATCTGGACAACTTCGCCGCCGTCAACGCGGTGATGAGCGAGTTCTTCAACGCGCCGTATCCGGCGCGTTCCACCGTCGAAGTCTCCGGCCTGCCGCGCGGCGCGCGCTTCGAGGTCGATGCGGTGATGGTGCTGGACTGATCGTCCGCTTCCGTAGGGCGTCAGCGACCGAACGCACGCCATGCCCAAAGTGCAAGCGTTCCCAGCGCAATGCACCAGATCGCTACGATCACCACGGCCATGCCACGGCTCACCGGCCGTGCCGCCGCCGCTTCCGCCTTCGCCTGCGAGTCGGCCATCACCTCCGCCGGAATCAGCCGCAGCACCAGCCACAACCCCAGCGGCACGATGATCAGGTCGTCCAGGTAGCCAAGCACCGGGATGAAGTCGGGAATCAGGTCGATCGGGCTGAGTGCATAGGCCGCGACGGCGAGCGCGAGCAGGCGCGGCAACCAGGGCGTGCGTGGATCGCGCGCGGCGTAATAGACCGTCAGCGTCTGCTGCTTGAGTGCCCGTACCCGATTGCGAAGTCGCGACATGCGGCTATGAGGCTCACTGGCGCGTCGCCTCGACGTGATCGCTACACGTGCTGGTCCATCAGGATCACGTTGCCGTCGGGGTCGGTCAGCATGATGTGCGCAGGTCCCGAGCCCGTCGGCTCCGCGCGCGCGGCGAGTTCGACGCCCTGTGCCTCCAGCGATCGCTGGATCTCGCGTACATCGGTGAACGAAGGCAGCGCGCCGGCGTTCTGGTCCCAGCCCGGATTGAACGTCAGCATGTTCTTCTCGAGCATGCCCTGGAAAAGACCGATCACCGTCGAGCCGTTGCGCAGGATCAGCCATCCCTGCGAGGCATCGCCAGCGAACGACGAGAAGCCCAGCTTCTCGTAGAACGCGCGTGACACCCCGAGGTCCTTCACCGCGAGGCTGACAGAAAAGGCGCCCAGTTCCATGGTGTTCCTCCGTTGGTCAGGTTTCCGACTTCTCGCGCATTTCCCGCGGCGCCACGCCCGTCCAGCGCTTGAATGCCCTGCGGAACTCGCGCGCGTCCTTGAACCCGACCGCGGCACCGACGTGCGCGATGCTCACGCGCGGATCGGCCAACAGCGCCAGCGCGGATTCGCTGCGCACGCGATCGTGCAGTTCGCTGAAGCTCGTTTTCGCCGCGTGCAGTTGGCGGCGCAGCGTGCGTTCGGTCAGGTGCAGCTCCGCCGCGATCTGCACTTCGCGGGGATTGTCGGCGATGCGCTGGCGAAGCAGGCGTTCGACCACGGCCACTATTTCGCTGCGTGGCTGCCCGGCCGGCATCTGCTCCTCGCACAGCGCGATGATCTGCTGCGCGCTGGCGGTGTTGTTGGCCGGCATTGCCGACTGCAGCCAGCGCGGATCGATCACCACGCGATTACGCGGCGCCTCGAAGCGCACCTCGCATGCGAACAGGTGCACGTAATCGGCCGCATAGGAGGGCGGGGCGTAGGTCAGCTCCAGCACGCGCGGACGAAACTCCGGGCCGAGCAGGCCGCGGCACAGCATCAGCGAACTGGCGAACAGCTCCTCGCACAGGAACGGCTCCAGTTCCGCGTCGGCGCTGAGCATCCGTGCGACCACGCCCATCGAGCCGTCGTCGTACTCGTCCAGTTCCAGTTCCACCATCGCGCCGGTGATCGGTGCGTACTTGACCGCCAGTTGCAGGGCTTGCGCGAAGCCCGGCGCGGTCAGCATCGCCAGGCCGAGCAGGCCGAAGTGCCCGATGTTCTGGCGTTCGCCCAGCACCAGCCCCGGTCCATGCACCGGCAGGCTGCGCATGGCGCGGCGCATGATCTGGCAAGCCTGGCGGTAGGACAGGTACACGGGCGTTTCGCCGTCGAACGCCGCCGGCCCGAGGCGCAGCCCCGAGAACCAGCCGTCGCAGGCCACGCCTTGCTCTCGCGCCATCGCGACCAGACCGGCAACGATGCCGCTCTTGATCGTGGCGGTATTCAATCGGGGATCGTCGTGGTGCTGGGTCGGCATACGCTGGCGTAGCTTGTCCGGTTTTCCCCCCTGAGTATGCCGGCTTTGCCCTCCACCGGGGTCGCCGGATGGTCACAGACTTCGCCAAGGGGCCGGGGGAGGGCCACGCCGCAGGGTCGGCGTGGCCTGTTTTCCGGCGGGGACATTCGCGGCGCTCGCGCCGCAGGACAGGTCGCGGCGAGTGCCGCGCCCACAGGAGTCGGAGTCGGATGAAGCGCATCGTGCTCGGCGTGGCGATCACCGTGGGACTGGCGGCATGCCAGCAGCAACAGCAGCCGGCCGCGCCCGCGGCCAGCACCGAATTCCAGAAGGTGCTGATCGAGCGCCTCCTCGACGCCAAGCCCGGCGACGTCATCGAGATTCCCGCCGGCCGCCATGCGTTCGACCGCAGCCTCACCTTGCGCGTGAACGGCGTGACGATCCGCGGCGCGGGCATGGACAAGACCATCCTGAGCTTCAAGGACCAGAAGGCCGGCGCCGAAGGGTTGCTGGTCAATGCAGGCGATTTCACCCTGGAAAACCTTGCCATCGAGGACACCAAGGGCGACGGCCTGAAGATCAACGAAGGCGCCAACATCACCATCCGCGGCGTGCGCGTGGAGTGGACGGGCGGGCCGAAGACCAGCAACGGCGCGTACGGCATCTATCCGGTGCAGACGACCAACGTGCTGATCGAGGATTCGGTGGCGATCGGCGCGTCCGATGCGGGCATCTACGTCGGCCAGTCGAAGAACGTCGTCGTGCGCCGCAACCGCGCCGAGCGCAACGTGGCCGGCATCGAGATCGAGAACACCATCGGCGCCGACGTCTACGAGAACACCGCCACGCAGAATACCGGCGGCATCCTCGTGTTCAACATGCCCAACCTGCCGCAGCCGGGCCACACCACGCGCGTCTACAAGAACAAGGTGTTCGAAAACAACACCGACAACTTCGCCGCGAAGGGCGCCGCTGTCGCAAGCGTTCCGGCCGGCTCGGGCGTGGTCATCAATTCCAACGACCAGGTCGAGATCTTCGACAACGACATCGCCGACAACCAGACGGCGAACATCATCGTGTCGAGCTACTTCTCCACCGGCTACATGACCGACAAGGGCGTCGCGAAGACGTTCGATCCGTATCCGGAAGAGATCGCCATCCACGGCAACCGTTTCAAGGGCGGTGGCGACAGGCCCGATGGCCTGGACCTGAAGGCGCTGAAGGTGGCGATGTTCGGCTTGAACGGACGCCTGCCCGACGTGCTGTGGGACGGCTACGTCAACGCCCAGCGTGCCGGCGGTCCGCAGGTGTGCATCGACAACGGGCAAGCGCAGACGCTCAACGCCGACGGCCCGAACAAGTACAAGAACCCCAGCGTGGTCACCGACCAGGTGCGCTGCACGCTGCCGCCGCTTCCGGTGGTGACGCTTCCGTCCGATGGCGCGGCGAGCACCGCGAAGGCAGCACCGTCGGCATGAAGCAGTTCGTGATCTGCGCGGCCCTGCTGGCGGCCGCGATGTCCTTCGCAGGATGCAAGCGCAGCAACGCTCCGGTGCTGTTCCACCCGCAGGGCCAGCCGCAGACGCTGGACGAATGGCATGTGCTGTCGTCGGATGGAAAGCACCTGAGCTTCAACCAGGGCGTGGAGCCGTACGCGCTGAACACCGCGTTGTTCAGCGACTACGCGCACAAGCTGCGCACGATCTGGATGCCCGAAGGCACGAAGGCGAAGTACGACGCGACCGAAGCCTTCGACTTCCCCGTCGGCACCATCATAAGCAAGACGTTCTACTACCCGCGTGGGAAGGACGGCACGGTGCTGCGCGTGGCGGAGCAGAAGGGCGAATCGGCGGACGGGCTCGACCTGACGAAGGTGCGCCTGATCGAAACTCGCCTGCTGGTGCGCCGCGAAGCGGGCTGGGTCGCGCTGCCGTACGTGTGGAACGAAGAGCAGACCGTGGCGACGCTGGCGCGCGCCGGCGACACCGTGCCGCTGACGATGCACAAGCCCGACGGCAGCGCGAAGACATCGTTCGCCTACATGGTGCCCGACGAGAACCAGTGCGCCGGTTGCCATTCGACCAACAACACCACGCGCGAACTGCATCCGATCGGCCCGAAGGCGCGCCATCTCAATCGCGACGATCCGTGGCACGAAGGGCAGAACCAGCTGGCGCGCATGGTGTCGATGGGTCGCCTGGAAGGATTGCCCGCGGCCGGCGTGCCGCACAACGCGCGTCTGGACGATGCGAGTGCGTCGGTCGAAAGCCGCGCGCGCGCGTACCTCGACGTCAACTGCGGGCATTGCCACAGCCAGGTCGGCGCGGCCGACACCTCGGGCCTGTGGCTCGACGCGGGTACCGATGAAACGCGCCGCCTGGGCCTGTGCAAGCCGCCGGTCGCGGCGGGACAGGGCACGGGCGACCACATGTTCGACATCGTGCCGGGCAAGCCGGACGACTCCATCCTGATCTACCGCATGAGCAGCCTCGACCCGGGAGCGATGATGCCCGAGGTCGGGCGCGCCACCGTGCACGAGGAAGGCGTCGCCGTGGTCCGCGACTGGATCGCCGCCTGGCTTGGCAGCTGCACCAGCGATGGCACGCACGTCGCGATGAGGTAAGGTTCGTCCGTCGCGAGGATAGGGGCCGCGCGATGCGGCGTTGATCCAAGCCGCCACAACTAGAAGAAAGTCATTGGGAGGGGAGTTCCGATGTCGCCACGCAAGAGCAGGCTCGCGGTCGGTCTTGGCCGCGCGCTCTTTGGATGTATCGCCGTCGCGGCATCGCCGCTGGCATTCGCGCAAGCCGCGTCCACGCAGGTGGATGCCACGCAGCTGGATACGATCACCGTCACCGCGCAGAGCCGCGAGCAGGAACTGCTCGACGTGCCGATCGCGTTGCAGGTGGTCACCGAACAACTGATCGACGACGTCGCCGCCGAAGACCTGGGCGACATCGACAGCTTCGTTCCGGGCCTGCGCGTGAACAGCCTGCAACCCACGCAGCCGAGCTTCCAGCTGCGCGGCATCGAGACCGACGACTTCGGCATCGGCACAGATCCGGCCGTCGGCGTGTACGTCGATGGCGTGTATGCCGGACGCGGCGGCGGCGTGCTGCTGCCGTTCACCGACGTGCAGCGCATCGAAGTGCTGAAGGGCCCGCAGGGCACGCTGTTCGGTCGCAACACCGCGGCCGGTGCGATCTCGATCATCACGCACCGTCCCGACACCGACGGCAACCACGCGCGCGGCAAGCTGCGCCTGGGCAACGACAACAAGACCTACTTCGAAGGCATGGCGAACGTCGCGGTGAGCGACACGTCGGCGTTCCGCTTCAACGGCATCTTCAACCACTCCGATGGCTGGGTGCGCGATGCGGTGACCGGTGAGGATCTCGCGCCGGAGAACAACTGGGCCACGCGTGCCGCGTTCCAGACGCGCTTCGGCGACAACACGCGCGCATGGATTTCGTGGGATCACGAAAACCTCGACCAGCGCGGCCAGGCGACCACCAGCGTGGTGCCGATCCCGGCGCTGCCGGCACTGCCGACGGCCCCTGCGAATCCCGATTCGTTCCTGGATCCGGAACGCCAGCCGTACATGACCGATGCGCCGGACGCGGAAACGCGCACGTTCGATGGCGTGACGCTGATCGTCGACCACAACTTCGGCGGCTTCAGCCTGACCTCGACGAGTGCGTGGCACGACTACGACTCGTTGAACCGCGTCGAGGAAGATGGCACGAACCTCAGCTATCTCTACGTCGATTCGACCAACACCGAGAGCAACAAGAACTTCTACCAGGAGTTCAAGTTCAACGGTTCGACCGATCGCATCGACTGGGTCGCCGGCCTGAGCTACTTCCAGGAAGAGGCCGACCAGACCAGCGAAGTCAACGCGCTCACCGATTCGGTCGACACCATCGCCAACAACCTCGGCCTCGCGCCGGGCGGCCTGTACGGCCCGCTGACGATGGCGGCGAACATGTTCGGTATCCCGGTGGACCTCACCGGTCTTCCGTGGAACGAGAAGTTCGTCAACTCGCTCGACACGAAGGCGTACGCGGCCTTCGGCGACGTGATCTGGCACGTCAACGACAAGACCAACTTCACCGTCGGCCTGCGCTACACGCGCGACGAGAAGGACTTCACCTGGTTCAACGACCTGCGCAGCGCGCCGGAACTGGACGCGCAGCTGGCGCTGCTGGATCGCATCGGCTTCCTCGATGCGGCCGGCATCCCGCTGGAAATGCTGGTGTTCGACATCGCCTTCATCGATCCGCCGGCGATGGCGAACAAGGGCGTGCTCAATCGCTCGAAGAAGTCGTGGGACGACTGGAGCCCGCGCTTCGTCGTGGATTACCACTTCGACGACAACCTGATGGGCTTCGCCTCGCTCGCCAAGGGCTACAAGGCCGGCGGCTTCAACGCGCTGCAGATCGGCAGCGAGTTCGAGAACGAGGACGTGTGGAACTTCGAGACTGGCATCAAGCACGCGCTGCCGGACTATCGCCTCGCGTACAACGTGTCGGCGTTCTACTACGTCTACGACAACCGCCAGGCCGTCACGCTGGACATGACGACCGATATCCCGCGGTTCCTCGTCAATACCTCCGACCAGGAAGCGTACGGCGTCGACTTCGACCTGCGCTGGCAGGCCACCGACGGCCTGGGTTTCGACTTCAACGCCGAATACCTGGATTCGACCTTCAAGAAGTACGTCAATCCGCAGGGCCTGGACCTGGGCGGCCAGCCGACCGGCGCGCCGGAATGGTCCTTCGCCGCGGGCGCGAACTACGTGTGGCGTCTGGCCGATGCCGGCGACGTGCGTGCGTCGGCGCGTTACTCGTACGTGGGCGAATGCCGCAGCAACGACGAATCCGTGTCGGTGCTGGGTTGCGGCCGCTTCGGCCAGGCCGAGGCGGGCGAGGCGCAGGAGATCCTGGATGCGCGCATCGGCTGGACGTCGGCCAGCGGGCACTGGGGCGTTGCGGTGTACGGCAACAACCTGCTCGACAACCAGTACGTGAATTCCTTCGGCACCTACGGCATGACCGTGCTGGGCGCCGTCGGCGCGCGCATGACCCAGCCGCGCACGTACGGCGTGGAGTTGACGGCCGATTTCTGATCGGACGCAGACCCCTCTCCCGTTCGCGGGGGAGGGGTCGTCGGCGGCATCGGGTTTCTTCCGACACCACTCCGCCCGTTTTCCCTCTTTCTACCGCAGCGCCTTTCGCGGCATCCTTTCCCGATGCCGATTCGAAAGGGCGGTGCATCCGTCGATCTCCAGCAGCAGCCGATCAGCGCCCTGAAGGGCGTCGGGCCGCGCGTGGCCGAGAAGCTCGCCGCGCGCGGGCTGGCCACGCTGCAGGACCTGTGGCTGCAGTTGCCGCGCCAGTACGAGGACCGCACCGCGCTCACGCCGATCAGCCTGCTGCAACCCGGCGTGGCCGCGCAGGTCGAAGGGCGCGTGGAGGCGGTCGAGCGCGGCTTCCGCTATCGGCCGATGCTGCGCGTAGCCGTCGGCGACGATTCGCACGGCACGCTGGTGCTGCGGTTCTTCCATTTCCGCGCGGCGCAGGTCGCGCAATTCCAGGTCGGCGCGCGTGTGCGCTGCTATGGCACGCCGCGGCCGGGCCAGCACGGACTGGAAATCGTCCACCCGAGCTATCGCATGATCGACGACGCCGGCGACGACGCGCTCGGCACCAGCCTGGATCCGGTGTATCCGGCGATCGAAGGCCTCGGTCCGGTGTCGCTGCGACGCCTGATCGGGCAGGCGCTCGACCGGCTGCCCGCCGAGAAGGCGCTGGAGCTGCTCCCGCGCAAGCTACGCGACGGTTCCAACCTGCCGTCCTTGCGTGAAGCGCTGCTCACGGTGCATCGCCCGCCGCAGGACGCCGATGTCGCCGCGCTGCTGGCCGGGCGTCATCCGGCGCAGCGACGGCTCGCGATCGAGGAGCTGCTCGCGCATCACCTGAGCCTGCGTCGCCAGCGCATCGCGCAGCAGGCGCACGCCGCGCCGGTGCTGCGCGCGACCGCGCTGGCCGACGCGCTGCGCCAGCGGCTGCCGTTCGCATTGACCGGCGCACAGCAGCGCGTGTTCGAGCAGATCCGCGGCGATCTGGCCAAGCCGCATCCGATGCTGCGCCTGGTGCAGGGCGATGTCGGCAGCGGCAAGACAGTCGTCGCCGCGCTCGCCGCGATGTGCGCGGTGGAAGCCGGCCAGCAGGCCGCGCTGATGGCGCCTACGGAACTGCTCGCCGAGCAGCACCTCAACAACCTGCGCGGCTGGCTGGAGCCGCTGGGCGTTCGCGTGGCGTGGCTGGCCGGCAAGGTCACCGGCAAGGCGCGCGCGAAGGTGCTGGAGGACGTCGCGTCGGGCCAGGCGCAGGTCGTGGTCGGCACGCATGCGCTGATGCAGGAAGGCGTGGCCTTCCACGATCTCGCGCTGGCCATCGTCGACGAACAGCACCGCTTCGGCGTGCACCAGCGCCTGGCGCTTCGCGACAAGGGCAGCGGCGGCAGCGGAAACGGAGATGCAATCGTCCCGCACCAGCTGGTGATGACGGCGACGCCGATCCCGCGCACGCTCGCCATGGCCGCCTACGCGGACCTCGACGTGTCGGCCATCGACGAACTCCCGCCCGGCCGCACGCCGGTGCAGACGGTCGCGCTGAGCGCCGAGCGCCGGCCGGAACTGGTCGAACGCATCCGCAAGGCCTGCGCGGAAGGCCGGCAGGCGTACTGGGTCTGCACGCTGATCGATGACAGCGACGAGGTCGTCGCGCAGGCCGCGCAGACCACCTTTGAGGACCTGTGCAAGCGCCTGCCCGAAGTGCGCGTCGGCCTGGTCCACGGGCGCATGAAGGCCGCCGAGAAGCAGGCGACGATGCGCGCGTTCAAGGACGGGGAAATCGGCCTGCTGGTGGCGACCACCGTCATCGAGGTCGGCGTCGACGTGCCCAACGCGTCGCTGATGATCATCGAGAACGCCGAGCGCCTGGGCCTGGCGCAGTTGCACCAGCTGCGCGGGCGCGTGGGGCGTGGCAGCGCGGCGTCCAGTTGCGTGCTGCTCTACCAGGCGCCACTGTCGCAGATGGCGCGCCAGCGCCTGGAAACCATGCGCGAGACCAACGATGGCTTCGTGATCGCCGAGAAGGACCTGGAACTGCGCGGCCCGGGCGAACTGCTGGGCACCCGCCAGACGGGACTGGCGCAGTTCCGTGTGGCGGACCTCGCCCGCGATGCCGACCTGCTGCCGCAGGTGCACGAAATGGGCGAAAGGCTGCTGCGCGAGTCGCCCGAACTGGCCGAGCGCATCGTCGCGCGCTGGGTGGGCGGGGCGGTCCGGTTCGCGGCGGCGTGACCTTTTCCCCGACGGGGAGGCCGAAGCGTGAAGGCCAAACCTGCAGCCGGCCGCCCGAAACGGGCATCATGAACCCCCGTCGCAGCTGCCGAACCCGCCGATCGTGATTCCCGCTCCAACCGAACATCCCGCCGGGCGACACGGCTCGCAGCCGTTCATCGCCGCCGACGTTGGCGGTACCCATGCGCGGCTGGGTCTGGTCCACGTCCGCCCCGGCGGCAAGGTCGATGTCTTGGCCTACCACCGTTATGTCTGCGCCGAGTTCCCGTCGCTTGCCGCCATCGTCGACGATTTCGCGAAGACCCACGGGGCCGACCGCACGCACGTCGTGGTCGCCATCGCCGGCCGGCTGGAAGGCGACACGCTGATCAACGCCAACCTGCAGTGGCCGGTGTCGGTGGAACGCACGCGCCGCGAAGCGGGCATCGCGTACTTCGCACTGCTCAACGATTTCGAAGCCGTCGCCTGCGCCATGCCGTACATCGACGTGGACGCGATGACACGCGTCTGCGGCCCGCTGCAGGCCGGCGACGGCCCGGCGCTGGTGCTTGGCCCCGGCACGGGTTTCGGCGCATCGCTGTGCCTGCCGCGCACGCTGACGCAGGGCGTGCCGCTGCGCGTGCTGGCCAGCGAGGCCGGCCACGCGGCGCTCGCCGTCGGCACGCCACGCGAGATGGCGCTGCTTTCGCGCCTGCTCCAGCGCTGGCCGCACGTGGACAACGAGCGCGTCCTCTCAGGCCCTGGCCTGGTGAACACGTACACCGCGCTGTGCGAGCTCGACGGCGTCGTGCCGAAGCTCGACTCGCCCGAGACCATCGCCGCCGCCGCACAGGCCGGCACCGACGCGCAGGCGCTGGAGTCGCTGCAGCTGTTCTGCAGCCTGCTCGGCAGTCTGGCCGGCGACCTGGCCGTGACCTTCGGCGCGGACGCGGTGTACCTGGCCGGCGGCATTCCCGCGCAGATCCGCCCGTTCCTGCTGGAAAGCGACTTCGCACAACGCTTCCTCAACAAGGGCGTGCTCGGCGAAGTGCTGGCGCGCGTGCCGGTGTGGCTGGTCGATCACGGCCAGCTCGGGCTGGTGGGCGCCGCGGCCTGGTACTACGAGCGCCATTCCGGCTTCTGATCGCTTCGCTTCCGACAAGACATACCGGGACTTCCTGATGGGCAATCGCCGACAGTTCCTGCAGGCCTCGCTGCTCGCGGCCGGCGCCGCCGTCCTTCCGCGCGGCGAAAGCGCGCCGGCGCGCAGCGGCGCGCGCGTAGTCTCGACGTGGGACTTCGGCGTCGGCGCGAACGCGGCCGCATGGCCGGTGCTCGCCCGCGGCGGCAGCGCGCTGGATGCGGTCGAAGCCGGCGCGCGCTGGGCCGAGGCTGACCTGTGCAATCCCACGGTCGGGCGCTGCGGCAATCCCGATCGCGACGGCGTGCTGACGCTGGACGCGAGCATCATGGACGGCGATGGCCGCTGCGGTTCGGTCGCCGCGCTGGAGGACATCGCGCATCCGGTGTCGGTCGCCCGCGCGGTGATGGAGAGGACGCCGCACGTCATGCTCGTCGGCGCCGGCGCGCAGCAGTTCGCCGTCGCGCAGGGGTTCGAGAAGACGCCGCTGCTCACCGACTCGGCCCGCGCAGCATGGCGCGAGTGGCTGAAGACGTCGTAATACGCGCCGCAGATCAACGCCGAACGCCAGGCGCGTCCCGGCGACAAGAGCAACCACGACACGCTCGGCATCCTGGCGCGCGATGCGCAGGGCCGCCTGGCCGGCGCATGCACGACCAGCGGCATGGCGTGGAAGCTCCACGGCCGCGTGGGCGACAGCCCGATCATCGGCGCGGGCCTGTACATCGACAACGAAGTCGGCGCGGCCACGGCCTCGGGCGTCGGCGAGGAAATGGTCCGCAACGCGGCCAGCTTCCTCGTCGTCGAACTGATGCGGCAAGGGCGTTCGCCCGCGGATGCATGCCGCGAGGCGATCGACCGAGTCGTGCGCAAGCGCCCGGAAGCCAGCAAGACGCTGCAGGTGTGCTTCCTAGCGATGAACAAGGACGGCGAGGTCGGCGCGTTCGCGCTGCATCGCGGGTTTGTCTACGCCGTGCACGATGCATCGCCCGGTCCGCACGACCGCCTGCACGACGCGGCTTCGGTGTACCGGACCGAACAGAAGTGACCCGCGCGCAGCTCGAGATCGCCGCCAATTCGCTGGCGTCTGCATTGGCCGCGCAGGAAGGTGGCGCCGATCGCGTCGAACTGTGCGAGAACCTCGGCGAGGGCGGATGCACGCCTTCGTACGGCACGCTGGCGATGGCGCGCGAGCGGCTGCGCATTCCGTTGTACGTGCTGATCCGCCCGCGCGGCGGCGATTTCCTTTTCGATGCGCTCGAGCGCGACACCATGCTGCGCGACATCGAACTGTGCGTGCGCCTGGGCTGCGACGGCGTGGTGATCGGCGCGCTCACGCCGGACGGCGAGGTGGACGCCGCGCTGTGCGGCGAACTCATCGCAGCGGCGCGACCGCTCGGCGTCACGTTCCATCGGGCGCTCGATGTGGCGCGCGATCCGATGGCCGCGCTCGACGCGGCGATCGCGTTGGGTTGCGAACGCGCGCTCACGTCCGGCGCCCATGCCGACGCAGTCGAAGGCGCCGGCACCATCGCCTCCCTCGTGAAACATGCAGCCGACCGCATCGGTGTGATGGCGGGCGCGGGCGTCACGCCCGATAACGTGCGCGATCTAGTGCAGCGCACGGGCGTGCGGGAAGTACACGCTTCGGCGAAGGCGTCGCGCGAATCCACGATGCGCCTGCCGCGCCGCCTGCCGGGCCTTGAGGCGCAGTGGTCGCAGTCGGACGCCGACACGGTGCGCGCGCTGCGCAAGGCACTTCAATCATGAAAAGCACGCGACACGCTTCGCGGAGATAATCGGCCGATGGACAAGACTCCCCTCCTGATCGACACCGACCCTGGCGTGGACGACGCGCTCGCCCTGCTGATGGCGTTCAACGATCCGCGGCACGAGGTCGTCGGACTCACCATCGCCGCAGGCAACGTCGGCCTGAAGCACACCGTCGCCAACGCGCTCAAGCTGTGCGAAGTCGCCGGCATTGACGCGCCGGTCTTCGCCGGTTGCCCCGGCCCGTTGCTGCATCCGGCGCCCGATGCGGGTTACGTCCACGGCGAAGACGGTTTCGGCGACGTCGGCTACGAGCCCGCGCGTCGTGCCGCCGAACGTGAGCACGCCGCGCAGGCGATCCTCCGGCTTTCGCACGAACACGCCGGCAAGCTGCTGCTGGTCGCGCTCGGCCCCCTGACCAACGTGGCGCTCGCGCTCAAGCTCGATCCGACGCTGCCCGAACGCGTCGCGCGCATCGTCGTGATGGGCGGCGCAGTGACCGGCCACGGCAACATCACGCCGGCGGCGGAGTTCAACGTGTACTTCGACCCGGAGGCGGCACACATCGTGTTCGAGGCCTTTGCGCAGATCGACCTGGCCGACTGGGAAGGCACCATCGCCCACGGTCTGCTGCACGATCGAGTGGTCGAATGGCTAGCCGCGGATTCGCCGCGCGCACGCTTCTACGAACGCATCTCGAAGAAGACACGCGAATGGTCCGCCGACCGCCGCGGCGACTACTGGCATTCGGCCGATGCGCTGGCGATGGCGTACGCGCTCGAGCCGGAAGGCGCCACTGAACTGGTCGATCGCCCCGTCGTGGTCGAGCTGGGCCACGGCCACGCGCGCGGCATGACGGTGGTCGACTGGAACCGCCAGAGCGGCCTTGCGGACCGGTTCCGGATCCTCATGCGCTACGACCAGGCGCGTTTCGAGGGGCTGATCCGGGCGGCGCTGGCGGCGGGCTGATGCTCCGGCCGTCCGGCGACTTGCGCCGGGCTGGGTGGGGCCGCTATACTGCCGCGCTTTCCCCGAATGAATTGGTGAGTGCCATGAAGGCCGGCATCCATCCCGACTACCGCGACGTCGTTTTCCAGGACGTCACCACCGATTACCAGTTCCTGACGCGTTCGACCCTTGGCAGCAAGGAAACGATCAAGTGGGAAGACGGTAACGAGTACCCGCTGATCAAGGTCGATATCAGCTCGGCTTCGCATCCGTTCTACACGGGCAAGCACAAGATCGTCGACACCAGCGGTCGCGTCGACAAGTTCCGCAAGCGCTACGCGCAGAAGTAATCCGCGGTCCGCGCTTTCGAGCGCGATCCACGGGACTTCGCTCGGCGGCCTCGCGGTTATCCGCGGCGCCCCCGATTGCGACGAACCAGGTTGCGACGAATCAACCGGCGGTTGCCTGAAAGGCGGCCGTCGGTTTTTCGTGTCTGCGACATCAGGGCCGCGCATGCGGTGCGCGAATGCGACTGGACGAAACGTCTTCCCGAGGCGGCGCCCGCGTGAGGCGGCCGCGCGCCTGCCCGTCATTGGGCGTGCCGTCGCGGACATCGCACCGTCCCATCCGTGCGCATCCTTCCACCGCCCCGACCCGCCAGGCTGGCGCGGCCCCCTTTGTTCGCGATCTGGCCGCTTCCTGCGCCTATTCCCACGCTACAGACGGCAACCCGCCAGGGCGGGCTCCAGCGCCGCCTGCCACCAAAGTCCGAGTCGGCGCTCCAAAAGCGTTGTGCGATAATTCACGGATCGCGGCGCCCGTCTGTGCCGTGACCCCCGTGCCCGCTCCGTGCCGCGTCTTCCGGCGGCATGCAGACTTGAGGAGTGTTTCGTGTCCGATTCCAAGAAATCCGGCTTCGATCAGGTCTCCCTGACCGCCGGCGACAAGACCGTGACCTTGCCGGTCCACCACCCCGTCCTCGGCCAGCCGTGCATCGACATCGCCAAGCTGCCGAAGGAAACCGGTGCCTTCACCTACGACAACGGCTTCACGGCGACCGCCAGTTGCAAGTCGGCCGTCACCTACATCGACGGCGACGCCGGCGTGTTGCTGTATCGCGGCTACCCGATCGAGCAGCTCGCCGAGAAGTCGAGCTTCCTCGAAGTCGCATACCTGCTGATGAACGGCGAACTGCCGACCAAGGGCGAGTTCGATTCGTTCGAACATGAGGTCACGCATCACACGATGATGCACGAGGCCTTCCGCACGTTCCTCTACGGCTTCCGCCACGACGCGCATCCGATGGCGATGCTGGTCGGCATGCTCGGCTCGATGGCGAGCTTCTACCACAATGATCTCGACCTGGAAGATCCGGAGCAGCGCCGCCTGGCCGCGATCCGCCTGATCGCCAAGGTGCCGACGATCGCCGCCGCCTGCCATCGTTACTCGATCGGCTGGCCGATGCGCTATCCGAAGAACAACCTCGAGTACACCACGCGCTTCCTGCACATGATGAAGGAAGTGCCGAGCGAGCCGCTCGAGCTCAGCCCGGTCGCTGCCAAGGCGCTGGACCTGCTCTTCATCCTGCACGCCGACCACGAGCAGAACGCGTCGACCTCGACGGTGCGCCTGGTTGGTTCCACCGGCGCGAACCCGTACGCGTGCGTCGCCGCCGGCGTCGCCGCGCTGTGGGGCCCGGCGCACGGCGGTGCGAACGAAGCCGTGCTGAAGATGCTGGAAGAGATCGGCCGCCCGGAGAACGTCAATTCCGCCGTCGCCAAGGCGAAGGACAAGGAATCGGGCTTCCGCCTGATGGGCTTCGGCCATCGCGTCTACAAGAACTTCGACCCGCGCGCCAAGATCATCCGCGAGATGACGCACAAGGTGCTCGGCGAGCTGGGCATCAACGACCCGCTGCTCGAAGTGGCGATGAAGCTGGAAGAGGCCGCGCTGAAGGACGAGTATTTCGTGCAGCGCAAGCTCTACCCGAACGTCGACTTCTACTCCGGCATCATCTACAAGGCGCTGGGCATCCCGGTGGAGATGTTCACCGTCATGTTCGCCATCGCCCGCACGTCGGGCTGGGTCGCGCACTGGCTGGAGCAGCAGAACGATCCGGAGAACAAGATCGGCCGTCCGCGCCAGATCTACATCGGTTCGCCGCAGCGCGATTACACCGACCTCGCCAAGCGCTGAGGTCCGTCGCAACAGTGGCTCGCGTCACTGCCGAAACTTCGAAGCCGCGGCCCCGCCGCGGCTTCGTCGTTTTCAAATGGATCATCTACGCGCTGCTGGCCGGCGACGTCGTCCTGTACTCGCTGTACGGCCGCCTCACCGAGCTGATCGACACCGCCGCGTGGCTTGTCCTGCTGATGCTGTTCGAGTGGGAAACCGGCGGCTGGCCGCTGCGCGCGCGCTGGGTTCCGGCGCTGCACGGCGTACGGCTGCTGGCGAGCGTCGCCGTCGTCGTCGCGGTGGTGGGTTATGCACTCGAACGCGTGTGGCTGGACTTCTTCAACGAGACGACCTGGCTCGGCGTGATCGCGCTGCTGGAGCTGGAAGTGCGCCTGCCGCCCGGGGCGGTGCTCCTGCACCGGATGCGACGCGCGATCGCGGTCGTGCTGTATGTCGCACTGGTGGGCTTCATGCTCAACTGGGCCGTGATGGGCCTGCGCGACGAGAATCCGCAGGCCGCTTGGCTCGATACCTGGGACGCGCTGCTCTGGCTGGTGGCGTTCGTGGTGATCGAACTCAACGTGTTCGGCGTTCGGGACGACGGCAAACCGTCGCGCCGCGCGCGACTGGCCGGCGATTCGCATTGAAGCCCGATCAGCCGCGCGGCGACTGCAGGATGTCCACGCGCGTGGACAATGCGCTCAACGCGATGCGATGGATCATCTCGTCCACCGTCGTCGTGCATGGCGCAAGTACTTCGATGCGATAGCGATCGGCTGCGCGCGAGATCGCGGTGTGCGTCACGCAGTTCTGCGTCATCATCCCGGCGATGCGCACGCGCTCGATGCCATGCTGCGACAGCAGCGCTTCCAGGCCGGTTTCGTGGAACGAGTCCGCGTGGCGTTTGACGATCACCGGTGCTTGCGGTGCGACGGCGACTGCGCGCGGGTGGATCGCGACGCCATCGGTTTCCGGCTCGAAGAACGGCGCGCCGGGCGGTGCGATGTGCTGCACGTGGACGACCAGCTCGCCACGCGCATGCGCGGCGGCGACCTCGGCCTCGACGTTGTCGAGCGTGGCCTCCGCGTTCCACAGCGGATAACGCCCGCCGGGGAAATAATCGTTCTGCAGGTCGATGAGAAGCAGGGCGGTGTTCATGGCGCACTCCAGGGGAAATCAGGTGCAGACTAGGCCCCGGTGCCGGCGCGCACCATTGCGGATTGAAGGGATTGCGGCGCCCGCGCTTGCGGATTGAAAGGGCAGGGATGGGACATGGACAAGATCAATCGCGAGATCCTCGCGTTGCTGTCGCGCGACGCACGCATGAGCTGGCAGGAACTGGGGCGCCGCGTGCACCTCACCGGGCAGGCGGTGGCCACGCGCGTGCAGCAGCTGGTCGATGATGGCGTGATCCGCCACTTCGGCATCGTGCGCGGCGACCTGCGCCGGCACTTCATCACCGTCTTCCTCGACGGCCCACGCTTCACGGAAGTAGAAACCTTCCTGCGCCAGCATCCGCACGTGGAAAGCGCCAGCAAGATCGCCGGCGAAGGCTGCTACCACGTGGTGCTCGCCTGCGCGGACGATGCGGCGCTGGAGGCGTTCGCCGAGCAGTTGCAGCCCTACGGGCGCTATCGCGTCGCCAGCGAACTGCGGCGGATCAAGGACGGCGCGTAAGAGCGGGTCGGATCACTCGCCCGTATAGCCCTGGATCTCTTCCTCGGCCAGCAGCTGTCGAAGCTGCGCGGCGCTCGCGCGCTTCATCGGCTTCTCGTCCACGCTCGACAGCGGTGCCTGGCGTAGCCCATCGAGCGGAAGCACGGTGACGTCGAAGGCGATGTCTTCGGCGGAAAACACAAACACCGGCACGTCGGCGATGCGTTCGCGATCCAGTCGCACGCGGCGGCTGCGTGATTCTGCTGGAATGCCGTTCTGCTCCATCAAGCGCGACGGCGCGTCGGGGTCATCGCTGAACAGGTGCAGCGCGACCGGGCTGCGCGTGTCGGCGGTGCCGTCGAGCACGGATCCGACCAGCCGCGGCTGGAACGCATGGAAGAATTCCATCGCGCGCAGTGCGGCTTCACGACGCTGGCGCAGCGCGGGCACGTTCTCGCGCTGGAACAGGCGCTGGTACTCGCGCAGCGCGTCTTCGATCTCGCGATTGGCCGGCAGGGACGCGTCATCGAAAATGCCGAGCCTTTCGGCGGCCTTGAGCTTGGCCTGGTGGTAGTCGCGGATGCCGCCCTCCGCCATCAGCCGCGCGGCCTCGTTCGCCAGGCTATGCCGCCGTTCGCGGGTGCGCGTGAGTGCGTGCTGGTGGGCGTGCTGTCGAGCGTGGGGCATGGGAACCTCCGCGGCTGGCACGACGACGGCGAGTTCGCCGCGGCCGGCAGCGCCGGCAGGTAAAAACCTAGCATGTTTCCTGGCGCACGCACGTTACCGTCGGCGGTGTGTCGATTACGTCGACGCAATCGTCCCAGCATGAACGCCGGCCTTCTGCGATGTGCGTGCCGCAAAAGGAAAACGCCGGGCAAGCCCGGCGTTTCCAGGTGGACCACACGACGCGGTCAGAAGATGTCGAACGCTTCCTCGGCCGGTGCGGTTTCCTGCGGGCCGTAGTCGACGTAGCTCTGCATGCGGTCCAGGTCCTCGGCCTTGACCCACTCGATCACGCCGCCTTCGCCGCCGGGGATGAGTGCGCCATTGCCGGCGACCGACACCTTCACCATGCCTTCCGGCGGCTCGTTCATGGCCAGCGGCTGGTCCTTCAGCGCCACGCGCATGTAGTCGATCCAGATCGGCAGCGCGGCCTTGCCGCCGTATTCGCGATAGCCCAGCGACTTGTAGTTGTCGCGACCCACCCAGACGGTGGTGACGTACGGGCCGCCTACGCCGGAGAACCAGGCATCGCGGTGATCGTTGGTCGAACCGGTCTTGCCGCCGACGTCGTCGCGTTCGAGCACCTTCGCCGCCGTGCCCGTGCCGCGCTTGACCACGTCGCGCAGCATCGAAACGATCTGGTAGGCGATGCGGCTGTCGATCGCGCGCGGGGCCAGCACCATGTTGCTGGTGTCGATGGCCGGCTTCTTCGGCTCGTCCTTCGGCGCTTCCGGCGTCGCGGCCGGAGCCGGCGAACCGGCGGGGCCGAGGTTGAAGCCGTCGACGACGGCCGTGGTCGGCGCGGCGCGGCCCACCGTGCCGGGCACGCCGCATTCCGGGCAGGCCACGGCCGGCTTTTCCTTGAACACCACCGCGCCTTCGCGATCCTTCACTTCATCGATGAACCACGGCGTGACGCGGAAGCCGCCGTTGGCGAACACCGCGAAGCCGCGCGCCACCGACAGCGGCGTCAGCGATGCGGTGCCCAGCGACATCGACAGGTTCGGCGGCAGTTCGGCTTCGTCGAAACCGAAATGGCTGATGTACTTGCGCGCGTAGTCCACGCCGATGGCGTCGAGCAGACGCACCGAAACGAGGTTGCGCGACTGCACCATCGCCTCGCGCAGGCGCATGGGGCCTGCGAAGTTCCCGCTGTCGTTCTGCGGACGCCAGATATGGCCGCGGCGATCCTTGAAGACGACCGGTGCGTCGAGCACGACCGATGCCGGATTGAAGCCGCGTTCGAACGAGGCCGCATAGACGAACGGTTTGAAGCTGGAACCGGGCTGGCGACGCGCCTGCGTGGCGCGGTTGAACTTCGCCCCGGCGAAGCTGTAACCGCCGGAGAGCGCACGCAACGCGCCGTTGGAGGGCTCGAGCGAAACCAGCGCGGCCTGCGCCTGCGGCACCTGGTCCAGGCGCCAGCGTGCCGGCGGCGGGACCTCGCCTGGCTTCACGTCGGCGGTGGGTTCGATGCGGCTCACGCGGACCAGATCGCCGCGCTTGACCAGGCTCGCCGGCGCGCGGTCGCCCCAGCCTTGGCCGCTGCCCAGTTCGACCTGCGTGCCGTCGCCGGTTACCAGCTGCACCTGGCTGCCGCTGACGCCGGTGACGATCGCCGGTACCAGCGCCGCCTGCGTCGCGATGTTGCGAAGGCGCGCGCGGATGGCGGTGGCGTCCTCGTTCGGCGCGAGGTCGAAGTGCTGCTCCACGCCGTGCCAGCCGTGGCGGCGGTCGTACACGGCCAAGCCGTCGCGCACCGCCTTGTCGGCCGATGCCTGCAGCACCGGGTCGATGGTGGTGGTGACGTGGTAGCCCTTGGTCAGCGCCTCGTTGCCGAAGCGGGCGACCATTTCCTGGCGGACCATCTCGGCCACGTACGGCGCATAGACCTCGACCGGGCGCTCGTGCGGCGTGGCGTGCATCGGCACGGTCTTGGCCTGCGCGGCCTCGGCGGCGCTGACGAACTTCAGCTCGACCATGCGATCGAGGATGTAGTCGCGGCGCACCTTGGCGCGCTCGGGATTGGTCAGCGGATTGCCGCTGGAGGGGAACTTCGGAATGCCCGCCAGCGACGCCATTTCATCGAGCGAAAGTTCATTGAGCTTCTTGCCGTAATAGAACTCCGCCGCCGCGGCGACGCCGTAGGCGCGGTTGCCGAAGAAGCTCTTGTTCAAGTACAGCTCGAAGATCTCGTCCTTGCTCAGCTCGCGCTCCATGCGCATGGCCGTGAGCATCTCGGCGAGCTTGCGCGTGTAGCTGTATTCGTTGCTGAGGAAGAACTGGCGCGCGACCTGCTGGGTGATCGTGGAGCCACCGGGCACACGCTTTGCATCGGTGGTGGCGATGAGCCACACCGCGCGCGCGACGCCCTTGAAGTCGACGCCGTGGTGCTTGTAGAAGCGGGCGTCCTCGATGGCGAGGAAGGCCTGCTTCTGCCGTTCCGGAACGTCCTGGATGGACACCGGGTAACGGCGCGTCTCGCCGAACAGCGCCATCAGGCGTCCGTCCTTGGCGTAGACGTACATCGGCTCCTGCATCTCGACCGCGCGCAGGGTTTCGACATCGGGCAGCTTGGGGGCCACGAGGTAGTACAGGGTGCCCAGCGCGATGGCGCCGAGGAGGGCCAGGCCGGCCAGCGCGAACAGCGCCCAGCGCAGCAGGCGGCGGAGACGGGGCATCAAGCAGATTCCGATTGCGGGTGTAGTGGCCGTGGAGTATAGAGGAGCAGGGGAGGGGGTTTTTTGAGCGCCAGCACACCGGCAAAACGCACGGCCCGCAAGGCTGAGCGGTCGCGGGGACCCAGGGGTGGGTCACCCCGTCCAGGGGCGCCGCAAGGGGTTGGAAAGTGACGCAGTAAGGCAATTCGGAAGGAAATGGTTGCCAGCCTGTGCAAACTTGGTTATTTAAAGCGGGGTCACACAAGGCGCACGTAAGCGCCTGTGACAAGGGGAAAATATCGTGGGGATCGTCACAAAAAGCCAGCCGGCGGTCGTCGGCGTGGATATCAGTTCGACTGCCGTAAAGCTGTTGCAGCTCTCCAGGGCCGGTAACCGCTATCGCGTCGAGCATTACGCGGTCGAACCGCTGCCGCCCAACGCCGTCGTCGAGAAGAGCATCGTCGAGGTCGAGGCCGTCGGTGAGGCGATCCGTCGCGCGGTCGCGCGCTCGGGCACTCGCGCCAAGCACGCAGCGGCCGCGGTCGCGGGTTCGTCGGTCATCACCAAGGTCATCCCTATGCCGGGCGACCTGGACGAGGATGACCTCGAATCGCAGGTCGAACTGGAGGCGGTGAACTACGTCCCGTATCCGATCGAAGAGGTCAACCACGATTTCGAAGTGCTGGGCCCGATGCCCGGCAGTCCGGACATGCTGCAGGTGCTGCTTGCGGCGTCGCGTTCGGAGAACGTCGAAGTACGCGCCTCGGCGCTGGAGATCGGCGGCCTCACCCCGAAGGTGATGGACGTCGAAGCCTTCGCGCTGGAAAACGCCTTCGCGCTGGTCGCCGACCAGCTGGGCGGTCCGCGCGACGGCCTGGTCGCACTGGTCGATTCCGGCGCGACGATGACCACGCTCAACGTGCTTCGCAACGGTCGCAGCCTGTATGCGCGCGAACAGGTGTTCGGCGGCAAGCAGCTCACCGATGAAGTGATGCGCCGCTACGGCCTGAGCTACGAGGAAGCCGGCCTGGCCAAGCGCCAGGGCGGACTGCCGGAAAGCTACGAAGCCGAAGTGCTGGAGCCCTTCAAGGAGGCGATGGTCCAGCAGATCAGCCGCCTGCTGCAGTTCTTCTACGCGGGCAGCGAGTTCAACCGCGTCGACCAGATCGTGCTGGCGGGCGGTTGCGCCTCCATCGCCGGCATCGCCGAGATGGTCGAGGAGCAGTTGGGCGTGCCGACCACCATCGCCAACCCGCTGGCCCACATGACGCTGGGCCCGCGCGTGCAGGCGCATGCGCTGGCCCAGGACGCCCCGGCCCTGATGATCGCCTGCGGCCTGGCCCTGAGGAGTTTCGACTGATGGCACGCATCAACCTCCTCCCGTGGCGCGAAGAGCGCCGCAAGCAGCGGCAGAAGGAAACGGGCCTGATGCTCGGCGCGGCCGCCATCGGCGCGCTGCTGCTGTCCTTCATCATCGTCAGCTACTACAACGGCCAGATCGACGGCCAGAACGAGCGCAACACGTTCGTCCAGGGCCAGATCGACGAGGTCAAGAAGAAGAACGAAGAGATCAAGCTGCTCGAAGCCAAGAAGGCCAAGCTGCTGGCGCGCAAGGAAGTGATCGAGAAGCTGCAGGCCAACCGCTCGCAGATGGTCCACCTGTTCGACTCGCTGGTGCGCACGATCCCCGATGGCGCCGTGCTGACCTCGATCAAGCAGGACAACGAAACGCTCACGCTGGAAGGCCGCGCGCAGTCCAACGCGCGCGTCAGTACCTACATGCGCAACCTCGAAGGCTCGGGCTGGATGACGAATCCGGACCTGTCCATCATCGAGGCCAAGGGTGGCGACAAGGGCCTGCCGTACGAGTTCAAGCTGCAGGTCAAGCTCGCCAATCCGAACGCCCCGAAGGACGAGGATGGCGATGGCGTGCCGGACGCGCCCGCGGCGCAGATCGCCCAGTCGGGTGACGCCGCCACGGCAGGCGCTGCCGCGGGCAACGCCGCGCCGGCGACCACGCCTGCACCTGGCGCCGGTGCCGCCGCACAGCCGGCGACCGCACCTGCCGCTGCGCCCGCAACGCCTGCCACTGCGCCTCCGGCGCCGAATGCCACGCCGGCCCAGGGAGCGGCGTCATGAGCAAGAACAAATCCATCAAGCTCAACGAGCTGGACTTCAACAACATCGGTGGCTGGCCGCAGCAGGCGAAGATCGGCCTGTGCGCGATCATCGTCGTGGTGATCGTCGGCCTGGCCTGGTACCTGTTCGTCAGCGACAAGCGCACCGAGCTGGAGGGCCTGGAAGCGAAGGAAACGACGCTGCGCGGCGAGTTCGAGACCGAGCAGGGCAAGGCCGCCAACCTCGAGCCGCTGAAGCAGCAGCTTGCGCAGATGGAACAGCAGCTCCAGCAGATGCTCCGCCAGCTGCCCAGCAAGACCGAAATGCCCGACCTGATCGTCGACATCTCGCAGACCGCGCTGGCCACGGGCATCACCAACGAGCTGTTCCAGCCCGGCGCCGAGGAACCCAAGGAGTTCTACGCCGAGAAGCCGATCATGCTTCGCATGGTGGGCAGCTACCACCAGTTCGGCGGCTTCGTCAGCGGCGTCGCGTCGCTGCCGCGCGTGGTCATCATGACCATGCACGACATCTCGCTGAAGCCGCGCGGCAAGGAAGGCGTGATCACGCCCAACAGCCCGCTGGAACTGGCAGGCACGGTGAAGACCTACCGCTACCTGGACGAAGAGGAAGTCCAGAAGCAGGAAGCCGCCGCGACTGCGAACGGCAAGAAGGAGGGGACCTGAGATGCGCGCACACCTGATTGAAGGCGTCGCACCGCTGCGTGCCCTCGCCGCGATCGCACTCGTGCTCGGACTGGCCGCGTGTTCGCGCGGCGTCACGAGCACGCCGGGCGACGCGCCGAACCTGGAAAAGTGGATCGCCGAAGTCAAGGCGCGTCCAGCCCCGCCGCTGGATCCGCTGCCGGTGATGCAGCAGTTCGAGACGTTCGAGTACAACGCCTACGCACTGCGCGATCCGTTCAGCACGGCCTTCACCGACGACGGCGGCGGCAACGGCCCGCGTCCGGATGCGGGTCGCCGCAAGCAGACGCTGGAGCAGTTCCCGCTGGACAGCCTCGACATGGTCGGCACGCTGGGCAAGGGGAATGGCGTGATCGCACTGGTGATGGCACCGGACAAGGTGACCTACCGCGTAACGCCGGGGAACTACCTGGGGCAGAGCGACGGTCGCGTGACCGGCGTGTTCGAAGACCGCATCGAGCTGGTGGAACTGGTACCGGATGGCGCGGGTGGATGGTTGGAGCGTCCGGCCACGGTCGCGTTGGAAGATCAATAGGATTCTTGGGGGAATGCACGATGACCGTCTTTGAAAGTTCCAGCAAACGCGCTGGCCGTCGCCCCCTGCTCCGCAGCGGCTCGATCGGCCTGCTGATCGGTGCGATCGCCGCCGTCAGCGCAGTCCACGCCGCCGCTCCGGCACCGGCCGCTCCGACGGTGGTAGCCCCGCCGGCGAGCCTGGATCCCGCCAAGCAGCTGCCGGGCACCGTCGAGGTGTCCAACATCGACTTCAAGCGCGGCAGCGACGGCTCCGGCCGCCTGGTCGTGAAGTTCAGCGGCGACGGCGCCGCGCCGGACCTGCGCAACCAGGGCCAGAGCGTCGTGGTCAACGTCGGCAACGCCAAGCTGCCCGACTCGCTGCGCAAGCCGCTCAACGTCGTCGACTTCGCCACGCCGGTGCAGCGCATCGACGCGCGCAACAGCGGCGCGGGCACGCAGCTCGTGCTCGACATGAGCGGCAACTTCGATTCGATGGCCTACCAGACCGGTCGCGAGTACATCGTCGAGATCGTGCCGCGCACCGGTGCCGCCACCGGCCGCGCCGTCGGCCAGTCGACGACGGGCAAGGCCCCGGCCACCGGCGCACGCAGCTACAGCGGCCGTCCGGTGACGTTCAACTTCCAGGACGTGCCGGTGCGCACCGTGCTGCAGCTGATCGCCGAAGAGTCCGGCCTCAACGTGGTTGCGGCCGACACCGTGTCGGGCAACGTCACGCTGCGCCTGACCAACGTGCCGTGGGACCAGGCGCTGGACATCCTCCTGCAGGCCAAGGGACTGGACAAGCGCCGCAGCGGCAACGTCGTGTGGGTCGCCCCGCAGGCCGAGATCGCCAAGTACGAGCAGGACAAGGAAGACGCACGCATCGCGCTGGACAACCGCGTCGACCTGACCACCGAGTACGTGCAGATCAACTACCACAACGCCGCGCAGATCTTCAAAGCGCTGACCGAGGCGAAGGGTATTGGCGGATCGGGCAACCAGAGCGGTGGCGGCGGCGGTAGCAGCAACAACGACAGCGGCTTCCTGTCGCCGCGCGGACGCCTGGTCGCCGACGAGCGCACCAACACGCTGATGATCAGCGACATCCCGAAGAAGGTCGCGGAGATGAAGCAGCTGATCCACGTGATCGACCGTCCGGTCGACCAGGTGCTGATCGAAGGCCGCGTCGTCATCGCGCAGGACACCTTCGCCCGCGAGCTCGGTGCGCGTTTCGGCATCGCCGGCACGAAGGACGGCAAGTACTTCTTCAATGACACGATCGAGAACAACGACCAGACTCGCGGCTCGCTGGCCGAGGCCAGCCAGTCGGGCGACATCCCGACGCTGTTCAAGGGCCCGATGAGCAACCTGGGCGTGCTGAACCCGGCCGGTTCGGTGGCGCTGCAGATCCTCAACGCCGGCTACGCGCTCGACGTCGAACTGTCGGCCATGCAGGAAGAAGGCCGCGGCGAAGTGATCTCCAACCCGCGCATCGTGACCAGCAACCAGCGCGAGGCGGTGATCCGCCAGGGCCAGGAAGTGGGCTACGTGACGATCTCGCCGAGCTCGGGCAGCACCACGATTCCGATCCCGAACGTGCAGTTCAAGGACGTCCTGCTGGAGCTGAAGGTCACCCCGACCATCACCCATGACGGTCGCGTGTTCCTGAACATGAACGTGAAGAAGGACGAGGTCGAGGGCTTCGTCGACACCTCCATCGGCCAGGTGCCGACCATCGCCAAGCGCGAGGTCAACACCGCGGTGCTGGTCGAGGACGGCCAGACCGTCGTCATCGGTGGCGTCTACGAGTTCCGCGATCGCAGCGATATCTCGAAGGTGCCGTTCCTGGGCGACATTCCGTTCCTGGGCAACCTCTTCAAGAAGAAGGGTCGCAGCAAGGACAAGGCCGAGCTGCTGATCATGGTCACCCCGAAGGTGATGAAGGTCGACCAGCGCGGGTGAGGCAGGCCGCTACGCGGCACTGCCGCGTGGCCTGTCGAACGACCGGCCAGGATGGCCGGGCAGGGCGATCCGAAGCCCGCAACGTGACGCCATGGACGGCGGCCACAGAGCATCAGAATCCGGTGACGCGACACCGCCGCCTTAAACCGGCAAACCGGATTTCAAAGGGCCCCTCACGGGGCCCTTTGCGTTTCCATGCCTGAATGGCTGACGCAGTACGGGAACTGAGTCGTCCCGTTTCAGTCAAACTGGCCCGGATTCCCGATCGAGACCACCATGGACCGCCGCAGCGACGAGCTTCCCCGCCTGCACGACGCCTTCCGCGCCCTGCGCGAGGCCCTATCGGCCGAGATCGTCGGCCAGGCGGCGCTGATCGACCGCTTGCTGATCGCGCTGCTCGCCGACGGCCACCTGCTGGTCGAGGGTGCGCCGGGCCTGGCCAAGACCAGCGCGATCCGCGCCCTGGCCGCCCGCCTGGAGGCCGATTTCGCCCGCGTCCAGTTCACGCCCGACCTGCTCCCGGCAGACCTCACCGGCACCGAAGTCTGGCGCCCACAGGAAGGTCGCTTCGAGTTCCAGCCGGGCCCGATCTTCCATCCGATCCTGCTCGCCGACGAGATCAACCGCGCGCCCGCCAAGGTCCAGTCCGCGCTGCTGGAAGCGATGGGTGAACGCCAGGTCACCGTGGGCCGCGCGACGTACGCGCTGCCCCCGCTGTTCCTGGTGATGGCGACGCAGAACCCGATCGAGCAGGAAGGCACCTTCCCGCTGCCCGAAGCGCAGCTCGACCGCTTCCTGATGTACGTGCGGATCGGTTATCCGCAGGCGGCGGCCGAAACCGAAATCCTGCGGCTCGCCCGCGAACGCGCGCGCCAGGCCACGCAGCACGTCGCCGCCGCCATCGAGCGCATGCCGATGGACGACGTCTTCGCCGCGCGCAACGCGGTCCTCGACCTGCACCTCGCGCCAGCCGTCGAGCGCTACCTGATCGAACTCGTGCTCGCCTCGCGCGATGCCGCGCGTTACGACGCGACGCTTGCGCGCCGCATCGCCTGGGGCGCGAGCCCGCGCGGCTCGATCGCGCTGGAACGTTGCGCGCGGGCGCACGCGTGGCTGGCCGGCCGCGATTTCGTCACGCCCGACGACGTGCGCGCCGTAGCGCCCGACGTACTGCGCCATCGCATCCTGCCCAGCTATGAAGCCACGGCCGAAGGCTGGGACGGCGAGCGCCTCGTCGCCGAGCTGCTGCAGCGCGTGCCGTTGCCCTGAGTCTGGCTGGACGCCGATCGGCAAGCCGGTCCGCGTCGAATCCCCGCTTCATCACAACCCCACGAATCGTGCAGACACCCACGCAATCCCGCGATGAAACCACCGGCAACGGCGTCGTGCCCACGCTGCCGGAGCTCGTCGCATTGCGCCAGGCCGTAGCGGGCCGACGGCCTGCGCAACGCGGCCGGTTCGGCGTGAGCGGCCACGCGCTTTCGCCGCTGCGCGGGCGCGGAATGGAGTACGCCGAATCGCGCGAATACGTGGCCGGCGACGACGCGCGCCACATCGACTGGCGACTCACCGCGCGCACGGGGCGTGCGCACACCAAGCTGTTCCAGGCCGAGCGCGAACGCCTGAGCCTGATCGTCGCCGACACATCCCCGTCGCTGTACTTCGGCACGCGCGTGCGCTTCAAGTCGGTGCAGGCCGCGCGTGCCGGAGCGATCGCCGCATGGGCCGCCGTGCGCGACGGGGACCGCATCGCCGCGTTGCGCGCAAGCCTGCGCGAAGCGCCTATCGCGCCCGCGGCCGGCCCGCGTGGCGCGTTGCGCGTGCTGGATGCACTGACCCGCTGGTATGCACGCCCGCCGGACGACGATGCCGGACTCGGTGTCGCGCTGGACCACGCGCAGCGCCTGCTCCGACCGGGTTCGCGACTGGTCGTCCTGGCCGATCCGGCCAGTGTCGCGGCCTTGCCGGCACAGCGCTGGCCCGCGCTGTCGCACCATCACGAAGTCATCGTGCTGTTGCTGACCGATCCGCTCGAAGTCGCGCCGCCGAAGGCCTCGCTTCCGTTCATGGGCAGCGACGCCGAACACAGCCACGCGCATCGCATCGATGTCGATCTTTCCGTCGCCGCGCAACGGCAGGCGTGGCGTGCCGAGTTCGGCCGCCCGCTCGAAGCGGCGCTCGCGCAGCTGCCCGCGCGCGGCGTGCGCGTGCAGGCGTTGTCCACGCAGGCCGACAGCGCCTCCTGGCTGCCACTGCTCGGCCGCAATCGGCCGCTGGTGGCGTGATGGCCGCGCCCGCATCGCTCGTGTTGCGCGACATCCATGCCACGACGGCGCCCTCATGGTGGCCGCCAGCGCCCGGCTGGTGGATTCTGGCCGCCGCCGTCATCGCCGCAATGGTGTTGCTGATCTGGTGGCGCATGCGCGAACGCCGCCGTCGTGCCGCGCTCGCGTCCCTGTTCGATGACGAAGTCGATGCCGCATCGACGCCGCCGCAACAGGTCGCGGCGATGTCGGAACTCCTGCGCCGCGCCGCGCGCGCCCACGACGCCGGTGCCGATACGCTGCACGGCGAGGACTGGCTGCGCCACCTCGATGCCGCCGCTCCGAAGGCCAGGCGCAAGGCGCCGGTACGTACCGATTTTTCCAACGGCCCGGGCCGCCTGGTGCTGGACGGCGGCTTCCGTCCGGACGTGAATCCGGCCGATGTCGCCGCACTTCGTGCGCTGGCGCGCCAACGCTTCCTCTACTGGATGGGGGCGCCGCGGTGATCGACGCGCTGCTCCCCCCGTTCCTGTCGCTGCACGAGCACTTCGCGTGGCCGTGGATGCTGCTCGCGCTGCCGCTGCCGTGGTTTGCGCGATGGCTGTTGCCGCCGGCGCGGCACGCTTCCTCCGCCGCGTTGCGCGCGCCATTCGGCGAACGCCTGGATCGCGTCGCCCATGCCGGTGGGCGCACCGCGTTCGGTTCGCGCGCGAGCTGGCTGGTGTGGCTGGCATGGATCGCGCTGTGCATCGCCGCGGCACGTCCGCAGCAACTGGGCGAAGCAGTGCAGCCGCCGCAGGTGGGACGCGACCTGATGCTCGCGCTCGATCTCTCCGGCAGCATGCGCGAGCCGGACATGGAACTGGGAAGCCGCACCGTCGATCGCCTCACCGCGGCCAAGGCGGTGCTCGCCGACTTCCTCGATCGTCGACAGGGCGATCGTGTCGGCCTGATCGTGTTCGGCCGCCGTGCGTATGCATTGACGCCGCTCACGCTGGACCTGGCGTCCGTGCGACAGCAACTGGAAGACAGTGTCATTGGCCTGGCCGGCCAGGAAACCGCGATCGGCGACACCATCGCGCTGGCGACCAAGCGCCTGCGCGGGCAGCCCGCGCAACAGCGCGTGCTGGTGCTGCTCACCGACGGCGTGAACACGGCGGGCCTGCTCGAACCGAAGAAGGCGGCCGAGATCGCGAAGGCCGAAGGCGTGCGCATCCACACCATCGCCTTCGGCGGCGAAGGCACGATGTCGCTGTTCGGCCTGCCCGTGCCCATGCCCGGCGCGGGCGACGAGATCGACGAAGCCACTTTGCGCGAGATCGCTCGCAGCACCGGCGGCCGTTCCTTCCGCGCCCGCGATACCGCGCAGCTGGCGGGCATCTACGCTGAAATCGATCGCCTGGAGCCGATCGAACGTCCGGGCCAGGCGGTGCGTCCGCGCATCGAACGTTACCCGTGGCCGCTCGGCGCGGCGTTCGCGTGCGGCCTGTTGGCCTTCGCGTGGCCGAGGCGGAGGGCCGCATGAATCCGTTCGCCGATCTGTCGCTCGCATCGCTGCACCTGCTGCGCCCGCAGTGGCTGTGGGCGCTGCTCGCGCTGCCGGTGCTGCTTGGACTGTGGCGCGTGCAGCGACGCCGCGCCAGCGTGTGGCGCGAGAACGTCGATGCGCATCTGTTGCCGCATCTGCTGGTCGAGCGCGGCGGCGCGCGCGTGCGCTGGGGCGCGTGGGTCGCGGGGCTGGCATACGTGTTGGCCGTCCTCGCGCTGGCAGGGCCGAGCTGGCGGCAAAGTCCGCAACCGCTGTGGCAGAGCAAGACACCGCTGGTGGTGGCGGTCGATCTTTCCGGCGCCGCGCTGGCCGCCGACCTGCCGCCGTCGCGACTGGCGCAATCGCGCGCGAAGCTTTCCACGCTGCTGCGGGAACGCCAGGGAGGACAGGTCGCGCTCGTCGCGTTCGCCGACGACGCGTTCACCGTCGCGCCGCTGACCGAAGACGCGGGCAACGTCGCGTTGTTCCTCGATGCGCTGTCGCCCGACGTGATGCCCGTGGACGGACAGCGTGCCGATCGCGCGATCGAGTGGTCCGCGAAGCTGCTTGAACAGTCGGGATTCGACCGCGGCCGCATCCTGCTGATGACCGACCACGCCGGCGATGGCGCGAACCAGGCCGCATCGGCGGCCGCCAGGCAGGGCTTTCGCGTCGACGTCATGGGCGTGGGCGGCGAAGCCGGCGCACCGTACCGACGCGGCGACGGCACGTTCGCCAATGCGCGGCTCGATGAAGGTTCGCTGCGCGGCCTCGCATCGCAGGGCAATGGCCGCTATGCGCGTATCGCCAGCGACGATGGCGACCTGCGCGCGCTGGGCGTGCTGGACCCCACCGACACCGACGACGCCACGCGCGTGGACGGCAAGCGCGGCCATGCGTGGCAGGACGAAGGCTACTGGCTGCTTCCGCCGTTGATGCTGCTGGCGCTGTTCGCGTTCCGTCGTCGCGCGGCGCTGGCGATGGTCGTGCTGTGCGTGCTGTGGACTCCGGTGCGGGCGGCAGATGTGTGGCGCCGCGCGGACCAGGTCGAGCACGCGCGGATCGTGCAGGGCAACGAAGCGTTCCGTCGCGGCGATTTCAACGCCGCCGCGCAGGCGTACCAGTCGGCCGACAGCGCCGACGCGCACTACAACCGCGGCAATGCACTGGCGAAGGCGGGCCAGTATCCGCAGGCCATCGCCGCCTACGATGAAGCGCTCAAGCGCCAGCCGAACATGCCCGATGCCCTTGCCAACAAGCGCGCAGTGCAGGCGGCGATGAAACGCCAGCCGCCGCAGGGCGGTGGGCAGTCGAAGGACCAGAACAACAAGGACAGCAAACCCGACCAGAAGCCGCAGTCCGGGCAGGGGCAGCAACCGCCGCAATCGCAGCAGGACAAGCAATCGCAGTCCGATTCGAAGCCACAGGATTCGAAGCAGGACCAGCAGTCGCAGGCCGAATCCTCGCCAGCCGACGCGAACAAACAGCGCGATGCCGATGCCGCACAGCGCCAGCGCATGCAGCAGGCGCTCCGGCAGCAGGGCCAGCAGAAGCCGGAACAGCAGGACAAGTCGCGCAACGAAACCCCGCAGCAGCGCGAGCAACGCCTGGCGAACGAAGCCTGGCTGCGCCGTGTGCCGGACGACCCGGGTGGGCTGCTGCGCGAGAAATTCCGTATCGAGTACGAGCGCCGCGGCACGGGCGGGCAGGGCAACGAATGAACGTCGCGACGCACATTTCCAAACGCATGTTCGCGCGAGCGACGTTGCTGTTGCTGCTCGCGCTCGCGAGTCTGGACGCCGCCGCGCAGGTGCGCGCGTGGCTGGACCGCGACCGCATCGGCATGGGCGAAACGGTCACGCTCAACATCGAAAGCACCGCAGCGACCACCTCGACCGAACCCGACTACGCGCCGCTGCTCACCGATTTCTTCGTCAGCGGCCGCACCAGCCGGCGCGAGTTCGTGATGGGCTCCGGCGGCAGCACGGTGCGCACGCTGTACGCGGTGGCCCTGCGTCCGCGCCGCGATGGCGTGATGACGGTACCGGCGCTCAACGTCGGCAGCCTGCGCACGCAGCCGATTCCCCTGACCGTGGCGCCGGCGGCGACGGTGGCGCCAACGCGCACGGAAGACGTGTTCATCGAAAGCGAGGCCGACGACCCCGATCCCTACGTGCAGCAATCCGTGGGCTGGGTGGTGCGGTTGTATTCGGCGACGCCGCTGATTTCCGGGCAGCTGGACCAGGACGCGCCCGACGGCGCATCGCTGCAACGCGTGGGCGACGATGCGCAGTACCAGCGCGACATCGGTGGCCGTCGTTACCACGTGGTCGAACGCCGCTTCCTGCTGGTCCCCGAGCGCAGCGGCGTGCTCACGATTCCGCCGGCGCGGTTCGAAGGCCGTGGCGCGGGCGGTTTCTTCGACGATCTGCTCGGCGGCGGCCGTGGTGGCGCGCTGGAAGCCCAGGGCAACCCGCGCAAGCTCGACGTGCAGCCCGCTCCGGTGAATGCACCGCAGCCGTGGTTGCCGCTGCAGAACCTGACGCTGCGCTATCAATCCACGCCGCAGGAACTGCGCGTGGGCAATGCCGCGACCGTGACGGTCGAGGCGCTGGCCGACGGCGCCACCGCCGCGCAGATGCCGGAACTGCAACTTCCGCCGATCGATGGCGTGCAGGTGTTCGCCGAACCCGTGCAGGCCGACGAGCGTTTCGTCGATGGGCGTCCGCGCGTGAAGCTCACGAGGCGCTTCTCGCTGGTGCCGGCGCGCGAAGGCAATGCGCGGATGGCCGGCCTGCAACTGCCCTGGTGGGACGTGCGGGCCGGGCAGGCGCAGACCTCGAGCCTGCCGGCGCTGTCGTGGACGGTCCTGCCGGGCACCGCGCCGGGCGTCGCGAATGCGCCGGGAAGTGCGGTGCCGTCGGCGCCGGTCGCGGCGAGCGCGTCGGGTTCCTCCGCGACACCGCTCGCGGCCCGCTTCACCGACCTGGGCGGCGCGAACAAGGCGTGGGTACTGGCGGCATTGCTGTTCGCGACACTGTGGCTGTGCACGTTGGTGTGGGGCCTGCATCGCGGCGATGCGGCCAGGCCCGCGACGAAGCCGGAAGGCGACGCGCCCGCTCCGCCGCCGTCGGGTCACGTGGACCTGAAGCGGCTGATCGATCGCGGCGACCTGGGCGACGTGGCCGATGCACTGTGCGCGATGGCGCATCCGCCGGCGCGCGATCTGGATCAAGTGCGCGGCCGTCTGGTCGATGCCGACCAGCGCGAGGCCGTGGACGAACTCCAGCGCGCCCGCTGGGGCGCCGGCAGCGCCGTGACCGCGCGCGAGGCGCTGCGTCGCGCGTTCGCGAAAGGCCCGACCTGGCGCGAACAGTCCGTCGGGTTCGTCGCCTCGCCGCTGCCGCCGCTGTACCCGCCCGAACATCCGACGCGCTGACGCCCGCAGTCCCTCGCGGCGGCTGCGCCAGCAGTCGCCTGGCGAGCCCGTGGCAGCCGGCCGGGTCATCCATACGCCCCCGGACGCCAGCAAGGCGGGGCGGAAGGGGAAGGCTGGCCCCCGGCCTGGTGTAATCTCGCCGGCTGATTTTGCCGACGAGACGCGCCGAATGAGCCACATCGCCCTGCCCGAAGCCCGCATGCCGGCGAAGGGGATGCCCCTCCACATCAAGGTGCTGCTGGGCTTCATTGCAGGCGCGGTGCTGGGCCTGTTCGCGCACTTCATCGCGCCGGGCTCGCCTTTCGTGCTCGGTGCCGTGAGCTACGTCGCGCAGCCGGTGGGCCAGCTGTTCCTCGCGCTGCTCTTCATGCTGGTGCTGCCGCTGATGTTCTCGGCGCTCGTGCTGGGCGTGGCGGAGCTGGGCGATGTCGCAAGCCTCGGCCGCCTGGGCTGGCGCACGCTGATCTACACCGCGGTGGTCACGCTGATCGCGGTCGCCATCGGCCTGCTGATGGTCAACCTGATCGGTCCCGGCCACGGGCTGGATCGCGGGATGCTCGACCAGGCGATGGCGCAGGGCGCGCAGAAGGCGGGCGAGATCGCCGCCACCGGCCAGCAGCTGGACTTCATGAAGATGCTGCTGGGCATCGTGCCGAAGAACGTGCTCGCCGCCGCGGTGGACGACAAGCAGAAGCTGGGCGTGATGTTCTTCGCGCTGATGCTCGGCATCGGCCTGGTGATGACGCCCAGCCCGCACACGCAGGCGTTCAAGAACGCGGTGCAGGGGCTGTTCGAGATCTGCATGCGCCTGATCGGCATGATCATCAAGCTCGCGCCGTACGCGGTGGCGTGCCTGATGTTCGCGCTGTGCGCCCAGTTCGGCTGGGAACTGCTGCTGGTGCTGGGCAAGTTCGCGCTGACGGTGGTGCTGGCGATCGCCGTGCACATGTTCATCGTGCTGCCGCTGTGGGTGAAGTTCGCCGGCGGCATGAGCCCGCGCGCGTTCTTCCGCGGCAGCCAGGAAGCGCTGCTGACGGCGTTCGCCACCGCATCCTCCACCGGCACGCTGCCGGTGACGCTGCGCGTGGCCGAGCAGAACCTAAAGCTGCCGCGCAAGGTCGCGCGCTTCGTGCTCACCGTGGGCGCATCGGCGAACCATCACGGCACGGCGCTGTTCGAAGGCATCACGGTGCTGTTCCTCGCGCAGGCGTTCGGCGTCGAGCTGACGCTGATGCACCAGGTGATGGTGCTGGGCCTGTGTCTGCTTGGCGGCATCGGCACGGCGGGCGTGCCGGCCGGTTCGCTGCCGGTGATCGCGATGATCTGCGCCGTGCTCGGCATTCCGGCCGAGGGCGTCGGCATCATCCTCGGCGTGGACCGCTTCCTCGACATGTGCCGCACCGCGCTCAACGTCACCGGCGACCTGGCGACCGCCGTGGTCGTGGCGAACCGCAGTGGCGACGTGGCCGAAAGCGAAGTCGTGATGCCGGCCGAAGCCGCTTCGGAAACCGCGGCCTGACGCGTATCGCCGCCGGCAGCGTCCGGCGGCAAACCGCACGCGATGCGCAATGCGCGCGTCGCGCATGCGGACTTTGGCACCGTGCTCGAACTGGAGGATGAAGACGTCCTCCACGCAGGTTTCTGCATCATGCTGGATTCCCGCCGCAGCGTGGAGTTCCGGGATGACGCCCGAACGCGACCGCGACACCGACACGCCGCAGACCGGCAAGACGAAGATGCCGCTTCACTGGAAGATGGCCATCGGCTTCGTCGCAGGCCTGGTACTGGGCCTCATAGTGCACTCCACCGTTGGCGCCAACGCGCCCTGGGTGCAGTGGATCACCGGCAACGTCACCACGCCTGCCGGCACCTTGTTCCTGCGCCTGATCTTCATGCTCGTCATCCCGCTGCTGTTCTCGGCGCTGGTGATGGGCGTGGCGGAAATGGGCGATGTGCGATCGCTCGGCCGCATCGGCTGGCGCACGCTCGCCTACACGATCGTCGTGTCGGGCATCGCGGTGATCCTCGGCCTGGTGCTGGTGAACTGGCTGCAGCCCGGCGCGGGCATCGACCCGGCGCGTGCGCAGTTGCTGCTCAGCGAAGGCGCCGAGCGCGCCAGCGCCATCGTCGGCAGCGCCGGCAGCCAGCCCAAGGGGCTGGACATGCTGGTGTCGATCGTCCCGGACAACGTGGTGAAGGCCGCGGCCGAGAACACGATCCTGGCGGTGATGTTCTTCGCGCTGATGCTCGGCATCGGACTGGTGCTCACGCGCACGAAGGCGACCGAGACCCTGCAGCGCGGCATCGAAGGCCTGTTCGAGGTGTCGATGACGCTGATCGGGCTGGTCATCCGCCTCGCGCCGTACGCGGTGTTCTGCTTCATGTTCAACCTGGCCGCGCTGTTCGGGTGGGAACTGCTGCGCAGCCTGGGCGCCTACGTCGGCGTGGTCGTGCTGGCCCTGGCGCTGCACCAGTTCGTCGTCTATTCGCTGGTGCTGAAGTTCGCCGCCGGCTACTCGCCCGTGCGCTTCTTCAAGGGCATCCAGGAAGCGATGGTGATGGCGTTCTCCACCGCCTCGTCGAACGCGACGCTGCCGACCTCGCTGCGCGTGGCCGACGAGAAGCTCGGCCTGCCCACCCGCGTGTCGCGCTTCGTGCTGACCGTGGGCGCCACCGCCAACCAGAACGGCACGGCGTTGTTCGAAGGCGTGACGGTGCTGTTCCTGGCGCAGTTCTTCGGCGTGGAACTCACGCTCTCGCAGCAGTTCACGGTGATGTTCGTCTGCATCCTGGGCGGCATCGGCACCGCGGGCGTGCCGGCGGGCTCGCTGCCGGTGGTGGCGCTGATCTGCGGCATGGTCGGCGTGCCGCCGGAGGGCATCGGCCTGATCCTCGGCGTCGACCGCTTCCTCGACATGTGCCGGACCACGCTCAACGTCACCGGCGACCTGATGCTGGCGACCGTGGTGTCGAAGGGGGAGCCGGACGGGCCGGGAACGCTCGAAGAGGCCTGATCGGGTCGGGAACCGGGGCGACATCCCCGTCGCGGGGTGTGACAATGGGCGTCCGCCGGCCGGGCAACGCGCCCGGAGCCCCGCGCGGCCCTCTCCCGCAGCCGAAGACCGCCCGACGCCATGACGACGCCCAGCCGCCGCGACCTCGCCAACGCCATCCGATTCCTCGCCATCGACGCGGTGCAGGCCGCCAATTCCGGCCACCCGGGCATGCCGATGGGCATGGCCGACATCGCCGAGGTGCTGTGGAACGATTACCTGCGCCACAACCCGTCCAATCCGGACTGGTTCAACCGTGACCATTTCGTGCTCTCCAACGGCCACGGTTCGATGCTGCAGTACGCGCTGCTGCACCTGTCCGGCTACGACCTGCCGATCGAGGAGCTCAAGCGTTTCCGCCAGCTGCACTCGAAGACGCCGGGCCACCCGGAAAACTTCATGACGCCCGGCATCGAGACCACCACCGGTCCGCTCGGCCAGGGCTTCGCCAATTCGGTCGGCATGGCGCTGGCCGAGAAGCTGCTCGCACAGCGCTTCAACAAGCCGGGGCACGCCGTCGTCGACAGCCGCACGTGGGTGTTCATGGGCGACGGCTGCCTGATGGAAGGCATCTCGCACGAAGCCGCATCCTTGGCCGGCACCTGGGGCCTGCACAAGCTGGTGGCCTTCTGGGACGACAACCACATCTCCATCGACGGCAACACCGACGGCTGGTTCACCGACGACACGCCCAAGCGCTTCGAAGCCTACGGCTGGAACGTCGTGCGCGGCGTCGACGGCCATGACGCCGATTCCATCAAGGCCGCCATCGAGCAGGCGCTGAAGTCCACCGACAAGCCGACGCTGATCTGCTGCCGCACCACCATCGGTTTCGGTTCGCCGAACAAAGCCGGCAAGGAATCCTCGCACGGCGCCGCGCTGGGCAAGGACGAAGTGGCCGCCACGCGCGCTGCGTTGAACTGGAAGTACGGCGAGTTCGAGATTCCGCAGGACATCTACGACGGCTGGCGCAAGCGCGACCACGCCGGCGAGGAGAAGGCCTGGAACAAGCTGTTCGACGAGTACACCAAGCAGTTCCCGGAGCTGGCCGCCGAACTGACGCGTCGCTCGCGCGGCCAGCTGCCGGACGGTTTCGTCAAGGCCGCCGACGAGTACATCGCCAAGCTGCAGGCCGACGGCCTCACCATCGCATCGCGCAAGGCGTCGCAGATGGCGATCGAAACCTTCGCCCCGCTGCTGCCGGAACTGATCGGCGGTTCGGCGGACCTCGCGCATTCGAACCTGACGCTGTGGAAGGGCAGCAAGTCCGTCGCGACCGACGATCCGAACGCGAACTACGTCTATTACGGCGTGCGCGAGTTCGGCATGACCGCGATCAGCAACGGCCTGGGCCTGCACGAGTGCTTCATCCCGTACGACGCGACGTTCCTGGTGTTCAGCGACTACGCGCGCAACGCCGTGCGCATGAGCGCGCTGATGGGCGCGCACGCGATCCACGTCTACACGCACGATTCCATTGGCCTCGGCGAAGACGGCCCGACGCACCAGCCGATCGAGCACATGGCCTCGCTGCGCTACATCCCGCACAACGACGTGTGGCGTCCGTGCGACGCGGTTGAATCGGCCGCATGCTGGAAGGCCGCGATCGTGCGTTCCGACGGCCCGAGCTGCCTGATCTTCTCGCGCCAGAACCTCGCGCATCAGCAGCGCAGCGCGCAACAGGTGGCGGACATCGAGCGCGGCGGTTACGTGCTGAAGGATTCGGTCGGCGCGCCGGAGCTGATCATCATGGCGACAGGTTCGGAAGTCGGCTTGGCGATGGACGCCGCCAAGCAGCTGGGCGACAAGGTGCGCGTGGTGTCGCTGCCGTCGACGACGGTGTTCGACCGCCAGGATCCGAGCTATCGCGAATCGGTGCTGCCCAAGGCGTGCCGCAAGCGAGTGGCGATCGAAGCGGGCGTCACGGATTTCTGGCGCAAGTACGTGGGCCTGGACGGCGCGGTGATCGGCATCGACGAGTTCGGCGCGTCGGCTCCGGCGGAACAGCTGTTCCCGTACTTCGGCTTCACGGTCGAGAAGGTGGTCGAGGCGGCGCGTTCGCTGTAACGGGCACTTCTCTCTGATCGATGCGAAAGAAGCGGCTTCGGCCGCTTCTTTCGTTTACGGCCGTCGCGGCGGGCGGATCATCGGGAGGAAAGTAACTTCCGGCAGGGACACTTCGCCCTCCGGCCTCACTAGACTGCGGGCGAATCTCCTGCACAGGCGCAGCCATGGAAAGCCTCGCCATCCCCGTGCTCGGCCTGGCGGTGATCGACGCCATCAATCCGTCCGCGCTCGCCGTGGCGCTGTGGTGGCTGGCGCGGCCCGGCGCCACGCCGCGGTTGCTGGCGTACATCGGCGGCATCTTCGTCGCGTACGTTTCGATGGGAGTCGCGCTGATGCTCGGCGCGGGTGCGTTCGTGCGGCGCTTCGGCGACGCGTTGGACAATCCGGCGGTGCTGGCCGTGCAACTGGCGATCGGCCTGGCGCTGTTCGCCTACGCGGTCTTCGCGCCGAAAGCCGCGGCTTCGGACGTACAGCGCGAGCCGCGGATCGGCGGGTTGCTCGGCATGGCGCTGCTGGGCGCGACGATCACGGTGGTGGAACTGACCACGGCATTGCCGTACTTCGCCGCCATCGCGCTGATGACGGCCGAACACGCGCCGGCGTCGCAATGGCTGCCGTTGCTGCTGGCCTACAACGTCATCTTCATCGCGCCGCCGCTGGCGCTGGTCGCGTTGAACGTCGTGTTCGGCCGGCAGTTGCAGGGAGGCTTCGCGCACTGGCGCACGCGGCTGCAGGCCGGTGCGCGTGAAGCAGGGCTTTGGGTCATGGCGCTGGCCGGCGTCGCGCTGTGCGGCGATGCGGTCTCGCGTTACCTCGCACAACGCGAGCGCGACGGCGCAAGCCTGCCGCCCATCGAAGGGGCGGTCATTGCGTCGCCACGAGCGCCAGGCTGACCAGCTTCGCTTCCAGTCGCTCGCCGAAGCCCGACGGCGACGACAGGCCCATGCGCTCCAGGGCCTCGACGTTGTCGGTACGCGCCGACAGCGCGCGCCATACCGTGCGCAACTTGGCGCCACGCGTCGCGGTGTTCGACTTCAGCCACGCCAGCGCCTTCACCAGCCTTTGCTCGACCGGCGTGAAATCGCTGCCCAGCGGGTAGTCCGGCAACGCGCCGCTCTTGTGGAACGGGCGCAGCGACGCGGCGAGGCGTTCTGGCGTGTTGCGCGACGCGGACGCCGGCAGCGCGAAATCGGCACGCAGTTTCCCCTCGCGCCTGGCGACGTCGACAAGGGCCTGCTGGAAGCGCGCATCGGCGATGGCCGTCATTGCCATCACGCAATCCTCGTCGCTCTTTCCGCGGATGTCGGCGATGCCGTACTCGCTGATGTACACATCACGCAGGTGGCGCGGGATCGTCGTGTGCCCGTAGTTCCACACGATGTTCGAGGTGAGCTTCCCGCCCGACTCGCGCGTCGCGCGCAGCATCAGCGTCGAACGGGCATCCGGCAGCGCATGCGACATCGCGACGAAGTTGTACTGGCCGCCGACGCCGGAAACGACGCGGCCATCCTCCAGCGCGTCGGACGTCGCGGCACCAAGCGCGGTCGCCATCATGCAGGTGTTGAAGAAACGTGCGTCGCGACGCTGCAGGCGTTCCAGTTCGATGTCGCCGACCAGGTCGTTCACCTCGCCCACGCGGCGCATGCCGATGGCGCGTCGCGTATCCGGCGGAAGGTCGCGTAGCCACGCGTAGAACTCCGGCGAGCCGAGGTAGAACGCGCCGTGCAGGAATTCGCCCTGCTGTTCGAGCAGCGCCAGATCGTGCGCGCTGGGACCACCGCGTTCGATGCGCTGCATCGCGGCGAGGTCATCCACCACGCGACGCTTGATCACGCCTACTTCCACCAGGCGGCGGAAGCCTTCGTTGATCATCTCGCTGCAGCCGTACAGGCCGCGCTCGAACGGTGCGAGGGCTTCGTCGCCGGCATTCGGGCAACCCAGTGCGCGCAGGACGTTGCGATACGCATCATTGTCGACATGGCGCAGCACCAGCGCATGGCACAGCGCGTCCGCCAATGCGCCGATGCCGATCTGCAACGTGCCGCCGTCCACGACCAGCGTGCTCGCATGGAAGCCGATGGCGTAGTCGGCATCGGTGACCGGCTGACGCGGAAGGCCGAAGAGCCTGGGATACGGCCCCGGCGGCGTGACCACGGCATCGAAGAACTCCGGCGCGACCGTCGCGCTGCCGCCGAGCCAGGGCAGGCGCGGATCGACTTCGGCAATCAGCACCGGGCGCGGCAATCCGCGTGCGACGACGGCGTCGACCGAGTCGGCCGTCAGGTCGGTATTGCACGACAGCGACAGCCGCGCGCCATCAGGTGAACGCGCGACTTTCTGCACGATGGCGTTGAGTCCGCGATCGGCGAGGGCGCGTGCGACGTGCGTGTAGTTCAGGCTCGCGTAGCGCCTTTGCACCGGCACCGAGTTGAGAAGCGCGCCGGACTGCAGGTAGAACTCCTCGATCTCGATGTGCGCCGGCAACGCATTGCGCTTGAGCGCCTGCACATAGGCCAGTCGCGGAAAATCGGCGCCGAAATGACGTTCGACGAACGGCCTCACGAAGCGGCCTTCCAGCCCCCGTCCGCCGCCCGGCGGATCCAGCGACAGCGCGGTGTAGAGGTGCAGCGGTCGCGAGGTATCGCCTTCGACGCGCGCATACAAGGCGTTGAGCAGCCGATGCGGCTTGCCCAGGCCCAGCGGCGCGCCAATGTGCAGCGGGCCCTTGATGCGCGTGAGCAGGAAGTCGGCGGCGGCGTCGACCGAATCAAAGGCAGGCGGAGCGGGGCGGGTTTCCATGGGCGGAAAGCCTAACGGCTTCACGGCTTCGGCGCGTCATCGACGTGGATCGAATCGACCTGGCGGATCCAGCGCGCCGGACGCGATTCGCCCGGTACGACAAGGCGCCACGGGCCGTCCCCGGCGGACAGCGGCGCGCCGTCGCAGCGGTCGGCCAGCACGACCGTGCGGTTGCCCAGCGAGGGGTCGAGTTCGGCGAGTGCGAACGCGACGCGGTAGCCGTCGCGCGCGGTGACTTCGACCACGCGTGCGAGCTGCGCGCCGCGCAGCGGCTCGGCCGGCATCGCCTTGGCGGCCTGCAACAGGGCGGCGAGCGATACGCCTTCGCATTCGATGGCATGACCGTGCACCGTGCCGCCGGCCTTCACCTTGGGCAGCGTGCCGATGAGGGTCGGGTCGATGGCGACGTCCGCAGCCGCGCAGGGCGTGGCAAATGCCAGCGCCAACGTCAGGAACAAGGTTCGGGTCATGGACGCTTTTCCGCAGGAAGGAGGAATCGGACAAGTTGCGAGCCGACCAGCATCGCAACGACGAAGATGATCGCGTCCGCGCCACCATGCGCGAGGTTCGCCAGCGCCGGCCCCGGGCAATAACCGGCCAGCCCCCAGCCGATGCCGAACAGCGCGCTGCCGGTCAGCAGGCGACGGTCGATGCGCGTGCCTGGTGGTGCGGGCAATGAGCCGCCGTCGAGCGTGCAGCCGCGCTGCCGCAGCCAGGCGAATCCGGGCATCGAGACAGCGAGCGCGGCGCCCATCACCAGCGCCAGCGAGGGATCCCATTGGCCTGCGACGTCGAGGAAGTTCAGCACTTTGTCCGGGTTCGTCATGCCCGACACCGCCAGGCCCAGGCCGAAGATGGCGCCGGCCACCACTGCGTGCGCGATGCGCTTCACGACAGGCCGCCCGCGACGTGTCGCACGAGGTAGACCGTGACGAATGCGGTACCCATGAACACGAGCACCGCCCAGAGCGAGCGTCGCGAGAAGCGCGCGAGCCCGCAGATGCCGTGGCCGCTGGTGCAGCCGTTGCCCATGCGCGTACCGACGCCGACCAGCAGGCCGGCGAGCGCGAGCCAGATCCACGGGAAGCCGGTCCGCGGCGTCGCGCCCGACCATGCGAACCACGCGCCCGCCGCGACGATCATGGCGATGAGGAAGGCCAGTCGCCAGCCGCGATCGGTGTGCTCATCGATCGCCGCATTGGCGATGCCGCTGATGCCCGCGATGCGGCCAAGCGTTGCGAGCAGGTAAGTCGCGGCGAGGCCGATCAGCGCGCCGCCGATCAGTGCTGAAACGGGAGTGAAGGAGGTCGGCATGGAGGGCGCCTTCAGATGCGGTCGATCGGAATCTTGAGGTAACGCACGCCATTGGGCTCCGGCGGCGGCAGTGCGCCGGCGCGGATGTTGGTCTGCACGGCGGGCAGGATCAACGCCGGCATCGCCAGCGTCGCATCGCGCCCGGTACGCAGTGCAACGTACTCGTCTTCGGTCGCGCCGTCGCGTACGTGGATGTTGTCGCGACGCTGCGCGCCGATGGTGGTCTCGCACGCGACCTCGCGCCCGCCCGGGCCGTAGTCGTGGCAGACGAAGACGCGCGTGTCGTCGGGCAGTTCGTCGAACAGGCGGCGGATCGAGCGGAACAGCGTGCGTGCATCGCCGCCGGGGAAATCGCAGCGCGCCGTGCCGCCGTCGGGCATGAAGAGCGAGTCGCCGGTGAACAGCGCATCGCCGATCATGTAGGCGCAGCTGTCGCTGGTATGGCCCGGCACCGCGATGACGCGCGCGTCGATCGCGCCGATGCGGAACGCGTCGCCATCGGCGAACAGCCGGTCGAACTGCGAGCCGTCGGCGTGGAAGTCATCTTCGAGGTTGAACACCGGCGCGAACGCGCGCTGCACGTCGCGGATACCTTCGCCGATGGCGACGGTCGCGGCGGGCCATTGGGACTTCAGCCATTGCGCTGCGCTCAGGTGATCGGCGTGCGCATGCGTTTCGAGAATCCACTGCACATCGAGGCCGCGTTCGCGCGCGACATCGGCCACCTTCTGCGCCGACGTGGTCGAGGTCCGCGCCGCCTTGGCATCGAAATCGAGCACCGGGTCGATGATGGCCGCCGAGGTGCCGGACGGGTCGCGGACGAGGTAGGTCCAGGTGTTGCTGTCGGCGTGGAAGAACGGCTGGACGTCGGGCTTCATCGCGATCTCCGCGCGGGGCCGGTCGCCCCGCCGCGCCAATCTAGCGGATCGGCGCGAAGGTTGTGATCGCGCGGCGTTAAGTCAACGTGCCAGCGCGGCGTTCAGCGTGACGGCCAGTTCCGCGCCACCGCGGCGCAGCTGCTCTTCGGCGAGCGGGCGCCAGGTCTGCACGTAGTCCTCGCCGATCGTCGCCTTGGGAGGATAGAAGCCCGGTCGCATCATGATCCGGCACGACGCTTGCGCCCATTGCGCCGACGGCGGCGATAGCGGTCGTGGCGGCAGGGCGACCGCGAGGGGAATCGCGCGCAGGCGCATGAGCCAGTCGGCCTCTTCGAGATTGGCCGCCTTGAGCATGCCGCTGTCCCACAGCGAATGCAGGTTGGTGCCGCGACCGTCGAACTGGACCTGGAAATCGTTGCCGCCCTTGTCGCGGGCGAAGCCGGCATGGAGCGGCTGGTGCACGTCGCCGACGAAATGCACGACGAACTTCAGCGCCTGCAGGCGTTCGGCTCGGCTGCGCGAGGTGTCGGCCAGGATCGTGGTCTGCGCGCGGATCGCCTCGACCACGCAGTTGCCGTCCTTGCAGTGCTTCGCCGCGTCGTACTGGCAGTCGTCTTCGGCGATGTTGACGTAGTGCCAGCTGCCAGTGCGCTTGCCGAGGTCCGGATCGTGCTCGCGCAGTTCGTCGGCCCAGCTGGCGATGCCGGGCAGCGTCGGGTCGGCTTCGTCCTTCAGCAGGTCGGCGATCTGCGCGCGGGCCTGGGGGGTGAGGTCGTCCCACGCCAGCGCGGCGACCAGGCGGTGGCCCAGGCGACCCCACGCGTGCGCTTCGTGGGGCACGAACAAGAGGCTGAGGGCGAGGGCGAAAAGGATGCGGGCCATGCCGGCATTTTATCCGGCACGGCCCGCTCGCGGCATTACCGTCCGAGCGCTTTGGCGCGTCGGAACAACCCGCGTCGGCGATCAGAACTTCATGACATACGCCGCGCCGTACACGATCGGATCGATGTTCACCGTGCCGATGCCGGCGCCGTCCAGCTTCACGTCGGTGTCGATGTCGATCCAGCGCGCGTCCACGCGGATTGCGCTGCGTTCGTTCAGCGCGAAATCGAGACCGACGTGCGCGGCCAGGCCCCAGGAATCGTCCAGCTTGAGCTTGGCGCCGGCCAGCGCGCCGCGGGTGTCTTCGCTGAAGAAGGTCGTGTAGTTCACGCCGGCGCCGACGAACGGCGACACCTTGCCCGCGCTGTTGAAGTGGTACTGCAGCGACACCGTCGGCGGCAGCTGCTTGGTGCTTCCCACGGCGCCCAGGCCCGCGATGCTGACGTCGTGTTCGAACGGCCAGGCGGCGATGACCTCGATGCCCAAGTTGTCGCGTACGAAGTACTCGAACGTCAGCGTGGGTTTGACGTCGGTGTCGACGCGCACCGGCAGGGTGCCGCCGGCCAGGCGGCCGTTGTCGGACTTGGGATCGACCGCGTGGACGCCGACGCCCAGCGTCCAGTCGCCCTTGGACTGGGCGAGGACGGGCGTGGCGGCGCCGGCCAGGGCAAGGGCCAGCGCGCAGGCGAGAAGGGGCTTTTGCATGGAAGTGTCTCGTTGGGAGCGTGTGGGAACGCTTCCAGTCTCCGCAGCCGATCAAACGGGCGCTTGATCATGATCAATTCCGTCCGGCCCGCCCGCCTGGCGCCGGCGCGATGCACCTGCCCTGTTAGAATGGGCGCTCGCGGTTTCCCCTTGTCCGGGCTCGCTCGCCCGGGCTTTTCACGACCACCCGCCGCGCGCATCGCGGCCGCAGGAGCTTGCTACTCATGACCATCAAGGTTGGCATCAACGGCTTTGGCCGCATCGGGCGCAACGTGCTGCGCTCGGCCGTGCAGAACTTCGCTGGCGAGATCGAGATCGTCGCCATCAACGACCTGCTGGAGCCGGACTACCTGGCCTACATGCTGAGCTATGACTCCGTGCACGGCCGCTTCAAGGGCGACGTGAAGGTCGAGGGCAACACGCTGATCATCAATGGCAAGAAGATCCGCCTGACGCAGGAGCGCGATCCGGCCAACCTGAAGTGGGACGAAGTCGGCGCCGACGTCGTCATCGAATCCACCGGCCTGTTCCTGACGAAGGAAACCTGCCAGAAGCACCTGGATGCAGGCGCGAAGAAGGTCATCCAGTCGGCGCCGTCGAAGGACGACACGCCGATGTTCGTATACGGCGTGAACCACGCCACGTACAAGGGCGAAGCGATCATCTCCAACGCTTCGTGCACCACCAACTGCCTCGCGCCGCTGGCGAAGGTGCTGCACGACAAGTGGGGCATCAAGCGCGGCCTGATGACCACCGTGCACGCCACCACGGCGACGCAGAAGACCGTCGATGGCCCGTCCAACAAGGATTGGCGCGGCGGCCGCGGCATCCTGGAGAACATCATTCCCTCCAGCACCGGCGCGGCGAAGGCCGTCGGCGTGGTGATCCCGGAACTCAACAAGAAGCTCACCGGCATGTCGTTCCGCGTGCCGACCTCGGACGTATCGGTCGTCGACCTGACGGTGGAGCTCGACAAGTCCGCCACCTACGCCGAAATCTGCGCGGAAATGAAGGCGCAGTCGGAAGGCGCGTTGAAGGGCGTGCTGGGTTACACCGAGGACAAGGTCGTCGCCACCGATTTCCGCGGCGACGCGCGCACCTCCATCTTCGACGCCGAAGCCGGCATCGCGCTCGACGGCACCTTCGTCAAGCTCGTCAGCTGGTACGACAACGAGTGGGGCTACTCGAACAAGTGCCTGGAAATGGTCAAGGTCGTCGCGAAGTAACTCGCGGCCGACGCGACACCCCGCAAGGGCCGGCGCAATGCCGGCCCTTGCCGTTTCCGGGCGGGTGAATCGCACCATTCACCCTTGTTTTCGCGCCGTCTGGCCGCACAACACCGTCATGAACGACACGCGCGAAATGCCCGTTCCGCCGGGCGACGAGGCACTCACCGAGCAGCACCTGGCCGAACTGGTCGACCGCTTCTACGAGCGCGTCCGCGCCGATCCCGAACTCGGCCCGGTCTTCAACGCCGCCATCGACGACTGGCCCGAGCACAAGCGCATGCTCACCGCGTTCTGGTCGTCGGTCGCGCTGGGCACGAAGCGTTATCGCGGCAACCCGATGGCGGCGCATCGCCCGCACCCGATCCGCGTCGAACACTTCGATCGCTGGCTGTCGCTCTGGCGCGACACCGCGCGCGAGGTGCTGCCGGCCGACCAGGTCGAGCGCGTGTGCGCCTATGCGGAGAAGATCGGTTACAGCCTGCGCTACGGGCTGGGTCTGATGGAACGCAAGGGCGCATTGCCGCTGGGCGTGCCGACCCTATGAGCGTGCAACGCGATCAGTTGATCGTGTAGCCCGCCAGCCTCCAGGTGTTGTCGTTGTCGAAGTGGAGCGACACCAGCTCCTCGGCGACGCGATTGCCCGGGAAACGCGTCTGGAACCGCGCGCTCACGTAGGCGCCGGCCGGCACGTTGCCGCCGGCGGGCACCAGGTTCCTCGATACCGACGTCCATTCGCGCGCCACCGGCGTTCCCAGTGCATTGCGCTTGGCGGTGATGCCGTCGACGAACTGTTGCTCGGTGGCGGCCGCACGCGCGACCGGCGATGCGCCTTGCCAGACCTGCGCGACCTGCCCCCGGTCGATCAGCTGCGCGACCGTGAGCGCCGCCTGCACGACGGCATTGGGATCGACCGACGGCGCGGCGCCCGCGGCTGGCGCCGGCTTCGTGGGCGCGGCCTGCGGCGTCGCGGGGCGGGTCTGTGCGGAAGCGGCGAGCGAGGCGCCGAACAGCAGCGCGATGGCCAGCCGAATGCGTGCGTTCATGGCGTGGTTCCGGTTGCGCGCGGAGTCCGGAGTCTCGCGCGGCGGGTGTAAAGGCGATGCGAGAGCAGCCCTCCGCATCGCCTTCCGCTCAGAACGCCGCGTCGAACGCCACTTCGCCTTCCACGCCGACCTGGTAGGCCGACACGCGGCGTTCGAAGAAGTTCGTCACTTCCTGCACGTCCTGCAGGTCCATGAAGGCGAACGGATTGCTCGCGTTGAAATGCTTCGGCAGGCCCAGCTGCGCCAGACGCTGGTCGGCGCAGTACTGCAGGTACTGGCGCATGTCCCTGGGCGACAGTCCCGCGACGCCGCCGGAGAGCACGTCCTGCGCGAACTGCATCTCGCATTCCACCGCTTCCTCCAGCATGCGTACGACCTGCGCCTTCAGTTCGTCGTCGAACAGCTCCGGCTCCTCGCTGCGCGCGGTGCGGATCACCTCGAAGGCGAACGCCATGTGGCAGCTCTCGTCGCGGAACACCCAGTTCGTGCCCGACGCCAGCCCGTGCAGCAGTCCACGCGAACGCAGGTAGTAGACGTAGGCGAACGCGGCGAAGAAGAACAGGCCTTCGATGCAGCACGCGAAGCAGATCAGGTTGAGCAGGAACTGTCGACGCTGCTCGACTGTCTCGATCCGCTCCAGGCCCTGGATCGAATCGATCCACTTGAAGCAGAACTCCGCCTTGGCGCGGATCGACGGAATGTTCTCCACCGCGGCGAACGCCTTCGCGCGCGCCACCGGATCGGGCAGATAGGTGTCCAGCAGCGTCAGGTAGAACTGCACGTGCAGCGCTTCCTCGTACAGCTGGCGCGACAGGTACATGCGCGCTTCGGGCGCGTTGATGTGCTGGTAGAGGTTCAGCACCAGGTTGTTCGCCACGATCGAATCGCCCGTGGCGAAGAACGCGACGAGGCGTTCGATGAGGTGGCGTTCCGCCGGTCCAAGCTTGTGCTTGAGGTCGTTCACGTCGAGCGAGAAGTCGACCTCCTCCACCGTCCACGTGTTGCGGATGGCGTCGCGGTACATCTCGTAGAACTGCGGGTAGCGCATCGGCCGCAGGGTGAGGTCGAAGCCCGGGTCGAGCAGGTGGGGCGTTTGGGACATGGCGGTTCTCGTGTGGAACCTTGCCCTTCAGCGGCAACCGTCCGCGATCTGCGCGGAAGGGGAGGGAGGCAGGCCGCGCATCGGTTGCCTACTGAAGGGAAGGTGTTCTGTAGGGGCGCTCGCCTCACGGGGAGCGCGCACGCATCACTGGCAGGCTTCGCAGGACTCGGGATTCTCAAGCGAACACGCCACCGCTTCGGCAGGCGTGAACGCGGGGGGCGACGCCTCCACGGCCGCCGCGCCGCTCACCGTCGTCTTCGCGATCTTCGTAGCAGGGCGCGAGCGCAGGTAATACGTCGTCTTCAGGCCCTTCTTCCATGCATACATGTACATCGACGACAGCTGGCCGATGTTCGGACTTTCGATGAAGAGGTTGAGCGACTGGCTCTGGTCGATGAAGGCGCCGCGGTCGGCGGCCATGTCGATGAGCGAACGCATCGGCAGTTCCCACGAGGTGCGATACACCGCGCGCAACGATTCGGGAATCGCCTCCACGCCCTGGATCGAGCCTTCCGACATCTTGATGCGGTCGCGCAGTTCCGGCGTCCACAGGCCCAGCGTCTTCAGTTCTTCCACCAGGTAGCGGTTCACGACGAGGAAATCGCCCGACAGCGTCTCGCGCTTGAACAGGTTAGAGACCTGCGGCTCGATGCACTCATAGCAGCCGGCGATCGAGGCGATGGTCGCGGTCGGCGCGATGGCGATGAGCAGCGAGTTGCGCAGGCCGTGTTCGCGGATGCGCGCGCGCAGGCCGTCCCAGCGTTCCTGGTCGGCGGGCACGACGCCCCAGGCGTCGAACTGCAATTCGCCCTGCGCCGCACGCGTGTCGGCGAAGCTCGGATGGCGGCCGCGCTCCATTGCCAGCTCGCTGGATGCGGACAGTGCGTGGAAGTAGATCGACTCGGCGATGGTCGCCGACAACGCGCGCGCCGCATCGGAATCGAACGGCAGGCGTAGCTTGAAGAACACGTCCTGCAGGCCCATCACGCCCAGCCCGACCGGCCGCCACTTCAGATTCGCGCGACGCGCCGTTTCGATGGGATAGAAGTTGAGGTCGATCACGCGATCGAGCTGGCGCACGGCCAGGCGCACGGTCTCGGCGAGCTTGTCGAAATCGAAGCGCCCGGCCTCGCCGTGCAATGGGCCGTCGGCAAATACCTCGACGTGGTGCGAGAGGTTGATCGAGCCGAGGTTGCACACCGCCGTCTCGTCCTGCGAGGTGACTTCCAGGATCTCCGTGCACAGGTTCGACAGATGCACGACGTTGCCGTCGCGGAGCGTCTGGTTGCACGCGCGGTTGGACTTGTCCTTGAAGTTCATCCAGCCGTTGCCTGTCTGCGCGAGCGTGCGCATCATGCGCGCATACAGGTCGCGCGCCTTTATCTGCTTCGTCGCCAGGCCGGCGACTTCCGCCGCGCGATACGCGCGTTCGAACGCCTCGCCCCACAGGTCCGTCAGCTGCGGCACCTTCGCCGGATCGAACAGCGACCACTCGCCGTCGGCTTCGACGCGGCGCATGAACTCGTCCGGGATCCAGTTCGCCAGATTGAGGTTGTGCGTGCGGCGTGCCTCGTCGCCGGTGTTGTCGCGCAGTTCGAGGAATTCCTCCACGTCCGCGTGCCACGGCTCCAGGTACACGCACGCCGCGCCCTTGCGCTTGCCGCCCTGGTTCACCGCGGCGACGGAAGCGTCCAGCGTCTTGAGCCACGGCACGATGCCGTTGCTCAGGCCATTGGTCGAGCGGATCAGCGAACCGCGCGAACGGATGCGCGTGTACGACAGGCCGATGCCGCCGCTGAACTTGGACAGCTTCGCCACGTCCATGTAGCGCTTGTAGATGCTTTCCAGCGAATCCTCGGGAGAATCGAGCAGGAAGCAGCTCGACAGCTGTTCGTGCGTGGTGCCGGAGTTGAACAGCGTCGGCGACGACGGGATGTAATCCAGCTGCGCCATGCGCTTGTACAACGCGAGCGCGTCACCCACGTCCTCGCTCAGCGCGCACGCGATGCGCAGGAAGAACTGCTGCGGCGTTTCGATCACGGTGCGGGCGGTCGGATGGCGCAGCAGGTAGCGGTCGTACAGCGTGCGCAGGCCGAAGTAGTCGAAGCGCTGGTTGTGCGCGTTGTCGATGGCGTCGTTGAGCTTGCGCGCATGCGACTGCACGAAGGTCAGCAGGCGGTCGTTGATCAGGCCCAGTTCGTGCCCGCGCTGCACCGACTGCGAGAAGGCGTGGATCTCGATGCCGGCGACCTCCTTCTCGATCACTCCGGCAAGCAGCCGCGCGGCGAGGCGGCCGTATTCGGGTTCCTCGGCGGTCAGCAATGCGGCGGTGCGGATCGACAGTTCGTCCAGCTCGCGCGTGCTCGCACCGTCGTACAGGCCGGAGATCGTGCGCGTCGCCACGCGCATCGGATCCACGGCGAACAACCCTTCGCACGCGCGCGTCACGGCGCGCACGATCTTGTTGAGGTCGACGGGTTCGCGGCCGCCGCTGCGCTTGGTCACCGTCATGGTGAGGTTGGCGGCGGGCGGCGTCAGTGCGAAGCCGGCTCCGGGTTCGGGCGTGCGCGCATCGGGTTCGCGGACAGGCGTGGCGACATCGGCTTGCGTAACGGTGTTCATCGGCGACTCCAGTGCGTGGGCGCACGTCTGGCCGTCCTCTCCCTCGAAGGACGACACGGGCGCGGAGGTCTCGATGATCGAAGCGGGGTGTCGCGCAGGCCGAGACGGACTGCGGGCGACGGCGCGAACCGTCGCGGGTGCGACACCGACCGTCTTCCCTCCGAAGACACCCTGGCCGGTCACCGCGCGGTGTGCGACGCGCGGTTGTCGGCAGGTCTTCGGACTTGGGACGCGAGAGGGCGCGATGCGCCGTCATCACCTACCGGTGGCCGCTTCCCAGGCGCTACGCCCAGTGCCATGGCCACCTTCGTTTCCCATACCGCTGCGGGGCAGTGCTGGATTCCCACCAGCTTCCCGTTTTAAGCCATCCCGAAGGACGGCACCGACGGGCCACAACATAGTGGGGGTCGACGCATACGTCAACGCTAAATCTTGTGGATAACAGCAGAATCGCAAGTCCGCGAGGTTTGCCCGCACCGGTGCGTCAGGGGACAATGCACGCCCTCGCGACCGCGTTCGCACCGGCCGCCGCACCGTTCCGTCATCCATCCCACCCTTCCCCGGAAGGGCAGCAGAGGAAGCACCGATGTCCATCGTCCGCATGTCCGACCTCGACCTCCACGGCAAGCGCGTGTTGATCCGCGAAGACCTGAACGTGCCCATCGAGGCCGGCCGCATCACGTCCGAACAGCGCATCACCGCGGCGTTGCCGACGATGAAGCTGGCGCTGGAGAAGGGCGCCGCCGTGATGGTGACCTCGCACCTGGGCCGCCCGAAGGAAGGCACGTGGACGCAGGAAGATTCGCTGGCGCCGGTGGCGAAGCGGCTGTCCGAACTGCTCGGCATCGACGTTGCGCTGGTGAAGGACTGGGTCGACGGCGTCGATGTGAAGCCGGGCCAGCTCGTGCTGCTGGAGAACTGCCGCATGAATGTCGGCGAAGGCAAGGACGACGATGCGCTTTCGAAGAAGTACGCCGCGCTGTGCGATGTGTTCGTCATGGATGCGTTCGGCACCGCGCATCGCGCGCAGGCGTCCACGCATGGCGCGATCAAGCACGCGAAGGTCGCCGCCGGCGGCCCGCTGCTGATGGCTGAACTCGACGCGCTTGCCAAGGCGCTCGACAACCCGGCGCGTCCGCTGCTGGCCATCGTCGCCGGCTCGAAGGTGTCGACCAAGCTCGAACTGCTCTCGTCGCTGGTGTCGAAGGTCGACCAGTTGATCGTCGGCGGCGGCATCGCCAACACGTTCATCGCCGCGATGGGCCACGGCGTCGGCAAGTCGCTGGTGGAGATGGACCTCATCGATACCGCGAAGAAGATCATGACCGACGCGAAGGCGCGCGGCGCGGACATCCCGGTGCCGGTCGACGTCGTCGTCGCGCCGAAGTTCGCCGCCGATGCGCCGGCGACGGTGAAGGCGGTCGATGCGGTGGGCGAGGACGACATGATCCTGGACATCGGCCCGCAGACGGCTGCGCGCTACGCCGAGCTGATCAAGGCCGCCGGCACCGTGGTGTGGAACGGCCCGGTCGGCGTGTTCGAGTTCGACGCCTTCGGCAAGGGCACCGAAACGCTTGCGCGCGCGATCGCCGCATCGAAGGCGTTCTCCATCGCCGGCGGCGGTGACACGCTCGCGGCCGTGGACAAGTACGGCATCGAGGACGACGTGTCGTACATCTCCACCGGCGGCGGCGCGTTCCTGGAGTTCCTGGAAGGCAAGGAGCTGCCGGCGGTCGCGGCGTTGAAGGCGCGCGCGTAAGCCGAACTCGCAGCCCGGGCAAGGTCGAGGACCGCCCCCGGGTTCGATGCACCGTCACGCACCACCCCGGGTGCGCTTCGCTTACCCGGGCTGCAAAAGCAGGAAAACCGGGTAATCGCATGACCACGCTCTTCTTCGACATGGACGGCACGCTCATCGATTCGGCCGTCGGCATCACGCGCTGCGTCGAGCACGCGCTCGTGCGGATGGGGTTGCCGGTTCCGCCGCAGGAAGAACTGCGCCGCTGGATCGGCCCCGCGCTGCGCACCAGCTTCGGCCCGTTGCTCAACGACGAAGCGAAGGTCGAACAGGCCGTGCTGCATTACCGCGACCGCTTCGAGACGCACGGCTGGGCCGAGCACGAGGTCTACGCCGGCATCGGCGAGGCGGTCGAAGCGCTGCACGCCGCCGGGCACCGGCTGGCCGTGGTCACGGCGAAGAACGAGCCGCACGCACGCAAGATCGTCGACCACCTGCCGTTCGGGCACCGCTTCGACGACGTCATCGGCGCCACGCTCGATGGCCGCATCAGCCACAAGGACCAGCTCATCGCCGAAGCGCTGCGCCGGTTCGACCTTCCCGCCGCCTCGTGCTGGATGATCGGCGACCGCCGCATGGACATCGAGGGCGCGCGCCATCACGGCATGCGCAACATCGGCGTGCTCTGGGGCTTCGGCGGCGAGGTCGAGCTGCGCGAAGCCGGCGCGCTTCGCCTGGCGTCCTCGCCGGGCGAACTGCCGGCGCTGCTGGCCGCCTGATCCCGCACCCGACCGGTGGTTCCGGTCGACAGACCGCATGCTTGCGGTTGCTGCCTGCCGTTGCGCCTCCTAGTATCGGCCCCGTGGACTAGGGGGTTCCGATGCGCAAGTGGTGGGGGTTGCTGGCCTGGACGCTGGCGGGCGCTGCGTGGGCGGCCGACGTGCAATACGAACGGGGCGAGTACCGCTTCTCGGTAGGGCCCGAGCCCGCCTACGTCGAGGTGGGCCAGCCCGCCGAGCGCTGGGATGCCGCAGCGCCCGGCGCTGCCGGTGCGCCATGGCGCTTCTGGCGCTACGACGTGCAGGTCGACAACCGGCGCGGCCGCGACGCGTATTACATCGACTACGTGTACGAGCCGAAGTCCGCCACCTTGCTGGGCGAGGCCGGACGCTTCCAGATCTCGTTCAATCCCGAATACCAGCAGCTGAAGATCCATCGCGTCGAAGTGCGCCGCGACGGCCGATGGGTGTCGCGACTGGCGCCGGAGCGGATCTCGCTGGCGCGCCGCGAAACCGACTTCGAGCAGGATCTGGCCGACGGACAGGTCACGGCCTTGATCGTGCTGGACGACATTCGCGTCGACGACGTGGTGCGCGTCAGCTACACCGTCACCGGCGGCAACCCGGTGCTGGCCGGCAACGAAAGCACGTCCATTCCGATGGGCTGGCGCAGTCCGGCGCTGGATTTGAACTTCCGCGCGCTGTACGACCCCGGCACCACCGTGGCGGTGCGCCGGGAAGGCGACGCGCCAGCGCCGCAGGTCCAGGCCTTTGCCGACCGGGTGGAAGCCCGCGCGCAGAAGCACGCCGTCCCGGCGTATGTGGACGAGGGCGATTATCCGCGCTGGTACCGGTTCTACCCGCGCGTGCAGGTCGCCGACCGGCGCAGCTGGGCGGACGTGGTGGCCTGGGCGTTGCCGCTGTATTCCAGAGTGGACACGCTCTCGCCGGAGCTTGAAGCGCAGATCGCCCGCTGGCGCACGCTCCCCAGCGAGGAGGCACGGCTCAAGGCCGCGCTGCGTGCGGTGCAGGAGCAGGTGCGCTACTTCGGCGTGGAAATGGGCGAGAACACGCACCGCCCGACGCCGCCGTCGGAAACCTGGGCGCGCCGTTACGGCGACTGCAAGGACAAGGCCTATCTGCTGTCGACGATGCTCGCGCGCATGGGCATCCGGGCCGAGCCGGCCCTGGTATCGATGGAACACGGGCGGGCGGTGGGGGAGTACCTGCCATCGGCCTCCGCGTTCGATCACGTGATCGTGCGCGCGCGCCTGGGCAAGGCGACGGTATGGGTCGACCCGACGCTGACCTCCGAGGGCGGCGATCCTTCCGAAAGCGACCAGAGCGCGTACGCCTACGCGCTGCCCATCGCGCCCGACGTTGCCGCGCTGCAGCCGATCCTGCGCCCGCGCACCGCCACCAACGCCGTCACCGTCGAGGAGCATCACGAGCCTTCGGCCGACGGACGCGAATCGATGCTGGAAGTGCGCACGCTGTACCAGGGCGACAGCGCCAACGGCATTCGTCGCTCGATCGCCCGGCAACGCATGGAAGACGTGTCGCGCCGATACGCCGACTACTACCGCCAGCGCTTCGGGAACATCGAGGTCGTGCAATCTTCCACCGTGCAGGACGACGTTGAGGCCAATCGGCTGACGACCGTCGAGCGCTATCGCCTGCTCGCGCCTTTCGAAAGCAAGGGCGGCAACCGCACGCTGGACGTGCTGGCCGAATCCCTCGTGCGCCTGACCAACCCGCCGTCGACCGTCGAGCGCACCGGGCCGCTGAACCTGAGTCCGCCGGCGCGTTACTTCCACCGCATCCGGCTGGACGTTCCGCCGCAGTGGCGGCCGATGTTCGGCGACGAGCACCAGCAGTTCGCGTCCGCGGCCTTCGACTACCGGCGCGACGTGAGTGTCGATCCGGCGAAGGTGGCCGTGGAGTACGAGATGAACGTGCTGCAGCCCGAACTTGCCGCCGCCCAGGCGAGCGCGTACGTGCAGCAGCTTCGCAAGGCGCGCGAGGGACTGTCGGCCGAGTTGCGATTCCAGGTTCCCGGCTCGCTGCAGCGACAGGACCGCGACGCGCGGCTCAAGGCATTGCTGCGCGATGTCATCGAAGAAGGATCCACACCATGAGTACCCGCATGCGCCTATACCTTTCCCGCGCCTGCGTGGCGTTCGTGCTGGGCGTCGCGGCGCCTGCTGCGGCGGCCGGGGAACCGGCGTTCGATGCGCAGCAGGCGTGGCAGCGGTTCCTCTCCACGGGCGATCTGGCCAGGGCGTACGCCGCGTTCGATGTGCTCGAGAAAGTCGGTTACGACGCCGTCAACGTCGACGCGGCGCAATGCGGTCGTCAGCAGCAGGCACTGAAAAAGGCGGTGCAGGACGCGCCCGTCAGCATCGCGATCCGCCGCGCGGCCTTCCTGTGCGCACAGGCAGCCGGTGACGACGCCGGCGCCGAGCGCGAGCTGGCGGTGCTGGCCGCGCTGTCGCGCCATGCGCTGGCATCGACGGGCGAACCCGGCGTCAGCAGGCCGATCCGCATCCTGGCACCGGTCGATGCCGTCGCCCTGCTGGTGACCGGCGGCCTGCAGACGAGCTATTACTACTACGGCCAGCTCTGGCCCAAGGGCACGTTGCCGCAGTTCGCCGCGGCGTGGGACCCGGAAACGAAGACCGAACGGCACTATGCGTTCGACGTCATCGACACGGTCTACACACTGGATCGCGACAACGCGATCCACGGCAACGTCGCACTGCGCAATTCCTACGCGCTGAGTCTGGTGAACCAGTGGGCGAAGTCGGGCGAAGTTTCCGACATCGACCTGGTGGCCACCCGCGCCGCGCACGAAGCGTCCGATGCGCACGCGAAGCTGGCCGCGCTCAAGCCCGCGGCGCAGAAAGGCGGGCTGCTGTCGCTGTCGACCTGGCTGACGCTGTGCGACAAGCGGCCCTTCGAAGGCTGCGCGGACGAACTGGTCGAGCCTTTGCTCGCGGGCGCGGAGCGGGGCGAGGCCTATCCCACGCTGCTGCTCGCGCTGATCCACGCGCGGGGAATCGGCGTGCCACGCGATGAAGCCGCTGCGATGAAACTGCTCGATCGCGCCGATGCGATCTGGCCGGCCGAAGCAGTGGGGCAGTACGCCGTGTACTGGGAGATGGTGGACGACGCGCCATACCCGGCCGAACTGCAAAAGCGCCTGGATCGCATGCGCGAACGCGGCAGTCGCCTGCCGCAGCGCCTGGCGGTCCACCGGAAGGTGGACGGGGGCAAGGCGGAACTGTCCGCGGACGAGATCGCCTTCCTCGCCGATCCGGCGGAGAACGGCAACGGCCTGGGGTTCGCCATGCTCGCGCTGTATTTCGATGGCCGCGGAGAGCCGGCCGAGCGCCGCCGCTGGCTCGAGAAGGCCGCCGCCGCGGGCTCCGCCCGCGCGCAGGCGGAGCTGGGCTCGGACCTGATCTACGGCGAAGCGAGCGCGCGCGACCCCGAGCGCGGCGAACGCCTGGTGTTCCAGGGCGCGCACGGCGGGCACACCTGGGCGATGCGCCACGTGGCCGAGCGGGAGCGGCTGGCCGAACGCTGGCAGTCGGCCGGAATGTGGCTCTACTCGGCCGTGCAGGCGGGCGACATGGAAGCGGCTTTCGACCTGGTCGACATGTTCATGATGGAGCTGCCGGAGATCGGCACGCCGAAGGAGGCGGTCGCCACGTTGCAGTCGATCTCGGACATCTACGACTCCGCGCGCGCACGTCGGCGGCTGGCGGAGATGGCCCTGGCCGGCGAGGGGATGCCCAGGGATCCTGGCAAGGCGCAGCGATGGCTGCTCGCCGATGCCGAAAAGGGCGATCACGTGTCGCAGGTCCAACTGGCGTTGGGGTATTTCAATGGCGACTTCGGAGCGATCGACGAAGCACAGGGCCAGCAGTGGATCCAGCGTGCGCTGGCAGCAAAGGAAGAGAGCGCCTACACGGGCTACGCCGGCTGGCTGTACCACCGCAAGCGCACGCCCGAATCCCGCGCCGAAGCGATAGCGTTGTGGAACCAGAGCATCGAAGCCGGGCAGAAGGCCGCCTACAACGAGCTCGCATGGGCCTCGTGCACGTCGCCTTATGCCGACGTCCACAACGCCGAGCGCGGGCTTGCGACCGTGGAGAAGATGGGCGATCCGGCCCTGCTCGACCTGCCGGAGCAGGACACCGTCGCGGCCTGCTACGCAGCCGGTGGACGCTTCCAGCAGGCCATCGACCTGCAGACCAGGGCGATCGCGGAACTGGATCTGTTGGCCCGGGCCAACAAGGAACGCTTCAAGCCGATCGCCGACGACTACCGCGTCCGGCTGGCGCTGTATCGCAAGGGGCGCGTCTACCTTGGCAGTCCCGACGAGGACGAGGACGTGAAGCGCTGATCGCCTTTCGCGCGCGCGCCCGCCGCGAAGGTGTGTGTACGCGGTCTCGCGCGTCGCGGTGGTCTGCTTTCGGGCCGGGTTTTTCAGACCACTTGGCCGCGTGCGCCGCGGTATGGCGGGCCTGCGGATGGGATCAAACCGAAACGGCGGACAGCTGTGTTAGCGTCGAAGGGTTCTCTGGACCTGCATTCGATGACGACCATTAAACGCCGCACCAAGATCCTCGCCACCCTCGGCCCGGCCACCGATCCGCCGGGCGTCCTCGACGCACTGCTCTCCGCCGGCGTCGACGTTGTCCGCCTCAATTTCTCGCACGGCGATCCATCCTCGCAGGTCGCCCGCGCACAGGCCGTGCGCGAAGCCGCGCAGCGCGTCGGCGTGGAAGTCGGCATCCTCGCCGACCTGCCCGGCCCGAAGATCCGCATCGAGCGCTTCGCCGAAGGCCGCGTGCTGCTCAAGACCGGCGACCGCTTCGACCTCGTCGCCAGCACCGACGCGCCGCCGGGCAACCTGCGCGAAGTCGGCGTGAGCTACCTCGGCCTGCCGGGCGACGTACGTCCCGGCGATGTGCTGCTGCTCGACGACGGCCTGCTGCAACTGCGCGTGGGCGCTGTCGAAGGCGAGCGCATCGTCACCACCGTGCTCAACGATGGCGCGCTGTCGGACCGCAAGGGTTTGAACAAGCAGGGCGGCGGTCTGTCGCTGGGCGCGCTGACCGAGCGCGACAAGGAACTGATCAAGGTGGCCGCCGAACTCGGCGCGGACTTCATCGCCGTGTCGTTCTGCCGCAATGCGCAGGACATGAACGACGCTCGCGCCATCGCGCGCGAACACGGTTGCGATGCCGCGCTGGTGTCGAAGATCGAACGCGCCGAAGCGATCGAGAACCTGTCCGAGATCGTCGATGCGTCCGACGTGGTGATGGTCGCGCGCGGCGACCTGGGCGTGGAGATCGGCGATGCCGAACTGCCGGGCCTGCAGAAGAAGATCATCCGCGAGGCGCTGGAGCGCAACAAGGTCGTCATCACCGCCACGCAGATGCTGCAGTCGATGGTCGACAGCCCGATCCCGACGCGCGCCGAAGTGCTCGACGTCGCCAACGCCGTCATCGACGGCACCGACGCGGTGATGCTGTCGCAGGAATCGGCCGCGGGCCGCTACCCGGTCAAGGCGGTGGAGGCGATGGCGCGCATCTGCCTGGGCGCCGAGCGCCAGTTCAACCACGACACCGATTTCGAAGCCGCGCCGCGCAACCTCGAACGCGCCGACCAGGCGATCGCGATGGCCGCGATGTTCCTGTCCGAACACATCGGCGTGCGCGCGATCATCGCGATGACCGAATCCGGCGGCACGGCGCGCTTCCTGTCGCGCTTCCGTTCGTCTGTACCGATCTACGCGCTCTCGCGCCACGACGGCGCGCGCCGCCGCATGGGCCTGATGCGCGACGTGGTGGCGCACAACTTCGACAGTCGCGGACTTACTTCGCGCGACGCCGCACGCAAGGCGGTGAAGGAACTGTTCGAACAGGACCACCTCAGCGTCGGCGAGCGCGTGATGTTCACCAGCGGCGACCACATGGAGCAGCTCGGCGCGACCAACACGCTGCGCCTGTTGCAGGTCGGCGAGGGCGGCACCGCCGAGGGTCTGGGCGAGCTGTAAGCTTCGTCGCATGGACCGACGACGCCAGGGGAGGCGTGGATGACCAGGACGAATGCGTACAGCCTGCTGTGCATGATCATCCGCGCCGTGGCGGTGTGGTGCCTCGGCAAGGCGGTCATCGCGATCCCCGGCACAGTGGCGGCGATCCGGAACGGCCCCGACGTCGGGATCACCGTCGCCTGGTACCTGGGAGCGGCGACGCTGGCCCTGCTTGTCCTTGCGGCGTTGTGGCTGTTCGCCGACAAGCTGGCCAAGCTCGCGCTCGTCCGGCCGCAGGACATGACGTTCGAAAGCAGCATGGATCCGTCGACGTGGCTGGGCCTGTTGCTGTCCGCGATCGGCGCGTGGTTCTGCCTCAGCGGCGTGGTTTCCGCCTTCTACATGGCGTTCCGATGGACGGCCATGTTGTACATGGCCAATGCGGGCGCAGGCGGGCAGGAGGATGTCGTTGCCGACATGGCAGCGACTGCGCTCGAAGTGGTGCTGGGCGCAGTGCTCCTGCTGCGAGGGCAGGGACTGTCCCGCTGGATCCATCGCCTTCGTTATGGCGTCGAGCCGCCGGCGTCGACGGCGCCCGCATCCTGAAAACGCATACATCCCAAGTGGTATTGAAATCCGGGGTGTCCGGTCTGCAAGTGGTTGATTTCCAGTCGCCTTGACCGGCTCTTTGCAGCGGGACACGTCTATAATGATCGGCTTCCCACCGCTCCCGCAGGACGACCCATGAGCATCGAACAGCTTGCCGAAACCGCCTTGGCCATGGTGGCCCCGGGCAAGGGCATCATCGCCATCGACGAGTCCGGCGCGACCTGCGCCAAGCGTTTCGCCGGCGTCGGCATCGAGAACACCGAGGAAAACCGCCGCCGCTACCGCGAGCTGCTGCTGACCACGCCGAAGCTGAACGAGTACATCTCCGGCGCGATCCTGTTCGACGAGACCATCCGCCAGTCCACCAGCGACGGCGTGCCGTTCGCCAAGTACATGTCCGACAACGGCATGATCCCGGGCATCAAGGTCGACAAGGGCACGCACAACCTCGCCGGTTTCCCGGGTGAAGTAGTGACCGAAGGCCTCGACGGCCTGCGCGCGCGCCTGGAGGAGTACTACAAGCTCGGCGCCCGCTTCGCCAAGTGGCGAGCGGTGATCAACATCGGCGACGACATCCCGTCGGGCACCTGCATCGACGCGAACGCCCACGCGCTGGCCCGTTATGCCGCGCTGTGCCAGGAGCAGGGCCTGGTGCCGATGGTCGAGCCGGAAGTCATCATGGACGGCAGCCACGACATCGAGACCTGCTTTGAAGTCACCGAAGTCGCGCTGCGTTCGCTGTTCGCCTCGCTGTACGAGCACAGCGTCATGCTGGAAGGCACCATCCTGAAGGCCTCGATGGTCGTGCCTGGCACGACCTGCGCGGACCAGGTGTCCTTCGACGAAGTCGCTGCCGCCACGCTGCAGTGCCTGAAGTCCACCGTGCCGGCGACGCTGCCGGGCATCGTGTTCCTGTCGGGCGGCCAGTCGGACGAAGCCGCCACCGCGCACCTCAACGCGATGAACCAGATGGGCCCGAACCCGTGGCCGCTGTCGTTCTCGTACGGCCGCGCGATGCAGGCCGCCGCGCTGAAGCTGTGGTCGCAGGACCTGGTGAACAACTTCGCCCGCGCGCAGCAGACCGTGTACGAGCGTGCCCGCGACAACGGCCTGGCCGCGTTGGGCCAGTGGAAGCAGGCCGCGTAAGCGACCGCATCCTCGGCACTACCGAAAAGCCGGCCTTGAGCCGGCTTTTCTTTTAGCTGATCGCGCCCGGGCAGGCCGGCATACGGCGCCGCATGAGTCCGCCGTGCCCGTATACAGGCCCTATACGTCGCGTGCACACCGCGTAGACCACGATTGGCCCGCGGGACACGGGTGGAATCGGGGCCGGGGTTGATCCGGATCAAGGCCCGCCCGAACGCCCGCCCGCAGACTGGAAGTCATGGACGCCGATGCATCGGCGCCCTCGCATCAGCGAACGACTGCCACTGGAGCCGGCGATGGACCAGCCAGATGACACCGTCATCAAGCGAAGAGAACGCGTCGCCTTCCTGCTGCTGACGGCGGTGGTGTTCCCGCTGCTCACGGTCATGATCGTCGCCAGCTACGGCTTCATCGTCTGGTTCTGGCAGATGTTCGTCTCCGGGCCGCCGACGGGGCACTGACGTGGCGGCCGGCTCCAATCCATCCGGCTCCCATCCATCGCGTCCTGATCCATCGCGACGCGCACTCCTGTTCGGCCGTCGTGCCGCGACAGCGCCGCTTCGCCCGCCGTGGGCACTGGACGAGAACGACTTCCTCGATGCCTGCACCGCCTGCGGCGCGTGCGTCGAACGCTGCCCCGAACGCGTGATCGTGCGTGGCGCCGGCGGACGCCCGGTGTTCGACCCACGGCTGGGCGAATGCACGTTCTGCGGCGAATGCGAAAGCGCCTGCACGCCGCGCGCGCTGGATCGCTCCGCGACGGACGAACCCTGGACGCTGAAAGCGCTCGTCGGCGACGCCTGCCTGCCGCGCCATGGCGTGGTGTGTTCCAGCTGCCGCGACGCGTGCCCCGAACGCGCCATCGCGTTCCCGCTGGCCGCCCGCGTCCCGCTTCCCGAAATCGACACCGCCCACTGCACCGGCTGCGGCGCCTGCGTGAGCGTGTGCCCGACACAGGCCATCACGCTCTGCGCGCGCGTCAGGGAGACCGCATGAAGCTCGACCCGTCCAGGTTCGAAACGACCGACAACGCGCAGGTGCAGCGCGAGGTCCATATCGCCAGCTTCGTCGTGCAGCATCGCGTCGAAGCAAGCGAGGCGATCGACGCATACATCGCCGCGAGCGACGACCTCGACCTTGCCGCGCGCGCGCAGACCCGCAGCGTCGTGCTGTGCGAATGCGACGACCAGTACGCGGTGCTCGACCGTGTCGACGCCCTTCGCGCGCTGCCCGGCGTACTCAACGTCGCGCTGGTCTACCACCACGCGGAACCGCGCGAGGCGCTCGATGCGCCGCTGCGTTCCGCAACCGATAGTCAGGCTTCCGGAGCCGCGCCATGACCACCCGCCGCGAGTTCATCCGCAACACCGCCGTCGCCACCGCCGCGGCCGCCGCCGGCATCCCGCTGCCGGGCGACACCGCCAACGTGCTGACCGAAGGCGACCTCACCGCGCTGAAGTGGGACAAGGCGCCGTGCCGTTTCTGCGGCACAGGATGCGGCGTCAACGTCGCGGTGAAGGAAGGCCGCGTCGTCGCCACGCACGGCGACGTGCACGCCGAGGTCAACCGCGGCATCAACTGCGTCAAGGGCTATTTCCTGTCCAAGATCATGTACGGCAGCGATCGCCTGACCTCGCCGTTGCTGCGCAAGAAGAACGGTGCCTACGCGAAGGACGGCGAGTTCACGCAGGTCACGTGGGACGAGGCCTTCGACGTGATGACCGCGCAGTTCAAGCGCGTGCTGAAGGAGAAGGGCGCCGACCACATCGGCATGTTCGGCTCGGGCCAGTGGACCGTTTGGGAAGGTTACGCGGCCAACAAGCTGATGAAGGGCGGTTTCCGCAGCAACCACATCGATCCCAACGCGCGGCATTGCATGGCTTCGGCGGTGATGGGTTTCATGCGCACCTTCGGCATGGATGAGCCGATGGGCTGCTACGACGACATCGAAGCGGCCGACGCGTTCGTGCTGTGGGGCTCGAACATGGCCGAGATGCATCCGATCCTGTGGACGCGCGTGACCGATCGCCGCCTCACGCATCCGCACGTGAAGGTCGCGGTGCTGTCCACGTTCGAGCATCGCAGCTTCGAACTGGCCGACATCCCGATCGTCTTCAAGCCGCAGACCGACCTGGTCATCCTCAACTACATCGCCAACCACATCATCACCAGTGGCAAGGTCAACCGGCAGTTCGTCGACCGCCACACCAGTTTCAAGCGCGGAAACGACGACATCGGCTACGGCCTGCGTCCGGACAATCCGCTGGAGGTCAAGGCGAAGAACGCGAAGGACGCCAACGGCGGCGAGGTCATCGACTTCGAGAAGTTCGCCGCGTTCGTGAAGCCGTACACGCTCGACAAGGCCGTGGAGATGACCGGCGTGGAACGCGGCTGGCTGGAGAAGCTGGCCGAGCTGTACGCCGATCCGAACGTCAAGGTGATGTCGTTCTGGACCATGGGCTTCAACCAGCACACGCGCGGCGTGTGGTGCAACAACATGGTCTACAACATCCACCTGTTGACCGGGAAGATCGCCATGCCCGGCAACAGCCCGTTCTCGCTGACGGGCCAGCCCTCCGCATGCGGCACCGCGCGCGAGGTGGGCACGTTCAGCCATCGGCTGCCGGCCGACATGCTCGTGGCCAATCCCGAGCATCGCAAGCACGCCGAGGAAATCTGGAAGATCCCGCACGGCATCATCAACCCCAAGCCCGGTTACCACGCGGTCGAACAGAACCGCATGCTCAAGGACGGCAAGCTCAACGCGTACTGGGTGCAGGTGAACAACAACATGCAGGCGGCGGCCAACCTGTATGAGGAAACCTGGCCGGGCTATCGCAATCCGGACAACTTCATCGTCGTGTCCGACGCATACCCGACCGTGACCGCGCAGGCCGCCGACCTGATCCTGCCCACCGCGATGTGGGTGGAAAAGGAAGGCGCCTACGGCAACGCCGAACGCCGCACGCAGTTCTGGCACCAGCTGGTGAGCGCGCCGGCGCAGGCACGTTCGGACCTGTGGCAGCTGATGGAATTCTCCAAGCGCTTCACCACCGACGAGTGCTGGCCGGCCGACATCCTCGCGGCCAATCCGCAGTTCAAGGGCAAGACGCTGTTCGATGTGCTGTACCGAAACGGCAACGTCGACCGCTACCCCGTCAGCGACATCCAGGAAGGCTACGCGAACGACGAGTCGCACCACTTCGGCTTCTACGTGCAGAAGGGGTTGTTCGAGGAGTACGCGACGTTCGGCCGCGGGCACGGGCACGACCTGGCGCCGTTCGATGCGTACCACAAGGCGCGCGGCCTGCGCTGGCCGGTGGTGGAAGGCCGCGAGACGCGCTGGCGCTATCGCGAAGGCAGCGACACGTACGTGCCTCCGGGCGAAGGCTTCCGCTTCTACGGCAACAAGGACGGACGCGCGGTGATCTGGGCGCTGCCGTACGAGCCGCCGGCCGAATCGCCGGATGCGGAGTTCGACCTGTGGCTGGTCACGGGCCGCGTGCTGGAGCACTGGCATTCGGGCTCGATGACGATGCGGGTGCCGGAACTGTTCCGCAGTTTCCCCACGGCCATGGTGTTCATGAACCCCGACGACGCGCGCAAGCGTGGCCTCAAGCGCGGCGATGACGTGCGCATCGTGTCGCGCCGTGGCGAGATGCGCACGCGCGTGGAAACGCGCGGCCGCAACCGCATGCCGGAAGGCGTGGTGTTCGTACCGTGGTTCGATGCCGGACAGCTCATCAACAAGGTGACGCTGGACGCGACCGATCCGATTTCCAAGCAGACCGATTACAAGAAGTGCGCGGTCAAGGTCCTGGGCGCATAGGAGGCCGGCCATGAGCAACGCATTCACGCGAAACCGCCCGTTGTGGATCGCCGGTGGGCTGACCGTCGCGGTGATGGTGCTGGTGTTCGTCGCCGGCTGGCTGTTCGGCAGCGGAAGCGAGAAGAAGGATGAGGCAAGGCGCGAAGCGGCCGTGCAGCAGGCGCACGCCGTGCGCCCGGATTCCGCGCTCGGTCGCGCCGATCTTCGCCAGATCGACGCGTTGCGTCGCGGCATTCCCGTCGACCAGGAAGCCGCGCCGCAGCCGCTGTGGCGCGTGCAGAACATGGACGTGAAGCGCGAGCGCGCGTATCCGATGCAGCCGCCGACGATTCCCCATGCGATCGACGGCTACCAGGTCGACAAGAACAGCAACCGCTGCATGCTCTGCCACGCGCGCGCGAACGCCGAGAAGTTCCAGGCACCGCCGGTGAGCGTGACCCACTACATGGATCGCGACGACCAGTTCCTGGCCACGATTTCCTCCCGGCGCTACTTCTGCAACCAGTGCCATGTCGTCCAGACCGACGCGCCGTTGCTGGTGGGCAACACCTTCCAGACCATCGACCAGGTGCTCGCCGCGGCCGAAGCCGGTACCGCCACTGCTGAAGCCGCGAAGGGGACGCCGTGATGCGCCGCCTCTGGGACCGGTTCTGGACGTGGTTCCGCCCGTACTGGCTCACGCTGCGGCGGCCGAGTGTGCATTACAGCCTGGGCTTCCTGGTGGCTGCGGGATTCATTGCGGGCATCGTGTTCTGGGGCGGCTTCAATACCGCGCTTGAGGCAACGAACACCGAGAAGTTCTGCACCAGCTGCCACGAGATGCACGACAACGTGTTCCAGGAACTGAAGACGACCATCCACTACAGCAACCGCTCCGGCGTGCGCGCGACGTGCCCGGACTGCCACGTGCCGCACAAGTGGACCGACAAGATCGCGCGCAAGATGCAGGCGTCGAAGGAAGTGTGGGGCAAGATCTTCGGCACGATCAACACGCGCGAGAAGTTCCTCGACCATCGCCTTGAACTGGCGATGCACGAATGGGCGCGATTGAAGGCGAACGATTCGCTGGAGTGCCGCAACTGCCACAACTACGAATCGATGGACCTGACCCGCCAGAGCACACGCGCGGCGCAGATCCACCAGCGCTGGCTGGTCACGCGCGAGAAGACGTGCATCGATTGCCACAAGGGGATCGCGCATCACCTCCCCGACATGGCGGGAATACCGCAGGGGTGAGGAGTGGCGCTTGCGCGCCACTGGCGCGCGCCGCGACGAACGCACGGCCACGGATGGCCGGGCAGGGCGATCCGAAGCCGATCGCGTAACGCCATGGATGGCGGCCGTAGTGCTATCGAAACTCGTGCAAAGCGGCACTGCCGCGTGGCCTGCCGAGCGCACGGCCATGGATGGCCGGGCAGGGCGATCCGAAGCCGGTCGCGTGACGCCATGGATGGCGGCTGTGCGACGAAGCGGCGCTATTGCGTTGCGGCTGTCATCATCCAGCCGTCGAGGCCCGATACAACGCCGCCATCTCCCGCCCAAAGCACGCAAATACCACCCGTGCATCGGCATCGCGCGCGTCCAGCCATGCGCGCACTTCACGCACCGCGACCTCCACCGCCAGCTCCGGCGGATAGCCATACACCCCGCAGCTGATTGCCGGAAACGCGATCGACCCCACCCCATTCCGGTCCGCGAGCGACAACGCCTCGCGATAACACGACGCAAGCAGCACCGCCTCGCCGGAACCGCCGCCTCGCCACACCGGCCCGACGGTGTGGATCACATGCCGCGCAGGCAACCGATGCCCGCCGGTGATGCGCGCCTCGCCCGTGGGGCAGCGCACGCCAGGGCGCACCTGCGGCAGCGCACGGCATTCGTCGAGCAGGCCCGGTCCCGCGGCGCGATGGATCGCGCCATCCACGCCGCCGCCGCCGAGCAGCGTTTCGTTCGCGGCGTTGACGATGGCGTCGACGTCGAGCCTGGTGATGTCGGCTTCGAGGATCTCGATAGGCATGGTGCGGGCGCTTGGTTACGTCACGAGGCCATCCCTGCCGTCACGCGCGCGGCTTAGGGTCGCCCGGCCGGGCCATCCGTGGCCGGGCGTTCGGCAGGCCACGCGGCCATGCCGCGTAAGCGGCCTGCCTCATTCCAACGACGCCAGCCACTCGTCATCCGAGCCCTCGTTCACGCCCTCGAACAGGAACGTGGACAGGTAGCGCTCGCCGGTGTCGGGCAGCATCGCCAGGATGACCGCGCCTTCGTCCGCGTTGCGCGCGACTTCAAGCGCCGCCGCTGCGGTGGCGCCGGCGGAGATGCCGACGAAGATGCCTTCCTCCTGCGCCAGGCGACGTGTCGTATCGCGCGCAAGCACGTCGTCGATCGGCAGGATCGCGTCGGCGACGTCGCGGTTGAGCACTTCCGGCACGAAGTCCGGCGTCCAGCCCTGGATCTTGTGCGGCTGCCATTCCTTGCCGGCAAGCAGCGATGCGCCCGCCGGTTCGCACGTGGTCACGCGCACTTCGGGGCGCGCGACCTTCAGCACCTCGCCCACGCCGGTGAGCGTGCCGCCCGTGCCCCAGCCGGTGACGAAGTGGTCGAGCCTTGCGCCGGCGAAATCGCGCAGGATTTCCGCCGCCGTCGTTTGCCGGTGATAGGCGGGATTGGCCGGGTTCGTGAACTGGCGTGCGAGGAACCAGCCGTGCTTCTGCGCCAGTTCGGCAGCACGACGCACCATGCCGCTGCCGCGTTCGGCGGCAGGCGTCAGGATCAGCTTGGCGCCATAGGCCCGCATCAGCTTGCGGCGTTCCATCGAGAACGAATCGCTCATCACCGCCACGAAGTTGTAGCCGCGCGCCGCGCAGACCATCGCCAGCGCGACGCCGGTGTTGCCCGAAGTGGCTTCGATCACCGTATCGCCGGGCTTGAGCTGGCCGCGCGCTTCGGCGTCCAGGACGATCGCCAGCGCCAGGCGGTCCTTGACCGAGCCGCCGGGATTGAACGCTTCGACCTTCGCGTACAGCGTCACGTGCTTCGGGGCGAGGCGGTGCAGGCGCACCACCGGGGTGCGGCCGATGGTGTCGAGAATGCTGTCGTGGATCATGGGGAACTCCTGAGCAGGGCGGGAACGCGAGGGGCTTGAACGCGATGGCCTGGAGCGAGGGGACGCAGGATGCGGGCGCGAGCGGCCAAGACGCGACCTGGAGCGCCCAGTCGCGGCCGTCCACGAGACCGTCATCCCAGAGTGCCACAGTCGGGTTTCAGATCCCGTTCGCTACCGTCGGGTTTGCCGGGCCGCCGGTCGGGGAGCGGCCTTGCGCGTTCTGGCGTCTGGCGCGTGGGTGCCACGCGCGTCAACCAATGGGCTACGCAGGCGTTGACACTCGACCGCTAGAATCCCCGGGCTCAATTCGTCGTCAGCCTCATCTCGTCAGACCCTTTCCAGGCAGCCGCATGCGACCTTGTTCCAGATCCAGTCTTCGCGCCCTCCGTGCCGGCCTCGTGCTGGTCCTCGCCGGCGCGAGCGTCGCATGTGGCAGCAACGGCGCCGAACAGCGCAAGGGCGGCGATGGCGACCGTCCCATTCCGGTAACCACGCAGCAGGTCCGCATGCAGCCGTTCAGCGACACGCTGCTTGCGCTGGGCAATGTGAAAGCGCGTGAATCCATCACCGTCACCGCCAAGGTCAGCGAGACGGTGCAGCAGGTGCATTTCGAAAGCGGCGACGTGGTGGCCGCGGGCGCGCCACTGGTCACCCTCACCGGGCGCCAGCAGCAGGCCGCGTTCGAACAGGCGCGGGCCACCGCGAACGAAGCCGACCAGCTCTACCAGCGCCAGAACGAACTGGCCGGCCAGCAGCTGATCGCGCGCTCGCAGCTCGACACCCAGCGCGCGATCCGCGACGCCGCCCGCGCCCGCGTGGCGCAGATGAGCGCCGACATCGGCGACCGCGTGATCCGCGCGCCGTTCGCCGGCGTACTGGGCATCCGCCAGGTCAGCCCGGGCGCGCTGGTCACGCCGGGCACGGCGATCGCCACGCTGGACGACACCGCACGCGTCTACGTCGATTTCCCCGTGCCCGAGGCGATGATCGCCACGCTCGGCGTCGGCCAGCAGGTCGCCGGCACCAGCACCGCTTACCCCGGCCGCAAGTTCGAAGGCGAGGTCAGCACGATCGACGCGCGCGTGGACGAAGCCACCCGTTCGGTCGTCGTGCGCGGCGATTTCGCCAACCCCGACCGCGCGCTGCGCCCGGGCATGCTGCTGCAGGTGCGGCTGTCGCGCCCGGAGCGCCAGGCGCTGCTCGTGCCGGAAATCTCCATCGTGCAGGTCGGCACCGATTCGTTCGTCTACCGCGTCAAGCCCGATTCCTCGGTCGAACGCGTGGACGTGAAGATCGGCGCCCGCCGCGAGGGCCTGGCGGAAGTGTCCGAAGGCCTCAACGTGGGCGACCGCATCGTGGTGGACGGCACCGGCAAGCTGCGCGTCGGCGCACGCATCATCGATTCGGCCGGCGACAAGGCCCCGGCCGGCGAAGTCGGCTCGGCCACCCGGAACAGCACGGCCAAGGCCGGCTGATCGAAAGGCGAGCGCCATGAACCTGTCCGACCTTTCGATCCGCCGTCCCGTGTTCGCCACGGTGATGAGCCTGCTCATCATCGTGCTGGGCGTGATGGCCTTCTCGCGCCTCACCCTGCGCGAGCTGCCGGCGATCGACCCGCCCATCGTCTCGGTGCAGGTGAACTACCCCGGCGCCTCGGCGGCGGTGGTGGAAACGCGCATCACGCAGATTCTGGAAGACGCGCTGGCCGGCATCGAAGGAATCGAGTCCATCGAATCGCGCAGCGTCAACGGCCGCGCGTCGATCAGCATCGAGTTCACGCTCAACCGCGAGATCGAAGCCGCCGCCAACGACGTGCGCGATGCGGTGAGCCGCGTGCTGGATCGTATGCCGGAGGAAGCCGATCCGCCGGAAGTGGAGAAGGTGGAATCCGACGCCGACCCGATCCTGTGGCTGAACATGAGCTCCACGCGCATGGACACGCTGCAGCTGTCGGACTACGCCGAACGCTACGTCGTCGATCGCCTGTCCTCGGTGGACGGCGTTGCACAGGTGCGCATCGGCGGCCAGCAGCGCTATGCGATGCGCATCTGGCTGGACCGGGACGCACTCGCTGCGCGCGGCATCACGGTCAACGAAATCGAGAACGCGCTGGAAGCGGAGAACGTCGAGCTTCCCGCCGGCCGCATCGAATCCAACGCGCGCGATTTCACCCTGCGCGTGGCGCGCAGTTACCAGAAGCCGGAAGACTTCGCGCAGATTCCGCTGGGCAAGGGCACCGACGGTTACATCGTGCGGCTGGGCGATGTCTCGCGCATCGAACTGGCCTCGGCCGAACGCCGCGCGTACTACCGCAGCAACGGCGAGCCGAACATCGGCCTTGGCATCGTCAAGACTTCCACCGCCAACAGCCTCGACGTCGCGCGCGCCGTGCGCGAAGAAGCGGAAAAGGTGCAGAAGACGCTGCCGGAGGGCACGAAGATCTTCGTCGCCTTCGACACCACCATCTTCATCGAATCGGCCGTGGAACGCGTCTACCACACGCTGATCGAGGCGATCATCCTGGTGCTGGTGGTGATCTGGCTGTTCCTCGGCAGTTTCCGCGCCGCGCTGATCCCGGCGGTGACGGTGCCGGTGTGCCTCATCGCCGCGTTCATTCCGCTGTACCTGTTCGGCTTCTCGATCAACCTGCTCACCCTTCTCGCGCTGGTGCTCGCCATCGGCCTGGTGGTGGACGATGCCATCGTGGTGCTGGAGAACATCCAGCGGCGCATCGACCTGGGCGAACCGCGCCTGGTCGCGGCCAAGCGCGGCACGCAGCAGGTGGCGTTCGCGGTGATCGCCACCACCGCCGTGCTGGTCGCGGTGTTCCTGCCGGTCGGCTTCATGGAAGGCAACACCGGGCGCCTGTTCCGCGAGCTGTCGGTGGCGCTGGCCGGTGCGGTGGCGATCTCCGCGTTCGTCGCGCTGACGCTGACGCCGATGATGTCCTCCAAGCTGGTGCGCCCGCACAACCAGGAGAAGTCGAACTTCGTGCATCGCTGGGTGAACGCGCGGCTCGACGGCATCACCACGCGTTATCGCGGGCTGATCTCGCGCACGACCGGTCGCAGCACGTCGAAGCTGTGGGTGCTGGTCGTCGGCGTCATGGTCGCCACGATGGTCGTCAGCGGATTGCTGCTGAAACTGGTGCCGTCGGAACTCGCGCCGGCCGAAGATCGCGGCAACTTCCAGATCATGATCCAGGGCCCGGAAGGCGCCGGCTTCGACTACACCGTGAACCAGGTGCAACAGGTCGAGAAGATCGTCGCCGCGCACACCGGCAAGGGCCAGACCATCCAGCGCTACAACCCGCGCGTGCCCGGCGGTTTCGGCGCGAGCGAGGAAATGCACACCGGTCGCATCGCCGTGTTCCTGCAGGACTGGAAGGATCGCAAGACCTCCACCGCCGCCGTCGCCGATTCGCTGCGTGGCGAACTGGGCAAGCTGCCCGGCGTGCGCGCGATGCCGCAGGTGTCCGGCGGGCTGGTGCGTTCGCGCGGCCAACCGATCAACATCGTCCTGGGCGGTCCGGAATACGCGGAGCTCGCGCAGTGGCGCGACAAGCTCATCGCGAAGATGGAAGCCAACCCCGGCTTCTTCTCGGTGGATTCGGACTACAAGGAAACGCGCCCGCAGATGCGCGTGGAGATCGACCGCCAGCGCGCCGCCGACCTTGGCGTGCCGGTGACCGACATCGGCCACGCGCTGGAAACCATGATGGGCAGCCGCCGCGTCACCACCTTCGTGCAGAACGGCGAGGAGTACGACGTGATCGTGCAGTCCGACCGCGAATTGCGCGCCTCGCCGGAAGACCTCGCGGCGATCCAGGTGCGTTCGCGCGACGGTGCGCTGATTCCACTGTCGAACCTGGTGACGCTGCGCGAGCTGGCCGAGCCGGGCAGCCTCAACCGCTTCAACCGCCTGCGTGCGATCACGATCAGTGCGGGCCTCACGCCGGGCTATCCGATGGGCGAGGCGATCAAGTGGCTGGAAGACAGCGTGCGCACGGAATTGCCGGACCACGCGCAGATCGACTGGAAGGGCGAATCGCGCGAGTACATCCAGGCCGGCGGCGCGGTGCTGCTGACCTTCACGCTGGCGCTGCTGGTCGTGTACCTGGTACTGGCCGCGCAGTTCGAAAGCTTCATCCATCCGTTCGTGATCATGCTGACCGTGCCGCTGGGCGTGCTGGGCGCGCTGATCGGCCTGGCGGCGACCGGCGGCACGCTCAACCTGTTCAGCCAGATCGGCATCGTGATGCTGGTGGGCCTGGCGGCGAAGAACGGCATCCTGATCGTCGAATTCGCGAACCAGTTGCGCGATGAAGGCCGCACCATCCGCGAGGCCATCGTAGAGGCGTCGTCCGTGCGCCTGCGTCCGATCCTGATGACCTCCATTGCCACCGTCGTCGGCGCGATCCCGCTGGTGCTGGCCGGCGGCCCGGGTTCGGCGAGCCGCGCGACGATCGGCATCGTGGTGATCTTCGGCGTGTCGTTCTCCACGCTGCTGTCGCTGTTCGTCATCCCGGCGTTCTACATGCTGCTGGCCAAGTACACGCGTTCGCCCGAAGCGGTGGGCCAGGAGCTGGAGAAGCTGGAGGCCAGCACGCCGTCGGTGGGCGGGCACGCGTAGCGTACGAGCTCCCTCCCCTGCGAATGCAGGGGGAGGGGCAACCCGCCTGAACAGCCCATTCGGCTTCCACCCGCCCGGGCGCGTACCCTGTGCGCATGCCCGCCCTGGCCCCCAGTTCCCGATTCGAATCCCAGCGCCTGACCGGCGAGGGTTTCGTGCTGCGTCCCTGGCGTCCGGCGGATCTGGAATCGCTGCTGCACCACGCCAACGACGCCGACGTCGTGCGCGGCCTGAGTTCCCGTTTCCCCCATCCCTACACGCGCAGCGACGGCGAGCGTTTCCTTTCGGGCGAAGTCGTGGATCTCGACGATCCCGTGTTCGCCATCGACGTGGACGGACAGGCCTGTGGTGGCATCGCCGCGCGACCCGGGAACGACGAGCGCGGACATTCGGCGGAGCTGGGTTACTGGCTCGGCAAGTCGATGTGGGGCCGCGGGCTGATGACGCGCGCGGTCGCGCTGTACGTGCCGTGGGCGATGCAGCGCCTGTCGCTGTTTCGCCTGCAGGCGACGGTGCTCGATTTCAACGAAGCTTCGGCGCGCGTGCTGCTGAAGAACGGTTTCAACGAGGAAGGCGTGGCCCGCTGCGCTTTCGTGAAGAACGGCCAACCGCACGACCTGCGCGTGTTCGCCAGAGTGAGAAGGAGTTTGTGTGACGCACCGTGACCCGCCCAATCGCCCGCCCCGCGGGCCGCGCCCGCCCGGCGAATCCTCCGGCCAATCCCCGTGGTCCGGCACGCATGTGCGCAGCCGCAAGGAGCGTTTCGACGACCGCAGCGCCGGCGTGCGCGGTGAGCGCCCCGCGCATGGCGCACCCGCGCGCGAACGCCCGGCATACGGCGCACCCATGCGCGAACGCCCGGCGCATGAGGCCCGTTCCCATGAAGGACGCGCCCACCAGAACCGTGCCCACGAAAGCCGCGCGTTCGACAACGAACACGACGCCTACGCGCACGAAGGCGAACACGCCTCGCATCCCGCGCGCGAACGTCGCAGCGCCGAGCTGCGCCTGTATGGTCTCAACGCGATCCACGCGGTGTTCTCGCGCCGCCCGCAGGCCATCCGCAAGCTGTACCTCGCCGAGTCGCGCATTCCCGCATTGCAGCCGCTACTGAAGTGGTGCGTCGCCAACCGCGTGGGCTATCGCGTGGTGGACGAGCTCGACCTGCACAAGCTCGCCGCCAGCAGCCATCACGAAGGCGTGGTTGCCGACGTGCTGCGCGAGGAGCCGCAATCGGTGTCGACGTGGCTGCGCGATCTACCGTCCGGCCCGCAGTGCGCGATCTGGCTCGACGGCGTCGGCAATCCGCACAATTTCGGCGCGATCCTGCGTTCGGCCGCGCACTTCGGCGTGTCGGCGATCCTGTTGCCGAAGCATTCCAGCCTCACGCTCTCCGGCGCCGCCGCACGCGTGGCCGAAGGCGGTGCCGAAGCGGTGCCGTTGGTGCGCCTGGGCCGCGAGGACAATGCCATCGCGCAGCTGCGAGGCGCCGGTTTCACGCTGGCCGCCACCGTGGTGAAGGGCGGCACCGACGTGTTCAGCGCGCCGCTGCCGGAGCGCACGATCTACGTGCTCGGTGCCGAAGGCGAGGGCATGGATCGCGAACTGGCTTCGGCCTGCGACCTGCGCCTGTCGATTCCCGGCACGGGGCTGGTGGAAAGCCTCAACGTGGCGTCGGCGGCGGCAGTGTTGCTGGCGGCGTGGGCGAGGTAGGCCGCTTACGCGGCACTGCCGCGTGGCCTGCCGAGCGCCCGGCCATGGATGGCGGGCTGGGCGACCCGAAGCCGATCGCGTGACGCCATGGATGGCCGCATGACCGTTCGTGCAGTCCGTAGCCCGGGTAAGCGAAGCGCGCCCGGGTTGATGCGCTTGAGCCAGCGCAACACCACGGCGTAATCCACTCCATCTCGTCATTCCAGCGAAAGCTGGAACCCATTTTGCTTTTGCATCCGCATCGCGAGACAGGTGCGCAGCATTGCGTTGCACCGGGTGTTGGACTCCTTCTCTTCGTTGCCCCTCACCCCAACCCCTCTCCCGAAGGGAGAGGGACATAGAGGCACGGCGGAGGCTAACCAGGATGTCGTGGCTGACGCAGCGGCAACGTCGCGCGCACGCACGTGCCCGCGCCCGCCACCGTTTCGATGTCGAACGTGCCGCCCAGGTGCGTGGCACGTTCGCGCATCGCGATCAGGCCCAGGCCGTGCACGTCGTCCGTATCGAACCCGCGCCCGTCGTCGATGATCGACAGCAGGATCTGATCGCCTCGCGGCGCCAGCAGCACCGTCACCTGCGTCGCGCCGGAATGACGCAGTACATTGGTCAGCGCTTCCTGCGCGATGCGGAAGCACGCCAGCTCCACCGCCGGGTCCGGGCGCTCGGGCAGCGGCGCCAGGTCCAGCTCCAGCGCCGGCGTGCCGCTGCGGAACAGGCGTTCGCACTGCCAGCGCAATGCCGCGACCAGGCCCAGCGCATCCAGCTGCGGTGGGCGCAGCAGGATCGAGATATCGCGCAGCTTGGCGATGGTCCCATCGGCGATGCCGACGATTTCCTCGACGATCTCGCGTCGTCCCGTCTCGTCCTCGCCTTCCATCGACGTGGCCGCCATCTTCATCGCCGAGATCGCCTGGCCGATGTCGTCGTGCAACTCGCGCGACAGCATGCGGCGTTCGTTCTCCTGCACGTCGATGAGCCGGGCGGTGAGCGCATGCAGTTCCTGCTGCTGTTGCTGCAGGTGGGCGGCCAGTTCCACCTCGCGCGTGTCCGAGCACGTGCGGCGCAGCATCGCGAACAGCATGATGGCGACCAGCGGCAGCGACAGTGCGTTGGCGATCCAGTGCGAAGCGTCGCCGAAGAAACGGCGCAGTTCGAGCGCCAGCGCGGGGGCGACCAGCGCCATCCATGCGATGGCCAGCGCGGCCATCGCGATCGAAAGCAGGAATCCGCCGCGCCCACGCAAACGGGCGCGCAAACCTGCGCGCCCGTCTGGCGTTTGCCCCGGATGGCCGGTCGGCCCCGTCGGCGATGGAGGGATCGCGTTCATCCCGTCACATGGAGGTGGTTCAGAAGAGTTCGACGCTACCAGCATCCATCGATTGCTGCATCACGGCCTTGTGAGGCGGGCGCTCCCAGTCGGCCTTCATCTGTGCGATGCGCTGGCCGAGCTGCGCCAGGGCCTGGCGCACTTCGGCGTCGGCGCGGTCGGCGTTGTGCAGCAGCTGGTGCAGGGCGGTGGCTTCGCGGTTGATCGCGCTCAGGCGGTCCAGGTGCGTGGTGGCCGCGCCCAGGGCCTGGGTGGCGATGTCCTCGAACTGCAGCGAACGCACGGCCTCGGCGACGGAGCCGTCGATGGCGCGGCCGCAGTCCGCGATCTCGCGCATGCCGTTGCCCAGGCCGCGGTTGATGCCGTCCACGCGTTCCAGCATCGCGGCCGCTTCGGTGCGGGCGCCGCGGGAGCGGTCCATGTCGCGCGAGGCCATCGTGGTGACGGTGTCGCGGACGCGGGCGATGGAATCCTTGGAGCTGTGCGCGAGCTTGCGGATCTGTTCGTTGAACGCGGTGGAGCGTTCGGACAGGTTGCGCACTTCGTCGGCGACGACTGCGAAGCCGCGGCCCGCCTCGCCGGCACGCGCCGCTTCGATGGCGGCGTTGAGCGCGAGCAGGTTGGTCTGGTCGGCGATGGACTTGACGTCTTCCAGCAGCGCGAAAATGCCATCCAGGTGGTCGGCCATCGCGTCGATGTGCGTGACGGTGGTGGTGCTCTGGCCGCTCACTGCTTCCAGCGCTTCCACCAGCTGTTCCATCTGCTGGCTGGCCTGCAGGGCGAAGCGCGAGACGTCCACGCCGCCGTGTTCGCCGTCGGTGCGGTCGATGATGCGCGAGACCACTTCGCTCTGCTCGCGCGACTTGCGGTTCACCGCTTCGAAGCTGGTACCGAGCTTGGCGACCGATTCGCGGATCAGCGTGCGGGTGCGGTCGATCTCGCCGCGCGAACCCTGCACTTCGGAATTGACGAAGTTGCGCAGGTCGTCGAGCAGGCGCGTCTGTTCGCGGAGCATCGCCGAGTCGTTGTGGCTGGGGCGCTGCATGGTCCAGGCGAAGCCCAGCCACGCCAGCGTCATGGCGACCAGCGCACCCCATTGGACGGCCACGGGCCATTCCATCGCTTCGGCGACAACGAGCAGGGACGTCAGCACCAGCGGTGCTGCAAGGCGAATCAGTACGCGGGAATCCATCTTCGATCTCACCGAATGGGGCAACCTAGATAACGGCTGGGGTGGCGGGTGCTTTAGCGTGAAAACAGCGGCATTCGCAGGCGAATGTCGTATGTGACGGCGTTCGCGTTTCGGTTCCGCGACGAGCCCTCGTAGGATGGGTAGAGCGAAGCGAAACCCATCGTGGACGCCGTTGCGCCCATGGCGGGCTTCGCGTTTGCCGGGGCATCGATGGCGGGCTTCGCTTTGCTCAATCCACCCTACTGCGGCTTTGTGGTCACTCGTGCGCGGTTCCGGCCAGCAGCTTCTGCGCCACCAGCGACAACGGCACCGTTTCCTGCGCCGCGCCCAGTGCCACCGCCGCGCCGGGCATGCCCCAGACGACGCTGCTGGCTTCGTCCTGCGCGATCGTCGCCGCGCCGGCCTTGCGCAGCGCGAGCAGGCCGCGCGCGCCGTCGTCGCCCATGCCGGTCAGCAGCGCCGCGCTGGCGTTGGCGCCGACGTGTTCGGCCACCGACTCGAACAGCGCATCGACGCTGGGACGATGCCGGCGCACCGGATCGTCGTCGCCGAGGCGGCAATGCCAGCGTGCGCCGCTGCGATACACGCGCAGGTGGCGGCCGCCCGGGGCGACGTAGGCGTGGCCGGGCAGCAGCTCCTGTTCGCGCTCGACGTGGATCACCGTCATGCGGCTGTGCCGGTCCAGTCGATCGGCGAAGGGCGCGCTGAACGCACCGGGGATGTGCTGCGCGATCACCGTTGCCGGTGCGTCGGCGGGCATCTGCGACAGCACTTCGCGAATGGCCTCCGTACCGCCGGTGGAGGCGCCGATCGCGAGCAGCCGGTGCGTCGTGCGATAGGCCACCGGCGGCGTGGCCGTGGCGTCGTTGGCTGCGCGCGTGGGCACGCTTGCGATGACGCGCGCCTTCGCCGCGTGCTTGATCTTCTCGATCAACAGCCCGGCGTATTCGGTCAGTCCGCGCGCGACGTCGAGCTTGGGCTTGGCGATGAAATCGACCGCGCCCAGCGCCAGCGCATCCAGCGTCACCTGCGCGCCGCGCTCGGTGAGCGTGGACACCATCACCACCGGCATGGGCCGCAGGCGCATCAGGTTGCGCAGGAACGTCAGGCCGTCCATGCGCGGCATTTCGACGTCGAGCGTGAGCACGTCCGGATCGAGCTGCTTGATCTTGTCGCGCGCGATGTACGGATCGGCCGCGGCGCCCACCACCTGGATGCCCGGGTCGGCTTCCAGCAACTGCGTCATCAACTGGCGCACCAGCGCCGAGTCGTCGACCACGAGTACGCGAATCGGGCCGCGCGTGGGAGTACCCCGCTCGGAAAGGCGCGTGGCATTCATCAGAACAGCTCCACGCTACCGCTGGCGACCGGCTCGCGCGCCAGGCGACCGTAGTAGGCGCGTTCGGCGTCGACGATGACGTCGTTGCGCGCGGACGGCAGGCGCTTGACCAGCGTGCGCCCGGTCTGCGCGAAGAAGCAGACCTTGCGCGGGTGGATGTCGCCCAGGTCCTGCGCGGTCACCGGGATCTGTTCGGCGGCCAGGTACTCCAGCACGAACGCCGCGTTGCGCGTGCCGATGGGGTCGCTGTAGAAGCCCGACAGCACGTTGCCGCCGCCGAACACCTTCGCCATCAGGCGCGAGCGTCGTGCGCCGCGCTTGAGCAGGTCGTTGATCAGCAGTTCCATCGCATGCGCGCCGTAGCGCGAGGACACGGACCCCGCTTCGCCACCGGGCAGCATGAAGTGGTTCATGCCGCCCACCTGCACCAGCGGGTCGTACAGGCACGCGGCCACGCACGAGCCCAGCAGCGTGACCAGCGCGATCGGGCGGTCGGTAACGCGATAGTCGGCCGGCAGCAGCTTGATCGCTTCGGTCTGCAGCACCGGATCGAAATAGCTGCCCGGCTCGACGGCGGGGCGGGTGGTGCTCATGGCGGCGTTCATCGGCGGCGGTTACTTGGCAAGCCCGGAGGCCGGGCGATAAGTCGTGCGACCGCACGCCGTGACCAGGTCGTGCGCATGGCCGAAGCTTTCCGAGTGCCCGGCAAAGAGCAGGCCGTCGGAAGCGATCAGCGGCGCGATGCGCGACAGCACCTGGTACTGCGTGGCCTTGTCGAAATAGATCATCACGTTGCGGCAGAACACCGCGTCGAACCCGCCGCGCAGGCCGTAGTCGCCATCGAGCAGGTTCAGCGGGCGGAACTCGATCAGCGCCTGCAACTGCGGCTTCACGCGGCACATGCCGGCGTTCTCGCCGCTGCCGCGCTGGAAGAACTGGCGGCGGCGCTGCAGCGACAGGCCGTTGATGCGTTCCACCGGGTACACGCCGCGCGCGGCGGTCTGCAGCACGTTGGTGTCGATGTCGGTGGCGAGGATGCGCACCGGCGGCGTCATCGTGCCGTACGCCTCGCAGGCGGTGATCGCCAGCGTGTACGGCTCCTCGCCGGTGGAGGCGGCGTTGCACCAGATCGACGCGCCGTCGCGGCAATGCGCGCGCAAGTGGTCCGCGAGCATGTCGAAGTGGTGCGACTCGCGGAAGAAGGAGGTGAGGTTGGTGGTGAGCGCGTTGATGAAGCCCTGCAGCTCGGCGTCGGGATCGGCCTCGACGTAATCGAGGTAATCGCCGAAGCGTTCCATGTCCAGCGCGCGCACGCGGCGGGCGAGACGGCTGTAGACCATGTCGCGCTTGTGCGGATGCAGGTGGATGCCCGCGTACTCGCGGATCATCTTGCAGACGCGGCGGAAATCGCGGTCGTCGAAGGTGAATTCGCGGTCGTCGGAGGTGCGGGTGGAGGGACGCATGGTGTGCTCGGGCGGTCCTGCTTCGGTAGCCCGGGTAAGCGAAGCGCACCCGGGGCTGGTGCATCGATGGACAGATGCGGTGCGGCGTAGGCAGTGAATCCGGGCGTTTGCCTTCTCCCTGCGGGAGAAGGTGCCCGTAGGGCGGATGAGGGGTAACAGAGGGGATGCGGAGCAAAGGCGCGGTGCATCACTGCACTGGTGGTTCGCCGACCCGACTTCGTTGCCCCTCACCCCAACCCCTCTCCCGCTGGGAGAGGGGCTTTGAAGCAACCAGCGTGGAACTCAGAACTCCTGCCAATCCCCATCCGCGCTGTTCGCGGCGGCGGTGGCGCGGACCTTGCGGGCAGCGGGCTTGGGAGCCGGTGCGGCAGTGCGGGCGCGCGACGGCTTGGCCGCCGGCATTTCCACCACCGTTGCCTGTGCGGCGCGCACGGCCTGGGCCGAATGCGCCAGGCGGAACACCGCGACCGTCTGCACCAGCTGCTCGGACTGCTGCTCCAGGCTGCGCGCGGCGGCCGACGCCTGTTCCACCAGCGCCGCGTTCTGCTGCGTGCCTTCGTCCATCTGCGTGATCGCGTTGTTGACCTGCTCGATGCCGGAGCTCTGTTCCTGCGACGCGGCCGAGATGTCGGCGATGATGTCGGTGACCTTCTTCACGCTGGTCACGATTTCCTGCATCGTGCGGCCGGCCTGGTCGACCAGCTGGCTGCCTTCCTCGACCTTGCCGACCGAGTCGCCGATCAGCTGCTTGATCTCCTTGGCGGCGTTGGCCGAACGCTGCGCGAGCGAGCGCACTTCGGATGCGACCACCGCGAAACCGCGGCCCTGTTCGCCGGCGCGTGCGGCTTCCACCGCGGCGTTCAACGCCAGGATGTTGGTCTGGAAGGCGATGCCGTCGATCACGCCGATGATGTCGGAGATCTTCTTCGACGACTGGTTGATCGCGTTCATCGTGTTGACGACTTCACCGACCACCGTGCCGCCCTGGCCTGCGACTTCCGCCGCGCTCTGCGCCAGCTGGTTCGCCTGGCGCGCGTTGTCGGCGTTCTGGCGGACGGTGCTGGTCAGCTCTTCCATCGACGACGCGGTTTCTTCCAGCGACGCCGCCTGCTGCTCGGTGCGCTGCGACAGGTCGTTGTTGCCGGCGGCGATCTCGGCGGCGGCCGAGCTGATCGCGTCCGAACCCTGGCGGATCTGGCCGACGATCTGCGCGAGCTGGTCGACGGTGCGGTTGGCATCGTTCGCGAGGCGGCCGAACTGGCCCGGCAGCTCCACTTCGACGCGGCGGTTCAGGTCGCCATCGGCGACGGCCGACAGCAGCGTGCCCACTTCGTGCAGGCCTTCCTCGGCGGTGGCCATCAGCTGGTTCAGCGACTGCACCACGTCGTGGTAGACGAACTCGAAGCGGTTGGCATCGCCGCGCTTGCTGAAGTCGCCGGCGACGGCGGCGTCGACCAGCGTCTTGATCTCGGCGTTGATGCCGTTCATGCCGTTCTTGACCGAATCCACGGCGTCGGTGATGCGCGCCTTCTGGCCCGGCAGGCGGTCCATGTCGCGCGAGAGGTCGCCACGCGCATAGGCGGCGACGATCTCGATGGCGCGCGTGTTCACCTGGATATGCGAGTCCACCAGCGTGTTCACTTCACCGGCCATCTGGCCGTACGCGCCGGGGAAATCCTCGCTGCGCAGGCGGCGGTCGATCTCGCCGGCCTGGTGCGCGTCGAACAGCTCGCGCTGCGCGCCGGCGAAGTTGCGCAGCGTGTTGATGGCGCGTTCCAGTCCGCGCGCGATGTCGCGCACTTCGTCGCGGCTGTCCACGCGGACCGAGTCCGGGAATTCGCCGCGGGCGAGCAGGTCGGAAGCGTCCTGCACTTCCTTCAGCGCGGCGCGCGTGCTGCGGATGAAGCCCAGGAACATGTACGAGGCGATCGCCAGGATCAGGATGCAGATGCCCAGCGTCAGCGCGGTGCGCTGCTTCAGGCGGGCGATCTCGGTGGACGCGGCGTGGTTGAGCGAGGTGTTCGATGCCGACAATGCCGAAGCCAGCGCCAGGCGCGTGGCTTCGGTGCGCGCGGCCATGATCTTCACCGGCAGTACCGGCGTTTCGGCGTCGAGGATGTGCTTCTGGATGTCGGCGTTCTGCTTGGCCACCGCATCGAGCGCCTTCTTGAACGGCGCGCCCATGCTGGCGCCCAGTTCCGCCATTTCTTCCTCGGCGTCCTTGATCTCGATCTCCGAACGCGTGCGGACGTAGTCCTGCATGTTGCGCGAGACGGCAAGGCCGGTGCGGTCGTCGACCCAGATCGCGCCGTCGCCCAGCACGCGCAGCGCGGTGGCGCTCTGCTGCTGGGTGTACTCGGCGAGCGTGGGCACCCAGACGGTGGCGGCGCGGCCCATGTACAGCACCGCGGCGTTCTGCGCCTGCGCAAGGCCGGTTTCGTCGGCGATCAGGCCGTGGACTTCACCGAGCTTGCGCACGGCGGCGGCGTGGTCGGTCGCGGCGGCGGCCGAATCGGCGTGTTCGCCGTTGGCCTTGTCCCACGCGGTGCGCGCGTCCTTCAGTGCGGCCGGCAGGGCCGATTCGGGCAGGCTGCGTGCCTGCCAGGCGGTGAGGGCGTCGAGCTCGCGGTTCACCACCGAAGCCGATTCCTGCAGCGTCTGGTCGGAAATCTCGTCCTTGGCGAACTTGCGCACGACCTGCAGCTCGTGCTGCTGGATCGCGAGCATCGCGCGGTGCAGGTGGCCAAGGCCCGTGACGGCATCGCGCTGCTGGGTCGCGGCGGTCACTTCGGCGTTGGAGCGCACCACCAGGATGCCGGCCAGCACGCCGCAGGTGAGCATGAAAGCGGCACCGATGACGACCGCCTTCTGGTTGAAGCGCAACTGCGACATCAGGCGGGTGGCCGGGGCCAGGAAGCGGTCCATCAGCGTGACGGACGGCCGGGAGTGGGCAAGGCTGGACATGGATCCTCTCGGGCGGAACGGACCCTTTCGGGTCGACACCCGTTGCATCGGCGCGGCCGGTGGAAACTTTAGATGCGGGATGTGGCGTCATCGCCGACGCAAGCCCCTCTCCCGCCGCGGGGGTTGGGGTGAGGGCAGGGGTGCCGGCCATGGCCGGTTCGCCCTCATCCGCCTGCCGGCACCCTCTCCCGCCAGCGCGAGAAGGCTCCTTCCCGGGAAGTGATCAATGCGCCCTAAAGAATGCGAAACCCCGGCCGATGTTCAGGGTGCACACCATCCCCAAGGAGCCATCCCATGCGCCGTTCCCTTCTCACCGCCGCCGGCATCGCCGTGCTGGCCCTGTCCTTCGCCGCGCCGGCCTCGGCCGACCTCAAGCCGGTCAAGCGCGTCGAGCCGCAGTACCCCGCCGAAGCCGCCCGCGCCGGCACGCAGGGTTACGTCGAAGTCGAATTCACCGTGGACGAAGGCGGCAAGGTCGCCAGCGTCTCGGTCGTCAACGCCAAGCCGGCCCGCGTGTTCGAGCAGTCGGCCGTGCGCGCCGTGAAGCAGTGGGAGTTTGCTCCGGGCGGCGGCAAGGGCAAGGTGCGCCTGGACTTCTCGCTGTAAGCGATCCAGGGCAACGCATCCGACATTGCTGGTTGGAGGAAAGGCGCGCCGGGGACGGCGCGCTTTTCTTTTGGGGCGGGCATGGAGGGCGAAGCGGAGCGACATCGCAGCGCTGAGCGGCAGCGCCCGGACGTGGCGTTCGGTGGGAAGCGCCACCGGTGGCGAAAAACGCGCCACGCATGACACTTCCTGCGTCGACGATGGGGGGAAAAGCCTCAAGCGCGACACAAAAAATGCCACCTCTTGCGCAAAAAGCGGCACGCGCGCCGCATTCTTCATTGCACCCTGGCGAAAATAACGCCATCGCTGGCCCTTCAAGTACCGCGCGTGACACTTGAAGCGGCGTCCGTGGCGAAAAAAGCGTCACGCACGATGCCTTCTTTCATCGGGGCCTGGCGCTTTTTTCGCCATCGTCGGCACTGAACGCGTCGTGCCTGAGGCTTTTTCCACTGCCGCCAGCACAAAAAGTGCCGCGTCGCGTCCGGGCCTCCTTCCGCTGTCGCCGGCATGCGAAGCGCCGCCCGGTGCCGCCGCTCAGAACCGGTGTGCGGCGGCGCAGGCGGCGACGTGGTTGTAGTCGCTGGACATGCAGCGGTAGAAGGCCTGCTTCTCGCCGGTCGCGGCGGCGCAGTCCTGCGGGGTCACTTCGGCCAGCGCCGCACGCAGCTTGACCGCCTTGGCGTCGAAATCGGCGCGGTCGATGTAGCCGCCGTCGGCGTTCTTCTGGCCGACTTCCAGCATCGTCTCCAGCCCGTAGCGGGCGTTCTCGACGGCCTTGTCGCAGGACAGTTCGACGTCGGTGTCGTGCACCGCAAGCAGGCCCTGCGCGATGCCTTCGACGGCTGCCTGCGCTTCGGGCGGCAGTGTCTTCGCTCCGTCATCCTTCGCTGTGGCGGACAAGGCGCAGGCGAGCAGCAAGGTTGCGATCGACGCACGCAGCGCCGTGGTGTTGCGGGTGTTACGCATCGTGTTCCCCCTGTGCGGCGTCGTGCCGCGAGGGGGAGGTTACCCGAGGATCCCCATGGATCTCTCTTCCGGCCGACCCGTCATCCGCCATCCGCAACGTCCGGCAGCGCCGGCAGCGCCACACCGCCACACCGTCATTCCAGCGAAAGCTGGAACCCATTGTGCTTCTGCTCTTTGCGATGCGACGACGGTTCGAAGCTCGCGCCTCGAAGCCCTTCGTCGCACCGCTCTGATGGGAGAGGGGCCTTGAGTGCCGTCATCCCGGCGAAGGCCGGGATCCCGGCCTGCAGGGTCAGAACTCCTGCCAATCCGTCCCGTTCGCCGCACGCGCGTTGCGCTTGATCCCGGGCGAGGCGGCACGACGCAGCGGTTTCACCGCCACGCGCGCCGGGGCGACGTCCATCCCTTCGTCGGCATCGACCGAACCGGCCTGCGCCGCAGCACCGCCCTGCAGGCGGAACACCGCCACCGTCTGCACCAGGTGCCCGGACTGCTCGGCCAGGCTGCGCGCGGCGGCGGAGGCCTGCTCCACCAGCGCGGCGTTCTGCTGCGTGCCTTCGTCCATGTGCGTGACGGCGTTGTTGACCTGCTCGATGCCCGCGCTCTGTTCCTGCGAAGCCGAGGAGATGTCGCCGATGATGTCGGTGACCTTCTTCACGCTGGTCACGATCTCGTGCATCGTGCGGCCGGTCTCGTCGACCAGCTTGGTGCCCTGCTGCACTTCCACCACCGAGTCGGTGATCAGCTGCTTGATCTCCTTGGCCGCGTTCGCCGAACGCTGCGCCAGCGAGCGCACTTCCGCGGCGACCACCGCGAAGCCGCGGCCCTGCTCGCCCGCGCGCGCGGCTTCCACCGCGGCGTTCAGCGCCAGGATGTTGGTCTGGAAGGCGATGCCGTCGATCACCCCGATGATGTCGCCGATGCGGCGCGAGGATTCGTTGATCGCGCTCATCGTCAGCACGACCTTCTCGACGATCGCGCCGCCCTGGCCGGCGACGTCGGCCGCGGTGCGCGCGAGCTGGTCGGCCCGGCGCGCGTTGTCGGCGTTCTGGCGCACCGTGCTGGTGAGCTCTTCCATCGAAGAAGCGGTTTCTTCCAGCGATGCCGCCTGCTGTTCGGTGCGGCGCGAGAGGTCGTCGTTGCCGGCGGCGATTTCCGCCGCGGCGCTGCTGATGGCATCGGAACCCTCGCGGATCTGGCCGACGATCTGCGCCAGCTGCTCGACGGTACGGTTCGCGTCCGCCGCCAGGCGGCCGAACTGCCCGGGCAGGTCCACCTCGACGCGGCGATCGAGCTCGCCGTCGGTCACGGCGGCCAGCAACGACCCCACTTCGTGCAGGCCCTGCTCGGAGTTGGCCATCAGCCGGTTCAGCGCCTCGACGACATCGCGGTAGACGAACTCGAACTGCGTCGCATCGCCGCGATGGCTGAAGTCGCCGGCCATCGCCGCCTCGACCAGCGTGCGGATCTGCGCGTTGATCGACTGCATGCCGTGCTTGACCGAATCCACGGCCTGCGTGATGCGCGCACCCTGGCCGGGCAGGCGTTCGATGTCGATCGACAGGTCGCCTCGCGCGTACGTGCCGACCACTTCCACCACGCGCAGGTTGGTGTCGATGTGCGTGCCGACCAGTTCGTTGATCGCCCGCGCCATGTCGCCGTAGATGCCGGCGAAACGTTCGGCCGGCATGCGGTGGTCGATCTGGCCTTCGCGATGCTGCGCGGCCATGTCCTGCTGCGCTTCCACGAAGGCGCGCAGTTCGGACTGCATGTGCTGCATGGCCTTCATCAGGCGCGCGTTCTCGTCGTTGCCTTCCACGACGATCGCGTCGTCGAGGCGGCCGGCGGCGACGTGGTTGGCGACCGTCATCGCGCGACCCAGCGCGGCGGTGATCGCACGCGCCAGCACGATGCCGACACCAAGCGCGGCCAGCAGCGCGAACACGCCGGCGACGATGCCGAACACGAGCGCGCGGTTGGACGCGGCGACCGAATCGGCCACGGTCGCGGTGAAGCGCTTGTTGGCCGCGTCGCGTTCGGCGTTGAGGTGGTCGCGGTACGTGGCCAGCGCGGTGGACATCGCCTGCACGTCGTCGGGGTTCACTTCGCCGCCATCGACGAAGACCTTCGCCACACCGTGGGCGGAGGTGTAGTAGGTGTCGAAGTCCGACGACAACCGCTTCAGCGCGGCATCGCGCGGTGCGGTCTTGCCCAGCTTCTGGTAGCGCGCGCGGATCTGCTGCGCGACATCGCCCGCACTGGCGAGCGTGTCCGCGTCGGCCGAGGCGGCGGCGGTGTTGAGCGTGTTGATGAGCTTGTCGAGCGCGGCGACGTTCTCGGTCATCGCCTCCAGGCGCGGGAACTGCTCGTCGCGGATGCTGGTGACCTCGGCGTTGTTGCGCTGGGTCACGATGGATGACATGAGCAGGTAGGCCAGCAGGCACAGCAGCGACAGGATCGCCGGCGCCAGGACTTTCCAGAAAAGCGGAACGCGCGTGAGGAGATGCATGGTGGAGCCTTCATGGGGCGACGCCCGGCGCATCGGGCGCCGGGCGTTGCGGGTGGCATGGATGGATCGGTAACGCGGTTTGGACTACGGCTTGAGCACGACGCGGACGCTGTCGTCGACATCGGCGGCATCGAGGTAGCCGATGGCCGACGGCGAGCCGGCGACGAACTTGCGCACGTCCGTGCCGCTGCCCAGCTGCTTCGGGCGCTGCGCCTTGCCGGTGAACGTCAGCTGCGCCCAGTAGGCCTTCAGCTGCGCGGCGTCCTTGCCGGTCACCTTGGTGTAGAACTCGGCGCGTGCCGGGCCTTCGGGCAGGTCCACCGGCGTGGCGGCGCCGCCGCCCGGGAAGGACACGGCCTTGTTGAGGAACAGCTGCGACACCTGCGCCTGCGTGAGCGACTTCACTTCGCTCTTCGCCGACACCACGACCACCACGCCGGCATGGGCGAAGGTGGCGGCGCCGGCGAGCAGCAGGCCGGCGACGGCGATAACCAGATTGCGGACAGTCATCGTCGGTCTCCGTCAGAACACGAAATCGAGGGAGATCGACAGCAGGTCGTAGTCGCGACCCGTGACGAAACCCGGCTGGCGGTTGACCAGGCCACCGGTGGACCCGGCCGGCACGTCGACGTGCGCGTACTCGGCCTTCAGCGCGAGGTTCTCGTGGAAGTCCCAGCGCGTGCCGATCGTGATGCTCTTCTGGTCGGCATTGGCGGTCGACAGGCCGGCATTGATGACGCCGATCGGATCGCGCGCGCCGATGCTGGTGTCGCTGTCGAGCTTCACGCGGGCCACCGTCATGTACGGCGTGAACGCGCCGGTACGGAAGCCGCCGCTGAGGTAGGCGTTGGTGTTCTTCGCCAGCAGGTTGTCCTCGCCCGTGGTGCGCGTGACTTCACCACGCACGAACCACGAACCCGGATCGAACGCGTAACCGAAGGAGGCGAACTCCAGGTCGTCGCCCTCGATGGCGTACTGCTCGCCCAGTGCCGCGAGCGGGCCCTGGTACAGCGCCAGCAGCGGCGTGGTCACGGCGTCGATCTTCGTCTTGCTGTAGCTGCCGAAGACCGTGGAGCTGCCGAACTCGGCGCGCAGCGCGAGCGTGCGGGCGTCGTGCACTTCGAAGGTGCCTTCATCGGCGTTGCCCGCGGCCAGCTGCACCGACATGGCGACGTTGCCGACGTTGAACTTGTAGGTCGCGTCGGCGCCGTCCAGGCTGACGGCGATGTCGTACACCTCCACCGGCGGGCGGACCCACGGCATGGCGTAGCCGACCTTGCGGTATTCGGACAGCATGAAGATCGGCGCGGTGAAGCGGCCCGCGCGGACCTGGAAGGCCGGGGAGAACGCGTACTTGACGTGCGCCAGTTCGACCTGCGGCTTGTAGGAGCCTTCGTCGTCGTACTCGCTGATGACCTGCACGACTGCGGAGAAGTCGTCGGTGAAGCGCGCATCGACCTGCGCGGCCAGGCGCGTGTCGGGCGTGGTCGACCACGCGTGCGTGTAACCGGCACCGGCCGGACCCTGCGTCGGCACGAAGTCGGCGCGGTCTTCGCTGTTGTGCACGACGCCGAGGGTGCCGTAGCCGCTGAAGGAGAACATCTTGTCGCCGGCGTCCTGCGCGCAGGCGGCAAAGGGAAGGAGCGATGCCACGGCGAGCGCCAGGGCACTGGGACGGTTACGCATGGAGATTCCTGCTGACTTTCGAGGGCGCGCCGTCACGGCGCGGAAGGGGCCCCGACCGGTATCCATTCACGGTGGTGCCTTCCCGATAACGGCGGCATGTCATGCAGCTGAAACGGAATTTTTACGCTTCGCCTGTTCATCAACATGACTTGGTGACAGACGTGATTGCCGGCTGCGGCGACGCGTAACGCGTGGCATGTCAGCGGGCAGCAACAGCGCCTGCAAAGCGCCGTAGCTGAAGTCGTCATCCCCGCGAAGGCGGGGATCCATCTTTCCGACCCGCCACGCCCTTCGCAGGAGGTGACGCACTCACAGTTGGATTCCCGCCTGCGCGGGAATGACAACTGCATGCAGCAACCACCTCAATCGTTCGCCGCCCGCATATGCCGCGGCGCGTGCGAAGCAAGGCGGAACGCCGCCACCGTCTGCATCAGGTCGCCCGCCTGTTCTTCCATGCTGCGTGCCGCGGCGGAGGCTTCCTCCACCAGCGCGGCGTTCTGCTGCGTGCTCTCGTCCATGTGCGAGATGGCCTGGTTGATCTGCTCGATGCCCGCGCTCTGCTGCAACGTGGCCGCGCTGATGTCGCCGATCAGGTCCGCAACGCGCTTCACGCTGGCGACGATCTCGTCCATCGTGCGTCCCGCGCCCTGCACCAGCCGCATGCCGTTGCCGACGCATTCGACCGAATCGCCGATGAGATGCTTGATCTCCTTGGCCGCATTTGCCGAACGCTGCGCCAGCGAACGCACTTCGGAGGCGACCACCGCGAACCCGCGGCCCTGTTCGCCCGCGCGCGCCGCTTCCACGGCGGCGTTGAGCGCGAGGATGTTGGTCTGGAACGCGATGCCGTCGATCACGCCGATGATGTCGGCGATCTTCTTCGACGAATCGCTGATCTGCGCCATGGTGTCGACCACGCCGTGCACCGCGTCGCCGCCGCGGGAGGCGATCGTGCTGGCCTCGATCGCCAGCAGGTTCGCCTGCCGCGCGTTGTCGGCCGTGTGGCGCACGGTGCTGGTGATCTCGTCCATCGAAGAAGCCGTTTCTTCCAGCGATGCCGCCTGCGACTCGGTGCGCTGCGACAGGTCGCTGTTGCCGGCGGCGATCTCGCGCGCGCCTTCGCCGATCGTGTCGGCGGCGACCTTGATCTGGCCGATGATGCCGGCCATCGTCTCGACCAGCGAATTGATGCCGCTGCACAACTCGCCGATCGAACCGGTCTTGTCTGCCGTGTCGATGCGCCGGGTGAGGTCGCCTTCCTTCGCGGCGCCGACCACGTCGTGCGTCTGCGCCACCGCGCGCTGCAGCGCCTGCGTGTCGCGCATCTGTGCGGTGATGTCGGTTGCGTACTTCACCACCTTGAACGGCTTGCCGTTCATGTCGAAGATCGGGTTGTACGAGGCCTGGATCCACACCTCGCGCCCGCCCTTGCCCAGGCGGCGATACACGCCCGCGTCGTACTCGCCGCGTCCGAGCTTGGCCCAGAACTCGCGGTACTGCGCGCTGTGCTTGTAGGTTTCCTCCGCGAACATCGAGTGATGGTGGCCACGCACTTCGTCGAGCGCGTAGCCCATCGTCGCCAGGAAGTTCTCGTTCGCGGACAGGATGCGACCGCTCAGGTCGAACTCGATCACTGCCTGCGACTTGCTGATCGCCGCCAGCTGCCCGGCGAAATCGGCCGCCTGCATCTTCTGCGCCGTGATGTCGGTGGCGAACTTCACCACCTTGCGCGCACGGCCGTTGCTGTCGAAGACCGGGTTGTAGGAGGCCTGGATCCAGATCTCGCGGCCGTCCTTGCCGATGCGGCGGTACTGGCCGGCATCGAATTCGCCGCGGGCGAGCTTCGCCCAGAACGCGCGGTATTGCTCGCCCTGCGCCTGGTCGCGCTCGACGAACATCGAGTGGTGGTGGCCCTGGATTTCGTCCAGCCGGTAACCCAGCGTGTGCAGGAAGTTGTCGTTGGCGGTGAGGATGGTGCCGTCGAGGTTGAATTCGATCACCGCCTGGACGCGGTCGAGGGCCTTGATGCGGCCTTCCATGTCGCTGACGCGCGCAATCTCGGCGGGCGAGGACGCGCGCCGGCGCGAGAGCAGGGAAGCCAGCCTGTGCGCGAACGACGGCGCGGCGGGTACGGACGACGGACGATCGGCCACGACGGACCGGTTCGCAGCAGTGTTCATGTGATCCTCTTGTTCCTTGTGAACCAAATCGAACGCGCTGTGGATTCCTCACAGCGCCGGGTACAGCGTTGATTTGTGGACTCACGAAAGATCGCCCGTGGGGGCGGCGGACCTTGGGTGCTTCTACAACGCGGCTGGCTTGGCGGATTCGCTCCGCCTGGCGTGCTTGTTGGCGTTGTTTTTACTTTTAGTTGTTTGCGTGTTGCGTGTTGCGTGTTGCGTGTTGCGTGTTGCGAGTTGCGAGTTGCGAGTTGCGAGTTGCTTGCCGCTCTCCCGCAAGCGGGAGAGGGGGAAAGATCAGGCCGCGTTGGCGTGCGCCACCAGGCCCATCTCGGCGCTGGTCATCAGGCGCTCGATCTCCAGCAGGATCAGCATGCGCTCGCCCTGCGTGCCGATGCCGGTGATGAACTGGCGGTCGATGGTCGCGCCGATTTCCGGAACCGGTCGGATCTGTTCGGCTTCCAGGCGGATCACGTCGGAGACGCTGTCCACCACCATGCCCACGACGCGGTCGGCCACGTTGAGCACGATCATCACGGTGAGCGCGTTGTACTCGGCCTTGGCCAGTCGGAACTTCAGGCGCATGTCGATCACCGGCACGATGGTGCCGCGCAGGTTGATCACGCCCTTGATGTAGTCCGGCGCGTCGGGCAGGCGGGTGACGGTGTCGTAGCCGCGGATTTCCTGCACTTTCAGGATCTCCACGCCGTACTCCTCTTCGCCCAGTGCGAAGGTGAGGTACTCGTCGGCCGATTCGATGGTGGCGGTGATGTCGTGGTTCATGGCGATCTCGTTGGTTTCGTAGCCGGGGTGAGCCAAGCGCACCCGGGTGATGCGTGTTCGTTATGCGGCTTGCGCCACCCGCTGCGCCTGCTGCAGTCCGCCGACGTCGACGATCAGCGCGACGCGGCCGTCGCCCAGGATCGTCGCGCCGGAAATGCCCTGCACGCGGCGGTAATTGGCTTCGATGTTCTTCACCACCACCTGCTGCTGGCCGAGCAACTCGTCCACTTCCAGCGCCAGGCGCTGGCCGTCGGCTTCCACGACCACCGCGATGGGTGCACCGATGCGCGAACCGCCCGACAGGCCGTACTGCGCGGCAAGATCCAGCAGCGGCAGGTAGTCCTCGCGAACGCGCAGCACGCGCGCTTCGCCGGCGATGGTGCGCACGTCGCCGTTCGCCGGCTGCAGCGATTCGATCACCGAATTCAGCGGCAGGATGAAGACTTCGCCGCCGACGGCGACGGTCATGCCGTCGAGGATCGCAAGGGTGAGCGGCAGGCGGATCGACACGGTCGTGCCGGTGCCCTTCTTCGAGCGGATCTCCACCTGGCCGCCGAGGGCGGCGATGTTCTTCTTCACCACGTCCATGCCGACGCCGCGACCGGACAGGTCGGTGAGCTGTTCGGCGGTGGAGAAGCCCGGGTGGAACACGAGGTCCCATACCTGCGCGTCGGTCGGGTTCTCGCCGATGGGCAGGCCGCGTTCGGCGGCCTTGCGCAGGATGCGTTCGCGATCCAGGCCGCGGCCGTCGTCGGTGATCTCGATGACGATGTGGCCGCCCTGGTGCTGCGCGTTGAGGCTGATCGTGCCGGTTTCGTCCTTGCCGGCCGCGCGGCGGTCGGTGGGCGATTCCAGGCCATGGTCGATCGAATTGCGCACCAGGTGCACGAGCGGATCGACGATCTTCTCGATCACGCCCTTGTCGAGTTCGGTGGCTTCACCGCTGGTGCGCAGGCGCACCTTCTTGTCCAGGCGCGCGGCGAGGTCGCGCACCATGCGCGGAAAGCGGCTGAAGGCGAATTCCACCGGCAGCATGCGCACGCCCATCACCGCTTCCTGCAGGTCGCGCGTGTTGCGGTCGAGCAGTTCCAGGCCGGAAAGCAGCAGTTCGTTGGCGACCGGGTCCAGCTGGGTGGAGCGCTGGCGCAGCATCGCCTGGGTGATGACGAGCTCGCCCACCAGGTTGATCAGCGCGTCGACCTTGTTGACGGCGACGCGGATCGAGGTGTCGCCGGCGTCGGCCGCGCCGGGCTTGCGTGCATCGCCATTGGCACGCGTGTCGAGCGCGACGACGTTGTCGCTCTCCACCGGCGCCGGCGGCGGCGCGATGGCGGAGGTCGCGGGAATGCCTTCGATGGCCAGTTCGCACTGGTCCTCGACCCACGCGAACGCATCGTCGATGGCGCTGCGCGGCACGGAGCCGGGCAGCATCAGGTCCCACGCGATGTACGCCTCGTAGGGATCGAGTTCGGAGAACCTGGGCAGCGTGTTGTCGAGCGCGGTGACGCCCAGTTCGCCGTGGCCGGCCAGCTCGCGCAGGATGCGCAGCGGATCGTTGCCGGACAGGAACAGCGACGGCGCCGGCTTGAAGCCGATGCGCCATTCGGCGATCTCGGGCTCCTTCACCGTGGCGGTTTTCGTGCTCGATGCGACCTCGCGACCCATCATTTTCGCCAGGCCGTCGTGTGCGCGCTTCAGGCCCGCATCGTCGATCGGATCGCCGTGTTCGGCGGCGGCCAGCAGGCCGCGCAGCGCATCGCCGGACACCAGCAGTGCGCCGATCGCGTCGGCGTCGAGCTGGCGGCGTCCGCTGCGCGCTTCGTCCAGCAGCGTTTCCAGCTGGTGCGTCAGTTCGCTGATCGAGGTGAAGCCGAACGTCGCCGCGCCGCCCTTGATGGAATGCGCGGCGCGGAAGACGACGTTGATGGTTTCGCCATCGGCCGAACCCGATTCCATCGCGAGCAGGCCCGCTTCCATGGCGTCGAGGTTTTCGCGGCTTTCTTCGAAGAAGGCGGCGTGGAAGCGGGTGATGTCCATCGTGACGGCTCGGGTAACTGGATCAGGCGGGGAAGCAGGAGGAACGGATCAGCCCAGGACCTTGCGGACGGTCGCGAGCAGCTGTTCCGGATCGAACGGCTTCACCAGCCAACCGGTCGCGCCGGCGGCCTTGCCTTCGGCCTTCTTGTCGCCGCCGGACTCGGTGGTGAGCATCAGCAGCGGGGTGAAGCGGTAATCCGGCAGCTGGCGCAGCTGGCGGATCAGTTCGATGCCGTCCATGCGCGGCATGTTCACGTCGGTCACCACGGCGTCGAAACGCTGGGTCTTGGCGACGTCGAGCGCGGCCTGGCCGTCTTCGGCTTCGCGCACGTTGAAGCCGCCGCCGGTAAGGGCGAAGGCGACCATCTGCCGCATGGAGGTGGAGTCGTCGACGATCAGCAGGTTCTTGGACATCGTGGCCGGCTTCTGTTTGAAGTTGAAAGGAAAGGGCGTGGGGTTCGGTCAGGCGGCCGTCGGCGCATCGACGCCGAGGCTCTTGGCGAGCGCGAGCTGGCGGGCGGCGTCGGCGAGCACCGGCGATGCGCCGGTGACCACGGTCGCCAGGCCCAGCGCGGCGCGTTCGCGCACGAAGGCATGGAGCATCTGCAAACCCGCCGTGTGAACGCGCTCGACGGCATCGCCGGTGAGCGAGAGCGGTTCGGCGTCCTCCAGGTGCGGGCGCAGCGCGGCCTGCAGGTCGGCGACGTGTTCGATGCCGAGATCGGAAGGAAGGGACAGTGCGTTCATGGCTGTGTGCGGTTCGCCGTGGTCATTCGAATGGGATAACGGCGGGGGTTGGAAGGACTTGAGGCGCGTTGGGAGCCAGGGCGTTGTGGGCGTCTGTAGCCCGGGTAAGGCCGCAGGCCGCACCCGGGGTTGCCGTTTCCGGACTCGCTATCCCGGGTGCGGCCTGCGGCCTTACCCGGGCTACAACAGCCGTCTCATCCGAATAAGGCGTTCGCGTCCAACAGCACCGTCGGCTTCGCCACCACGCGCGCCACGCCCACGATTGCCCGCGACGGCGAGGCCATCAGCGGCGGCTCGATGCGGTCCGGGCCCAGTGTGACCACGTCGTCGACGGCGGAAACCAGCGCGCCGATCAGTTCGTTGTCGCGTTCCACCACGACGATGCGCGCGCGCTCGTCCGGCGTGACGCGGCCCGTGCCCAGCCACAACCCCAGGTCGAACACCGGCACGATGCGGCCGCGCAGATTCATCGCGCCCAGCACCGACGGCGCCGCGCCGCGCATGGCGACGATGGGCACGGTGCGGCCGACTTCCTGCACGCGCAGCAGTTCGACCGCATAGCTGTCCTCGCCGACGGCCACGCGCAGCCAGCGATGCGTGGTCGTCACCGAATGCGTCAGCGCGGGCGGCGTCATTTCGATCGGGCGCAGGCCGCTGCGCGGATCGGCCTGCGGCATGGTGTGGCGTGCGGCGACGGGCGCAGGTGCGGGCTTCGGCATCGCCGGCGGTTCGACGACGGGCGCCGCAACCTCCGCAACGGGCGCCGCGCCGGCCATCGCCGCCGCGAACAACGGATCCGAATCCAGTTCCGCCAGCAGACCGGGGTCGATCAGCAGTTCGGGCGAAGCGGCCGGAGTGGATTTCGCCGCTCCGGTGGGCGCCATGATCGCGGCGAACAGCGGATCGGAATCGAGTTCGGCGAGAAGGCCGGGGTCGATCAGCGATTCGGGTGCGGCGGGCGTGGAAACTTCCGGTTGCGCCATGACTGCGGCGAACAACGGGTCGGAATCGAGTTCTGCAAGCAGGGCCGGATCGATCTGCGGCGCGGCAGGAATCTCGACCGGCGTCGGCGCGCCGAACAGCGGATCCGAATCCAGTTCGGCCAGCAGCCCGGGATCGATTTCCAGCATCGGCGCGGACTCCGCGACGGCTTCGTCCGCCAGGGCGACGGCGGGCTCGTCGACCACCACCATCACCGGCGCATTCGCCGCCACGGGCGCGGGCGCGACCGCGTCGACCGTGAGGTCGAGCAGTTCGTCGAGGTAGGCGTCGAGGGCGGGATGGTTCATGTCAGTTCCAGTACGGGCACGTCGTTCCCGTCTCCACGGGACGACGTGCAGATCTCACGCCGCTTCCTTGTGCTGTTCGCCGGCCGCTTCCTGTTCCAGCAGCCACTTCAGCGCGCGGCGGTACATGTCGACGCCGCGGCCGTCGGGCGCATCGGCCTTCACCAGTGCCGAAGCGTCGCGCAGGCGCGTGTCCATCGGCACGGCGTGCGGCCAGACGCGATCGCCGTAGCGGTCCTGCAACTCGTACAGGCTCGCGATGCCGGTGCGCGTGCGGCGGTCGAACAGCGTCGGCAGCACATGACGCGGCAACGGACGGCGACGCGAACGTTCGACCATCTCCGCCGTGCGCAACATGTCGGCCAGGCCGTGAAGCGCGAGCGGATCGGTCTGCGTCGGCACGATCAGGCGATCGGCCGCCGCCAGCGCGTTGACCATCAGCAGGCCGAGCGTGGGCGGGCAATCCATCAGCACGTAGTCGTACACGTCGCGCACGGTGTGCAGTGCGCGACCGAGCGCGAGGCCGAGGCCCGGCTGCGTCGCGCCGCGACGTTCCAGCGTCGCCAGCGCGGGCTGCGCGGCCACGACCTGGAGGTCGGGCACGTGCGTGTAGCGCGCCAGTTCGAGCAGGCCGACGCCGTTGCCGACGAACAGGTCGTGGGTGCCGGACGGCGGCGGATCGGCGGGGATCTCGAAGGCACGCGTCAGCGACGCATGCGGATCGAGGTCGAGCAGCAGCACGCGGTTTCCCGCGGTAGCGAGCCCGCGTGCGAGGCACAGCGACGTCGTCGTCTTGCCGACGCCGCCCTTCTGGTTGGCGATTGCCCAGGCGCGCATCAGCCCGCTCCCGGTTGGGTGGTGGAGGAATTGGTTCGTGCCGCCGCGGCGGCGCGTGCAGTGTCGGAGGCGATGCCTTCGTTGCCCGCGCCATGCGCGCGTGCGGCCGCGGCGGCGGCGCCCGACGAAGTCGCGGCGGGATACAGGTCGGCATTGACGGCCGGTACGGTGGCTGCGTCGTCGTTCATCGCGATGGTCGCCGGCCCGCGTTCTTCGATCGCGTCCGGCCCCTGCGGGCTGGCGAGGATCACCAGCAGCACGCGACGGTTCGCGTTGCGGCCTTCGGGCGTTGCGTTGTCTGCGACCGGCTGGTACTGGCCGTAACCGACCACGGCAAGGCGGTTCGGCGAAATGCCTGCCTGCGACATCACGTGCACGATGCTCGCCGCGCGCGCGGTCGACAGTTCCCAGTTCGAGGGGAACTGCGCCGTCGCGATCGGCATGTTGTCGGTGTAACCCTCCACGCGCATCGCATTGGGTTCGCCGCTCAGCACGGTGGCGATGCGGCGCACGGTGTCGACCGCCTGCGGGTTGGGCGCGGCCACGCCGCTGGCGAAGAGGATGTCGCTCTGGATCTCGACCTCCAGGTAGTTGTAGCTGCGGCGCACGGTGACCAGCTTCTGCTTCACCAGCTCCGACAGCGCCTCCTGGATGCGGCGGCCGATCGAATGCAGCTGCTCGCCCTGCGCGGATTCGCGCTCGGAGACTTCGAACTGGCTCCCCTGCGCGCCGTCCTTGCCGCTGCTGCCGAAGGTCGGCATGTCCAGCACCTGCTTCATGCGCGGCGAGGCGATGGGCGTGGAGGAGGACGGGCCGGACTTCGAACCCGGCGTCACCAGCGAAGGGCGGTCGAACGCCGAGCCGCGCAGCTGGTGCATGCCCAGCTGGATCGGCGAGACGGTGCGCGGCGGGCCGCCGAACGCGGACGACAACGCATCGGCGAGCACGCGGTACTTGCCTTCGTTGATGGAGGAAATCGCGTACATCACCACGAAGAAGGCGAGCAGTAGCGTGATCAGGTCGCCATAGGGGATCGCCCACGCTTCGTGGTTCGCGTGTTCTTCGTGCTGGTGTCGGCGGCGACCGGCCATGACTCGTCTCTGGGCTCCGTCAGACCACGAAGCCGTTGAGGCGCGCTTCGATGTTGCGCGGGTTCTCGCCCTGGGCGATGCCGATCAGGCCTTCGATGATCATCTCGCGCTCGTCGGCCTGCTGGTTGACCAGGCCCTTGAGCTTGGCGGCCATCGGCAGCAGCACCAAGTTCGCCAGGCCGATGCCGTAGATCGTCGCGGTGAACGCGGCGGCGATGCCGTGGCCGAGCTTGCTCGGGTCGGCGAGGTTCTTCATCACCGCCATCAGGCCCAGCACCGCGCCGATGATGCCCAGCGTCGGCGAATAGATGCCCGCGCCTTCGAACACCTTCGCCGCGGCGAGGTCGCGCTGCGACTGGCCGTGCAGTTCGATTTCCAGCATCGAGCGGATGTTCTCCGGCTCCACGCCGTCCACGACCATCTGCAGGCCCTTGCGCACGAACGGGTCGTCCTGCGCCTGCACTTCGGCTTCCAGGCCCAGCAGGCCCTGGCGGCGCGCGACGGTGGACCACTCGACCAGGCGCGCGATCATCGCCGGACGGTCCTGCACCGGCGGATGGAACACCCAGCGCACGATCGCCAGCGCACGCCGGAACGTCGCCATCGGCGTCTGCACCAGGATCGCGGCGATGGTGCCCAGGATCACGATGACGAACGCCGCCGGCGACCACAGGCCCGACAGGCCCGCACCCTTGAGGATGCTGCCGCCGATCAATGCGGCCAGCGCAAGTACGATGCCGATGACGCTGAGTCTGTCCATCCTGAGGAAACGTCCGTGGGGTTGAAGGTGTTCCGGGGTGAGGGCGGCCTGCCCTCATCCGCCCCTTCGGGGCACCTTCCCCGCAGGCGGGAGAAGGGGATCCGATCGTGATGCTTCGTCCGTCTTAACGGTCCCTGCCCGCACTACTTGAGCCGCGCAGTCCCGTCCTGAGCAGTGCGTCAACATCCAGGATCAGCGCCATGCGGCCGTCGCCGACCAGGCTGGCGCCGGCGTAACCGGCCAGCCCGCGCAGCGTGCGGGGCAGGGCCTTGATGACCACTTCCTCGCGGCCGCGCACGCGATCCACCGTCAGGCAGAAGCGCGCATCGCCCGACTGCAGCACCACGCAGGTGGTCGCCGCGCCGGGCTGCGGCTCAAGGCCGAGCCAGGTGCGCAGTTCGATCAGCGGCAGCGGCTGGTCGCGCAGGTCGAGCATGCGCTGGCCGTCCACCCACAGCGGTTCGATGCGGTCCTGCGCCAGCACTTCGACCACGCGCACCAGCGGCAGCGCGTAGACGTCGTCCTCCAGTTCGATCAGCAGCGTCGGCAGGATCGCCAGCGTCAGCGGCACGCGGATCGCGAAGCGAGAGCCACGGCCGACTTCCGAATGGATCTGCACCTGGCCGGACAGTTCGCGGATCTTCGACTGCACCACGTCCATGCCGACGCCGCGGCCGGACAGATCGCTGACCTCGGCGCGCGTGGAGAAGCCCGCCATGAAGATGAGGTTGAGGCATTCGTCCGAGGTCAGGCGCGCGGCCGCGTCGGAATCGATCAGGCCCTTCTTGATCGCGCTGCGGCGGATCTTCTCCGGGTCGATGCCGGCGCCGTCGTCGCTGACTTCGATGGAGACGTGGTCGCCTTCCTGCTGCGCGGAAAGACGCACGGTGCCCTGCTCGGGCTTGCCGGCGGCCCGCCGCGCCTCCGGCGATTCGATACCGTGGTCGATCGCGTTGCGCACCAGGTGCACCAAGGGATCGGCCAGTGCTTCGACGAGGTTGCGGTCCAGTTCGGTTTCGGCGCCGACGATCTCCAGCTCGACCGATTTCGACACCTGGCGTGCCACGTCGCGCGCGAGTTTCGGGAATCGCGCGAACACGCGGCCGACCGGCTGCATGCGCACCATCATCACCGCCGATTGCAGGCGCGAGGTGGCGACGTCGAGCGCGGTGACGGCGCGGTCCAGGTCTTCGTCGCGCAGGCGCGGGCGGATGGTCTTCAGGCGGTTGCGCGCCAGCACGAGTTCGCCGACCAGGTCGACCATCGCGTCCAGGCGCCGCACGTCGACGCGGACGGTGGGGTCTTCGGCCTTCGCATTGGCGGCCGGCGCCCTGGATTGCTTCGCCAGCGCAGGCGCGGTGGCCGGCATCGGCACGGCGTCCAACTCGTCGACCCGTGCGGGCGCGGGCTTCGCTGCGGCCGGCTTCGACGAAAGGGTCGGCATGTGCGTGACGAACCCCTTGGCGCCATCGCGAAGCGATTTCAGCAACGCGGCCGGTGCGTGTTCGGGTTCCTCGTTGTTGGACACGGCCGCGAGCATGTCCACCAGCAGGTCCAGCGACTGCTGCGCGCCGTCGAACGCGTCGGCGTCCATCGGCACGGTGCCGTCGCGCGCGACGTTGAGGCGGTCTTCCACCGCGTGGCAGATCTCCACCATCGGGCCGAAGTCGAGGAAGCCGGCGCCGCCCTTGATGGTGTGGAACCCGCGGAACACCGCGTTGAGCGCGTCGCGGTCGGTGTGCGCGTGTTCCAGCGCGACCATCTGCTCGCCGAGCTGGTCGAGGATCTCGCGCGCTTCGATCAAAAAGTCGGCGGCGATGTCGTTGGGGATGGCGCTCATGGGGCGGCTCCCACACAAGTTCCGTCATTCCCGCGAAGGCGGGAATCCATGGACGTGGCTGTTGCCGTTATCGACGAGAAGCAGCGTCCATGGATTCCCGCCTTCGCGGGAATGACGAGAAAGAGCGAGGCGCGCGATCGGACCTTCATTACAACCCCAGCGACGACAGCAGGTCGTTCGCGTCTTCCTGCGTCGCGGGCGTCGGGTCCACGCCCGCCACCGACGGGCCGAAGCCGCGGTTGTTGTTCAGATGGATGGGCGTTGCTTCACCCTCGCTCATCTCGCCCAGGCCGGCATGCACCGCGCGGACGAGTTCGACGACGCGGCGGATGATCTGGCCCGTCAGGTCCTGGTAGCCCTGCGCCGCGGTCATTTCCGACATGCGCGAGCGGATCGCGGCGATGGTCGCGGCCTGTTCCTCGGCGGCGGCATCGGGAAGCGTGCCCAGCAGCACGCCGCATTCCTGGATCAGGTCGAGCGTGCGGTGGCTCGCGTCCTCGCTCACGTGCACGACGTGTTCGAGACGCGCGCAGGCTTCCGGCAGCGATGCGTTCGGGTTCGCGCTGCCATTGCCGAGCGCGGTGTCAAGTTCGCGCGCGAGCTTCGCCAGGCCCTGCACCAGCGGCTGGCTGCGCCACTGGATCAGCGCATCGACATTGCTGCGCCAGCCGGCGAGGTCATCGTGTTCCAGCGCCCACAGCGCCGCATGCAGGCGTCCGATGACGGCCTGCCGGTCTTCGCCTAGCGCCTTGTCGGAGCAGGGCGTGTCGATCACGCGGCCGCTCCCAGGCGCTCGAACACCTTGTTGAGCTTGTCTTCCAGGGTCGCGGCGGTGAAGGGCTTGATGACGTAGCCGTTCACGCCGGCCTGCGCGGCTTCGATGATCTGCTCGCGCTTGGCTTCGGCCGTGACCATCAGCACCGGGATCTTCGACAGCGACGCGTCGGCGCGCACCGCCTTGAGCAGGTCGATGCCCGGCATGCCCGGCATGTTCCAGTCGGTGACGATCAAGTCGTACGGCGCCTTCTTCAGTTCGACCAGCGCGGTGACGCCGTCGTCGGCTTCGGCGGTGTTGAAGAAGCCCAGGTCGTTGAGCAGGTTCTTGACGATGCGGCGCATGGTCGAGAAGTCGTCGACGATGAGGATGCGGATGTTCTTGTCCATGTGGGCTTGCTCGTTACGAAAGAAGAATTCAGGAGTGGGTGGCGCGATCAGTAGCCATCGTCGTCGTCATCGCCGGCCGTGCCGCGCCATTCGCCAAGGCGCGAGCGCAACCGCAACATCGCCTGGCCGTGGATCTGGCACACGCGCGATTCGGAAACGTTGAGCACCGCGCCGATCTCGCGCAGGTTCAGTTCCTGCTCGTAGTACAGCGACAGCACCAGCTGCTCGCGCTCGGGAAGGTTGCCGATGGCGGCGCCGAGCGCCTGCTTGAACGCGACCTGCTCGAACTCGCGCGCCGGCGTCGCGCCGGCGTGGCCGGACAGGTGCGGCTCGCCGTCGTGTTCGTCGACGTGCGCTTCCAGGCTGATGAGCTGGCCGCGCGCGGCGTCCTCGAGCATGCGGTGGTATTCGTCCAGCGGCACTTCCAGCGCGACGGCGACTTCCTGCGCGGTCGCGGCGCGACCGGTGCGTTGTTCAACCTCGCGCGTCGCGGCGACGACATCGCGGTAGCGGCGATGGACCGAACGCGGCACCCAGTCGCCGCGCCTGATCTCGTCGATCATCGCGCCGCGGATGCGGATGGAGGCATACGTTTCGAACGCGGCGCCCTGGTCGGCCTGGAAATTGCGGGCGGCGTCGATCAGGCCGAGCATGCCGGCCTGGATGAGGTCGTCGATCTCCACGCTGGCGGGCAGTCGCGCGGCGAGGTGGTGGGCGATGCGGCGCACCAGTTCGCCATGTTTCTCGACCACTTCGGTCGCATTGGCGTTGTCGGTGGCGCGCTGGGTGGCCTTGTACTGCGCGGCGGCGGCGTTCATGCGACGGCGCTCCTCAAGGGATCGTTGGTGCTGGCGGCGTTCGTGCCGTGGGCGACGAGGCGTTCCATGAAGAACTCCACGCCGCCGCGCGGGCCGGTGGGCGACTGCCAGCTGTTGGCGCGGCGCGCGATGTCGCGGAAGGCCAGCGCCGACGGGCAGCCGGGGAAGGCTTCCACGACGGCTTCCTGGCGCTGGATCGCGCGGCGCAGCCATTCGTCGCGCGGGATCGCGCCGAGGTAATGCAGGGTGACGTCGAGGAAGCGCGCGCTGACGCGTTCGAGCTTCTCGAACAACTGTTTGCCTTCGATGGCGTTGTTGACCTGGTTGGCCAGCACCTGCACGCGGGTCACGCCGCGCTCGCGGCTGAGCACCTTGATGAGCGCGTAGGCGTCGGTGACCGAGGCCGGTTCGTCGCAGACCACGACGATCACGTCCTGCGCGGCCTGGCAGAAGGTCAGCACGCTGTCGGAAATGCCGGCGGCGTTGTCCACCACCATCGCGTCCAGCGGCAGGTCGAGCTGGCAGAACGCGTGCACCAGGCCGATGTGCTGCTGCGGCAGCAGTTCGGTCATGTGGCGCTTGCCCGACGCGGCCGGCACGACCCACAACCCGCGCGGGCCTTCCAGCAGCGTGTCCTGCAGTTCGCAGCGGCCGGCGAAGACGTCGGCGAGCGTGAACTGCGGCGACAGGCCGAGCATCACGTCGACGTTGGCAAGGCCCAGGTCGGTGTCCAGCAGCAGCGTGCGCTGGCCGGCGTGGACCAGCGCCATGGCGAGGTTCACCGACACCGAGGTCTTGCCCACGCCGCCCTTGCCGCTGGCCACGGCGATCACGCGCACGGGCGCGCGCGCGGTGCCGTTGGCGGCGGGAATGGCGTTGAGATCAGCTGGCGAATGCATGTCGGTCCTCGGTGGGGAGGGTCACGGAACGGGGCTTGAGTTGCGAAAGTTCGAGAGACCCGAGGGGGTTATCGGCAGCACGTCGCACTTTCTCGAGGGTCGAAACCAGACGAGTTGCATCGGCGGCGGCGATATCGGTCGGAACGACCTGCCCATCGGTGGTGTAGGCCAGGCTCAGGCCCTGCTGGACCAGC